>BNJT01001041.1_pt1 | contig 359656 bp, 394 predicted proteins | sample 8540491 | NCBI WGS metagenome assembly BNJT01 (sample SAMD00202455, study PRJDB9452) | human saliva metagenome | host: Homo sapiens | reverse complement strand
TTCTTCTCGGGTTTTGATTGTTCTTGACCGTTACTTGTCCGCTTTCGACTTCGCTTTCCCTAGGGTGATGAGGGTCTTAGCCGCAAAGACATCGGCTGACTTGAACTGAGCTTTGAGTTTACGGTTAAGGTAATCACGCTCTGCTTTGAAACCTTGTTGGCGAAGAGCCTGTACCAATTCCAAGGCCTTGACATTTGCCCCTTCGCCCAAGACTGCGATATAGACATCTAAGGCGTTTTCGATAGGGAGAGCCACACCTTGCTTTTCAAGAATGAGAAGCAGGCGCTCTATACCAAGTCCAAAACCAAATCCAGCAGTTTCAGGGCCTCCAAAGTAAGAAACCAAACCATCGTAACGGCCACCCGCACAGACTGTCAAGTCATTGCCCTCAATCTCAGTGATAAACTCGAAAATAGTGTGGTTGTAGTAGTCCAGACCACGCACCATATTGGTATCGATAATGTAGTCTACTCCAAGATTTTCCAACATCTGACGCACAGCATCAAAATGAGCTTGACTTTCTTCATCAAGGAAGTCCAAGATAGAAGGCGCATTCTCTACTGCTACCTTGTCTTCTTTTTCTTTAGAGTCCAAGACACGGAGAGGATTTTCCTCCAAGCGACGTTGGCTATCCTTGGACAAGGTCTCCTTGAGCGGTGTCAAATAGTCAATCAAGGCTTGACGGTAGGCCGCACGGCTCTCAGGATTTCCAAGAGTGTTGAGGTGCAATTTGACACCTTGGATGCCGATTTCTTTCAAGAAATGGGCTGCCATAGCGATGGTTTCCACATCGGTAGCTGGATTGCTAGAGCCAAAACACTCAACCCCAATCTGGTGGAACTGGCGCAAACGCCCTGCCTGTGGACGCTCATAGCGGAACATAGGGCCCATGTAGTAGAACTTACTTGGCTTTTGCACTTCTGGGGCGAAGAGTTTATTTTCCACATAGGAACGGACAACGGGCGCAGTTCCTTCTGGACGGAGGGTAATATGACGGTCACCCTTGTCATAGAAATCGTACATTTCCTTGGTTACGATATCTGTTGTATCTCCAACAGAGCGACTGATAACCTCGTAGTGTTCAAAAATAGGCGTGCGCACTTCTGCATAGTTATAGCGCTTGAAAATCTCACGGGCAAAGCCCTCAACGTACTGCCATTTGGCAGATTCAGCAGGTAAAATATCCTGCGTTCCTTTTGGTTTTTGTAATTTCATAGGGAATCCTCTTTAAACTTAATAGTCTTATTTTACCATAAATAGAGGGATTAAAACAGTGAGAAAAAATTAGGATTTATACTCAATGAAAATCAAAGAGCAAACTAGGAAGCTAGCCGCAAGCTGTACTTGAGTAAGGCGACGCTGACGTGGTTTGAAGAGATTTTCGAAGAGTATTAGATATCATTTTTGAGATTAAGACCTGTCAAAAGAATAGCTATCAAGGAAAGACCAACAAATAGCATCCAAGTCAACTGTATATTCCATACAGCTACAAGTGAAAAACAGGCTGTTCCCACAGGTATGGATAAGGTAAACAATAGACCTAAAAAATTACTGGTACGAGCTAGAACCTCTGGAGCTAGATTTTTCATGAGCATGGCACTAATCTTTGGTTGAACTTTACCAGACACATATAGAGTTGAAAAGAGAAATAGCAAACCAAGTACGACTTGATTGAATAAGTTAGCTAGACCAACTAGACTGAGTCCTACGGTCACCCACATCATCAATCTAGGCAGGGACTGCTTCCCAAAATAATCATTGCCCGTAAGGCTACTGATGATGACTGCTACTAAAGAACCGACTTGACTGATAAATAACGCCTCTGTGTAAGAAAAATTCAAGAGAGAATGGCTCAAAAAAAGAAGATATTATAGATTCCACCCAAAGCGCCACCCTAAGGCATTGATAAGCAAGACAGCAAAGATCATGAATCCAAAAGTTTTTTTCTGTCCACCTTTAAGAAAAAAACAAGGCGTAAATTTCGGTAAATTGTTAGGAACTGGTCTTTGATAGATAGACTCTCATTTTTTTAAGTGATTCACCATCAGCAGATGACATTGACAGGCTCAATTTGCTTTTTTTCCTAAAAAAAGAGGATAACGGCTGATACTAGGAAAAAAACAGGCATTGATTTCCGCAACGAGAAAAAAATTATTAACCGATAGACCCTAAGAGCCAAACTCCGAAAAGCTTGACCACCAATAGCTGAAATATAGGTGATGAACTGGGAAAAAGAATAAGCCTCCATCAGATCATCTTCAGCTACTTTTTTTCTTTAATGAGAGGCATGCGCAAACCACCTGCAAAAATCACTGATGACATCACTAATGACATTGATTAAACACAGGCTAGAAAAAGGCAAATAGAGTAGTTTGCTGAACAACTAGGGCTGCTAGAAAAAAATAGAACCGCCTGAAACAAACCGCTATAGACCATCCATTTGACCTTGTCCCTCGTGTAATCTGCCCGAATCCCTACAAAAAAACTGTAAAGAGAGTCGGAATAATCATGACAATATTCGCCATAGCAACAGCAAAGGAGGCTTGTGGCAAGGTCGATGCATAGACGATAAATACCAGGTTAAAAAAATTGAAGCACCAAAAAGCATTGAAGAAGCGTGACAAAGTCAAGAGTCGATAAGCTTGATTTCTAAACAATAGGTTCATAGGTAATCTCCTTCTTGTTCTAATCCCTATATGAAGTATGACTATAGTATAGCACTTAGAAATTGAAAGGAAAAACTTTTTGAATATATGCAACAAAGTAAAATGATCAAAAAGAATCGAGAGAACTTCTCCAGTGGCACGAGAAGGCTACAGTTCTATCTGCTTAAAATTTCAAATTCATTTTCGTAGTTTGCAGATATTCAACAATCGAGTCGTTTTTCTATAGTATTCGGCAGATTTGTACAGCCAAGTCATCTCAAAAATACGGACAGCATCTTCCATCTTTTTCTGACCTTCCTCAATGAAAATCAAAAAGCAAACTAGGAAGTTAGCCGCAGGTTGCTCAAAACAGTGTTTTGAGGTTGTGGATAGAACTGACGAAGTCAGTAACCATATCTACGGCAAGGCGACGTTGACGTGGTTTGAAGAGATTTTCGAAGAGTATTAGATATCATTTTTGAGATTAAGACCTGTCAAAAGAATAGCTAGCAAGGAAAGACCAATAAATAGCATCCAAGTCAACTGTATATTCCATACAGCTACAAGTGAAAAACAGGCTGTTCCCACAGGTATGGATAAGGTGAACAATAAACCTAAAAAATTACTGGTACGAGCTAGAACCTCTGGAGCTAGATTTTTCAGGAGCATGGCACTAATCTTTGGTTGAACTTTACCAGACACATACAGAGTTGAACAGAGAAATAGTAAACCAAGTACGACTTGGTTGAATAAATTAGCTAGACCAACTAGACTGAGTCCTACGGTCACCCACATCATCAATCTAGGCAAGGACTGCTTCCCAAAATAATCATTGCCCGTAAGGCTACTGATGATGATTGCTAACAAAGCACAGAATTGACTGATAAATAATGCCTCTGTGTAAGAAAAGTCCAAAAGAGAATGGCTCAAAAAGAAGATGTTATAGATGCTTCCTAAAGCGCCACCCAAGGCATTGATAAGTAAGACAGCAAAGATCATGAATCCAAAGTTTTTCTGTCCACCTTTAAGAAAAACGAGACGTAAATTTCGATAAATCGTTAGGAACTGCTCTTTGATCGGAAGCTTCTCATTTTTCAGTGATTCACCATCAGCAGATGACATTGACAGGCTCAATTTGCTTTTTCCTAAAAAGAGGATAACGGCTGATACTAGGAAAAAACAGGCATTGATTCCCGCAACGAGGGAAAAATTGTTGACCGATAGCCCTAAGAGCCAGACTCCAAAAGCTTGACCACCAATAGCTGAAATATAGGTAATGAACTGGGAAAAAGAGTAAGCCTCCATCAAATCATCTTCAGCTACTTTTTCCTTAATGAGAGGCATGCGCAAACCACCTGCAAAATCACTGATGACATCACTAATGACATTAATTAAACACAGGCTAGAAAAGGCAAAGAGACTAGCTTGCTGAACAACTAGGGCTGCTAGAAAAAATAAAACCGCCTGAAACAAACCGCTATAGACCATCCATTTGACCTTGGCCCTCGTGTAATCTGCCCGAATCCCTACAAAAACTGTAAAGAGAGTCGGAAGAAGCATGACAATATTCGCCATAGCAACAGCAAAGGAGGCTTGTGGCAGGGTCGATGCATAGACGATAAAGACCAGGTTGAAAATCGAAGCACCAAAAGCATTGAAGAAGCGTGATAAAGTCAAGAGTCGATACGCTTGATTTCTAAACAATAGTTTCATAGGTAATCTCCCTTCTTGTTCGAAGTTCTATATGAAGTCTGACTATAGTATAGCACTTAGAAATTCTAGAGGAAAAACTTTTGAATATATGCAACAAACGAAATGAGCAAAAAGAAACGATAGAATTTCTCCAGTGACACGAGAAAGCCCAACAGTTCTATCGCTTCAAATTTCAAATTATTTTCTTAGTTTGCAGATATTCAACAATCGGTCGTCTTTCTATAGTATTCGGCAGATTTATTACAGCCAAGCATCTCAAAAATATGGACAGCATCCTCCATCTTTTTCTGGCCTTCCTTGACTCTACCTTGCTTGCTATCAAGGAGACCTTCCGCCCACAAATAGACAATTCGGAAGTAGGTCTCATTTTCCTTGTAGAAATGCTCTTTGATGACACGTTTAAAATAAGAGGCATTGGTAAATTCTTCACACTCAATGCTAGCTAAAAAGCCATTCAATAGTATAGTGTGAAACAGGTTTCGATTGCCAGACACTTCCATTAGAAAATCAGATTTACGTACCATTTCTCTAACATACCTAGTGAAAAGAGAAACAGATAGAAATGGTGAACTGACTGAAAATAAATTGAGTTCATAGATTCCCCAGATCTCGGTAGAAAACAAATAATCATGAAGGACTTTCCCTTCCTCTGCTGTTAACTCTACCCCTTCATCCATGCCCTTCATATAAGACTTGATCATAATGGCATTTAGAATATGTTTCTGTTTGTTTTGAGAATGGGCATGCTTTGATACTCCCTGCGATACAAGTTCTCAAGCGGAGCTATATTCTTTGGATCCAAGACATCTATGATTTCTTTTCTCAACTCAGAATCAGTATCATACTGAAAACCTCTCGCCAGAAAGAGGATCTCCTCCACACTGGCAGATATATTTTCTAGTGCAAATAGAAACTTTTCCACCGAAAGCTCACTCTGACCTGTTTCAAAGCGAGATAACATAGACGGCGAAAATTGTCCCCCAGTTGCTTGTCTCAGCGAGATATTTCTTGACTCTCGTAATTGTCTAAAGACTTTTCCAATCTGCTCCATAGGCTTCCCCTTGATTCAGTATTTTCTTCATTTTATCATATTTTTCAGAAAATTCATCAAAAACTTGCTAAATTGTCAGAATTATGAGAAAATAGAGGATATTTATCACGTGGAGGGACTGTAATGAGAGACGATATCAAAATCAATGACCGCGCTTTGGCCTTAAAAGATCAAATTATCGAAAAACTAGAGAAGGTTTTTGATACAGATGTGGAATTGGATGTTTACAATCTAGGACTGATTTATGAAATCAATCTGGATGAAACGGGTCTCTGCAAGATTGTCATGACCTTCACCGATACTGCCTGCGATTGTGCCGAAAGCCTGCCTATCGAAATCGTGGCAGGTCTGAAACAAATCGAGGGTATCGAAGATGTCAAGGTTGAAGTTACCTGGTCGCCTGCCTGGAAGATTACACGAATCAGTCGCTACGGCCGTATTGCCCTTGGACTGCCACCTCGTTAAGAAGGCAAATTACTTTTGAAAATGAAAAGAAGCAAGCCAAAGTTGGCTTGCTTTTTGATACTCAATAAAAATCAAAGAGCAAACTAGAAAGCTAGCCGCAGGTTGCTCAAAACAGTGTTTTGAGGTTGTAGATAGAACTGACGAAGTCAGTAACCATACCTACGGCAAGGCGACGTTGACGTGGTTTGAAGAGATTTTCGAAGAGTATGAGTTTATTTTTTACCTGACTTGTCCATATTCCAGAAGTCTGTCACGGCTCCGCGTGAAGCAGATGATACGATATGGGCATATTTACCAAGAACACCACGGCTGTAGAGTGGTGGCAAGGTTGTTTCTGCCTTACGTTTTTCAAGTTCTGCTTCGGATACAGCCATGGAAATTTCTTTGGTATCTTGGTCAACCGTAACAATATCACCTGTACGGAGGTAGGCAATCGGTCCACCATCCTGAGCTTCAGGAGCGATATGTCCAACAACCAGACCATAAGTACCACCAGAGAAACGTCCGTCTGTCAAGAGGGCAACCTTGTCTCCTTGACCTTTACCAACGATCATGGATGAAAGTGAAAGCATCTCAGGCATACCAGGACCACCCTTAGGTCCAACAAAACGAACAACGACTACATCGCCATCAACGATTTCATCTGTCAAAACAGCCTGGATAGCATCTTCTTCTGAGTCAAAGACCTTAGCTGGACCAACGTGACGACGCACTTTAACACCTGATACCTTGGCAACCGCACCGTCTGGAGCGAGGTTCCCGTTCAAGATGATAAGCGGACCGTCCGCACGTTTTGGATTTTCAAGTGGCATGATGACTTTTTGACCTGGTGTGAGGTCTGCAAAGTCAGCCAAGTTTTCAGCAACTGTCTTACCAGTACATGTAATGCGGTCTCCATGAAGGAAACCATTTGCCAAGAGGTATCTCATAACCGCAGGCACACCACCGACTTCGTAGAGGTCTTGGAAGACATACTGACCAGATGGTTTCAAGTCGGCCAAGTGAGGCACACGCTCTTGGATCGTATTGAAGTCCTCAAGTGACAAGTCAACATTGGCAGCATGGGCAATGGCAAGCAAGTGAAGAGTGGCATTTGTAGAACCACCGAGAGCCATAGTTACAGTGATAGCATCTTCAAAGGCTTCACGAGTCAAGATATCTGACGGTTTAAGACCAAGTTCCAACATCTTAACAACAGCACGTCCTGCTGCTTCGATGTCTTCTTTCTTATCAGCTGATTCAGCTGGGTGAGATGAAGAACCTGGCAAACTCATACCCAGAACTTCGATAGCAGTCGCCATGGTATTAGCTGTATACATACCACCACAGCCACCAGGGCCAGGGCAGGCATTACATTCAAGACGTTTCACGTCCTCAGCCGTCATATCACCGTGGTTCCATTTTCCGATCCCCTCAAAGACAGAAACCAAGTCAATGTCTTTGCCATCAAGATTTCCCGGTGCAATGGTTCCACCATAGGCGAAAATAGCTGGGATATCCATATTGGCAATGGCAATCATAGAACCAGGCATGTTCTTATCACAGCCACCGATAGCGACGAAGGCATCTACGTTGTGACCACCCATCGCCGCCTCGATTGAGTCCGCAATGATATCACGAGATGTTAGAGAGAAACGCATACCAGGTGTTCCCATGGCAATCCCGTCCGCTACAGTGATAGTCCCAAACTGCACAGGCCAAGCACCTGCCGATTTGACACCTTCTTTAGCTAATTTCCCAAAACCATGCAAGTGGATGTTACATGGCGTATTTTCCGCCCAAGTCGAAATAACCCCAACAATCGGTGTTTCAAAGTCCTTATCTGTCATACCAGTCGCACGAAGCATGGCACGGTTTGGTGATTTTACCATACTATCATAAATGCTACTGCGGTGACGTTTATCTAATTCAGTCATTTGTTCCCTCCCATTTCAGTTTTTACTATTATAGCACATTTTAAAGGCAATGAACAGAAGAAAATTCTTGAATTTTCAGAAAATTCTATATACATATAAACATTTTAAATTAAAAACAACAAAGCGGATCAGGGCACTTTCTGATTACCAGAATATGCTTTTAATCCGCTTGCTTTAAATAACGTAATGTAATTTTTACAGAAGTTCTTTCAGATAAGTGTATTTAACATCTATCTTGCATTATAAAACTCTAGAACTTTCTCTTTTATATTCGATTCACTCAAACCATACTCATTAAGAAGATAATCCATTTTCCCAACTTGACCGAATCTTTCTTGAACACCCATCCGATGAATTTTTGTTATTCCATCATCAGAGAATAATTCACATAAAGCACTGCCAATTCCACCTATCTGATTGTGGTTTTCTACAGTAAATATAGTTTTTCCACTTAACATTGTTTTTATCTGTTCTGGTATCGGTTTAATTCTAAATAAATCTATCACACCTACTGAATAACCTAATTTAGACAGTTCATCCGCAACTCGAATACTTGGAGCAACCATTATGCCAGAAGCAACTATTACAACATCTTCACCGTGTCTTAACTCAATGTAGCCTTTAGAAAAATCTTCTCCACCTTGATATACAGCCTCTGGAGCCTTTCTAATTGTTCGAATATATTTTAGTCCTTTTAAGTCTAATGTCTGGTTCAAGATTTCACGAAATTGGATATCATCAGTTGCTTCAAAAATGATCGATTTAGGAATTAAACGTAACAATCCAATTTCTTCAAATGGCATATGTGTTCCACCATTCATCTCTGCCGTTACTCCTGCATCTGAGCCAATCACAGTGGCATCCAATTGTGCGTACCCAAGAGAAATAAATAATTGATCAAATACTCTTCTTGAAGCAAAAGGGCCAAATGTATGAAGATAAGGTCTAAACCCCTGAATAGATAAACCTGCTGCAAGCCCGACCATTTCTGCTTCCATTATTCCAACATTCACATAACGGTCTCCAAAGTCCTTTTCAAGATTATTAGTAGCCATAGAACTTGACAAGTCTGCTTCTAAAACTACTATATCAGAATAACTTTGGTTAGCCTCTAAAAGGAAATCTCTATACACATGTCGTAATTCTTTCGCACTTCTCATCATTCTGTTTCCTCCAATTCCTGACTTAATCTTTCTACAACTGAAGTTAACATTTGTCTCTCCTCTACAGTAGGGCGAAGATGATGATTGGATTTCATTTCTTCCAGCTCTCGAACTCCTTGACCTTTAATAGTGTCTAATACAATACACTTAGGAGATGAATTATTTGACTGTTTTAATTGGATAATCCCTTCATAAATTCCTCTAATATCTGAACCATTGACCCTAATGGATTCAAATCCAAATGCTGAGAATTTTTCTACAAAATCACCTGGATTACAAATATCCTTTGTAAAACCATCTAATTGTTTTTTGTTATCGTCTACAAATACAATTAAATTAGATAACTGTTGATGAGAAGCAAACTGTATAGCCTCCCAACATTGTCCCTCATTTAACTCACCATCTCCAACAATAGCATAGGTATAAAAGGGACTTTTTCTTATTCTCTGACCATATGCAAGTCCGGTTGCAACACTAATTCCCTGTCCTAAAGAGCCAGTTGTCATATCTATGCCCGGCGTTAGATTTCTATCAGGATGCGACGGCAATTTGGTTCCATTTGTATTTAAAGAATATAAGAATTCTTTGTCAAAGAAACCATTCAAATAGAGTGTGCTATATAAAGCCGGCCCAGCATGCCCCTTGGATAGAACAAAATAATCTCTATCTCGTGATGCAAATATTTCTGGAGTCATTGGCATTATTTCACCATAAAGCACCGCTAAAACTTCTACGATAGACAGACTCCCTCCATAATGGCCGAATCCAAGATGATTCAATGTTCTAAGAGTATTTAATCGGATTTTAGTCGCAAATTTTCTTAACTCATCTTCTCTATTTTCACTTAAAATCATCCCTTATTCCTCCTTTGCAGATGGCTTTTTAATAAAGGATACTCCAAACATAACTGCTAGAATAAGAACAAGACCAATAACAATGCCTGCTTGTGAGCCAAATTGATTCAACATTCCTAAAATAATTCCTGATAGACCAAAATCTGCATCTGAGAAAGTTGAACCTTGGAAACCAAGTCCTCCCAAAACCGGCATTAAAAAGACTGGAAGAAAACTAATTAAAATACCTTGTAAAAATGCTCCAATAGTGGCTCCACGAACACCACCAGATGCATTACCGATGACACCTGCAGTCGCTCCGCAGAAGAAATGAGGCACAACACCTGGTAAAATAACAACCGTTCCTGAAGCAATCATAATTGCCATACTCACTAAACCACCAACAAAACTAGAGATAAATCCAATTAGAACTGCATTGGGTGCATAAGTATAAACAATCGGACAATCCAAAGCAGGTTTTGAATTAGGTACAAGACGCTCTGAAATACCTTTAAAGGCTGGAACAATTTCACCCAAAATAAGGCGAACACCTGCTAAAATAACAAATACCCCTGCTGCAAATTGACCTGCTAATTGTAAAGCATAAACTAGACCACTTGTACCACTACTGATTTCTTTTTCTATATATTCTGACCCTGCAAAGATAGCTACAATAATGTAAATAACTGCCATGGATAAAGTAATACTAACAGTACTATCACGTAAAAAAGCTAAACTCTTTGGAAATTTAATGTCCTCTGTTGATTTTGATTTATCACCGATAAGGCTACCAGTAAAACCACTCAACCAATATCCCAAAGAACTGAAATGACCTAAAGCCACCTTGTCATTTCCAGTTAATTGAACCATATATTTTTGCACAAATGCTGGGGAAATACTCATAATAATACCGAGTGCTAATCCTCCTAGTAAGATAAGAGGCAAACTAGTAAAGCCAGCAACTGATAAAATGACCGCAATCATACACGCCATATATAGAGTGTGGTGCCCTGTTAAAAAGATATATTTGAATCGAGTAAAACGAGCGATTAAGATATTGAACACCATACCTGCAAACATTATCATTGCAGTAGCTGAGCCATATGTTGTTAAAGCTACAGCTACAATTGCTTCATTATTTGGTACAACTCCAGATAAATGAAAAGCATGCTCAAACATGGTACCAAATGGATTTAAAGAATTTTGTACAATTCCTGCACCACCAGATACAACTAAGAAACCAACAAAGGTCTTAATTCCACCTTTAATAATATCAGGTAATTTCTTCTTCTGAAGAACTAATCCTAAGATTGCAATTAAAGCTACTAAAATAGCTGGTGTACTAACAATATCCAATATGAACTTCATCATGACGCTAGCCTCCTAAATAAGTCCTTTTTCTTCACAAAGTTTAGTAATTAATTCTCGTAGCTCGTCCATATCAATAATACTATTTAAGATACGAACATCTCCAAGATGACTAGCTGAATCAGCTAAATCACGACCAACAATCCAAATATCAGCTGCATTTGGATCTGCTCCACCTAAATCATAGTGTTCAACTTCTACATCTGAAACATTCAAATCACTCAATACAGATTCAATATTCATCTGTACCATAAAACTTGAACCTAATCCTGAACCACAAGCTGTACCAATTTTTAACATTATCTAATCCTCCTGTTTAATTATCATTTCAATGTCATCATAGTTTTTTGATGATATTAAAGTTTGAACATGGTTTTTATCTCTTAAAATTGTTGTTAAATGTGACAAAGCCTTTAAATGACTCTCATTATCAATGGCTGCAATACAAATCAACAATCTTACCTCTTGTTCTGGATTATCCAATAAATAAATCGGTTCTTCCAAAACTAACATTGACATTCCTATTTCATTCACACCTTCATCTGGCCGAGCGTGAGGAATTGCTACTCCCTTCCCTAAATTAATAAAAGGCCCAAACTCTTCTACTTTTTGAATCATTGCCTCAGGGTAGTTCTCAGTTATCTTATGTTGATCCAAAAGCGGTTTAGCTGCTAAACGAATTGCCTCCTTCCATCCTAATTTTTCCGAACTAACCTGATAAGTTTCTTTTGTAATTAATTCTTCTAACAATGGTAACACTTCCTTTCTGTTCATTTCTTGATAGAGATACCTCTTTAATGCTAATTTTAACTCTAATTCTTGTGTGATTACACTATATCGTCTTACTATGCTAATTATCTGATTAAGCTCAATATCTCGATAACCTGTATCTGGGAAATCTTTTGATACCAATTCAACTAACTGTGTTGTTTGTTCTTCCGTCATCATAACAGAAACTAGATAATTTGGCTTCTCTGTATCCACCTTTATAGTAGAAAAAACCATATCATAGTCACTACTAGTTTTCGCATATAAATCATCAATCTTTGAGGTTCCTATAAACTCAATTTGAGGGAATAATGCTAATAGATTCTCTTTTATCATCAATGAAGAACTAATTCCATTAGGACAAATAATTGCTGCCTTATAACATTTTTGAGGCAAAGTATCTGCTTTCTTTAAATAACCTCCGAAATGGATAACAAAATATGCTGTTTCACTATCAGGTATGGGATTGTCAATAGCGTCCATCAAGGGAGTCAAAGAATCTTTTACTAGTTCAAATAAATCAGGATACTGTTCTTTAACATGCAACACATATTCATTTGAACTAGGTAAGCCGAACTTTAATCTATAGTAAGCCGGTATAAGGTGGCGACGAAGATTTTCTCTCAATACTTCTCTTTGTTTAAATGTAACAAAGAAATATCTTCCATTCTACTTATAATAGCCTCTGTTAATTGATTAAAGTAAACCGGAGCAACATCTACTTCACCTTCAAAGCAACTTGATAATAAAACTGTGATATAGCGATAATCATCCTCAGAAAACACCGTATCTATAATTCCCAAATCAACCACTGTATCCAATAAAATAGTCGTTATATCTTGAATAACAGGAGATACTAATGTCTCTGAAAGACATACTCTTTCAACATCTCTTTGATACCTACACAGAATGAATACTAAACCGAAAAGGCAAACTTTTAATTGATTAACAATAGGTACTATCTGTAACTTTTCATAATAATCTTTAACCACCTGATCAATCAAATCATAAGTTAATGAATACCCCCAACTGGATAAAACATAATCCAAACCCCAAATCCCTATGGAGGATTCCAGCAACTCACTAACCATTTGAAAAGCTAAACGGTGCTTATTCCACTCTGAACCGTGTAAAGTATAACCTTTTGCTCTACTGTACCCTAGCTCCAAATCATTATCTAACATAATCTTTCTTAATGATTGAATATCAGATAAGGTTGTATTCTTACTTACTTTCAAAAAGTCTTGGTAATGATTATTCGATATAAAATCTAATCGGCAAAAAGTGTAAAGATAGATCAAAGCTAAGCGAGTCGACTTTGGTAAAACCAATTCATCCGACTTAATAATATCTGTCAAAGACTGCTTCGTACGATTTGATAAACTATAGCGACCTTGCTTTTTATCCAGCACTATCCCTTTATTAGCTAGATAAGGCACTAAATAATCTATTCCTTCTTTGACTTCCTTTATAGGTAAGCTCACCTTAACAGATAATTCATATAATGATAGCTCACAATGATCCATCAAAGTCATCAAAATAACTAGTGCTCTATAATCAAACATTTCTCTTCCTTTCTAACTACAATTATAGTGTAAAAGTTATAAGAATAAAAGAGTATTTCAGCACAATATAATCTCACCTTTTAAAATAAATTATTGGGCTGAAAGTTTTTAGTGATTATTTGTCAACTTTCTATTAATTTTTAAAAACAAAATGATATCATTTAGATATCAAATAATAGGAATAGTTGAAATGACACTGGAACGGCTCAATGAAGGGGAATTGGTAGAGCTTGACGAAGAACGAAAAGCTGCCATGGTTTCAAATCTTCTAGTCGTTCTCTGTGGCAATCATGATGCACAACCAATTGTCAACACAGGAAGTCTTTACTAAAGATGGATGAAGCTAAAAAAAGCAGATCCCCCTTCTACTCTCAACAAAGTTATACGCTGCACTCGCATCATGGGCAGAAGACGACTTTCGTTCAGTCAATGGGCAAATCGAATATCTCCTCACAGAATGTGTCAAACAACGGAAGAAAGACGGAAAATACGTATCAGAAACCATTGACGAACCATTTGAGATTGATATTTAACACCTTCTCCTGTCTGCCGTGTCGGATAGGAGAATTTTTTCATCTTTTTTTGTCAAGTAACTTTACTTTACAAAAAAAATGTGTTATCCTAGTATGGTTGATGAAAATCAGTAGATTGAATCGAATATAAATACCTAAAGGAGAAATCAAAATGGCAGTACCTGCACGTCGCACTTCAAAAGCGAAGAAAAACAAACGTCGTACACACTACAAAGTAACAGCTCCATCTGTAAACTTTGACGAAACTACTGGAGATTACTCACGTTCTCACCGTGTATCACTTAAAGGATACTACAAAGGACGTAAAATCGCTAAAGCTGCATCAGCTGAATAATAGAAGGGAGATACCATGCGCGTAAATATTACACTTGAACACAAAGAATCTGGTGAACGCTTGTACCTTACTTCTAAAAACAAACGTAACACTCCAGACCGTCTTCAATTGAAGAAATACTCACCAAAACTTCGCAAACACGTTGTGTTCACAGAAGTTAAGTAAGCATTCAATACGAATCAATACAGAAGAAAAACGCTGATTCAAGCGTTTTTTCTTTTTGTTAATTTCACTATATTGCAAGGGAAATCGTTCGAATGACTACCTTTTTCACTACCTTTTTTTGAAATAAGAATATTGATTCGGACAATTAAAAACAAGAGGAGCTTCATTACGAGGCTCCTCTTTTTTATCTTTCGTTGCACTAAATTTTAGCATTTACTTGTTTTAAGTTCAATTCCCTATCTTCAAACAATAATCTGATTTGGATTTGAGTAGGAGCGTTTCCATTATTTAAAACACAAACAAGCCTTGTTTCAATATTTGGTTTAAATTGTCTCCCATCAATTGAATCTTGTAACAGTGGATGTTGTAGGATACGATTGCGTATTTCTTCATGAGGAATTGAACCCCAGCAAATAACTGGCTCAGCTCTTTCGATAATCATTCTAGGAATATATTCAGGTGCAAATTGTTCTGGTGAAATACATAATCCTCCGTTTTCTTTGAAAGAATTTAATAATCGGTTAAAAATAGCACTTGGCTCCCCATTGCATTTGATTCCATAAAATCCAATTAAGTCACCAACTTTTTTAGCAATATCTGACTTATTATTGTCTATAAATCTAGATAATTCTTCATTTTCAGGAAGCCCTTGTCTCCTTTGATAAATACCCTGCCAATTATCTTGATTTCCTTCATAATTTGCACAATTACTTTTTCTTCCTATGTCGTATGGCAGTCCTTCTATAGGATTTTTTGTATGTGCCGCATAATATCTTCCAGCTCTATTTCGCGTATTATTATTTTCCCCCCCGATAAGTTGAATCGAAGAACCACAAGTTGGACACAATGCGTACTTACTGCCATTTTGATAATATAGTGATTCTTTATTTGTTCTCTCTTCAAACTCATCAATATGATAAGTTCCACCATTGATTAATTTAAAATATTTCATCGCTATTACCTCAATAAATAATCCGTCTAATCTTATTATACCATCGATTTTTCATATTGTGAGAACCTGAAATATAAAAACGAAGAATACCATCTCTTCTCAATTTCTATTGTGTCAGTATTATTGAATATAATATTTTTATAAAAAGATTTTCATATTATTTCTAATATATTTTAAATAAAGACTAAGTCTTTTTTTGCTTTTCTCTATTTATTTGTATCTATTGAAATGCTAGAACTAGAAATTTCATCTTGTCTAGTATTTTAGAGAATCCAAAACGCAGTTCAATAATATGCACTATTTTTTCTTGAACAAACGGATGTAGTCCTGTTTACTATGAATAATATCTGATACAAAGACAGCTTTTCTATCCTCTAAAATATGATAGAAGGCTAGGTAATCGCCTAAAATGATGCATCTGGTTTTGTGGGGTGGGTATATAATAACTCCTATTCTTTCATCAGCATCAAATCCTGCTTCTGGGAAAACTTCAAGACGCTCCAAACCATAAAGAATATTCTTAACTGTGTTTGCTCCAGCCTGTTCTGAAAAGTAGTTAGCTGAGATATAATCTTTAATACCTCTTAGCTGTTCTTGTACCGTTTCAGAGATAATAAGGCTATATGAGTTCTCGTTAAATTCCAAGGTTAGCCCTCACTTCATCAATGCTGTAAGTTCTTCCATGTTCTAAATCGTCAAAACTACGGGCAATTTCAGCACGTAACCCTGATAGAAGTTCTTCTCTTTCTTTGTCTACTTGAGTTTCAAATGGCAAGGCTTTATTTTCTACAATGTGTTCTAAAAACAAGTTAAAACTAGCTGTCATATCAAGATTTTGCGCTGTGATAATAGCTTTAGCTTTCTCTAACAAGTCTCTGTTAGTCTTAAAGTTTACCTGTGTGTTTTTTTCTAAAACATTCATAGTAGTACCTCCTTTTAGACTATTATATCACTTTAAACTATACAGGTCTAGTCGCGTATAGATACTTATAGCTGTATGCTTAAAAGCTATTGTAAAATGTAAAAAAGCACTAAGGGAGAGCGTCCCAAAGTGCTTAATATCAAGGCTCTAAAGCCTATCTTATTCAATAAAATATTACAACATCTTGTTGTAGAATTCAACGACAAGTGCTTCGTTGATTTCTGGATTGATTTCATCGCGTTCTGGCAAGCGAGTCAATGAACCTTCCAATTTTTCAGCATCGAATGATACGAATGCTGGACGTCCAAGAGTAGCTTCTACTGCTTCAAGGATAGCTGGAACTTTCAATGATTTCTCACGAACTGAGATCACTTGACCTGGAGTTACGCGGTATGATGGGATATCAACGCGTTTTCCGTCAACAAGGATGTGACCGTGGTTTACGAATTGACGAGCTTGACGACGAGTAGTCGCAAGACCAAGACGGTAAACAACGTTATCCAAACGACGTTCCAAAAGAAGCATGAAGTTGAAACCTAGGATTCCGCCTTTGATTTTTGTAGCTTGTACGAACAAGTTACGGAATTGTTTTTCACCTACACCGTAAGTGAAACGAAGTTTTTGTTTTTCAGCCAATTGCAAACCGTATTCTGACAATTTAGAACGGTTGTTTGGTCCGTGTTGTCCTGGTACGTAGTTACGACGTGCCAATTCTTTACCTGTACCTGTAAGTGAAAGGCCAAGGCGACGAGCTTGTTTCCAAGATGGTCCTGTATAACGTGACATGTGAATGTCCTCCTGATATAAATAATATTTAGGTGGAAATAGTCACTTAGAAAGCCCTGATTCGTGCAGATGCCCTTCGCCTAAACAGCCAAGGTTACTTATCATAAGACACCTGTTGACGAGCTTCATGCTTTCCTGCTGATATTTCGCACAAGATCCATTCTACCATGAATGGCTAGATTTGTAAAGGGGTTTTAAGCTTTATTTTCACTGCCAGAGAGATTGAGAAGGAGGGTAAAGGTGCTTCCTAGACCGTACTGGCTGCTGACTGTAATTTCCCCACCCAATTGATGGGCCAATTCACGCGCAATCGCAAGCCCTAAGCCATGACCACCTGTTTTCATGTTACGCGAAGTTTCTACACGATAAAGGCGTTTGAAAATATTCTCCAAGTCCTCTGGAGCAATACCCTGCCCCTCATCGGTCACACTGATTAAAAGCTGGTTCTTCTCCAGCTTAGCCACCACTTCCAACTTTGTCCCTGGAGCAGAGTATTTAAAAGCGTTATTGACCAAATTCACCAAGATACGAGAAAGCTTGGCATAATCTCCTTCAATCCGGGCAGACTCTGGAATTACCTGCAAATGGACATCTCGCTCCTCCTGCTCAATCAAGAACTGAAATTCACTCATGCACTCAATCAAGAGCTGGTCCAGAAAAATGCTGTCCTTGCTGGCAGTTTCCACCTGATTTCTAGCTGTGTTTAGGGTCAAAAAATTCAACTCTTCAACCAGTTTATTAAGCCTTTCCGTCTGACGCCCAATGGTTGCTAGATAATGCTCCTGTTCTCCTTCCTTAATAACCCCATCCAAAATCCCTTCCACTGTCGCTTGAATCGAAGTAATGGGAGTCTTGATATCATGCGATAGCTGGGCAATCATCAAGCCCTTTTCTCGTTCGCTTTCTTCCAAGGAATCAAAGGTCGCCTGCAAATCATGGGACATTTCATTGAAAGCTTGGCCTAATTGCTGAAATTCTACAGGTCCTTGAACCTCCAGATTTGAAGGAAAATCCTTGTCCGCTACTCGCTTGGCATGCTCCTTGAGTTTGCCCAACGACGTAAATACCGGCGACAGGAGAAAAAGACTAATCCCAGCACCGACCAGGCTGGCAACGATGGTCATCCCAAGCAAAAAGTAAATCTCGCTTTTCGCAATCAGCATTTTTTGAACAGCCCAAAAAACCACGATAATCGTTAGAAGTGTTGAAGTGACATACCCCACTAAAATATAACTTTTTAATTTCATTAACTACCTCGTGCTTTCTCAATTTTGTATCCCAAGCCCCAAACGGTTTTGATGGTGGGTGATTCTGAACTAGCATGTTTAGCCAACTCCTGTCGAAGAGCATGAATATGAACATTCAAGGTATTGGTATCATCTACATAGTCTTCCTGCCAGACCTTTTCATAGAGGTCTGTCTTAGAAAAAACGCGCTCTGGATTGCTGGCTAGAAGCCAAAGAAGTTCGAAGGATTTGACTGTCAAATCAAGCGCCACATCTCCGACTTGGACCTCATGACTACCGTGATTCATCCGTAAATCCCCGAGACTGACGACTTCTGTCTCACCTCCACGATGAAGGCGACGCAAGATATTGTGGACACGCAAAACCAGTTCACGAGGGCTAAAGGGCTTGGCAATAAAGTCATCTGCCCCTAAGCTCAGGCCATAAATCTTGTCCTGCTCGCTAGTCTTAGCCGTGATAAAGAGAAAAGGCTGATCCGGAGATTGATACTGGACTTCGCTAATCAAATCATAACCATCCATCCGAGGCATCATGATATCTGTAATAATCAAATCAATCGATTTTCGATTGAAGATTTCCAAGGCCTCTACTCCATCATGAGCCACCAAAACCTGATATCCTGACTGAACCAGATAACGTTGATGAATATCTGTGATTTCTACCTCGTCGTCAACGAGTAAAATTGTCTTTCCCATCTGTCTCTCCTTTGAAAAAAACAGTGCTATACCACAATAGTATAACACTATTTTAATCTCTTTACGAACATTCTAATCGATATCTGGATTTTTCAAATCCTAGATAGAAAGTCTGTAGCTAGACTAGTCATTTTCCTCTTTTTTAGCTTTCAAACCTAGACCACCTAACAGTCCTGCTAAGGCGAGTCCAAAGAATCCAAGAGTAGCCATTGATGTTTGGGCTTCACCAGTATATGGAAGCATGTCTTTTTTGTCTTTCATTTGATCAGCCATCATTGGACTTGATACCTTGTTATTAGATGCCATCTTGCCTTCATCAGACATTTTGCTTGAGGCTGCTGGAGCTTGATCTTGTTTCATGCTTGGTGTTGCCATAAGCTGGCTAGCATTCATGGTTTTATCCTGCTCTTTGTTAGGCATCATCTTATCCTGACTAGCAGCTGGCATTTGAGATTTCATCTCATCTTGATTGGCACTTGGCATTTGAGCGTTCATCTTGGACACATCTTGATGACTATTCATCATTGGAGCCGGCATAGCTGAACCATTAGAAGATGGGACGAAACCTGACTGCATCGGAATCAGAGACTGATGTCCATTCAAGTTTACTGTCAAATCTTTTGTCGCTACAAGATTGCTCAAATCAGCCTTGCCATCTTTGGCACCGTATACTTTAATAGTGGCTTTATAACTTTGAGTGCCGTTTTGTTTCAACAAGTCAAGAAGCTCTTTATCAGATTTACCTTGAGTCCCTGCCAAATCCACTTCGTAGAAGTAAAGGCCTTTGCCCAATTTTTCTACTGGTGGGAGGGCAGGATTTTTGGCTGAACCATTGTCGGACCATGGAGCCTTGTCGGATGCTTTCAAAATCAAACGAGTCAACATACCGTCACCAGCGAAGAATTCATATGGAATAACTTGGTTGACACCAGCTGTGAATGGGCCTGGGAAGTTGGCTTTATCCAAGTATGTAGCTGGAACGTCTACTGTGTCTTTGGTATTGTCAGCCACGCCTTTTTGAACTTCGGCTGGAGTAGTTAAGCCATTCAAGTTGACATCCAAATCTTTAGTCGCTACGAGGTTGCTCAAATCGGCCTTGCCATCTTTAGCGCCGTACACTTTGATAGTTGCTTTATAGCTTTGAGTGCCGTTTTGTTTCAACAAGTCTAACAAATCTTTATCAGATTTACCTTGAGTGCCTGCCAAGTCCACTTCATAGAAGTAAAGACCTTTGCCCAATTTCTCTACTGGTGGGAGGGCGGGATTTTTAGCTGAGCCGTTGTCTGACCATGGAGCCTTGTCAGAAGCATTCAAGATAAGGCGTGTCAACATACCGTCACCAGCGAAGAATTCATATGGAATAACTTGGTTGACACCAGCTGTGAATGGACCAGGGAAGTTGGCTTTATCAAGGTAGCTAGCTGGAACATCTACTGTGTCTTTAGTGTTGTCGGCTACTCCTTTTTGCACTTCAGCTGGGGTAGTCAAGCCATTCAAGTTCACTGTCAATTCTTTAGTCGCTACGAGATTGCTCAAGTCTGCCTTGCCATCTTTAGCACCGTAAACTTTGATAGTAGCTTTATAACTTTGAGTGCCGTTTTGTTTCAAGAAGTCAAGAAGCCCTTTATCTGACTTGCCTTGAGTTCCTGCCAAGTCCACTTCGTAGAAGTAGAGACCTTTGCCCAATTTTTCTACTGGTGGAAGAGCAGGATTTTTAGCTGAGCCGTTATCTGACCACGGAGCCTTGTCTGAAGCCTTCAAGATAAGGCGAGTCAACATACCGTCACCAGCGAAGAATTCATACGGAATGACTTGGTTGACGCCAGCTGTGAATGGACCTGGGAAGTTAGCCTTGTCCAAGTAAGTGGCTGGAACATCTACTGTGTCTTTGGTGTTATCGGCTACTCCTTTTTGCACTTCAGCTGGGGTAGTCAAGCCATTCAAGTTCACTGTCAATTCTTTAGTCGCTACGAGATTGCTCAAGTCTGCCTTGCCATCTTTAGCGCCGTACACTTTGATGGTAGCTTTATAACTTTGCGTACCATTTTGTTTCAACAAGTCAAGAAGCTCTTTATCAGATTTTCCTTGGGTGCCTGCCAAGTCCACTTCATAGAAGTAGAGACCTTTGCCTAACTTCTCTACTGGTGGAAGGGCGGGGTTTTTAGCTGAACCGTTGTCTGACCATGGAGCCTTGTCGGAGGCTTTCAAGATAAGACGAGTCAACATACCGTCACCAGCGAAGAATTCATATGGAATGACTTGGTTGACGCCAGCTGTGAATGGACCTGGGAAGTTAGCCTTGTCCAAGTAAGTAGCTGGAACATCAACCGTATCTTTAGTATTGTCAGCCACACCTTTTTGAACTTCAGCTGGAGTAGTCAAACCATTCAAGTTGACATCCAAATCTTTTGTCGCTACGAGGTTGCTCAAATCGGCCTTGCCGTCTTTGGCACCATAAACCTTGATAGTTGCCTTATAACTTTGAGTGCCGTTTTGTTTCAAGAGATCAAGAAGCTCTTTATCAGATTTGCCTTGAGTACCAGCCAAATCCACTTCATAGAAGTAAAGACCTTTACCCAAGTTTTCTACTGGTGGAAGGGCCGGATTTTTAGCTGAACCATTATCTGACCATGGGGCCTTGTCTGAAGCTTTCAAGATAAGGCGAGTCAACATACCGTCTCCCGCGAAGAATTCGTATGGGATGACTTGGTTGACACCGGCTGTGAATGGACCAGGGAAATTAGCCTTGTCTAAATAAGTGGCTGGGACATCTACTGTGTCTTTGGTATTGTCGGCTACGCCTTTTTGAACTTCGACTGGAGTTGTTGCTGGTTGCGCTTCATTTGCTTCACGGTCTTGTCCAGAAACTGTAGGTGCGGGATTTATCGCAGGTTTAAGCGCATCTTCTGTTTGTTTATTAGATTCTGGTTTTGCTTGCACTTCTTCTTTTGGCGCTACCACTTGGTCTTTATCAGCTACATTCACTTTTTCTGGAGAGCTTGTAGCATCCAAGCTTGCTTTAGGTGTTGAGTCTGCCTGTTCTGAAGGAAGAGCAGTATCGACTGCTTCTTTGAGAAGTTCTACTGGTAAGTCACTCTTTTCACTCACCGAAGTCGCATCTGGTACGACTTGAGCAGGGGTTGGATTGACCACATCGGCACGTACAGAACTTGGTTGACCAACTAGGACAAAGAAGCCACTGGCTACAACAACTGAGGCAACACCGACACTGAGACGGCGAATAGACCAACGAGTATATCTTTGATTTGGATTGAATTTCATAGGATTCTCCTTAGAGTTTTTCTTTATTTGATGACTCTAGTATAATCTCCTAAAATTAAAAAGGACTAAGAAAAAGTTAAAATTTTTCTTAAATCCCTCTTATAAAATACTTATATTAATTAAATCCATAAACAGATTTGGTGATTTGATAGACAACATTGGACAGTTTGCGAGCTGGCAAGACTGAATGTTTGGTCAAACGGCTCAACATGGTTTTACGAATGGCCTGAAAGACCTCTGGATTTTCCTGCTGAATATAGGTCCACAGCTCCCGTTTTTTGGCAAGATGCTCCGCTGTGCCAGCTCGGTTGAGCAGAGCACTGGAAATCACCGTCGTGATTTCAATGTGATTCAACAGATATTCTCGCATTTTGGGGTGACTCACTTTGGACAAGTCAAGCTGGTCTACCAAGAGTCGATTGACCTTGAGTTGCTGATCAATGCGCTTAATCATCACTTGCTCATTGACAGACTGGTCCTCACGCCCAATCAAATAACGATAGAAGTCGACAGGCAGATAGTACATGGTCTTGACCTGCTGAAGGGGGGGTAAAGACAAAAAGATTATCGACATAAAAGGTATGCTCAGGCAATTGGAACTGACTAGCTCGCAACAAATCTGTCCGGTAAATTAGCGAGTGCATCATGATATACTGACCTTTTGAGAAATTTCCAACCTGATCCCAGCCAAAAATCTGCTGGACAGGCAAGACGGACTCGTAACTCATACTCTTCTTACGAGACTGACCTTCCTTTTCATAGACAAAATTAGTCACAAAGGCATCAACCTCTTGACCCTTACTCGCAAGTTCCTGCAAGGTTTCAAGAATTTTTAAATAGGCACGAGGATCTACCCAGTCATCACTATCAACTACTTTAAAATAGCGCCCAGAAGCCTCCGCTAAGCCACGATTGACGGCACCCCCATGGCCTTTATTTTCCTGATAGATGGCTCTAACGATGTTAGGATACTTGCTGGCTAAACGCTCAGCGATTTCCTGAGTCTGGTCCTGAGACCCATCATTGATAATCAAAATCTCAACTTGCTCACCACCAATCACTAGCGACTCCACACAGTAATGAAGATAGGCTGCGGCATTATAGCTAGGGATGACGATAGACAATAACTTCATAATCTACTCCTTTAGGGGACTGATTTTTTCTTATACTCAATGAAATCAAAGAGCAAACTAGGAAACTAGCCGCAGATTGCTCAAAGCACTGCTTTGAGGTTGCAGATAGAACTGACGAAGTCAGCTCAAAACACGGTTTTGAGGTTATGGATAAGACTGACGAAGTCAGTTACCTATACCTATGATATCTACGGCAAGACGACACTAGTATGGTTTAAAGAGATTTTCGAAGAGTATTACTCTCTCTTGTCACTTCTTTCTATTCTACCATAAAGTCCAGACTTTGAAGGACTTTTATTAGAATACAAGGTGTTCTGCCTCTATTTGCTATCTTAGACATCAAAAAAGAGGGGAATCCCCTCCTTACGAATTTAGTTCTGCCAAGTCATCTAGATACTGGTTGTTAATGACTGCTAAAATATAGGCATCTGCCTTCAAGAGGTCATTAGGTCCAAACTGGACATCCAGCTGTGAATTTTCTTGTTCACGAAATCCTAGGACATTGAGATTATATTTGCCACGTAGATCTAGCTGGCTCAAACTTTGACCTGCCCAAACACTCGGAATTTTCATCTCCACGATAGACACATTTTTATCCAGCTGAAAGACATCAACATTGTTATGAAAGAGAATGGTCTGCGCTAGAGACTGCCCCATTTCATACTCAGGTGAAATCACCGAGTCAGCACCGATTTTTTCCAGCACCTTCTTAGCTGTCTGGCTTTTGACCTTGGCAATAACCCTTGGTACCCCCAAACTCTTACAGTGCATAACTGCAAGCACACTTGACTCCAGATTTTCCCCTGTTGCCACTACAACCGTATCACAGGTATCAATACCTGCAGTTCTGAGGAGTTCCTCATCTGTAATATCTCCAACTACACCACGCGCCAAAACTGGCTCAAATTGATTGATGTGCTCGGCGTGGTCATCGATGGCAATGATATTCATATCTTGCTTGGCTAGGGCCGTCAGGACACTACTTCCGAAAATCCCCAAGCCTAAAATTCCAATCGTACGATCTGACATCGTTCTTCCTTTCTTATCCAATACTAATATCTGCTTTCATATACTGAATCAAATCTTTCTTATCAGGCTGGTAATCCGCTAGACTAACCAGCAAGGTCAAGGGACCGATACGGCCGATAAACATGAGCACCATGACAATGCTAAGAGCTAGCTTGCCCAATTCTGGTGTCAGATTTGCCGTTACCCCAACTGTCGCAAGGGCTGAAATGGTCTCAAACATAAGGTAGATAAATCGCGGTGTTCCTTCTGCCGTAATTCCCAACAACATCAAGCCTAACAAGAAGGTCATCAAAAAGATAATGAAGACACTAAAGGATTTTTGGACTGTTCGAGCCTCAATAGTTCTCTGCGCAACATTGGCATGAGGTAAGCCCAGCAATTCACTACGCGCAAAAACCAACAAGACAAAGAAAGTCGTAATCTTGAGACCCCCAGCCGTCCCTCCAGGCGCTCCTCCGAGAAACATCTGTAGGATGTAGATAAACAAGGTCACAGGCCGAGCTTGGGTGTAGTCAATAGAGGCAAAGCCAGCCGTTCTCATGCTGACGGTTTGGAAAAAGCTAACCAGCACTTTCTCTGGAACACTGAGATTGCCAATCGTTCCTGGATTGTGCCACTCTGTAAAGAGCGTAGATACTGTCCCAAACAGTAAAATCCCTGCAGTCAAGAAGAGAACCAGCTTAGTGTGGAACCTCAGACGGCGTTTTTTCTTCTTATCAAACTGGGTTGCCAAGTCAAACCAAACCATAAAGCCAAGACCGCCTGTGATAATCAAGCCAGCAATGACCAGATTAATCAAGGGATCCGTCTGAAAAGCCACTAAACTGCTACTGCCGAAATTATCAAAACCAGCATTACAAAAGGCTGAAATGGCTAAAAAGATAGAGGTAAAAAGGCCTCGTCCCCAGCCGAACTCAGGAATAAAACGGAAACTTAGCAGGAAGGCACCCAAGCCCTCCACCAGAAAAGTCGTCAAAAAGATGGACCGCATAAAGGCCTTCAGCGACCGAGTTTCCCCGTAACTAAAACTCTCCTGAATGGTTTCACGACTGCGAAGACTAAGCTTTTGCTTCCCCTGAATATAAAAGACCCCGATAAAGGTCATGAGCCCCAGACCACCAATCTGTATCAAGAGCATACAAATCAACTGCCCCCAGACATTATAAGTCGTAGCCACTGGTTGCGTAGAAAGGCCCGTCACACAGACCATGGACACCGTCGTAAAGAGATGGTCAAAATAAGTAGCCTGCGAACCATTTGTCTGAACAAAAGGCAAACTCAAAAGAAGAGAGCCTATAAGAATAACTCCAGCGAAACTTAAAAAGATACGACGAGCTGGCGAAAGTCCACCCAAGGCCCTTTCAATTTTTTTAACAAATAATTTGAATAACATACATCCATTGTACCATAAAAAGTAGGAGAGTAGCTATATCTGAAAGGCAATCTCAAGGCAGAGTTCCAAGGCCTTCTCGAAAGCTTCTGAACCCCAGTCACGACTATCGTACTGGTCCAAGTCTACTAAGGAATCAGCTGTGAACAACAATTCACCCCAGAAACCCCCTCGCAGTTGGGCTACTGCCGCAAGCGCAGAACACTCCATCTCCACAACAGCACAGCCTTCTTCCTTGCGATAAGCCACCTTTTCAGCCGTTTCTCGGTAAAAACCGTCTGTCGTCCAGGTCATGACTTCTTCATAGGGAATCCCTCTGGCTTCCAACACTCGCTCAATGGCAGCAATAGCCTCTGGCTGAATTTCCATATAACGAGAAGGCGCCACATAGTGATAACTAGCTCCTTCATCTCGCAGAGCGCGAACAGGAACTAGAAAGGCATTTTCCTCTATATCAGCTAGCACACCACAGGTACCAGTGGAAATAATCTGCTCCACACCATATCCAATCAACCAATCCATAAACTGAGCTGCTGGAGCTGAACCGACAGGAGCCTGAGCCAGACAGACCTCCTTGCCTTTGTAGTTCACGACATAGATTGGATAAGTCTTGGTGGCTGAAACGAATTCGCCGACACAGTCCGCCCCTACTTCCCTCGCATAGCGGTCAATCTCCTCACCTAAAAAAGCATAGACACACTTCTTTGGCAAGTGCAAGTCCAGCCCCTCGTGATTGGGCATGATAACCGCCTGAGAATTGTCATCAAACTCTAAAATGGGAATCGCATGTTTCTGAATCATAGCCTACCTCCTCTAATTTTGTACTATTGTATCAAAAGCTGACCGAGTGTCAAGGAGGAAGCTGAGGAACTGAGGAGAAAAAATACAATCGCAACATTTTTGACAGTGACTCTTTTTAATGGTACAATGGATTTGCTTAAAAGTTCGATGAAATAAGCATATAAGAAAACACCACCGGTTGCCGCCAGTGGTGTTTTTTTGCGCTTGCTCAAGGCGCTCAGGCTATTTCTTTTTCTTGTCGCATTTGCTTGCTACAAATCGGATAAGCCACTCCGATAAGACATTCGCTAGTGTACCAGCAAGAATTGGTAGCAAGACAAGTTCGATGAAAACGCACATAAGATCACCTCCTGCCTACGCAGTCTAGTGTTTGCGACCTTACTATTGTATCATCTTTGACTGAAAATAAATAGAAAAATCATTGACATCACCTACTCATTTAGAAAAACTTTCTCCTACACTAGTACTTCTTGTATCAAAAACCATCCCAGTTAGAGATGCTTTAAAATTGCTTAATGAAGTACACTTGCTAAGATATAGAGTAGGTAAATGTGGGCTGGGTAAAAGATGATGAAACCTACAAAAAAGGAACAACACCCACTGTTCCTTTTTACTTCTATTTAACAGGTATCTCCTTAATCACGCGCGCAGGATTGCCAGCTAGAACAACGTTATCGCCAAAGGACTTGGTGATTACAGCCCCCGCTCCTGCCACTACGTTATTGCCTAGTGTCACTCCCGGAAGGACAATGACGCCACCTCCAGCCCAGAAATTGTCTCCGATAGTAATAGGCTTGCCGTATTCCACACCTGAATTTCGTTCCTGCGGATCTAGTGGGTGGAGTGGGGTTAAAAACTGACAGTTGGGACCAATCATAGCATTGTCTCCGATACGAATCGGGCAGACATCCAGCATGGTCAAATTCCAATTAGAATAAAAATTTTCCCCTAGATGGATATTAACCCCATAATCGACCATCAGGCGTGGATTGATATAGAGATTTTTCCCAGTCGAGCCAAACCAAGTCTTGATAATCTCCGCCCCTTTCAAGGAGTCTGGCTCCTGGTTAAAAGCAGCCTGTTTTTGACGAGAAGTCTGAGCCAAGGCCCGCAGTTCTGGGTCCGATGGACGGTAAATCTCTCCCGCTATCATTTTCTGGTATTCACTGGTCATTGTATTCTTCTCCTTATTCCCTACTATCATATCAAATTTTCTACATATCTGACTAGGATAAGAGATACTTTCTACAGTTTATGCTCTGATTTTCATCACATTCGCTCTATCTTGCTAAACGAATACGGGTCACAATTCCGTCTGGATCTGTCACTTCCAACTGGCTTGATGTCAGCCACTTGATTGGTGCATCAACTTCTTGTGCTCGTTGCGCAATCGTTAACAGTTCTTCTTTATGTGCGACTTCAATAACATAATAGGCCAAACCTGGCAAGCCTTGCTTACGCGGAGCTAGGCCTTTTCCTCCCCATTCGTTGACTGCCAAATGATGATGGTAATCCCCAGCTGCAATCCAACTAGCACTAGGCACACTAAATTTATCCTCTAGCCCTAACACCTTCTGATAAAACTGGCTGGACTTTCGACTATCCTTAACGGAAAGATGAATATGCCCCATTCTCGTACCTTCTGCTAGGATAAAGGGCTCTACTCTTTCCCCCAACTCATAGATATCCTGCGCCGCAAGAGCCTCTGTCACCCCGATAATGCGTCCATCTTCTCGAATATCCCATGTGGAAACTGGCTTATCTCGATAGAGCTCGATGCCATTCCCCTCCAAATCCTCCAAGTAAAGAGCCTCACTGTAACCGTGATCTGCACCGCCAACAAGAGGAATCTGTAAATCTGTCAGGTGTTTCAAGACATCAGCCAAAGCCTTTCGTGTCGGCAAGAGAATGGCCAGATGGTAAAGGCCATAATGTTCCCTTACTTCTCCACTCTCTTGAGCTTGAATCAGCTGTACCAAGGCTTTTCCACCCAGTCCTAGAATGGACTCTGTCTCAGTTTGAGATAGGATTTCTAAACCAATGATTTGCTGATAAAAGGCTGTTTGACTTGCCAAATCCTTTACATTTAAAACTGCCTCTGCCAAATAAATATGGCTCTTGTATTCATAGGTCATAAATAGTCCTCTTTTCTGTTGTAATAATTTTTGTTACAACTATTATATCATTCCCATCAAGAAAGTCAAGTCAGACAACTTGAAGCCTCTATTCTAACAAAAAGAGGTCAATGTTTGCCATCAACCTCTTTCTTATCGTTCATTCTTTTTTCTAATGAATACTTTACCTATGACTTGCTATTTTCAGCCTAGTTTACCCATTCACCATTGCCATTTACTTTATAACCATCTGGTGTTGTTGTGCTGACTGCTAAAGCTCCTGAACCATATGCATAGTACCAGTACTTGCCTACTTTAAACCAACCTGTCTTCATGACACCTGATTGATCCAGATAATACCAAGTACCATTTTCCTTGTACCAGCCTGTCTTCATAGCTCCTGAGCCATCAAAATAGAACCATCTGCTACCATCTGTTCCCCAGCCTGTAAACATCGCGCCCGAACTATCAAGGAAATACCATACTCCATCAACTTCTACAAATCCAGTCTGCATGACACCTAAATCATTCAAGTAGTACCATTTACCACCTGTTTTCACCCAGCCTGTCTTCACATCACCAGACTCGTAAAAATACCATTTACCATTAGATTGCACCCAGCCAGACTGACTAGATGTAGATGTTCTAAAATCTTTCAACGATTTTTCTACAACCGTAGCTTTACTTTTAACTGTTGAAAGGTTTGAGGCAGTTACTTCTGTATACTGAATAGCAGAACCATATCCACCAGCCAATTCTTCTGAAGAAGCATCATCACCTAAAGCTAGAGAAATCGTTGCTACTTGCTGAGAGCTGGCTGCGTTTTTAAAAGCTGCAAGACCCACATATGTAAATTTAGGATTAATCAAAACCTCATAATAACCTGTAAATTCTTTAGAGGTTCCACCCTTCTTTTTCGCTACATAATTCGCCTTCTCAGCATGCCAGTTTTCAATTGCTTTTAGAAAACCTTCATAGTTCACATCTAAAGCTTCTCCTCTTATACTATTGCTAGATGGAAAAGCAGTCCAGATTTCTTTCGTAGAAAGACGCTCAGGTTTTAAAGCTACTGACACCTCAGTAGCTCGTACAAAAGCAGTTTTCTCAAGATCAGTAGACCATTTAATAGGGACATACTTATCTACCAAACCTTCATCAGCCGCTTCCTTACGAATCTTATTAATCGCGTCCAAAATAGATTGTTTATTTGGAGTTAAAAATTCTCCCTTGATTCCAACCAAAACATTGCCACTAGCAGGTTTTAGCACCTCTGAGGTCAATATATTTTCATTTTTACCATTAATAGATTGTGTTGCCACCAATCTGTCATTAGCAAAAACATCAGTTGTCAAAACTGCTCCAGCCAAGGTCAAAGCCAAGGCGCTAGCAAATACAATTTTCTTCATCTTTTTCTCCTTTTATCCTCTAGATAGGACAGGTATTTTCAATATTAAATTATACCATATTTCCCTACTCTTTGCCCGTTTCTACCAATGTCATGAGGCAAATGCTATTTCCTCCGAAAAGTAGAAGCTTCATTCTTTACTTCACAACAAGTTCATAACGTGTCTTACTTGTGAAGGTTTGACCGGCTTTGAGAATGACTTGGTCTTTAAGGTCACTGTGAATGGCATCTGGCAACGCTTGCGCTTCAAGGGCAATCCCATTGTGCTGTACCATTGGATGACCTCCTATGATGACACTCTCATCCACAAAGTTTGCTGTGTAGACCACAAAGCAAGGAGCTTCTGTCTTGAAAAGCAGGAAGCGACCTGAGTTTTGGTCATAAAGGAAACCAGCATTGTCATGACCTGCAGGAAGGGCAAATGGATGGTCCAAACCAGACACCAGCTGGATTTGCTCATCTTCTTCTGCAAAGATATCCTTCAACAAGGCACCATTGTAGATGTGTTTGACCACATCACGATTGGCATCTGGAGTTTTGGCAGGAACACCGTCAGGAGCGATTGGATAAATTCCCTCTGTGTTTAGCTGGAAGACATGACGGTCAATCGTCTGCGTGAAATCACCAGACAAGTTGAAATAGCTGTGGTTGGTTGGATTGACCAGCGTATCCTGATCTGTTGTTACCTTGTAGCTGATTTCATAGGCACCAGTTTCTTCCAAGTGGTAGCTGATCCAGATCTTGAGGTTACCAGGGAATCCTCCTGTCCCATCTGTACGCTCTGTGTAGAGGGTCAAGCCATGGTCGCTCACCTCGACCAATTCAAACAAGCTGGAATCCCAACCAGTTGAGCCACTATGGTTACAGTTGCTAGCATTGTTGACTTCAAGATTATAAGCCTTGCCATTGAGCTCAAAGGTCGCACCTGCGATACGGCCTGCCACAGGACCTACACTAGCTCCATGCTTGGGACTATTGCCTACATAGCTATCAAAATCATCAAAACCCAAGATAACATTGGCAAAATTTCCAGCCTTGTCAGGTGTGACATAGCGCAAGATGGTCGCACCATAAGTCATAACCTCAAGCTGGTAGCCACCGTCCGTCTCAAATCGATAGGCCAAAACATCTTGTCCCTCAACATTTCCAAATACACGCTCTGTGTATACTTTCATTCTGTTCTCCTTTTACTATTTCTCTCAAGCAAACAAACCATAGAAAGCCTACTGACAATCTATGGTTTATCTGATAGTTTACAAATCCTCTTGTCAAGAATTCATAAATATTGTCTTACTTTTGATATTCGTGGATGATAACACCTTGTACCACACGATTTACTGTACCTGTAGGAGACGGTGTATCAGGTTTATTTTCTACCTTGAGTGAAGTCAATAGGGCAAAGAGTTGGGCATAAACAATGTAAGGAAAGACACGGTAAATATCATTCAAGACACCACCACAACCAAGAGCCACTTCTTTGACATTTTCAAGGTCAAAGGCTTGATCACTCAAAAGCACAACACGACGAGCAATCTGGTCACCAGCAACTTCACGAACCAAGTCCAAGTCATACTTACGAGTGTAGTCTGTTGTTGTACCAAATACCAAAACAACTGTATTTTCGTTGATAAGAGATTTTGGACCGTGACGGAAGCCGACTGGACTTTCATACATGGTCGCAACTTGACCAGCAGTCAGTTCCAAAATCTTGAGCTGAGCTTCATGAGCAAGGCCAAAGAAAGGACCAGCACCTAGATAGATGACACGGTTAAAGTCTAGGTCAACAAGTTCTTTGACATCTTCTGCATTGTCTAGAACTTTACGGGCAAGACTAGACACAACTTCAAAACGTTCAGCTTTCACAGCAAATTCTGTAGGATCAAAGACCAAGAGAGCTGTTAACATCATAGACGTAAAACTTGAAGTCATGGCAAAGCCTGCATCATTAGAGGCAGCCGGTTGCAAAAGCAAAAGATTGCGGTCATCACCATGGGCTTGAAGAGCCAACTCACCATCCGCTGCACAAGTAATCGTCACTTGATAAAGCTCATCCACCAAGGCTTTGGCCAAGTCAACAGTCGCCACACTTTCAGGCGAATTCCCACTACGAGCAAAAGATACAAGGACAGTCGCCACATCTTTTTCAAATAGGTTGCTGGATTGGCAACGATATCTGTGGTCGCAATAGCATTGAAATTCCATTTGCGTTCGTCATAGACTTCCTTAAAGTAAGGTAGCAAGGTATCTCCCACATAAGCAGAAGTTCCAGCACCTGTCAAGATAACCTTGATATAGTCATGTTTATCAGCAATCCTTTGTAGGAAGGCTGCAATTTCTTCACGCTTTGCTTGATAAGATTCAAAAGCTTCTTTCCATACATCAGGCTGTTGGTAGATTTCACGTGTAGTGATTTCTGCACCCAATTCGAGCAAGTCTTCTTTTGTATAATGTAGCATTGAATTCCTCTTTTTCTATTAAATATGGGAATGGGAGTAAGCCCCATTCCCATGTATATTCTATATAAAATGCTCTAACGATTTTCACGTTGTCACATGAATTGAATCGAGTTCCAACTAAAATCTTTGGGAAAAAGACCGATTATCGTCGGAGCATCGCTCCATCCTCCTATCGCCTATTTTCCCTGTGATTTTCACGTTGTCACATCTTATTCATCTTCGTCATCATCGAAGCCCGCTAACAGGTCATTAACTTTCACAATACTTTCTGCAGCACGGTTCTTATAGTCCGCATCTGCACCTGTAAGGCTCGCATTGATAAATTCAATCACCATTGGCAGATTCATCCCTGCGTAGAGTTCGATGTCACGACCTTCCATAATCAAACGGCTTACCACGTTACATGGTGTTCCACCGAGAAGATCCGCAAAGACTAGGAAATCATCCAAGCCTTCAATAGCTGCTTCAAATTTTGCAGTAAATTCTTCTGGGCCATCTTCTGGAAGAAGAGCTACTGTATGAATATTATCTTGTGGCCCCATGATCATTTCAGTGCTACCTTTAAGTTCTTCACAGAAGCGACCATGACTCACCAAAATTAATGATTTAGCCATAAATTATGCGCCCATTCCAAGTACAAATTTACCAAAGGCAGAAAGAGCCAAAGCAAGTACGATAATAATACCGATAGCTTTAGTAGAGTTCATACCTTTCTTACCAAGCAACCAGAAGATAAAGGCAGTAAAGATTGCTGGAAGCAAGCGTGGGAAGATTTGGTTCAAGATGTCTTGGAAGTCAATCATCTTTTCACCGATTGCCCATTTGTAAGAAATTTCAAAGTTGATCATTGTTGCTACAAGAGCACCCATCATGAAGACACCAAGTACAGATGCAGCGTCAATCAAAGCTGTCAAGGTACTTTGCATGTTGTTGATAAGGTTAACCCCTTCTTTGTAGGCAAATTCCAACTGTTTCCAACGGAAGATGTCATAAGCAACTGCAACTGCGATCCAAAGAAAGATACCCCAAGGTTGACCACCGATAGCCATAGTTGCTGCGATAGATCCCATGATAGCAGGTACAAGTGAACCAAAGATTGTATCTCCAAGAGGAGCAAATGGTCCCATCAAACCTGTCTTGATACCATTAACGGCATCTTTTGAACCTACACCATCTTTTTCTTCCATGGCAAGGTCAAAACCAGCGATAATGGTGTGGAAGAATGGTGAAGTATTGAAGAATTGAGTATGAACTTTCATCATTTCTTTCAATTCAGGGGTTCCATCACCATACATTTTACGCAATTGAGGCAAGATCATGTACAGGTAACCAGAAGCTTGCATACGTTCGTAGTTCCAACCCAATTGGAAAGTAAACAAGCTACGTTTGTTGATTTGATTAAAATCTTCTTTTGTAAGTTTGTAATTAGAATTCGTCATCTTCGATTTCCCCACTTTCTGATGGTGTAGAAGGTGCTGCTACAGCTACTTTTTGGCTATTTTTGAAGTGAAGCACTGCAAGGAAGATACCTACGATAGAGATACCAATCATAGACAAACCTTTGAAGTTGTTCACAAAAACCAATTTTTTCAGCAACATCTTTCGGTAGAGTACCTACGATACCAGCAACAGCGCCACCAAGACCTGTTACGTATGAGTAAAGAACAGTCAACATAGCTGTCAAACCAAATCCCATTGCAAGGTAGTGAAGGTTACGTTTAACTGGAAGGTAACGAAGCAAGATTGCAAATCCAAGACCTGGAAGCATACGTCCTGCGAGTGTCAAACCATCTGCAACCCATTGGTATTTTGTAACGAAATCTACTACGTGTTGTACAAATTCACCACCAAAGGCAAGCGCAAAGAAGACTGGAAGGGCACGAGATAAAGCCCAAGGAATCGCACCAAGCAAGTAGTTGCGTTCAATACCTTTATAGTCAAAGCGTTCGATTGCAGCATCCACACGGTGAGCAAAGAAAGTAGTTGTCATACGTCCAAGAACGTCGAAGTAAGTCAAGAGAGTTGCTACTGGCACAGCGATTGTTGTAATCGCAAGCGCTGTATCAATTCCTTGTGAAACAGAGAAAGCTGTCGCAAGAACCGCACCAGAAGTTGCGTCGATACGAGAAGCACCACCGAAGGTACCAACCCCAAGAACGAACAATTGCAAGTTACCACCGATAAGCAGACCAGTAGTCACATCTCCCATGATTAAACCAGTAATGAAACCAGCAAATACAGGGGAACCTGCAGATGAAACGATCGTCAACTCATCACAGATTTGATAAGCTGAGTACAAAGTGAGAAGTAAAATTTGCCACCATTGTATCATAACAATGACCTCCTAAAAATTTTTTCCTATTTTAATAAGCTCAAAAAGTCTGAAATTGGATCATTTGGAACCATTTGAGCAGTAAGTTTAACACCTTTTTCTGCTAGTTTGTGGAAGTCTTCCACATCCTTGTCTACTACGTTGATAGAACGTGTAATAGAACGAGTTTCTGGTGTTTGAGACATATTCCCAACATTAAGGGTTTCAAGTGGTACACCTGCTTCTACCAAACCAAGGAAGCGGTCTGGTTTACGAGCCACGATAAAGAGACGTTGGCTATCGTATTTTCCAGCAAGAATATTGGCTGCCGCTTTTTCAATTGGCAAAATACTCAATTTCACACCTGGTGGTGTCGCAAGTTTCAAACCACTCTTTTCAACGTCGTTGTTGACAACTTCGTCATCTACAACCATAATACGTGAAACGTTTAGTTTTCCAGCCCATAGATTGGCTACTTGTCCGTGGATCAAACGTCCATCGATACGGCATCCTACAATTGTCATAAATTTTCCCCCTTTATGTGTTTTAGTGTAGGTTTACGAGTTAAATGAATCTCTTCTTTATATTGGCCCTCTGTTTCAAAGATGATGATGCGGTTGGCACCTTCCTTGAGATAACTATGAGGGATATAAAGCGAGAGGGTTGGGCCGACGTTCCAAACGTCCTAGATTCAGCCCATTGACAAAGGCAACTCCCTTACCAAACTCAGACAAGTCTAAGTAAGTATCTTTTGGCTCTTGGACTGTAAAGTCATAAGCATAAAAGGCTGGTTGTCCTTCGGTCCATCCTTTTGAAAAATCAATTTTCTCAGGATTGTCTAGTGGGAGTGGATAGTGTTTCCAGTTTAGTAAGAAGTGCAAATCCTTACAAACCCCTGTCCGAATTCCCTTACGTTGCGTATCCGCTAAGAACTTATGCCCATAGTTGACACGTCCCATATTTTCTATCAAGATATCCAACCTAGATAGCGCTTTCTTTTCGCCTTGATAAAAAATATCTTCCCCAATCTCTGTCTGATATTGGGTTTTGACCCATTGACCATCGACATAAAGCTGAGCCCTATCTCGACCGTCAATGATACGAAGTCTTTCTTCTTCTGCATCCCAGTTTGTTTCTGTTCGATAGAGTAGATAGCCATAGCTTTGTCCCAACTCCTCCATCTTTTTAGGATAGAGGCTTTCTACTGGACTAGATAAGCTATCCAAGGTTTCAAACAAGGAAACTTTTTCAACTAGTGGAATAGCATCCAACTCCATACTCTCTTTGTAGAGTGGTTCCAACTGCGGATACTCTGGGAAATGTGTTGCCATCATCTTCTTGACTGCCAGATATTTGGCAGTTGGATTTCCTTCTTCATCCAGAAGGGCATCGTAATCATAAGATGTAACTTGTGGCAGATCCAAGGTCCCTCGAGCTGAGCAACCATTCATGAAACCAAAGTTTGTACCACCATGGAACATGTAGAGATTGATAGAGCCTTGTTCCAAAACTTCTCGAACTGCATCTGCCAACTCTTTGGGATCCCGTGTGATAATCGGTTCTTTCCAACGATTGAACCAGCCGTCCCAGAACTCCATACACATGAGTGGCCATTTCTTACCATGCTCATCAAAGAATTCCTGCATCTGTGAAAAGTTGTAAGGTGCCTTAGAACCAAAGTTTCCTGTTACAAAGAGGTCATCTTCGATTAAGGTTCCAGCTTTCAGAGTAGCTCTCCATGGACCATCTGATGTAAAGAGGGGACAAGTTACACCACGCTCTTCCATCAACTGTCGAATTGCTCTCAGATAAGCCTTATCTTCTCCATAAGAACCATACTCATTTTCAACTTGCATCATGAGGATATTGCCACCCTTGTCCAACAAATGTGGCACCAATCGTGCCAAGAGCTGGTCATAGTAGCGACCGACAGCCTCAATATAGGCTGGATCTGAGGAACGAATCCTCATGTCTTTGGTTAAGAGCCAAGCTGGTAAGCCACCGAATTCCCACTCCGCACAGATGAAGGGCGAAGGACGAACGATAGCGTAGAGACCCAAATCTTGTGCTGTCTGTAGAAATCGCTCCAAATCCAGAGCTCCTTCAAAGTGAAACTCACTCTCACGAGGCTCATGTAAATTCCAAGCCACATAAGTCTCTACCGTATTAAAACCAAGAGCCTTCAAGTTATAGAGCGAATGATACCAATCTTCTGGAGGAACCCTAAAATAATGAATGGCGCCAGATAAAATCTTAAATGATTTTCCATCGAGATAGAAATCATCTCGTATCTCAAATCGTGTCATATTCTTACCTTCTGACAACCAAAGTTTTCGCTTTCATTTGTTGATATATTAAATATATCTCAATATCTTACATTTGTCAATAGGTTTTCACAATTTTTTTCATTTTTCACTAAATTTTACACAAAAAACTTATAAAGATATAAAATTTACAGACATATAGCTTCAAACAGGTGGCATGTATAAAAATGTATAAAACCTCCTATTTTTTATGTAAATTAACCTTATAGCCTATTATTCTAATTTTTTTATTCAAAAGACTACTATTCTTTCCGGTTTTATGGTAAAATCTTTAACGGAGAAGGAAAATCGAGGTGAAATTATGGCAATTCCAAAGTATCAATATATAAAAGATGAATTAAAGAACAAAATCATTTCTGGCCAATTCGCTAGTGGAGATAAATTTACACTGAAGCTGAATTGATTGCAATGTATGATGTAAGTTCTATCACAGTTGTCCGCGCCTTAAACGACCTTGCCAAAGACGGCTATATTGTCCGCCAACAAGGAAAGGGTACATTCGTTTCACGCGCACGCAAACACAAACTCGTAGAGTTTTCTGATGTAGAAGTTTTTGAAACTAAAGATGATAAAGTGACCGTCCTTTCTATTGAGCGTGGAAACAAACTAAGCTACTTAGAAAAACTTGGACTACGCGGTAACCAATTCTACTACAAGATTGAACGTGTACGCGAAACAAATGGTGTCGTATACATCTATCACACATCTTATATTCCAGAACAATACATCAACGCAAATTATCCAAATCTTGAATATTATAGCTCTATCTATAACCGTTTCAAATTGGATTATCACATCCACATGAATGATGAACATTTTGAAGAAATCAATGAAATAGCATTTCCAACTCCAGAACATGCAGCTTCGGTCCTCGGAGTCGATGAACAATTCCCTAGCGTTTTACAAACCAAGACTACTAAATTAGAGTCTACTGGTCAGGTTCTCGCTTACAGCGAAACATATAAACGCGCAGATTACTACAAAATCAAATTCATTTCATGTGACCGTGATCACTAAGAAGAAAGCCTGAGCCTCATCGCTTGGGCTTTTTTCTATGATTATTATATCCCATCAAAACTGTATTTTCTATATGTCAATGAAGATAGATTAAATTTGTTTAAATTTTACTAAAATATAGGGAATCTTTTTAGCAAAAAAGCTTTAATAAACAAGAAAAATCGAAGTTCTTCTACTCCAGTAAATAGAGTAATAGAACTTCGATTTTATTTTAATTATCCTAAACCAAGACGTTCAAAGATATCATCCACTCGTTTAGTGTAATAAAGAGGGTTGAAGATTTCATCGATTTCTTCTTGAGTGAGGCGTGAGGTCACTTCTGGATCTGCTTCTAGAAGTGGTTTAAAGTCGACTTGATTGTCCCAAGAGTAGGCCGTTTTTGGTTGCACCAAGTCATAGGCTTGCTCACGGGTCATGCCTTTTTTTCAATCAATGTCAACATAGCGCGTTGGCTGAAAATCAAACCAAATGTCGAGTTCATGTTGCGGATCATGTTTTCTGGGAAGACCGTCAAGTTCTTGACGATATTTCCAAAACGGTTGAGCATGTAGTCAATCAAGATGGTTGTATCCGGTGTGATGATGCGCTCAGCTGATGAGTGAGAGATATCACGTTCATGCCAGAGAGCAACATTTTCATAGGCTGTAATCATGTGACCACGAATAACACGCGCAAGACCTGTCATGTTCTCAGAACCGATAGGGTTGCGTTTATGAGGCATTGCAGATGAACCTTTTTGTCCCTTGGCAAAGAACTCTTCCACTTCGCGTTGTTCTGATTTTTGAAGACCACGAATCTCAGTCGCCATACGTTCAATAGAAGTCGCGATGCTGGCAAGAACTGCAAAGTACTCAGCGTGAAGGTCACGAGGAAGGACCTGTGTAGAGATTTCTTGGGCACGGATACCCAATTTGTCGCAGACGTATTGCTCAACGAATGGCGGGATATTGGCAAAGTTACCAACCGCACCAGAGATCTTACCAGCTTCCACACCAGCAGCCGCATGTTCGAAACGCTCGATGTTGCGCTTCATTTCGCTGTACCAAGTTGCCAATTTAAGACCAAAAGTTGTCGGCTCAGCGTGCACACCGTGGGTACGCCCCATCATGATGGTGAACTTGTGCTCCTTAGCCTTATCAGCGATGATGTTGGTGAAATTTTCAAGATCACGACGAATGATGTCATTGGCCTGCTTGTAAAGGTAACCGTAGGCCGTATCCACCACGTCAGTTGATGTCAAGCCGTAATGGACCCACTTTCGCTCTTCGCCAAGAGTCTCAGAAACCGCACGTGTGAAAGCCACCACGTCATGGCGAGTCTCCTTCTCAATCTCCAAAATACGGTCGATGTCAAAGTCCGCTTTCTCACGAATCAAAGCCACATCTTCCTTAGGGATTTCTCCCAACTCAGCCCATGCCTCGTCAGCCAAGATTTCCACCTCAAGCCAAGCACGGTATTTATTTTCTTCACTCCAAATGTTCGCCATCTCAGGGCGAGAGTAACGGTTGATCATGTTGTTATTTTTTCCTTTCTTTTGATGTTTCACTTTAAGAGTAACTCAAATGTTGGCTTTTTTTTGAAATTCCCCATGACCAAAAGATTTTACTCAATTCTTTTCGAATCGATACAATTATATCTGGAGAATTCAAATCAAGGGATGAAACCTTTACTACAGAAAAGCATGTCCTTCCTAGATTAAACTGTCGATAATTATCAAAATAAGTTTCTAAATTAGAATAATACATATCGTACTGAGACTTTTTATCGGGCGACAACCCATTATAGTATCTATTCATACCTGACTTATAATCTAAATATTTAAGATATTTTATCAAATTTCCATCATTTTCTATATTTTGATAATCATTTATATATTGAGCGTTTAATCCCATACGTAAATATTCAGAAGGTTTTATCAGATTCTCCTTCTCATGAACTTTTAATACAATTGTTTCAAAGTGGTACATATTATGTTTATTTATCAATTCTTGCTTTCCAAATTCCAAGTTTTTAGCTGTAGTTCCACATTCTCCACCATGATATTTAATATCACTATCGGATATAGCAACTGTAATCTCTTTATTAGTATATACTTCAGTTATAATGCGTTGATCAATAGTCCCACCACCACCTGAACCGATTTTAAATTTCAACGTGTCATAATACATTGGATTGTTTGCAGAGTCAACTATCGATTTTTTGTATAATTCACCTAAATCCCTGAAAAACTCTGAATCTGAATCATTTTCACCCAAAATTTTCATCGGAAGTTGTAATTTTATATCATTTTTATAGATGTAATCTAAGCTTAAAAACAAAATACACTTATCATTAAACTCACACCACTCTGTACGATTAACTGTAATCTCTACATATCTATTAACATATTCAAACATGTTCGATGTATGCTTATATTCTTTTGATAAAAAACTTATAATCTCTCTCAATCTAGCACTTATTCTATCATTTTTAAGTAAGTGGTAATAATAATCTTCTGCAGTGGGATTTTCTCTAAGAACAAGCATATTTTCATTAGATTCAATAATCTGAGATAGAGAACTTGTGAAATAATTTGATACAGATTCTTCAATTTCATTTTTATTCAGAGACTCTATTACTTCCGGAGAAATACTAATCAACATTTTGTACATCTCCTAAAAATGATTTAATTGGTCCTGGTTCAAAAAAACCAACTGGCCAGCCACTTATGCGCCCTCGCTCATCAAACTTTATTTGCTTTAATTTTGCAAGTCCATTGTTTTCCTTATCCTCTTCAAAGAAAACTAAATTCACATCATCACTATCAATATTTGATTTGTTTGAAATCACATGTTCTCCCAATCTATTAACAATTGTGTCGCTGTGTGTTTCAATGATTATCGAAACATCTAATTTTTCATTTTTCACTATTCGCGCAAACGAATCAATTAAATTAGCTTGTAATGCTGGATGTAAATGCAATTCTGGCTGTTCAATAATAAGCAACGACTGGTTACTATTTGTGTTCCAAAATCCTCGTCTAAAATAAGTTCTTTTCATTTTAGTTTTTCGCCATAAATACAATAAAATTGGCAGTATTTGCGAATAACCAAATCCAGTATCGGCTAAGTTAATAACTTGACCTGATTTAGCTAAAATTAATGATAGATTTGATGAATCCTGTTTTACGTCAAATTCAATTCCGTCGAAGTTTTTTCTTGTCCATTCTTTCCAATCCTTTTTTTCAGATGGCTTCAAATTGTATAAAATCATCGGAACATTCTCACCTTGAGAAGTAATATCATTAAGAGATACTCCTTGAATTCGGTAATACCTTTCAGCGGTAGCTCGAATAGGTGCTATGTACTGTACTTCACTAAAGTAATCACTTAAATATTCATTAATTAAATCAACAACCGAATTATAGTAAACCTGTCCAATTAAGCTATACAATCTAGATGTAAAACTTTGGCGTTCATCTAATGTTAAACCTAAATATTTTTGATAAATCGTTTTCCATCCTTTTATCGTTTTTTCAAAATCTTTTTCAAAAACTCTTGTAATCTCCTAGTATTACTTTTTTTAAAAATCTTCTGGATTGTATTTTTATTTGTTCGACCATCCTTAATCTTAGAAAATAATAGTTCGATTTCTTTCCAACTTGCTAAAGCAAATGCTCTACCGCCTAATGAGAAACTACCAGATAACTCCTCGGGGGGATTTTTAAGATTAATCTGCGGAATAATCTCTCCTAGGCTAAAATCACTTCTACTATACAATTCACCTAAAGAAGTCGGAATATTGTTTATAATAAAAGATTCAACTTTATATCTATTGTCATATTTTATTTGATAATTATAGTCAAGAAATAATATGTTTATATAACTTATTTGGTTTTCTTTAACAGAAAATCTTACTGTTATCCCCTTGTTAAAGTTCTCATCAATACTATTGGCTAATGAAAGAACTCTCAATAAAAAATTGTATCTAGAAAATAACTCCAATTCCTCTGTTGAAAGTTTAAAAGAATATTCAAATCCTATTTCATCATATCCCTTTGTAACACTATCTTTGAAAGAACCAAAATCTACTAAATCTGGCGAGTACCACAAGACCGGTTCACTTCTATTAATAAATAAACTCTGTTTCATCAGAGAAAATGATCTGGCAAAAGTGCTTTTCCCCACACTATTTTTCCCCAAAAGAACTGTAATTGGAGAAATTTTTATATCACTAGTATCATATAATGCTCTCAAATTTGTAATTTTAACTTTCATAATTTCCTCACTTAAAATCTATACTGATCAGTCTTTTTTAATATATATTCTTACAAAACATTTAATTTCTATTTCCATATGACAATAAATTAAATACCCCCAGACACCTGACAGATACTGATATTAACTTTTATCTCCTCAACCTCATCCGGCTCATCACTAAACAAAGTCACATGTCCCATTTTACGGTTGTGCTTCGCTTCTATTTTACCATACATGTGGAGGTGGGCGCTTGGATTTTCTGTGACATATTTTTCAGCAGCCTTGACATGCTGTCCAAGGACATTGAGCATGACAGCAGGCGCATGTAGATGGATAGCTGGCAATGGTGCTCCGAGAACGCCGAGAATATGAGTGTCAAACTGGGAGAAGTCGCAAGCTTCGATCGAGTAGTGACCAGAGTTGTGTGGACGTGGGGCAATTTCGTTGACAATGATGTCATCAGCTGTCGCAAACATTTCCACGCAAAGGGTGCCAGACAAGTTCAGCTGTTCAGCAATTCGTACTGCCATGGCTTTAGCTTTTTCAGCTAAACTTTCTGAAATACGGGCTGGCACAATGGTTTTTGAAAGAATGTTGTTTCGGTGGATATTTTCCTGAACTGGGAAAACTATCACATCCTTGCCATTTCCTGATACAATAACAGAAATTTCAAGGTCGAAGTTGACAAATTCTTCCAAAACGCAGTCTGCTGAGTCTGCTAGTTCATAGGCTTCTTCCAAGTCTGCTTCTGAACGAATGACCTTTTGCCCATGCCCATCGTAGCCACCAGTCGCAGTCTTTAGGACATAGTTTTTGGACAGGTCAATCTCCGCCAAGTCTTGACTAGAATTCACAACCTTGTAAGGAGCCACAGTGACTTGTGCCTTGTTTAAGAGGAAGTCCTTTTCAAAAATCCGATTTTGAGAAATGCGAAGTAGGTCTGTCCCCTGAGGAAGTTGTCCATCCTTAATGACAGTATCCAAACCGTCAGCATCGACATTTTCAAATTCATAAGTGAGAACATCACAGCGGTCCGCCAGCTGACGAAGGGCATCCACATCGTCATAAGGAGCCACGATGATTTCCGCAACGCGAGAGGCCGGGCAATCCGCCGCAGGATCCAGCGCGATAACCTTGTGACCCATATAGATAGCAGAAATGGCCATCATCTGACCCAGTTGACCACCACCGATAATGCCGATTGTTTTAGATGAGCTCATTTGTAGACTCCTCTGCGATTTTTCCTTGTTCTTCTGCAAAATCTGCCAATGCTGTCGCAACAGTCTGATCCTCTACTGAAAGGAGACGGAGGGCAAAGAGGGCTGCGTTTGTCGCACCAGCTTCACCGATAGCCATTGTCGCAACAGGCACCCCACCCGGCATCTGTACGATGGAGTAGAGCGAGTCCACGCCACTAAGTGCACGTGATTTGACAGGTACCCCGATGACTGGAAGAGTGGTTTTTGCCGCTACCATGCCCGGCAAGTGAGCTGCGCCACCTGCACCTGCGATGATAACCTTGATGCCACGGCTACGGGCCTCTTCTGCATGCTTGAACATGAGATCTGGTGTGCGGTGGGCAGAGACAACTTTCTTTTCGTAAGCAACGCCGAAGCGGTCTAGGACTTCAGCTGTTTTTTGCATGGTTGCCCAGTCGGATTTGGAGCCCATGATGATGGAAATAATTGGTTTAGTCATAATTTTTCCTTTTCTTCTTTTTTGATAATGGTCTTAGGTGGTGGGGACGGAAGCAAACCTTCGGTTTCATTCCTAAACTTTGAGCCTAAGGTCTCAAATTTTCCCCCGACCAGAACAGAATCTGTTCTGGTCTTTTCACCACGGCGACCATTATCGTGTTTGGCGACTACGTCGCCTTTTCTTATATCTTTATCGAATCGCCTTGCTTCCGATATCTGTTCTGTAGAAGAGGCCTTCTGTGTTTTGTTTGTTAAGTTCGCTGTAGATGGTGTTTTGGGATTCTTTGACGGTGTCTGCTGTGGTGACGAGCATATAGACACGTCCGCCATTTGACAGCAGTGCTCTGCTATTTTCCGAAAACTTAGTCCCTGCATAGTAGGTGATGATGTCGCCTTCTGTCTTGGTTGGCAATTCAACACCCTTTTCATATTCTAGCGGGTAACCATTGGATGCGACAACCACACCCAGAGTCACACCCTTGTCAGTCCAGGTGATGTTTGGCTCCTTGCCATCGAGGATATCCGTAATATTTTGTGCAAAGTCAGATGTCAGACGAGGCAAGATAATTTGCGTTTCTGGATCTCCGAAACGAGCGTTAAACTCGATAACCTTAGGTCCATCAGCTGTCAAGATAAGCCCCGCATAAAGAACACCCAGATAAGGGCGACCTTCCTTAATCATCCCCTCTAGGACTGGCTTGACAATAGTCTCAACCGCTGTGGCAACCACGCTCTGTGGCAAGTGTGGAACTGGCGCATAGGCACCCATCCCTCCCGTGTTAGGGCCCTTGTCGCCATCATAGGCACGTTTGTGATCCTGAGCCGTTGGCATAATGTAGAACTTGTCCCCATTGACAAAGGCAAAGAGAGAGAACTCCTCACCGTCGAGGAATTCCTCGATGACCACACGCGCACCTGAGTCACCGAATTTATTGTCCAAAAGCATCTCGTGAGCGGCTTCGACCGCTTGCTCAACCGTCTCAGCAACGACGACACCCTTCCCAAGCGCCAAGCCATCCGCCTTGACGACGATAGGCGCACCCTGCTTTTCGATATAGGCCTTGGCTTCCTCGAAATCTGAGAATGTGCCATAGGCTGCTGTCGGAACGCCATATTTGACCATGATTTCCTTAGCAAAATCTTTGGACCACTCTAGCTCAGCTGCCAATCTTGTCGGACCAAAGGCTTTGAGACCAGCTGCATTAAAATCATCCACGATACCAGCAGCAAGGGCATCATCTGGCCCGATAAATGACCAAGCAATATCGTTGGCTTTTGCAAACTCAATCAATTTAGAATGTTCGGAAATAGAGATATTTACCAATTCCAAACCATCCAAGGTCATCCCGTCATTCCCAGGGGCAACAAAAACCTTTTCTACCTCTTTTGACTCAAGCAACTTCTTAGCAATCGCATGTTCACGACCACCCGAACCGACAACTAACAGCTTCATCTCTCAACCTCTTTGCGAATTATTTACTAACATTATATCACAAACGTTCGTTTTAATCTTGTTTCACTCCGCGTTTTTACGCAAAAAAAGGAAAGAAACTGTTTTCTTCCCTTTAGCATTCTTAATGTCTAAAATGTCTCACTCCTGTGAAGACCATAGTCAAGCCATACTTGTTCGCTGCTTCGATGGATTCTTGGTCACGGACGGACCCACCCGGCTGGATTATCGCCTTGATACCTGCTTGGCAATTTCTTCCACATTATCCGCAAATGGGAAGAAGGCATCGGAAGCAAGGACCGCGCCGTCCAGACGGTCTTTGGCTTGGTCGATGGCAATACGAACAGAAGCCACACGGTTAGTTTGACCTGGTCCAACACCCAGCGTCATATGATCATTGGTCACGATGATACCGTTTGATTTGACGTACTTGATAGCTTTCCAAGCGAACTCAAGAGCAGTCGCTTCTGTCTCAGTTGGCTGGCGTTTGGTCACCACTTGCCAATCGGCTGGGCTTTCCTTGACCACATCTTGGTTTTGCACCAGAAGTCCACCAACTACACCTGTGTATTCTGCTTCCACTTCGCTAGCGTCTTGAGCATCAAATGGCAAGGCAAGAATGCGCAAGTTTTTCTTTTTGTTGGTCAAAATAGCTAGCGCCTCATCCGTATAGCTTGGTGCGATGATGATTTCAAGGAAAACCCCGTGCATCTTCTCAGCTGTCGCAGCATCCACCTCACGATTGAGAACGACGATACCACCAAAGATAGACACCGGGTCGGACTCATAGGCATAGTCCCAAGCAGTTTCGATATCATCTGCATGACCAATACCGCATGGATTCATGTGTTTGAGAGCCACAACGGTTGGACGGTCTTTGAAATCACGGATGATACGGATGGCCGCATCAGCGTCACGGATATTGTTAAAAGATAATTCCTTCCCGTTAAGCTGTTTCGCCGATGCAATAGAATAGTCAGTCGGCAAAGCTTTTTGGTAGAAATCTGCATCCTGTTGAGGATTTTCCCCATAGCGCATGGCCTGCTTGAGGTCATAGGTCAAGGTCAGCTTTTCAGGTTTGCTTTCACCCACTTGAGCTGTGAAATACTCTGCAATCAAGGCGTCATAAGCCGCTGTGTGACGGAAAACCTTGGCCGCTAAACGTTGTCGAGTTTCATAAGTAGTTTCACCATTGGCTGACAACTCGTCCAAAACCACTGTATAGTCAGCAGGGTCTACCACAACCGTCACGCTGGCATGGTTTTTAGCTGCTGAACGAAGCATAGATGGCCCGCCGATATCGATATTCTCCACCGCATCAGCATAAGTCACGTCTGGTTTGAGAATCGTTTCCTTGAATGGGTAAAGGTTAACCACCACAAGGTCGATGAGCTCAATCTGATTGTCCTTAGCCGCTTCTAGATGACTATCAAGGTCACGACGAGCAAGAAGACCTCCGTGGATATTTGGATGAAGGGTCTTGACACGACCGTCCATCATTTCTGGAAAACCAGTCACATCATCAATGGCAATGGTGTCCACCCCAGCATTATCAAGGGCAACCTTGGTTCCACCTGTCGAGATAATTTCCCAACCAAGTTTTTTGAGTTCTTGGGCAAATTCAACAATGCCCGCTTTGTCTGAGACGCTGATTAAGGCTTTTTTCGTCATTCTATTCCTCTTTCTTTAGGTCTAAGCGCATAGCGACTTCGTTATTTTCTTCTATAAATTCTGTTTCCTGAAACCCCAGACTAGTCAGCAGGTGCTTCATTTTTTCATTTCCAACCACATAATCTGCAACAATATGACTGCAAGCTCTATCCATCTGAGCCTCTTTGATTAGAACTTCCAAGGCTTTTCGACCATAACCTCTTCCTTGGTACTGCTGACCAATCATTATCCGCCAGATAAAGTATTCCGCTTCATCCACGTCTATTTCCAGCAGGAGAAAGCCAACCACTTGCTTATCCCAATAGATTGCCCTCGGAAACACATCTTCATTTTCCCGATAGAGCCATGCGTCAGCTAAAGAGCGTACATTTGGAGCTACGAAACGTGCTCGTTCATCAGCTTCAGATATTTTCAAATCCAACACTGCCTGAAAACTGCTCTCATCTACTAATTTCATCTCAATCATTTTTCTCCTAGCAATATTGCACAATCAAAACTTGATTTACTTCTTACCTTCTCCCTACTCCCAAACTATCCAGCACCTCCGGATACAACTTGTACTCTGCCTCATGAATGCGAGCTTCAAAGCTTTCGACGGTATCATCAGCCAGCCGTGGCACACGGACTTTGTCTGAGACGCTGATTAAGGCGCGTTTAGTCATTATATTCTCCTTTTTAATCATTAGTTAAACACCAATTAAATGCAGTAACAGTAAAACAAGATAAGCAAAACCAAGGCTAAGCATACCTAAGATATTGATCCATTTTCTAGTCTGTGATTTGAACACTCTTATAAAAATTTGATAAATCAGTAAGCCTACACAAACACCTAGCGTATTTAAAGTCAAATCCGTTATATCTGTTATGCCTATTGCTAAAATATACTGTAAGCACTCAAACAATAAACTAATCAAGAAACCTGTCCCGACTATTCTTAAACTAGATAAATTAGTTTTTATCAGAGGGAAACAAACACCTAATGGAATAAAGGAAATCAGATTAAATAACATTTCAGCAAAAACAATTTTTCCATCTACTATTAGTGGTTCTGAAAATGGAATCCAATTGATGTACCTTGGAGCTAAGAAAAATGCTATAAATTCAGGATTGGTCTCAAACTTAAATAAGATTCCCCAAGTTAATAACATCAGATAGACATAAAATACATATCGAGTTGTTTTTTTAGATTCTAACATTACAAATACCTCCGTTTGAAGCCGTCTTCGACAATCACTGACTCCAATTTAAAATCAAAGATATCATATGAATCATCAATGACAATGGTGCTCACCCCAGCATTATCAAGGACAACCTTGGTTCTACCTGTTGAGATGATGTCCCAACCGAGTTTTTTTAAGTTCTTAGGCAAATTCAACAATACCCTCTTTGTTTGAGATACTGATTAAAGCTTTTTTCGTCATTCTATTCCTCTTTCTTTAGGTCCAAGCGCATAGCGACTTCATTATTTTCTTCTATAAATCCTGTTTCCTGAAAACCCAAACTAGTCAACAGGTGCTTCATTTTTTCATTTCCAACCACATAATCTGCGATAATATGATTGCAATCGCTATCCATCTGAGCCTTTTTGATCAGAACTTCCACGGCTTTTCGTCCATAACCTCTTCCTTGGTACTGCTGGCCAATCATTATCCGCCAGATAAAGTATTCCGCTTCATCCTTATCTATTTCCAACAGGAGAAAACCAACTACAAGCTCATTCCAATAAATTGCCATTGGAAACACATCCCCATTCTCTCGGTAGAGCCATGCGTCAGCTAAAGAGCGTACATTTGGAGACACGAAACGTGCTCGTTCATCAGCTTCAGATATTTTCAAATCCAGCACTGCCTGAAAACTGCTCTCATCTACTAATTTTATCTCAATCATTTTTTCTCCTAGCAAGATTGCACAATCAAAATTTGATTTACTTCTTATCTTCTCCCTACTCCCAAACATTCCAACACTTCTGGATAGAGCTGATATTCCGCTTCATGAATCCGTTCTTCAAAACTGTCAATGGAATCATCAGCTAACCGTGGCACACGGACTTGTTTGATGATCTTACCAGTGTCCACACCAGAATCTACCCAGTGAATGGTCACACCAGACTGATCCACGTCAGCATTCCAAGCATCCTCAATCCCATGAGCTCCTGGAAATTCTGGCAAGTAGGCTGGATGAATGTTGATGATTCGGCCTTCATAGGCTGCCAATAAGGTTGGTCCAACGATTTTCATATAGCCAGCTAGACAAACCAAGTCAATCTGGTGCTCTTCCAAAAAGTTCGACAAGGGCTGCTTCGTAGTCAGCCTTGCTCTCAAACTCCTTGAGTTCAAAAAGCATAGGACAAAACGCCGAGCTTGTCTGCACGTTCGAGCACATAGGCGTCACGATGGTCTGAAAAGACAAACTCCACTGGAAATTCTTCGGCAATCACCTGAAAAATTTGAGCCATTACCAGAGGCAAAAACCGCTATTTTTTTCATTTGATGATGACACTTTCGTTTTCTTTCTTGACGATGCGACCAATTTCATAGACTGGTTCATTCAACAATTCCTTGACACGAGTTACATTTTCAGGGCTAACTGCCAACATAAGCCCCACACCCATATTGAAGATTTCAAACATTTCCTCATGCTTGATTTCACCGTATTTTTCAAGGGCTTTGAAGATTGGCAAAACTGGTACCTTGCTTTCTTCAATCTCAGCTGCTAGGTCAGCTACAAACATACGAGGGACATTTTCGATAAAGCCACCACCAGTGATGTGGGCAATGCCGTTGACTAACTCTTCCTTGATGAGTGGCAAAACAGCCTTGACATAGATACGAGTCGGCTCAAGAAGAACTTCCTTGAGTTGCTTGCCTTCCAATTCTGGCAAGACTTCCTCACCTGTGTAATCCGCAAAGACACGACGGACGAGAGAGTAACCATTGGAATGAATCCCACTTGAAGCAAGTCCGAGAAGAACATCTCCTTCTGCCACTTTTGAACCATCAATGATTTGAGATTTTTCAGCCACACCGACCGCAAAACCAGCCAAGTCATAGTCATCTTCGCCGTACATGCCAGGCATTTCAGCCGTTTCCCCACCAATGAGGGCAGCGCCTGCCTGCACACAACCTTCTGCCACACCAGCAACGACTTGCTCTAGCTTAGCTGGTTCATTCTTACCTGTCGCCACATAGTCGAGAAAATAGAGGGGTTCCGCACCCGCAGCGATGATATCATTGACACACATGGCTACACAGTCCTGACCGATGGTATCGTGCTTGTCGTACTTGATAGCCAGCATGAGCTTGGTTCCGACACCGTCAGTTCCTGAAATCAAGACGGGTTCTTTAACCCCAGTCTTTGAAAGGTCAAACATACCACCAAAGCCACCCAGAGCTCCCATGACACCTGCACGCTCCGTACGAGCCACGTGCTTTTTAATCCGTTCAACAACTTCATAACCCGCTTCAACATCCACACCAGATTGAGCGTACGCATTTTTATTTGCCATTTCTTTATTCCTTTTCTTTTATGGAGAATCTCAGTAACTCACTTGTAAAAACTAGTCTTTTCTTCTAAACTTCTACGATAGTCTTCTTCATAGTCGTAGAGAGGCGTTGGGTAATTACCATCAAAATAAGCGACACAGAGACCACCATTTGGTGCATCTGTTTCAATCCCAATCGACTCAATCAAACCATCAATTGAAAGATAGGTCAGACTGTCCGCACCAATGATTTGGCGAGTTTCTTCAACAGTATGATTGGCCGCAATCAGCTCCTGACGGGTCTGAATATCAATCCCGTAGAAGCATGGATAAGCTAGCGCTGGACTGCCAATGGCAACGTGAACCTCAGTCGCACCAGCTTCTTTCAAGAGCTGAACGATACGACGAGAGGTTGTTCCACGTACAATAGAGTCATCAATCATAACCACACGCTTGCCTTTTACAACGCCTGAAACAGCAGAGAGTTTCATCCGTACCCCTTGCTCCCGCAATTCTTGAGTCGGTTGGATAAAGGTGCGTTGGGTGTATTGATTCTTGATGAGGCCCATTTCATTTGGTAGCCCGGACTCTTCCGCAAATCCCATAGCCGCGCTGAGGGACGAATTGGGCACACCGACCACGATATCCGCCTCATGCTTGAATTCACGCGCCAATTGGGCACCCATACGTTTACGAGCCGTATGGACATTGACACCGTGGATATTAGAATCAGGGCGGGCAAAATAGATATACTCCATAGAACAGATTGCTAACTGGGTATCATCTGTATAGTTGTCATACTGGATGCCCTTGTCATCAATGATCACAATCTCACCTGGCTTCAAATCACGAATCCACTCGGCACCAATGACTTCAAAAGCACAGGTTTCAGAAGAAACGACTACTGCTCCGTTAGCCATTTTCCCGATAGAAAGCGGACGAAAACCATTTGGGTCAAGAGCCGCAATCAACTTATCTTCAAATAGCAAGATATAAGCAAAACCACCTTTGACAAGGCTGAGTGCCTCCTTGATTTTGCCCATCAGACTAGGATTGTGACTACGACGAATGAGGTGAGCCAAGATTTCCGAGTCCGAAGTCGCGCTGAAAATCGCGCCTCTTTGTTCCAGTTCTTTCTTGAGAGAGGCTGCATTAGTCAGATTTCCATTATGAGCCAACCCAAACTGCATATCGTGAAAACGGAAGAGGAAAGGCTGGATATTATCTACAGAAGCTTCGCCAGCAGTTGCATAACGCACATGCCCAATCGCACCAGTTCCTGTCAATTTATCTAAGTTAGCAGGATTTCTGAAGACTTCTGATAGAAGACCCATATCGCGATGCCGCTTTAGTTTCCCTTGGTCATTGGAGAGGATTCCCGCCCCCTCTTGACCACGGTGCTGAAGACTATGGAGACCAAAATAGGTCAATTTAGCAGCATCTGGATGTCCCCAGATACCGAAAACACCACATTCTTCATTAAGAGATTTTACTTCGTATGTCATTTTATATACCTAATTTTTATTTGTGTAGCACCAAGAGCTAAATTTACATGACTTTTACATTACTGATACTATCTATTAGAAAATCTGTAAGTCTTATTTTCCAGTAAAATATTTAACCGCTGACGCGAACAGGTGCTGGTCTTTATTTCCTGGAATGTTTTGGAAAAGACCGTCTTCATAACGTTCTGAGTGGCCCATCTTACCAATGATTTGGCCATTCTTGCTAGTAATTCCTTCGATGGCATGGACAGAACCATTTGGATTGTACTTAGAGTCCATACTTGGTTTGCCGTCAAAGTCAACGTATTGGCTAAAGATTTGACCATTGTCACGGAGCTCCGCAAATTCCTCAGCCGTCACGACAAACTTCCCTTCCCCGTGCGAAACAGGAATAGCGTGGATATCGCCCACTTGCACCCCAGCCAACCATGGTGAGTTAGTATTGGCAATGCGAGTTTCCACCATCTTGGCCACGTGTTGGTTGGCATCATTGTAGAAGAGGGTTGGGCTAGTACTAGTAGCATCTTCGAAGTTTCCGTATGGTAGGAGGCCTGATTTGACGAGGGCCTGGAATCCATTACAGATACCGATAATCAAGCCACCACGAGCGATAAAGCTATCAATAGCTGCACGCACTTTTTTTCATTAAGCAGAATATTGACAATAAACTTGGCTGAACCATCTGGCTCGTCCGCAGCTGAGAATCCACCTGCAAAGAAGAGAATGTTAGCCTTTCCAATATTGTCAACCATAGTTTCAACTGACTTGACAATAGCTTCTTCATTCAAGGTCACAAATGGCACCAAATTGACCTCTGCACCTTCTTTTTCAAAGGCCTTGGCTGAGTCATATTCTGAGTTGGTTCCTGGGAAGACTGGAATGTAAACCACCGGTTTTTCAACCTTTTCTTTACCTTTGATGATTACGTCAGTAACGATAGCTGGAACTTCAGCCAGTTCTTTGGCTTGAGCAAATTCTGTTGGGTAAACTTCTTCCAGTTTTCCTTGGAAGGCACTGTCAAGCTTGTGTCCATCTAGCTTCACACCGTTGACAGTCAGTGTAAAGTCTGCACTTGTTTGACCGATTTTCTCTACTCCAGCAATTTCTTCAGGCGATGTGAAGACAAATCCACCCAATTGAGCTGTCAAAGCCGTTTCAAGTTCAGGCAAGGTTACTTCTGCACCGATATGATTTCCAAAAGTAGCAAGTGTCAAACTTTCAACCACACCACCATATTTGACAGCTGATGCAGATGTCACTTTGTGAGTCTTTTGAAGTGCTTCAAACCGAGCAAAATTTTTCTTAATCAAGTCAAAATCAATCTCTGCAGCAAGAGCTTGACCTGGGATGTAGTAGATGTTTTCACCAGCAACTTTAAATTCTGGAGAGAGCACCTTACGGCTATCTGCTGTTGTCACTCCAAAAGCAACCAAGGTTGGTGGCACCGTCAATTCTTCAAAGGTACCAGACATAGAGTCCTTACCACCGATAGATGGCAAGCCAAGCTGAATCTGAGCTTCGATAGAGCCTAGGAGAGCTGCTACTGGCTGACCAAAACGCTCGGCTTGTTTGTCCATGCGCTCGAAGTACTCTTGATAAGAGAAGCGAGCCTTAGACCAGTTGGCACCAGCAGCAACCAATCGAGCAGTTGCTTCGATCACCGCATAGGCAGCACCGTGGTATGGAGACCATTCAGCTAGATAAGGGTTGAAACCTTGAGCCATGACTGACGCAGTATGAGTCACACCGTGTTGAACTGGTAATTTCTGCACAGAAGCCTCAGTTGGTGTAAGTTGGTAACGACCGCCAAGTGGGTGATTGACCGTTGAACGACCGACAGAACAGTCAAAGATAGTCTGCAAGCCTTTTTGACTGGCATGATTGAGGTCAGATAGAACCTCAAGAGTATCTGCTTCCAGTGTTTCAGCAGATGTTTGACGTTCTTCTGGAAGCTTGACATCCTTGTCAACGACCTTAGCATCTACAACAACACGTACACCATTTGTATCAAGGAAACAACGTTCCAAGTCGACAATGATTTCACCATTCCAGTGCATAACTAGATTTGGTTTTTCTGTCACTGTCGCAACAACAACAGCATCAATATTCTCTTTGTTACATTCTACAACAAATGCATCTACGTCCTCAGGACGAACCACAACCGCCATCCGTTCTTGTGATTCAGAGATGGCAATTTCGGTACCATTCAAGCCTTGGTATTTAAGAGGAACCTTGTTGAGGTCGATTTCAAGACCGTCTGCCAATTCACCGATGGCTACACAGACACCGCCTGCCCCAAAGTCATTGGACTTCTTGATAAGACGTGTCACATCGCCATTACGGAACAGACGTTGAATCTTGCGTTCTTCGATGGCATTCCCTTTTTGAACCTCAGCTCCAGCAGTTTCCACAGACTCAACCGTTTGAACCTTAGAAGAGCCCGTCGCACCACCGACACCATCACGTCCAGTCTTACCTCCAAGGAGGATAATGACATCACCCGCTTCCGGTTTCACGGACAACATTGCCCTTAGGAGCCGCACCAACAACGGCACCAAGTTCCATACGTTTAGCTACAAAGCCTGGGTGGAAGTATTCACGAACGTAGGTTGTTGCAAGCCCAATCTGGTTACCATATGAGGAATAACCATGAGCCGCTGTCTTAGAAATGACCTGTTGTGGCAATTTCCCAGCACGCGTTTCCGAAATCGGTGCTGTAATATCACCGGCACCTGAGATACGCATAGCTTGGTAAACGTATGAACGTCCTGACAATGGGTCACGAATAGCACCACCGATACAAGTAGCCGCCCCACCAAATGGCTCAATTTCCGTTGGGTGGTTGTGAGTTTCATTCTTGAACATTAGGAGCCAAGGTTCCTTGACACCATCAACGTCCACTTCAATTTCGACTGAGCAAGCATTGATTTCGTCTGACACTTCCATATCATCCAAACGTCCATTAGCACGCTCATAACGACCGAAAATAGTGGCCATATCCATCAAGGTTTGCGGTTTTTCAGAACGCCCCAACTCATCGCGCATAGCGATATATTTGTCATAGGTTGACTGCAATTGCTTTTGAAATTTAGAAGCTGAAAAGTCGATGTGTTTCAACTCTGTCTCAAAAGTTGTGTGACGGCAGTGGTCAGACCAGTAAGTATCCAAAACCTTGAGTTCCGTCTCAGTTGGCACGCGCCCGATTGACTTAAAGTAGTCTTGGATAAAGAGCAAATCATCCACTTCCATGGCCATCCCTTGCTCAGCCTTGTAGCGAGCAAAGTCTTCTGCTGTATAGTTTTCAAAGAAAGTCAATTTAGGAATGGTCTTGTCTGACTCTGAAAATTTCTGCTTGGCAATCCCTGTCGTGATGTCCTTGAAACGAGAATCCACTGGATTGAGCAAGTAGTTCTTGACCGCTTCTAACTCAGTAGCATCGATATCTTTATTGACCAAGTACAGTTGGGCTGTATTGACTGTCACATCACTCGAACTTCCCAGCAAAAGCAAGGCTTCCTGTGAAGAAGCCGCACGCTGGTCAAACTGTCCTGGTAGGCTTTCAATGGCAAAGAAAGCATAGTTAGCAAGATCCGCCTGCACAGCAGTTTCGTCCAAGACATGGTCTGTCACCTGCTCAGAGAAGATGTGCTTCTCTGCAGGTGCAAACAGGTCCTCTGCCAAGTCAAATACATCATACACTTGCACGATGCGAATACTTTTCAAGCTTGAAAGTCCCAAGTTGTGTTGGAGCTCTCTCACCAAACTCTCTGACTTGACCTGAAAATCAGCCTTTTTTTCAACAAAAATACGTTTATCCATCAATTCTTATTCCTTTATTTCAGCTCTTGCAATGTTTCCAAATGACCTTGAGAGTCTTGCAAATAGATTATTTCAATTCCTGCAACTTTTCCCAAACAATCTCGTAAACATCTGTTAATTCGCCCAGACCTCTACGGAAAACATCCTTATCCATGTGGTTGCCATCCGCATCCCACAAACGGCAGTTATCTGGTGAAAATTCATCTGCCAAGATAATCTTGCCATCCTTTCCAAAACCGAACTCTAGCTTAAAGTCAATCAACTTAAGCCCAATTTCAGCAAACCAACCTTTCAAAAGTTCATTGATTCGACGAGTTTCTTCCTTCAAGTAGGCGATTTGCTGGTCATCCGCAATCTGTAGGAATTTCACATGTTCGTCATTGATAAAGGGGTCATCCAAATCATCATTTTTATAGTAAAATTCGACAATCGGAATCTCAAATGCGATACCTTCGTCTACGCCAAAACGTTTTGAAAAGGAACCAGCCGTGTAGTTGCGAAGCACGACTTCCAAAGGAATAATCTTAACCTTTTTATTGAGTTGTTCCGTGTCCGAAAGTTTCTCCACAAAGTGAGTCGCCACACCAGCCGCATTTAATTTCTCAAAAATAAAAGATGAAATCTGATTATTCAACACTCCCTTACCTGCAATCTGCTCCTTCTTGACACCATTGAAAGCAGTCGCCTGGTCCTTGTAAGTTGAAATAATAAGATTTTCATCCTCAGTTGTATAGATATCTTTAGCTTTTCCCGAATAGATCAATTGTTTTGACATTTTAAAGTTCGCCTTTCGTATTACTTGAGCACATTCTACCACAAAAAACCTAAAAATACAAGAATTTAAACGAATAAATATAAGATTATCATCGAAAATAGTAAAAGAAAAACTGCAAGAAGAATCTTTCTCACAGTTTAAAAATCATTTAACTCTAAAAACACGAACATTACTCTTTGTTCAAAAATTGATCCAAATAATAACGTAGGTAACTTTTCTTGCCCGTAATCATCTGCAGGCGACCTTCCACCCCGTACCGAAGTTTTTCAGCCTGCTCCGAAGTTAGATTAGTCTCCGCCTCAATTTTAAAGAAATTCCCTTTTTCAGTCTTGGTAGCTGTCGCATCAATACTTGTAATAGTAGAATCTAGGAAAAGCTGATTCTTGGCATCATGAGTCGTAGTATAGCGAACAGAATCACCGACCTTGACTCTTGCTACATCTTTTGAACTAAGATAAGCTGTTAGTTTGGCTTTTCCTTCTTTTTCCAAGGACGGATAAAGTTGGGCTAGTAAGGCACCTTCTGCTACCATAGTAGAATCACTGGTCTCAGGATTAAGATGAAGCACCCCATCCTCACTCGCCGTAATTTTCCCCTTATCTAAAAGATTTCCCTGAACCTTCTTGCCTGACTCTGCCTCCAAGATTTTCTGGTCTAAAAGGGTCAATTCTTGACCAACCTTAGCCAAGTGTTGTGATTTGAGAGACTCCAATTGACTGCCTAAGCCTGACGCATAGGCTTGCTGGGTACCTGAACCTGCATACTGAACACGGTAAGTAGCAAGACTGGATTCTAACTGAGAGAGCTGTGCTTCTACCTGAGCAACAGCCTGGGCCTTAGATTGCGGATTTTCCTCGCCCTGAGACTTATAGGACTGGTAGAGAGAGTAGGCTAGATTCTGACTGGCCAAGGAAGCACCTGTTTCAATAGCTGACTTAGCTGTCTGGTAATCGCGAATTTTAGCCTCTGTTTGACTGATGAGGTTGCCGATTTCGACTTGGGTTTGGCTAGCTGCTGCATTCTGGGATGCGATGGTCTCATTTTGTTGCGATGTACTAGCCCTAAGACTGCCTGCTTGACTGATGTAGTCGCGAAAGGTGGCTTGGTAGCCAAACTTATCCTCCTCTGGAAAGTGGTTCTCCCCTTCTTGCAGACTTTTTTGCAAATACTCCAATTGCTTTTTTTGATCCTTAAGCATGTCCAACTGACTGGCATAAGACTCCGCTTGGACACCCTCTGCCCCTTCTTGATATTGAACCAGAAGATCTCCCTTCTTAACCAACTTATTTTCTTCCAAATGATTGACAAGAATGCGATTGTTGCTAGTTGACTGGATATTTGCAAGGATACGACTAGGCTCGACAGTCGCTCTTGTAGACAAACTCATCTCCTTCTCTGCAATAGTTGCAAAGCCAAGTAAAAACACGAGCAGAAGCGACATGGGTACAATCACCCGACTGGAAAAATTATGGTAACGACGATTATAAAACTCCGCACTTTCTAAAAATTCTGGTTTCATCCTCTCCTCTTTCTAGCTATTGACCAAATGGGCGTAAAAGCCACCCTGTGCAAGCAAATCAGCATGCTTTCCTTCTTCAACAATCTTGCCCTGATCCAAGACAACAACCTTCTCTGTCCGCTCTGCAATGGTCAAGCGGTGAGCAATGAAATCAAGGTCTTGTCTAAAGCCATGAGATTATCTACGATCCGCTTCTCTGTCAAAATATCCAAACTGCTGGTCGCCTCATCCAAAATCAAGACCGGTGCATCTGTCAAGAGAGCACGCGCCAGAGCGATTCTCTGCCGTTGACCACCTGAAATTCCTGCCCCATCCGAAGTCAATTCTGTCTGGTAATTCAGTGGCATGCGCTCGATATCCTCCCGAATCTCTGCCAACTCGACCGCCCGCAAGATATCCTCTTGAGTCGTCCCCTCCTTGGCTCCCAAAAGAAGATTGTCCAAAATCGTTCCGTTAAAGACATAGGGCTGTTGAGGCAGATAGTTGATATACTGGCGCAAGGCTTTTTTATCAATCTGATTGAGATTGACACCACCCAGACTAATCTCTCCCTGACTTGGGTCGTAAAAATTAACCATCATCTTGGCCAAGGTCGTCTTACCTGATCCTGAAATCCCCACAAAAGCTACTTTAGAACCTTGGGGAATGGTAAAATTGATATCCGACAAGACATCTCGACCATAGCCATACTTGTAGTAAACCTGCTTGAAAGTCATCTCTCCCTTCATCAAGCTCAAGTCCTCGACCGTTTTCTTCTCCTCAAACTCAGAAGCTACCAGATAAACCTCGTTCAGACGGTTATTAGCAACCTGCGCTGTCTGAAGCTTGGTTTGCAGATTGATGATATTTTCCAAAGGATTGGTAAAGTAAACAAGCAAGGTATTATAGGTAATCAACTGCCCCAAACTCATCTTGCCATCCATGACCAGAACAGCCCCCATCCAGAGAATACCGACATTGAGCAAGAGATGGGCAACTTTTTTCAGAGCCTTTTGCTGACTCTCTGCCCGACTATAGGTAAAGGATTTTTTCAGATAATCCACAAATTCCTTGTCAATTTTTTGGTAACGCTGACTCTCACTGGTCAAGGACTTGATAGTCTCAATACCATTGATGTCCTCAATGATAGAAGAAGACAGAACCGCATTGGCTTCCATGGTATCCCGATTCATCTTTTCAAACGGCTTCATAAAAGCAAAGATAATCACTGTGTAGATAGGAAGCGCCAATAAGGTCATGAAAAAGAGATTGGTATTTTGTGAAAATAAAACAAGAGAAATAATGACAACCGTTGACACATCTAGGAAAATCGAAAGAATAGTCGAAGCCAGCGCATCGATAATACTGTTAGCATCTGTAAAACGAGACACGATTTCCCCTGTACGACGTGTCGCAAAAAAGGACATAGGCAGGTGAAAAACATGCTTGATATAGGACAAAATCACATCAATCGATAAGCGTTGCCCCAAAACAAGTAAGAGATACTCCTGAGCGTAAGACAAGATCTGCTGGAGAATATAGACAATGACCAGCCCAATAGAAATAATCCCCAGTGTCGAACGCATTTGATCTGGCACATAGGTATCAATGATAGACTGTAGATAATAAGAACCCACAATATTAATCACGGTTACCAAGAGCGTCGCCAAAACGATATTAGCAATCAAGCCACGCTGCTTCACTAATATAGGGATAAAAGAGAGCAGACCATTCTTTTGATCCTTATGAGGCTTGTAGTCTGGACTAGGGGCCATAAACAGAGTCACTCCTGTCCATTCTTCCGCAAAACGCTCACGTGGCAGTTTGGTCAATTTCACCCCAGGATCTGGGTCGGCAATATGAATGCTATCCTTATCCTGCCCAGTCACCACATAGTAGTGGAGCAATTTTCCTTCCTTAAGAACATGGGCAACAAAAGGAAAAGTCAAATCTGGCAAGTCAAAGAGCGTCATATCCGCCTTAATGGCCCGCGTCTCAAAGCCAATCTCCTCTGCCACCTTGACCAATCCCAAAGCCGTCGTCCCATCCATAGTCGTCTTGGCCAATTCTCGCAAGTGAGCCAAAGAATAATAGCTACCATAGTAGCCAAAAACCATAGCCAATGAAGCTACACCGCAGTCCATCTGATCCACCTGCGGACGATAGTGACGTTTCCCAAATTTCATATTCATCTCCTTTTCCTAAACTCATCTGATAACAACTATCTTACCCCAATCCCCAAACAAAAACTGGACTTCCTTCCCAAATGCGCCTATCTCCCTCCCAACTGCACTTTTTGGATAAAAAAATAGGCAGAACAAACGTCCTACCTACTAAAAATATGGTATGAAAGGAAATTGATTTTTTACTGTCACCCTAGGCAAGCTTGGGACAAATAAATCATTGATAGTAACCTTTACGACATCCTATTCAATTTAATGTCCCTGCTATTTCTAAGCCATCTCTGGTATAATCTATTCATAGTCAGAATAGATAACACCGTTCTAAATTACGATTCATAGTTACTCCTTTTAAACTCCAATGTGATGCATTCTTAGATTCTACCCTAACCATTTTAGCACAGACTAACAAGTCATTCTTAACCGCTTACTCTACTTGCTTTTTATTGACCTTATATCCTAGATAAAAGAGCCCAAATAAAACGGGGTAAATTTCTGGATAAAATAGGGTATTGATCGGATTTTTCAAAATCAAATACGTTGCGATGTAGATAATGAGTGATACGGTAAAATAACCCTCAGCAAAACCTAATAAAAATGTTTTCATAAGAAACTCCTAATTACCTGACAAGAATGGCGGAAAAACGCTACCATTCACATGCACAAAATCCTTTTGATTCATGTTCTTCATTTATGATTTTGATTATTTTTTGATAAATCTTTGCGAAAAATACCAAAATATGCTGAGAAAAGCAAACCAACCAAAGTCCATTGCCAATTAAAGGATACTAACGAACCTGTACGAATCACATGAAGCGCGAGATTAAGAGTTATTCCCAACAAAGGACATATCGTGGCTAGTTTAGGTAACAATGTATTAAGATTAAGGTTACAACTGTTCATTATCTAACGCCCACGACGAGCAAAATCTGAACCAAATTTGTAACCAGCATTAAAAATTTGTACAGCAGCATTCAGTACTCCTGCAATCCCAACTGCTTCCGCAAGACCAAAACCACCTTTTGTTCCCACTAATTCATCGTCAGATAATTGATAAAATTGTTCTAAGTTCATGTTCGTCATTACTCCTTTATATTATATTTTATTGCTATGTAAATGATTAAAATGAGTATTGGATAGGTAAATACTTCTGAAATATCCATAAAATTTATACTATACTGTCCAGATAATATTTTATAATCAATTAAAATTTGAACGATAGTAAAAATAATACGTAGCGATAACAATACCCCTAATAATATCACTTCTTTTTTTAAAAACATAGAAATGCCTCTCTGACTACAATCAGATTATGGTCTATTCGCATAATACCCCAAAGCTGCTCCTCCAGCAAAAAGCGCTGCTGCTCCACCTGCTACTGCTGCACCTATCTTCCAAATAGACACTCCAGCGACTACAAGAGGTAATGCTCCCCCATCTACATTCACCAACTCTTCTTCTGTAAGAGCTACAAAGTTCTGCTCCATTTTGTCAAAATTTGTCATCTTTTTCTCCTATTGTTCTATTTTTTCTAAATCTTATCTTCTAAAAAATGGGGTTCCAATAAATACACCGCGTAACAATAGACCTGTAATTAGACCCCGTTGATAGCTTTCCTTGCTACCACCCACCAGCAAGGCTAAGTCGCTTTCCTTTAATACTTCAATAGTATACTTATCATTCATTTCATTCATCTCTTATCCTCCTAAAAACCAAAACCTCTACGAAATCCAAGGTACCAATCTGCAAGGGTCTTCGCCCAACTTTCTCCACCTTGAATATCGGTCAATTCTTCCGAAGTTAGCTCAACAAATCCATAGTAATGTTCTTTCATTATTTTATTCCTTTCCTTTTCCTCTTACTTATCTATTCGAAAAACAATTCAAAAATGTACAACTAAATTAAATTTATTTAAAAAATAACTCAGTGAACCATGGGTAGAACATTGATATAAACATGAACTAGGCTCCTTTCCTTTTCCTCTTACTTATCTATTCGAAAAAAATTTCGAAAATATACAACTAAATTAAATTTATTTGAAAAATAATTTAGTAAACCATGGATAGAAAATTGGTAGATACATGAATTAGACTCCTTTCCTTTTCCTCTTACTTATCTTATTCGAAAAAAATTTCGAAAATGTACAACTAAATTAAATTTATTTAAAAAATAACTCAGTGAACCATGGGTAGAACATTGATATAAACATGAACTAGGCTCCTTTCCTTTTCCTCTTACTTATCTATTCGAAAAAAATTTCGAAAATAAACAACTAAATCAAATTTTATTTAAAAAATAACTCAGTGAACCATGGGTAGAACATTGATATAAACATGAACTAGGCTCCTTTCTTTTTTCCTCTTACTTATCTATTCGAAAAAGAAGTCAAAAAAATAAGAATATCAGAAACTTTTCCGACATTCTTATTGATAAACTCACCCAAGTCTAACAGATATTAGACGTTGAGATGTTTTTTTAGGGTTCTTCTGGCTGTTCGTGATACGGGGAAATGCAAGCCTTCTAACAAGGTCACTTCTGTGGCAGTCATCTCTTCAATAGCCTGTAAACTGACTAAAGTATTGCGATTGGCATAGACAAAGTAATCTTTTTCAGCCTTGGTAGCAATATCCTTAAGACTGCCATAAATGGTCTTGATAGAATGATTGGCATAATAGACCTTGATACGGTGGGATTCCACTGAAGTTTCAAAGGCTAAAATTTCATGGTAGGGCAGAGTAAAGCCCCGTCTTCCCTCAAAACTATAGGTGAAGAGACGCATATTTTCCCTCTTATCCACTGCCAGTACATAGTTCAGACAGCGCTCCAACTGATGACGGTAATCCTCCTCTGGCTGATCCTTGGAAATAAAATCCAAGGCAGACAAGTGGTAGCGAAAAGCTAGTGGCAAGGCCTCCGAGTGTGTGGACACAAAGACAATACTTGTAAAGGGATCTCGCTCCCGAACCTGTTGAGCAACCTGAAAGCCCCGTTCACGCTCTCCATCAATCTCTAAATCCAATAAATAGAGCTGGTAATGATCAAAATACTGAGAATACTTTTCAACATCTCCATAGTTTTTGGCAATATCAATTTCCAATCTTAAATTGCGAGAGCGACCAATATCTAGTAAAGTCTGCTCTATCCGTCCTTGCTGGACTCTATCGTCTTCCAAAACTAAAATTCTCATTCCTCTCCCCCTCGTTTCTCATCCTTAAATGGCAATTCTAAATCTTGTCTAAAAGTCGTCTCTCCTAGCTGGGTATCTAAGTTTAAATCATAATGAAAAACCATATCCTCCAAGGTCGCTAAGCCCAGTCCACTGTGGTTACCCTTGGTCGAATAACCCTTTTGACTGAGAATGCTGGGATTCAGTTCTTCTTTCTTACGAGTGTTTTCAATGATAAAACGGACACTCCTATCACTTGCCAACAAAGCAACCCGAATCTGCGGATTTTCTGCCTCACTAGCTGCCTCCAAGCCATTTGTCGTGAGGATAGAGAGGATACGGATAGCCTCCAACATCGGCAATGCCAGCTCTTCGACAACCCCCACCGTCTCCAAACTAAAATGAATTCCCTGCTTATCTGCCACAATCATGGCTTTTGCCAAGGTATTGCGAATGGCTATGTCATGGATATTGTGAAGATTAAAGGCTGTGTAATCTGCCTTTCTCAGCTTTTCATTGGTCTTTAGAAAAACATCTTGATAAATGGTAGACACCTCAGCCATGTCTTGATTCGCTATGGCAGGCTCCATGCTGGCGACAATTCCTGCAAAATCATGACGGAAACCTCGAACTTCATCATAGAGATGACCTAGCTTATCCACTATTCCTTGCAAGGAACGATTTTCATCTTCCTGTCTCTGAATGGTTTGCTCATCACGATAAACCTGCTCCAAATGCTTGATGTAAAAGAGCCAAGAGAAAAAGAGAATGAAAATCAGGAGAGAAATGGTCGTGTCAAAACGAACATAGAAAGGATTACATCCTCCAGACATGATGGATGAAAACAGTCTGAAACCAAACAATAAGGATAAGATCCACATACTTTTCGTCACTAATGATTGAAATTTATCTAAAAATAATATATTGAAATCAATTCCCCATCGTCTTAAAATGACAACAGACAAAAACAACGAAATCAAACTAAATACAGAATTAAATCCACTATGCAAGAAATCAGATAGTTCAGAGTAGTCAAATATCAATCGTATTATAAATGTCAAAACCAAATATCGAATACTTTGATAAAACATAAATAGATAAAGGGCAAGCAAGAGAGCTTCCTTCTTCTTTTTCTTTAACACAATCCAAAATATTATATAAAAGAATAATAAATTGGCAACATGCAAGAAACTCGGAAAAACGAAGGTAGCAAATAGCTGAAAAACTACCCAAAGAAATATAGAGCGTTTGTCATAAAATGCTTTAGAGAGTTGACTACCTAGATAAATCGGAGGAGCCAAAATATTGATTAAAATCAATATAAACACTAAAAATTCAAGTAATATAATCATAAATCTGTTTAGTTAACACATTTTAATCAAAATACTATCTTGGCTCTGGGAGTAGATGTAGCCAATGGTAAATATCTTCAAAAATCCCTCCACCATTCACTTCCTTCAATACCTCTGGGGTTAACTCTTCAAATTGTTCCAATTCTACAAATGTATTTTTCATTTCCATGACAGACTCCTTTTTATTATTTTATAGATAACTCTATTCCCTGCTCCATCTACAAAAGGCTTTAGCTTCCTTTTAAAATACAAGAAATCTAAAGCCTCCTGAAAATGGTATATTGGTTAGAGTGTTAACAATTAGTTGTGAAGATGTTATTTTTATTTAACCACGACCACTTTATAATATTCGTTTGAGTGTGGAGATTCAATCTTAATTTTTTCACCGTATAAACCATCGATTTCTTTATCCAGATAATCTGAAACTCCTGATGGCAAGCGTTTCATCTTAAGAATCTCACCAGATTGATCCGCATAGGCTAGAATGTGATGATGAGTAGTGGTTGCTCCATCATCAATTAATACAAAGTAACCTGTTTTGAGCTTACCTTTCTCATTTTCTAAATAGTATAGTTTATTATTATTGATTGTAAAGTTGGTAGCTCCAAGACGAAGTCGTGCACCTGGATTTTCTAAATAGACATCATTGCCAACTTTTTTAATCTCTGAATAGGTGGTCATTGCTGGGATATTGACCACACGATGTCCATTTTCATCAAAGTAGTAGCGATTTGGTAAGTTTTGGAAGTTCTGTACAACTGCCTTAGGATCAATTTCTTGTCCTTCTTCTTTATTATCCACTAAAGCTAAGGTAGTATTTGCAACCTCATCTCCATATTTATTAGAAAACTTCTTGAACTCTGGTCTGATATACCAAGCATTTTTTTCAATAATAACATCGTCACCTTTAGCATTTAGCAAATATTCTTGCCCATCTCCAAGTTTGACAATATCATGAATACTGTATCCAGCATCTTTTCTATTTGCTAGATAGCCATCCTTACCAATGACATAACTTTCCCCATCACTGGCTGGGACAGCTCTGTCTGCGACCATAGCACCTGATTTTTCAAAGTAAGACCATTTACCATTTGCAGTCGCCCATCCTGTTGCCGTAGCGCCACTGCCTTTTAGGTAGTACCAAGTAGATCCTTCTTTGTACCAACCTGTACGCATAGCACCACTATTAGCTAGTGAGTACCAGGTGTTGCCTTCCTTGTACCAGCCTGTGCGCATAGCGCCACTATCTGCTAGTGAATACCATGTATTGCCGTCTTTGAGCCAACCTGTCTGCATTTTACCAGTGCTGTCGAAGTGATACCATGAGCCAGCATTTTGTACCCATTTATCCTTAGCTAGACTGCCATCTTGTGAAAGATTCCAGTCAGAACCATTTTTAACCCAAGTATCTGCAGCCTGTGCTTGATTGATAGACAAAAGCAGACCAGCACCTGCAAGCAAACCAAGAGTGAGTAGTTTAGATTTTTTCATAGCCATTTCCTCCTTTATTGAATAGCTACAGGAGGGTTTCCCCTCTTTATTTAGCTATATTCTAATACTTTTCATAATCAAAGTCAATAATATTGTGAAAGATTAGACAATATTACCAATATCTACGAATTGTATTTTGAGTAATACCATATTGATCCATATAAGAAACATATTGACCTGGATATGGAGCATGAACTACCTTTCCACCACCAACATAAATACCTACATGGTCATTTGTCTCTTCACTATTATACAAAATCAAATCTCCAGCTTGTTGAGAACCATTACTTACATAGCTTCCTCCTGTTGCTTGACCATAAGTCACTCTAGGAATACTAATATCAAACTTAGCATGAATAGCCATCGTAAATCCTGAGCAATCTACGCCACTATTCAAATCTGCCCCACCCCAAACATATGGGATTTTCCCTACAAATGTCTCGGCATATTCACCAAGTGCTTGCCCACGATTCTCTACCCATACACCACTTTCTCTAAAGAAATATGGTGTACCATTCACACGTTGATAACCAGTGACCATAGCACCACTAGCAGATAAGTAGTAATAATTGCCATCAGGTTGAATCCAAGTATTTTCTTTCATCCATCCTTGGTCATCAAAATAGTACCACTTGCCATCTAATTGTTCCCAATTTTTAGCATACCCACCTGAACCGTATTTAAACCACCATTTATCATTGGTTTGCATCCATGTTCCTTTAGGATCACGATATTGATTGAAAGCTTTCTTCTCTTGATTGCCCTCTGCTTGAGTTTCTTTATCTTCAAAACCAATCAATTTTACTTGATCAGCTTCTTCAGCTTTTATCTTGCCTTGATTAACTAATTGAGCAATCGCTTCTTTCTCACTTGCTGATGGGGAATCAGCATAGGCTACCGTAGTATTTGCTAGGAGAACGCCTCCTGCAAGAACTAACAAACTAGAATAAAGATATTTTTTCATCATAAAAATCCTTTCTTTTTCTCCTTTTTGGAGATTGATTTTTTCTAACTCCATTATATCCCCTATTTCTACTCAGATTTCTCCTGTTCCTAGAAAGACTAAATCTGTTCCTAAACGGTCATTTGAACCAAAGAAAAATTCCAAAGCAAATGCCTTGGAACTTCTTATCTTTATTTTGCTTGAATGATTTTAACCACATCTCCTACACTTTGGAGTTGGTCAATTTCCTCATCACTGATTTCGATATTAAATTCATCTTCCAGTGTCAAGATAAACTCCATCAAGTCAACTGAGTCAGCATCCAAGTCGTCTTTCAGACTCAAGGATTCTGTCACGACAAAGTCCTCTCCCTGTCGCTCTTGGATAATGGTCACAATACGGTCAAAAATTTCTTTTTCTGTCATCTCTTTTATTCTCCTGAAAATTCACGCGCAGTCTGGGCAACTACGTCTGTTTCTAGCATGGTACGAATCTGGCGGATTGTACTATAAACAGCCTTGGCATCACTTGAGCCATGAGTCTTGACAACCGGTGCCTTAACACCAAACAAGACCGCTCCACCAACATCTGAGTAGTTGAGTTGTTTTTCAAACCTCTGAGGCTGTCCTTGAGAAGTAGTGCGCCTAGTTTCGCTCGAAGACCACCACCTGTAATAGCTGTCTTGAGCAAGCCCATGATTCCCATAGCTGTCCCTTCAATGGATTTGAGCACAGCGTTTCCCGTGAAACCATCTGCCACGACAACATCCGCAACGCCATTCATCAAATCACGTGCTTCCACGTTTCCGATAAAGTTCAAACTTTCATCAGCCGCCAGTAATTCATAAGTTTCCTTACGAAGCGGGTCACCCTTGCTACTCTCTGTTCCATTGTTAAGTAAGCCAACACGTGGTTGCGCAATGCCACGGACATTTTTAGCATAGAAAGAACCTAGAACCGCATATTGATGGAGGTGCTGGGCTGTATTTTCTGCATTAGCACCGAGGTCCAGCATGTCAAAACCCTTCCCATCTACAGTCGGCAAGGTTGACATAAGCCCAGGACGATCGATGTTCTTGATACGACCCACGATGAAAAATCCTGCTGCCAACAAGGCACCTGTATTCCCAGCTGAGAGAACAGCATCTGCCTCTCCATCTTTGACAGCCTTGGCCGCCAATACCATACTGGCATTTTTCTTCTTCCGAATAGCTCTAGTAGGTTCATCGTCTGAATCAATCTTCTCATCCGTATGGATAATGCTGACGCGCTCCGTCGCTGTCAGATATTGCTTGATTTTAGCTTCATCTCCGTAGAGTTGAACCTCGATATCTGAAAAGTCAGCTAGGCTTGATTGACACCCTCAACGATGGCCTGAGGTGCGTAATCGCCTCCCATGGCATCTACTGCGATTTTTTTCATTTGTCTTCCTCTTTTAGTAATTGTCCCCAGTCTGATAGGGAATCAATAAATTTCTTTGATTTTAGGTGAATCCCAACGTACTCTTCGTAGAGTTGATCCATAAATTGGCGTAAGTCTTGCTTGATTTCAGGCTTGAGCGAAATGGTCTCCAAGACCTCAAAATCAATGGCTTGAAACTGATTGAGCAGATAGGGGATATTGGGATTGAGATAGCAACGTCTCTCATCTTCATGATAATGATCTGGACAGAGGCAGGCTCCATATTTGAAAGAAAAGTCAAAAGCCTGACCGATCCGATGGCAGAATACACACTCATTAAAATTGAGGCTGATTCCAAATCGAGTCAAGATTTGGATTTCAAAAATATTGGTCAAAACCTGATAATCCAAGCCCGCTTCCATCAACTCCAAGGTCTTTTGTAAAAAAGCAAACAAGGGGGCATCCTGCTGATTGTCCTGCAAACTAGCATCTGCAAGAGCTGCCACATAGGTCGCATAAGCCATGACAAAGAGGTCACTATTAATCTTGGGAAAAGTCATGACCTCATGATAGTCTTCTATGTAACTGAGCCCGTCATCATTGATTCGCAAGAGAAATCGTGCCAGCACCAAGGGCTGAATAACAGGAGCCAATTTGGACTGTCCAGCATGTTTGACGAAAAACATCCGCTTACCAGCCTGCTCAGTAAAAATCTTGACTAGCTTATCATCCTCACGAAAATTGCGATTGTAGAGCACCAAGCCTTGACTCGTGATAGACTGAATCATGCTTCTCTCATATACTCCTCAAGTCGTTTCATGGCTTCTTTGATAGTCTCCATGCTGGCTGCATAAGACAGACGAACATAACCTTCTCCATAACGCCCAAAGGCTGCACCAGGGATAAAAGCAACAGCCTTCTTCTGAGCAAAATCCTTCAGAAAAGCAAAAGAATCTTGATTATATCCTGCTGGAATCTTAGCAAAGATATAGAAGGCACCGTCTGGTTTGATAATCTCAAAACCAAGAGCAGTCATTTTTTCGATGATATAGTCCCGACGCTGGATGTATTCCTTTTTCATGGGCTCCGCATCGTTTTTACCAGCCGTCAAGGCTTCTACCGCAGCATGTTGAGCCATAGTATTTGCGGCAGTCACCAAGTACTGGTGACTCTTGATTAACTGGGCTGTGAAGGTCGCAGGAGCGAAAATCAGCCCCAAACGCCAACCGGTCATAGCATGCGATTTAGATAGACCATTGATAATAATAGCTTGGTCTCTCAGCATAGTTCCCAGAGACACATGGGCTTCGCCTGTGTAGGTCAATTCTGAGTAAACCTCATCACAGACAACGAAAATTTCATACTTGCGTAAAACAGCTGCCAAGGCCTCCAACTGCTCCCGACTGTAGGTAATTCCTGTCGGATTTGCTGGATAGTTGAGAATAACCGCCTTGAGCTTGTCACCTTGCTCCAAAATGGCCTTCTCTAACATCTCAGGAGTCAAGACAAACCCATTTTCAGTTGTGTCAATCTCGACAATCTCTGCCCCAACTAGATTGACAATCGGTTCATAACCCGGATAAGCAGGAGCTGGCAAAAGTACCTTGTCTCCCTCTTCCAAAATAGCTGTCAAAGTAGCAGATAAGGCCTCTGTCGCCCCAATTGTAACCAAGATTTCATTTTCAGGAGCATAGTCCAGTTGATACTTTTCCTTAACAAAATCACTGGCCGCCTGACGTAAGGTCAGCAGACCACTCATCCCTGTATAGTAGGATTGGTTCTGATCAATCGCTCGCTTGGCCGCCTCCTTGACATGATCTGGCGTTGTAAAATCAGGTTCCCCCAAGGTCAAACGCAAGACCCCAGGAATCTCCGAAATAGCCTGGTCAAACTGACGAATCAACGAAACTTGAATCTTATCTAACTGTTTATTAAAGCGCTTAGTTAAGTCCATAGATACCTCCTACTGTAAAAACGTATCTCTATTATACTACAAAAGCCCCCCGACCGCAAAAATACATGATAGAATAACGCTAGCATAACAAATTGAAGTAGGTGAATTTAAATTCATTGCAATACTATGTTTTTAGAATACTCAATGAAAATCTCATGAGACTAGGAATCGAGGTGAAAGCATAACTAAAGTTAGGTAAGCCGAAGATGACAACGTATCATGAGATTTTCGACGAGTATTGAGGTTTTGATAATCTTCGTTACAACTATTCTAGCACCATTACTGATTACTATTACCGGTAATGTCATTTCTGAGTGGATAGTCAGAAAGTGGTTAGATAAGCGCGACAAAAAAATATAACCTGAGTTTAGTTCTAATATAACTGGACAAAAAGAAATACCAGAGGTGGAGCTCTGGTATTTTTGTTTTTGCCAAGACTTCGTTACAGTTCTTGTAGGATTATTATTACATAATTAGCACTACTTGTCAAATAATTGTTAGCTCCACTTTCTATTTTACTTTTCCTGTTTACAGGTCTATAATGGTAACAGATTCTATTTGGAGGTTTTTATGTCATTTCTATCAAAAAATGGAGCAGGCATCTTGGCCTGCCTTCTCATTTCCATCCTATCTTGGTACTTAGGAGGATTCTTCCCTGTGATTGGCGCGCCCGTTTTTGCCATTTTCATAGGCATGCTTCTCCATCCCTTTCTCTCACCCTATAAACAACTGGATGCTGGATTGACCTTTAGTTCCAAGAAATTGCTCCAGTATGCCGTTATCTTGCTTGGTTTTGGTCTCAATATCTCGCAAGTCTTCGCAGTTGGGCAATCTTCGCTCCCTGTCATCCTGTCCACCATTTCAATAGCCTTAATTGTTGCCTACCTCTTCCAGCGCTTCTTTGCACTGGACACAAAACTGGCCACCTTGATTGGAGTAGGTTCTTCTATCTGTGGGGGTTCTGCCATTGCAGCAACAGCGCCTGTTATCCATGCCAAGGAAAAGGAAGTCGCCCAAGCCATCTCTGTTATCTTTTTCTTCAATGTCTTGGCTGCGCTCATATTTCCAACCCTAGGTACCTGGCTTCATCTATCCAATGAAGGCTTCGCCCTCTTTGCAGGAACTGCGGTCAATGATACTTCCTCTGTAACGGCTACCGCCAGCGCCTGGGACAGTCTCTACCAAACTAATACCCTCGAATCCGCAACCATTGTCAAACTCAACACGCACCCTAGCTATTATCCCCATCACTCTCTTTCTCTCCTACTGGCAAAGTCGCGAGCAAAAAAATAAGCAAGGATTGCAACTGAAAAAAGTCTTCCCACTTTTTATCCTTTACTTCATCCTTGCCTCTCTCCTCACTACACTACTCACCTCTCTCGGTGTGTCCAGTAATTTCTTTACCCCTCTCAAACAACTCTCTAAATTCCTTATTATCATAGCCATGAGTGCTATCGGGCTTAAAACTAATCTGCTAGCTATGATCAAATCCAGTGGAAAATCCATTGTTCTCGGAGCTATTTGCTGGATTGCCATCATCCTCACTAGTCTTGGTATGCAGACCCTTATTGGCATTTTCTAATACTCTTCGAAAATCTCTTCAAACCACGTCAACGTCGCCTTGCCGTAGGTATGGTTACTGACTTCGTCAGTTCTATCCACAACCTCAAACTGTGTTTTGAGCTGACTTCGTCAGTTCTATCTGCAACCTCAAAACTGTGTTTTGAGCAACCTGCGGCTAGTTTCCTCTTTACTCTTTGATTTTCATTGAATATAACACAAAAGGTAGCCCACCAGCTACCTTTTTCTTATGCTTCCTCAATCAAGCGTGTATGTTCTCTCTTGATACAGCGATTCATCACGATGTCATCACATCCACCAGCACGCAAGATTTCTTCCGCTTCTAAACTTTCAAGTCCTAGCTGTGCCCAAAAAATCTTGGCATCAGCCTTAAGAAAATCACGCGCCACATCAGGCAAAAACTCACTGCGACGGTAAACATTGACAATATCTACAGGAAAAGGAATCTCCGCTAGGCTAGCATAAGCCTTTTCACCCAAGATTTCGCCACCTGCCGCCTTGGGATTGACTGGGATAATTTTATAACCTCGAGCCTGCATTTCCTTGGTCACTCGATTGCTGGTTGTTTCCTCACGGTCTGACAAGCCCACCACAGCAAGGGTTTTACTCGTTGCGAGATACTGACGAATCACACCATCACTTGGATTGATAAATTCTTGACTCATAGAAATCCTCCTTTTTCATCAGTATAGCACATTTTGAAAAGGCTTGCATAATTCTACTACAAAAAAGGTGGACTAGCCCCCTTTTTATTTGGCCTCGTACCAGGTTGCCCCTTCATTTTCATCTGCGATGAGGGGAACACTGAGTTGAATGGCTTCTTCCATAGTTTGTTTGACCAATTTTTTCATCTCTGTCAGTTCAGATTTAGAACTTCAAGGACGATTTCATCATGCACTTGTAACAGCATCTTGGTCTGATAACAACCTTCAACTAGAGCCTTATCTAGCTGAATCATAGCAATCTTGAGAATATCTGCTGCCGAACCCTGAATAGGTGAGTTGATAGCTGTCCGCTCCGCAAAACCACGAATATTGAAGTTGCGCGAATTGATATCTGGCAACTCACGACGACGCTTGAAAAGTGTCTCTACATAGCCCTTATCACGCGCCTCACGCACCACCTCATCCATGTAGTTTTTAATACCTGGGAAGCGTTCAAAGTAGGTATCAATGTAGGCTTTGGCCTCCTTACGGCTGATGCCTAGATTATTAGACAAGCCAAAGTCTGAAATCCCGTAAACCACTCCAAAGTTAACCGCCTTGGCATTACGACGGTCATTTGCAGTCACATCCTCAGGACGCTCAATGCCAAAGACCCGCATGGCTGTCGAAGTATGGATATCTGCCCCCTCTTGGAAGGCTTTAATTAAGTGCTCATCCTTAGAAATATGCGCCAAAACGCGCAATTCAATCTGTGAATAGTCCGAACTAAGCAACACACTATCCTCCCACTCAGGCACAAAAGCCTTACGAATGAGACGACCTTGCTCCAAGCGCACAGGGATATTTTGCAGGTTTGGATCCACACTAGACAGACGCCCAGTCTGGGTCAAATCCTGCACATAGCGAGTATGAATCTTGCCATCAGCCAAAATCCAGTCCTGCAAGCCAATCACATAAGTAGACTGAATCTTGGCAATCTGACGGTAGTCTAGAATTTTCTTAACAATCGGAGCAATAGGAGCCAAACGTTCCAAGACATCCACCGCTGTCGAATAACCTGTCTTGGTTTTCTTAGTGTATTCTAGAGGAAGTCCCAATTTTTCAAAGAGAAGTACACCCAACTGCTTAGGCGAATTGATATTAAACTCCTCACCAGCCAACTCGTAAATCTCTTGAGTCAGTTTTTCAATAACAAGCTCATTTTCAGCCTGCATCTCAAGCAAGGTCTCTTTCTTAACCGTAATCCCAGCAATTTCCATCTTGGCAAGGACAAAAGCCAGAGGTTGCTCCATATCATAAAGAAGCTCTAACTGACCATTTTCGCTAAGTTTTTCAAGCAAAATAGGCTCTGTTTCGACCAAAACAGCAAGCTTACGAGCTAAATGCTCCAAGAATTTCTCGCGTTCAGGAAGGGCCTTCTTGACACCCTTACCATAGAAAGTCTCATCATCAACCAAGTAAGTCTGACCATAAAGACTAGCGATGGTCGCAATTTCATTGTCCTCCACAGTCGAAAGGAGATATTTAGCCAAACGGCTGTCAAAAGCAGGTGCTTGCAAATCCACACCAAAGCGATTCAAGAGAACTTTAGCCTTCTTAAAGTCATAAACTCTCAGAGGTGTTTTTTCTAAAAAGTTCTTGAAAATCGGCTCTTGCAAAAGTTCAAGTTTGTCTGTGACATAGAGCTTATCTCCACAAGACCAGGCAAAACCAACCAAATCATCCGTATGGTAATTCTCACCAAAAAGCTCAAAATGGAAGATAGACTCTTCACTCAGCATATCTTGACTGATTTGGTCAACGATAGTAAAGTCCAAACTCTCAGCCACATCAGCTGACGACACATTTAAAGCCTGTTTGAGCTGTTTGAAGCCCATTTCATCGTAGAATTTCCCAAGATTTTCAACATCTGGACCACTATAGACCAAATCCTCCAAACCAATCTCAATCGGTGCCTTGGTATCAATGGTCGCCAGTGTTTGATAAAAAGGCCTGTTCCTTATCATTGATGAGATTTTCCTTCATCTTAGAAGCCTTCATCCCATCGATATTCTCATAAATTCCCTCAAGCGAACCATGCTCCAGCAAGAGCTTGATACCAGTCTTTTCACCAATTTTAGTCACTCCAGGGATATTATCCGACTTATCACCCATGAGCGCCTTGAGATCGATAAACTGAGTCGGTGTGATGCCCATCTTTTCCATAAGATATTCTGGCGTAAAGGCCTCAAACTCAGCCACACCTTTCTTGGAAATTTCAACCACCGTATGCTCATCCGTCAGCTGAATCAAATCCTTGTCCCCACTGACAATGGTAATATCAAAACCATCTTGCTCAGCTAATTTATCTAGTGTCCCAATAATGTCATCCGCCTCATACTGAGCCAACTCATAGTGACGAATCCCCATATGATCCAGCAACTCACGAATGAAAGGAAATTGCTCACGAAACTCATCCGGAGTCTTAGCCCGACCACCCTTATAGTCCGCATACATCTCTGTCCGGAAGGTCGTCTTTCCCGCATCAAAAGCCACCAAAATATGACTAGGCTCAATCCGCTCCAACAAATGGCTCAACATCAACTGAAAGCCATAAATCGCATTGGTATGCAAACCAGCCGCATTCTTAAAACGGTCCAACTGCTGATAGAGCGCAAAAAACGCCCGAAAAGCAACAGAAGACCCATCAATCAATAATAATTTTTTCTTATCCATACACCCATTATAAAGGAAAGCACCAAAAAATACCATTGGAAAGAGCCATACCCAATATTTTTCACACTTTTTCCGAATAAATAGATAGAGCCAGAGAATCTAGTAAACCTAGATTTAAAAATGTGATATAATGAAAGGAGAAGAAATATGATTTTACGTCATCCGGGCATCAGCCCAACCAATGACTTGGTTGCTAAGAAAATTTTTAGCAATCCAGAAATCACTTGTCAATTTATCCGCGATATGCTGGACTTACCTGCAAAAAATGTGACCATTTTGGAGGGAAGCAATATTCACATCTTACCTTCCCTACCTTACTCAGCTCAGGATTTTTACACTAGTATAGATGTCTTGGCGGAGTTGGACAACGGTACTCAAGTAATTATTGAGATTCAGGTGCATCATCAGAATTTTTTCATCAATCGCCTGTGGGCTTATTTGTGCAGTCAGGTCAATCAAAATCTTGAAAAAGTTCGCCAACAAGAAGGCAATACTCATCAAAGTTACAAACACATCGCACCTGTTTACGCTATCGCAATTGTAGATAGTAACTACTTCCAGGATGATCAAGCTTTTCATAGCTTTAACATGCGAGAGGATACGACAGGTGAGGTCTTAACCATCACCAATAATGGACAGGAACATCATCTAGTCAAGATGGCGTTCTTGGAATTAAAAAAATACAGAAAAACCAGCAAAGACAAGGTTCGCAAGCCATGGTTGGAGTTTTTCGGGAACAAACCCTTTACCCAGCGCCCCGAGCGAGCCATCAGCCAGGCAGACCAACTGCTGGACTACAAGAGCTGGTCCGAGGAGGACAGGGAAATGTTTAGTCAACTACGTATGCGTGAAGAACAAGCTTTGTTAGCGCAGGACTATGCCTTGGAAACTGCTAGGGCGGAGGGTATCGAACAAGGTCTAGAGCGTGGCCGTGCTGAGGGGATTGAACAAGGACTGGAACGAGGACGAACAGAGGGTATCGAAGAGGGATTAAAAGTAGGTCTAGTAAATCTCGTTCGTCAAGGTCTTTTGACTTCCGAGGTTGCCAGCCAGCAGTTAGGTATGACTGTCTCTGAGTTTGAAGAACTATTGAAAGAGCATCTCAAATAAGAACTAAAACAATACAGAGAAACCAGCAAAGACAAGGTTCGCAAGCCGTGGTTGGAGTTTTTCGGCAACAAGCCCTTTACCCAACAACCTGAGCGAGCCATCAGCCAGGCAGACCAACTGCTAGACTACAAGAGCTGGTCCGAGGAGGACAGGAAGATGTTTAGTCAACTACGTATGCGTGAAGAACAAGCCTTGTTAGCACAGGACTATGCTTTGGAAACTGCTAGGGCGGAGGGTATCGAAGAGGGATTAAAAGTAGGTTTAGTAAATCTAGTACGCCAAGGTCTTCTGACTTCTGAGGTTGCTAGCTAGCAGTTGAGCATGACTGTCGCTGAGTTTGAGGAGCTCTTGTAAGACCATACAATAACTAATAACATAAAAGTGAACAGGACTAAAATACTATCCTGTTCACTTTTTATTTTATGCTATCCAACAAAGCCCTCACGCGATTATATACACAAAAAATAGGACACCGTCTTACCGCTGCCCCGTCAAAAATTTAAAATTTTTATTTGATGAGTCTATTATACCAATCTTTTTTAATGTATCAAGTATAATCTTTATTTTTTGATATTTAGAAGTGAATTTTTTCTCAGCCTCTATATAATTACATAATTACGCAAAACAATAATTGCCTTTTAAATCGGATTTAGATATTGCCCCTTCTTCGAAATTGATAGAATCTTTCTTGATTATATCTATATTATCGTGAGTTCGAAGAGTTGAGATTGTAATACAAGCTAAGAAATACCAATGCATTACTCGCAATAATTCAGGATTTTTTTTGGATGCAATTATTTCATCTATTTCTTTATCTAACTGTTGCTTCAGAGAACCCTCAACTTTTTTCGAATTTTTCACTATCGTTGAAACATCTGACTGTGTCTCTACAAAAGACAATACAACTTTAGTTAAAGCTGGATATTTCTCTTCGTATTCACAAATCATGTCTTTTATTATATATTTTTCTTGGAAAAGTGTGTATAGAAGATTATATACAAACATTTTCTTATGTTTTTTTGTATCTTGTAGATAGAAAAAGAAACCAAGTAATACAACAATAATTAAAAATAAAATTGTACCCATATTATTCTACCTCCTTTTATTATGAAATATTTTTTCTAAATCGTTAATTCTCTTATCTCTATTAACAATTATTTTATTGAGCTCTTTAATAACCTTGGCTTGACTGTTAAAGGTCGTCTCATAATCTTTCCGTCTTTCTTCTTGTAATTTAAAAACAAAATGATAAGCACCTAACGCCACTATAATACAGACTCCCAATGGAACATTGTACCCAAAAAATTCTTTTAATGACTCAATTATATTCATTTATTTAATCCTATTCAAAACAATCGTGAGACTAAATATAATCCCTACCACTAGTGTAGTAATCTTTTGATATTTTGTCAATACCTTTGTCAACACTTTTTCAATTTTTTTCCAACAAATAACCTCCTTATTGACAAAAAAATAAGAGGAATTTCTCCTTATTTCTTTATTATATCCATTACACCCACTCACCATTAGCATTTACTGTGTAACCATTGATTGTAGTGCTAACAGCAAGGGCACCTGAACTATAAGCATAGTACCATTTACCTCCATCTTTCAGCCAACCTGTCTTCATTCCATCTTCTTTAGAGAAATAATACCAGTCACCGTCAATTTTCTTCCATCCAACTGATCGGTTCCCTTCATTATCAATAAAGAATTTTTTGCCATCAATTACAGCAATATTGGGTGTCAGAATACCATCTTTTAGATAGTAAGTTTTTTCTTCTGTTTTGATAAATCCAATTTTCTTCTCACCATTTTCAACAAAATAATAAGTTTTATCAGCAACTTTTACCAATCCCAACTGTTTGAAGCCATCCGTTTCAAGGTAGTAGCTCTTACAATCATTTTTTTGCCATCCAGTCATATAGACAAAACTCAACCCACTACCATTGTTAAATCAAAAAAAAACAGGAGATTTCTCTCCTGTTATGATTCAATTATTTAAAATTAAACCCATTCACCGTTTCCGTTTACAGTGTAACCATCTACAGTAGTGTTTACTGACAATGCACCTGAACCGTCAACGTGGTACCATTTGTCTTTTACTTGGAACCATTGGCTAGCTTTCATAGCACCTGATGCTTCAAGGAAGTACCATTTACCACCGTCAAGCAACCAACCTGTTTGCATTTCACCTGAACCGTTTAGGTAGTACCAAGTGTTACCAACTTTAACCCACCATTTTTGCATTACGCCTTCAGCGTTAAAGAAGTACCATTTGCCATCAATTTGTTTCCAACCAGTAGCTTTTGTTCCTTTTTCATCAAGAACATAGCTCCATTGACCTTTATCATCTTTAACCCATGGTGATTTAACTTCTTCACCATATGATTGACCTGGTTGTGCTGGATGAATTGTGTTGCGGTTGTTTGAACTGTTGCTGGGCGAATTGAGAATGTTGCAGGAACATCACCAGCAACGGCTGTAACATGACCATGGTATGAGTCTTCTTCATATCCAGCTGGAACATTCAAACGATACGCAACGGCTGTACCTGGTTTAACATCTGCCAATTTAGCAACACCATTAGCATCTGTTGTTACTGATGAAACTTTACCACCAGCATTGAAATCAATAGTAGCACCCGCTACTGGTTTACCAGTTGAAAGATCGATAATTGTTACAGTAACTGTACCTTGTGTATGTGTTGGAGTACCGTAACCGTTGTCGTTAGAACCACGTGGGTTAGTAACTGGTTTAGCTGGTTTGTATTGGTTAGCTGGAGCAACTACACCATCGTGGTGTGTTGGGTTTCCTGCACTACCATCCCATCCTGACCAGTTGCCATATGCATGAACTGGAGCTGCGTTAAGAGCTGCTGCTGCAGCTACAACTGCTGCGCTTGTCAATAAAACTTTTTTCATCGTTTTATCTCCTTTGTTTTTCATTATATTATTTTCGTAAGACTATCTTACTACCATACAGTATATAAATATTTGCAGGATTTGTCAAGAGTTTTCTTATGTTTTTTAAACTTTTTACCTATTTCTTAGAAAAAAGGAGAAGAAAACTTACTCGCGAAAAAATCCCCCCTGAAATACTCTAGCCTCCAAGTTGACATTTCGCAAATACTCATCCCTCAGATGATATCTTTTATATCCAAACTATATAGATAGTTAGACAGAACTCACTTCTTTGGTATTATCTTACAAACCCTTGTAAAAGTCAAGTAAAAACGGCAAGTATTTGGATAACACTTGCCATTTCATCAACTTCCTACTATTAGATGAAAGATCGAACTCATAATAAAGCCTCAAACTCAGCAACGGTCATGCCCAACTGCTGGCTGGCAACCTCAGAGGTCAGAAGACCTTGGTGAACCATACCCAGGAAGGCAAAAAGTTTCCCTTCTTCCCTTCCTTCAACTTTCCCACGCTCTAAGCCCTTTTCCTCAGCTTGTTCCAAGGCATAGTCATAAGCCAATAATGCTTGTTCTTCTCGCATACGTAGTTGACTAAACATTTTCCTGTCCTCCTCGGACCAGCTCTTATAGTCTAGCAGTTGATCTGCTTGGCTGATGGCTCGCTCGGGTTGTTGGGTAAAGGGCTTGTTGCCGAAAAACTCCAACCACGGCTTGCGAACCTCGTCTTTGCTGGTTTCTTTGCATTTTTAGGTCTTAGTTATGATGGTCTTTCAACAGTGCCTCAAATTCAGAGACTGTCATTCCTAATTGTTCACTAGCAAATTCGGAAGTTAAAGCATGTTGGCGAACCATGTCTAAGAAGGCAAAGAGTTTTCCTTCTTCCCTTCCTTCAACTTTCCCACGCTCCAGTCCCTGTTCAATACCACGCTCTAAACCTTGTTCAAGACCCTCAGCTCGACCACGTTCTAAGCCCTTTTCTTCAGCCTGTTCCAAGGCATAGTCCTGCGCTAACAATGCTTGTTCCTCACGCATACGTAGTTGACTAAACATCTTCCTGTCCTCCTCGGACCAGCTCTTGTAGTCTAGCAGTTGGTCTGCTTGGCTGATGGCTCGCTCGGGTTGCTGGGTAAAGGGTTTGTTGCCGAAAAACTCCAACCAGGGCTTGCGAACCTCGTCTTTGCTGGTTTCTCTGTATTTTTTTAGTTCTTATTTGTGATGCTCTTTCAATAGCGACTCAAATTCAGCAACGGTCATGCCTAATTGTTGGCTAGCTACCTCAGAGGTCAGAAGACCTTGGCGGACTAGATTTGCTAACATAACAAAACCACCTTCCGCCCTAGCTGTTTCCAAGGCATAGTCCTGTGCTAACAAGGCTTGTTCTTCTCGCATACGTAGTTGACTAAACATTTTCCTGTCCTCCTCGGACCAGCTCTTATAGTCTAGCAGTTGGTCTGCCTGGCTGATGGCTCGCTCGGGTTGTTGGGTAAAGGGTTTATTACCGAAAAACTCCAACCACGGTTTGCGAACCTTATCTTTGCTGGTTTCTCTGTATTTTTTTAGTTCCAAGAATGCCATCTTGACTAGATGGTTTTCCTGACCGTTGTTTGTAATTGTTAAAACCTCACCCGTCGTATCCTCTCGCATACTAAAGCTGTGAAAAGCTAAATCATCTTGAAAGTAGTTGCTATCCACGATTGCGATAGCATATACTGGTGCGATGTGTTTATAACTATGGTGTGTATTACCTTCTCGTTGGCGAATTTTTTCTAGGTTTTGATTGACTTGACTGCACAGGTAAGCCCACAAACGATTGATGAAAAAATTCTGATGATGGACTTGTATTTCGATAATAACCTGAGTGCCGTTATCCAATTCCGCCAAGACGTCTATACTGGTATAGAAATCCTGCGCTGAGTAAGGCAGGGAAGGTAAGACATGAATATTGCTTCCCTCTAAAATCGTCACATTTTTGGCTGGTAAATCCAGCATATCGCGGATAAATTGACAAGTGATTTCTGGATTGCTAAAAATCTTCTTAGCAACTAAATCATTGGTTGGGCTGATGCCCGGATGTCTGAGAATCATCCTTTTCCTCCTTTTATTATACCATAGTCTTATACTCAATGAAAATCAAAGAGCAAACTAGGAAACTAGCCGCAGGTTGCTCAAAACACTGTTTTGAGGTTGCAGATAAAACTGACGAAGTCAGTAACATATATATACGGCAAGGCGACGTTGACGTGGTTTGAAGAGATTTTCGAAGAGTATTAAATCTAGTTTTACTAGATTCACTGACTCTATCTATTTATTCGGAAAAGAGACGAAAAAAACCTGAGAATCATCTCAGGCTTGGTCATTAAATCTTTTTCTCAATACTGAAAAGTGGAGAAAGTGGGCGTTTTTCATGGATACGGACGATAGCATCACCCAGTAGATGAGCAATCGAAATCTGTTCAATCTTATCAATCAAACGCTCTTCTGGCAGATAGATGGTATCCAAAACAACCAATTTCTTAATAGCTGATTTTTGGATATTGTCCATAGCAGGACCAGAAAGAACTGGGTGCGTACAGCTTGCATAGACTTCAACAGCACCAGCTTCCGCAAGGGCATCTGCCGCGTGACAAATCGTTCCAGCAGTATCAATCATATCATCAATCAAGATACAAGTCTTGCCTTCGACCTTACCGATGATGTTCATAACTTCACTAGTATTCATCTTATCAACGCTACGACGTTTATCAATGATAGCGATAGATGTTTTCAAAAATTCTGCCAATTTACGGGCACGAGTCACCCCTCCATGGTCTGGGCTGACAACCACATAGTCAGAACCAACCATGCCACGACGCTCAAAATAATCCGCAATCAGAGGAGCTCCCATCAAATGATCCACAGGAATATCAAAGAATCCTTGAATCTGCGCAGCATGCAAGTCGATAGTCAACAAACGATCCACTCCAGCTACTTCAAGCATATTTGCGACAAGTTTTGAAGTGATTGGCTCACGCGCTCTCGCCTTTCTATCCTGACGTGCATACCCATAGTAAGGCATGACAACATTGACAGATTCTGCACTCGCACGCTTCAAAGCATCCACCATAATCAAAATTTCAAGCAGATTGTCATTTACAGGCGAACTAGTTGATTGTAAGATAAAGACGTGTTTCCCACGGATTGATTCTTCGATGTTGACCTGAATCTCTCCATCTGAAAATTGGCGAACACTTGATTTCCCCAACTCTATCCCAATCTCCTGCGCCACACGTTCTGCCAATTCTTTATTAGAAGAAAGGGCAAACAGCTTTAAATCAGAAAAAGACATGATTTCCTCCGGTATATATGTATCACTTGTGCTTTTCACAAGATTTTCCATCTACCATTGTAGCGCTTTTTGCACTATTTTTCAATCAAAAATAAAAGAAGGGCACCATATTTGTACCCTTGCCATCAGTCTTTTGAGAAATATTCTAGTTCATCAACTCATTGTGCTTCTCAACAAAGCGATAAGCCTGATAAAAACCATAGAGAGTAATAGCCGTAACCACTGGAATCGCTAACGGCAACTCTGTCTCCAATTCTACAAAAGGAGAGTTAAACAGGAAGTGAGTCCCCAAGGCTAAACCTAAGAAAATAAGCCCCTGTTTCTTGCCAACTATCTGCCCTTTATAGGCTCTGTAAAGCAAGTAAACACCCACTACAGCTAGACCTGAAAAAGTCCAGTGAGAGGCAATTCCTGAGATGATACGCTCTAAAATCCTCGAAATAGTAAAGTCAAAGCCCTCTGGCAAATCTGTACGAATGTAGCCAATATCCTCAATCATTTGGAATCCCAAACCAGAAGCAATGCCTAGTAAAAACAATGATTTTAATTTTCGCACAGGAATCAAAGCTAAAACAAAGACAAGTGGCAATAATTTCAAGGGCTCTTCTACCAAAGGAGCCACAATAGCACTTTCAAAGGCATTTAAAAATGTACTATCTGAGAAAAGAACGCCCAGTAAATCATGGATATAAGTATTAGCAAAACTAGACAACCATCCTGAGAGAAACATCCCACCCAATAAAGACAGAATCAAGGCCTTCTTTGGTAATTCCCATTTTTTCCCAATACGGAAAAGGAAATAAAGAGCCGGAATCATGTAAAAGAGAGCTAGAAAGATAGAAACTCCCATTAGTCCATATTCCGCACCTGACATCGAACCATCCGTATAATAGATGGTTTCATACTGCAAACCAATACATAGCAATAAAATAAAAATAAATAAAATACTGTTTTTCTTCATACACTTTCTTTCTAAATGAATTTTTACAATTCTACGACTGTCATACTTCCTGTATCCACATCGTAAATAGCACCAGAGATAATGACATCATCTGGTATTAGGGGCGAATCGATAAGGAGTTGCATATCCTCACGTACACTCTCCTCTATATCTTGGAAGGGCAAGAAATCCTGGTCTGACACATCGACACCTAGTTCCTCTTTTAAATACTCCTGAAAAGGACCATTTTCAAAGGTCTGAGCACCACAGTCTGTATGGTGTAACACCACAATCTCTCTTGTCCCCATTTGTTGCTGGGAAATAACCAGCGAACGAATCATGTCTTCTGTCACTCGACCACCTGCATTCCGCAAGATATGAGCATCTCCAAGTGCCAAACCTAAAGCTTGCGCAACGTGCAAACGAGAGTCCATACAGGTCACAATGGCTACTCTAGTTTTGGGTTTAAGTGGCAGATTTAACTGCCCATGTAGGGCAACATAAGCCTGATTGGCTTGCATAAACTGTTCAAAATACGACACGATTCCCTCCTTGAAAATTTGATAGTCAAATATTTCTCCTATCTTATCATTTTTAAGAGGATTTGTCACGGATTATGCAAAGACCTTTTTCAAAACTTCCTGAATCGTTGTCACGCCAATGACCTGAATTTTCTTAGGCGGAGTGATTCCTGTCAAGGAATTCTTAGGCACATAAATCTTAGTAAAGCCCAGTTTAGCAGCTTCATTGATGCGTTGCTCGATACGATTCACGCGTCGAATTTCTCCTGTCAAGCCCAGTTCTCCGACAAAACATTCCTGAGGATTAGTTGGCTTGTCTTTATAGCTCGAAGCAATAGCAACCGCAACGGCCAGGTCTATCGCAGGTTCATCCAATTTGACACCGCCAGCAGATTTGAGATAGGCGTCCTGATTTTGCAAGAGAAGACCTGCCCGCTTTTCCAAAACAGCCATAATCAAGCTAGCACGATTAAAATCAAGTCCTGTCGTAGTACGCTTGGCATTTCCAAACATGGTCGGTGTTACCAAAGCCTGAACCTCCGCCAAAATCGGACGCGTCCCTTCCATAGTCACAACGATTGACGAACCAGTCGCCCCATCCAAACGCTCCTCTAGGAAAACTTGGCTCGGATTAAGGACCTCAATCAAGCCACCTGACTGCATCTCAAAAATCCCAATCTCATTAGTGGAGCCAAAACGGTTTTTGACCGCTCTCAAAATACGAAAGGTATGGTGGCGCTCCCCTTCAAAGTAAGCACCGTATCCACCATATGCTCCAACATTCTCGGCCCAGCCAAGGTTCCTTCCTTGGTCACATGACCTACGATAAAGATGGCGATATTATTAGTCTTGGCCAACTGCATAAGTTCAGCTGTCACCTCACGCACCTGAGAAACAGACCCCTGCACTCCTGAAATCTCAGGAGACATAATAGTCTGAATGGAGTCGATGATGAGGAAGTCTGGTTGGATGCGCTCCACCTCAGCTCGAACACTCTGCATATTGGTCTCTGCATAGAGATAAAACTCGCTATCAATATCACCCAAGCGCTCTGCTCGTAGCTTAATCTGCTGGGCAGACTCCTCCCCACTGACATAGAGAACCGTCCCCACTTGAGACAGCTGGGTTGAGACTTGTAGGAGAAGGGTTGATTTTCCAATCCCAGGATCCCCACCGATGAGGACGAGACTTCCTGGTACCACTCCTCCCCCAAGTACACGGTTGAATTCCTCCATCTCCGTCTTGGTTCGATTAACGTTGATAGAAGTCACCTCAGCTAGTTTCATGGGCTTGGTTTTCTCACCTGTCAAGGACACACGCGCATTCTTGACCTCGGCAACCTCAACCTCTTCTACAAAAGAAGACCAAGACCCACAGTTGGGGCAACGTCCCAGATATTTAGGGGAATTATAGCCACAATTTTGACATACAAATGTCGCTTTTTTCTTTGCGATGATAAACCTCTTTCTATATCTCTAACTCACACTCAATCACTTGGCAAAAATCAATCTTCTCATTTGGCACAAACTGGCGCATGAGCATTCCGTGAGTTACAATGATAATAGTTTTATAATTTTTATATTTTTCCAAAGTTCTTAAAAAACGATGACGTATCTCCAGAGCTGTTTCATAGCGATAAGGAGAATCTTCAGATAAACCTCCTTGATGTTTTAGATAATATTCATGAGCTACCAATACACTAGTTAAATCAGAGTTAGTGCCATCTAAGTCTGGACGCCACTCATGAAAAAACGGCTCCACAAATAAGTCCAATCCTGTTTCAACTGCTATATAATGGGCTGTTTCTAAAGCCCTCGTCACAGACGATGAAATAATAATCTCTGCCTTTCCAAAACATGCAGTTTTAGCAACTTCTTTTGCCAGACTGCGACCTTTTCTTGTCAATGGTGCTAAATCACGACCAAAACCACTATAGAGTTGCGGATTTTCAAGTTTATCAAGCATACTATAATCTGGCTCCCCGTGACGTACAAAGATAATCTTCATTCTAGTGCCCAGTCGATCCAAATCCACCAGTCCGCACGCCGTCAGCTGCATCTCCATCTGCAATTAAGAAAGGTGCAAAGATAGCCTGGACCACACGTTCCCCAACTTCGAGAACAACTTCTTGATCTGTAATATTCTTCATCTGAGCAAAAATATGCCCTTCATTCCCAGGATTGCCATAATAATCCCCATCAATGACACCCACAGAGTTAATTAAAACCAAGCCCTTCTTACGAGGGTTTGAAGAACGATCATAGAGGTAGAGTACCTCAGTCGGCTGCATATAAGCCTTAACCCCTGTCGGAACCAAGACAATCTCTCCTGGTGCAATCACCGTACGCTCCGCCACCTTTAAATCGTAACCAGCCGCATGCGCTGTTTCACGCTTGGGCAATAAATTTTCATCTGTAAAACTAGAAACCAATTCAAAACCACGAATTTTCATCATCTTCTCTTTTCTATTATCATTTATTCTAGATTATTCTATCTTATTTATTCGGAAAGCACGAAAAAAAGAGCACACAATTCAAATCGCTTAGGGCTGCTGGATTCCTCCCCTGACCCGCTTCACGCAGAACTGTTGCTCCACTATTAATTATATCACATTCCTATTCATTTTAAAAGCAAAATTATTTTTTCCGTCTATTTCTAAAAAAATCCTGCATAATAGCTGCGCATTCATCTTCCAAAATTCCCGTTTCAACATCCACACGATGATTGAGACGCTCATCTGTCAAGATATCGTACAAACTCCCAGCAGCGCCAAATTTCTGGTTTTTAGCCCCATAGACCACGTTTGGAATACGGGCGAGTCCAATCGCCCCACTACACATAACACAAGGCTCAATGGTCACAAAAAGCGTGCAATCAAGCAAGCGCCAGCTCTCCTCACTCAGATTCGCATTCTCTATGGCCATAATCTCCGCATGCATAACCGCTCGCTGCAGTTCCTCACGCGCATTATGCCCACGGCCAATGATTTCTCCGTCCTTGACAATCACACAACCAATTGGAATTTCATCGTGTTCAAGAGCAATCTCAGCCTCTCTCAAAGCTTCCCTCATAAAGACTTCTTTTTCTTCAACTGTATAATTCATCAATTTCCCTTTTACTACTTATCGATTTTATTATTATATCATGAATCCCAAGACAAAAAAAGCCACCGAATGCGGTGACTTTATAGGGAGATTATTATGAAAAAGGTAAAATAAAATCTTATTAAATCAACGCTCTTGGAGGGTGTCCCCTCCAACTCCCCGACCTCTGGACAAGGTCTATTTTTTTGAAAAAAATTTAAAAAACTTCATCAAAACTATTGACATTATACAACTTTAGTTGTATAATAGATACATAAGGTTAAGGAGGAAACCTTAGACAAGGAAACTAGTAGAAAGGAAAACAAAATGTTTAAGTTCAAAAAGAAGCCACTCAAAGTAAAAACAAATAAGCTAGTAGTCAAAATAAACTTATTTATAATCAGCTTTGAATGGCACATCGAATTTGGATAGTGAGAAATCACTATCCACCCCTTCGGGGGTGTACTTAAATTATAACAGGAAAAACAATGAAAGTAAATCTAAAAATTAGAAAAACCACCAAGCGTGAAAAAGTTGAATTTATTATTGGACTTTTTCTACTCCTATTTGCAGTTTGGTATTTTATGAGGTAATATATGTCAGTAGATATTAAAGCTATCCGCTGGCTTTTAGACAACGCCACAGCCTATGCTATCAGCAAAAACTGTGGCGTATCTATTCAGGCAGTAGATAAGTATAAAAACGGTGTATCAGATATCATGAACATGCGTTTAAAACACGCTATCAGCATGACTTCTTACGCCCATACACTACAAGAAAAACAGTGAGTATCATCACTGTTTTTTCTATTTTGAGCAAACAAAAAACCGCAAGCTATTGCCTGCGGTTGGTGTAATCTAATTTGAAAGTCCTTTCTGTTTTTATTTTTCTTCTTTTGGTTTATCAACTATAGTGATAAGCCCGTCTGGTTCGGTTTTGAAGGCTGGGTCTGTGTGAAGTTCGCCGTTCGCCTTCAAATAGTACCAGCCATCGCCTGACTTAATGAACTGTTTAGATAGCATATAACCATCTTTTTCTTCCATAAAATACCAAGTTTCTCGATATTTCACCCATCCAGTAGCCATACGGCCATCTGACTTGAAGAAATACCAGCGATGGTTAAGGAACATCCATCCTGTAACCATTGCCCCACGCTTATCAAGATAGAACCAATCTTTCCCATCATTAAACCAGCGATTGATAAAGCAATAGCCACGATCATCAAAGTAGAACCATTCATTGTTTATTTGCTTCCATCGTTTTGTTGGATAAGAGCCATCCGACTCTTCCCACCACCAGCCTGTCTCATTGTGTTTCCAGCCAGCTTCAGTAGAGATACCACCTTCGATATCCTTCTTGAATTGTTCACGGCTAATGCCCCATTTGGCCAGATAAGGATAAGGGTCAACGTGGTCGCTCGCATTCCGTGGTTGATTGTACGTACAATACTGATGTGTCTTAATACCTGCAAGGCTGTCGGAATCAAGAGTTTTCGGAATTCCTGCTTCATCGGCTAGATTTCTCAAAAGTTCGACGTATAACCAGTAATCACGATCAAATTCTTCTTGAGTTTCATGGCTCTCAATCAATTCGACGTGCGCATATCCTTCAACGTTCCAGCCACCACCTACATCCCAGGCACCGCGGTCAGTAAGCCATGTCTGCATTACACGACCATTACCAACAACGTGCGAGAAGAAGCCAGATTCAGCTGGTCTGCGCATATGGTAATCTGCTTCATTTTGAGCAGTGGACCGTGAATTCCCAGTCGAATGAGCGTGAATCTGACGATAGGGTTGCTCTCCAACCTGCGGAAGATTGGTTCTTAGTCTACTTGTATCAATATCCATTATTGTTCTCCTTCGTTCTTATCGTTTTTATCGCCAGATAAACGCTCAAATGCCTTAATGATAGGCTGGAAGATAGTCACATTACCTTTCAACTTACGGTAATTTTCGATGAGTGACTGGAATGTGAAAAGCAAATATCCCAGGTAAATCGAGTATAGAAATGCGAACCCTGTCTTCTCAGGTAGCAAGACAGACATCGGAATCAATACCATTAACAAGAGAACACCAAGAATCTTTCGAATCAGACCGTTAATACCAATCTTGCTCTTGTATTCAATTTCTGGATTTGCAATCGCTGCGAACGTTCCTGATGCAAAATCAACAATTTCCATAATGACAATTAAGCTAAGAGCGTACAAAACCAAGCCATCTTCTGTTTGAATCAGGTTTCTAAAAAAGTTAAACAATTCGATTTTCATTTATTCCTCCTACCCTTTCACATCAAATTTCCAAGCTAAACCAACGCCATTCTGTCCATATTTTCCATCTTTTAAGAAATCGCTCAGTGGTTCACCGTTGTATGTAAATTCACGATTGACCTGAATCAATACACGTTTACCTTCACCATTGATTTCTGTAAGGTTAGGGTCTTCGATGGTAAACAAGCCTTGAGGCGGATATGTTTTTCCAATTTCTGCAAGTGGGAACAGTGCTACCAATTCTTTGTATGTTGTACCGTACGAAATTTTCTCTCCCATGATTGAGTCAAGAGCAATGACACGAATAACCTTGTTGATAAGGTTCATGATTTCGCCCTGCTCATTCTGCTTGATTTCTGATTCAGCAATTTTTTGATCAGACTGTTCCAATTTCGCTTGGACTTTCACGATAGCGCCAGCTGGATCCATTTCAGTACGAATGATATCTAATACCGCTTCAATCAACGTTTCGTCTAATTCATTCATACGGTCGCCTGCCAATTCACGTTCGTGAGTTGAATAACGACCTTTGTCCTCAAGTTTGATTGAAACCAGCGTTGTATCACGTCCACGTAAATTTTTGTAGTTCAATTCATAATTTGTTACTGTCATCTTAATTACCTGCTTTCTGTTTCTTCACTTCTTCAAATAACTCTTTCAAGGCCGAGTCGTAAGCCAATACTTCGTTAGTTTCTTGCAATTCCTTGGCAGTTAGCGTATAAAGCGCCTCTAACTGAGCGCAACGCAATTCTGCTTCAGATAAGCGTTTAGTTAGCGATTCTGTTACTAATTGGTCAAATGATTGATTCATATCTTTCCTCCATTAAGTTGATTTTTTGATTTAATTCTTGGATGGCTTTGATTAAGTAAGGAACTAGAGCGAATGTCTCGTATGTGTATGCTCCATCTGGATTTTTATAAAAAGCTTCTGGAGCATATTTTTGTACATCTTGAGCCATGATTCCGCAAGAGATATCCTCAACTTTGCCATCGTACTTTTTGCGGTAACTGTAAGTCTTCAGTTTTTCGATAACATCTAGACCAGATACTTGACTATCTTGAATATTTGATTTGTAGCGACGGTCTGAGATTACTTTATTCATATGAATCCAGTCACTCCCGTTATTTCCTTGAATGTCCAAGTACAACCAATCACTTCCTTGTTCAGTTGTTTTCCTTAATTGTTTGTATCTAGGCGAATAAACCCATTCACCACGGTCATAAGCGATACGACCTGTCACTTTCAAATCACCATTTATAACCGCTCCGTTTGAAAATGATGGACGGCTATAAAAATTAACAGTGCATGTATTAGAGAAGTCAGCTTTGTGGTAAAAACTCACATCGTTTTTGCAAGACATTTTCCCATCTGTTGTAACGACCCAAGAACCCCAACCAGCTTGATTCCAGTTATTACCCCAATTGGCCCAGAAAGCAGTACGAACGCCACCACCTTCACCATTACCCATACCACAAATATATGGATTGTTTCCGGCTATCCAACGGCCACCACCTTGTGGGAATGGCCCAAGATTAAATCCGCCAATGCGCCCTCTGAAAGCATCTAAAGTTTCTGTGTTGATGATTTTGGATTGAAGCTGATTGATAAAACCTCTCTTAGCAGCAAGGTCATTCGTGAAGATATCGTTTGAGACGAGTTTTTGGATGAATCCTCTCTGAGCGGTTAATCCATCTGTAAAGATGTTGTTTGAGACTAGTTGATTGATGAAACCTCTCTTAGCAGTAAGCGTATTTGTGAAGGTGTCACTTGCTACTAGCTTGTTAGCAAATGCTTCGTTCATTTTTACTTTATCAGCCGTGACCGCTTCAGCGTCTAATATCTTAGTTGTGACGGAACCAGATTCAAAATTGGCCGTCTTCAGCTTATCAATCATAGCAGACTTGATAACTGCGTTATCAATCAAGGTTTCACCCGTGATATGAGTCAATTTACCAGTGATACGGTTGTGACCTGTAGCACCAAGATTTATTCCAGAAATGATATCTCCAGCTGAATTGATGTTCTGAACTGCCCATGAGCCAGCTAGTTGACTTTGGACAGTTTTCACAGCTTCAAGAGCATCATTTGGTGCTACTGAGTAATCAGATGGAGCTGAGCCCTTTTCTACTTTTATCAAACCATCATCGTACATACGAGCTGAGAATCTGACGAAATAAGCATTCGTTGGTACAGTGATTTGATTGATGTTGTGTTGTTTGCCTACAGTTGTTTTATAAGCATTTAATCCTGGTTTGCGGTTATCAATAGGATTTTTGTTTTTATCGAAAAATTGCCAAGCGGTCCAAGCCATTCCATTCTCAGGCAGAGTTACCCAGTGCTGGAAGATAATTTTTTCATTTGGATCTACTGAAATGAAATCGGATGTAACCTCCTTTTGTGTAGCATTCGCTACGCTAATGATTCCATTATTCCCTAAATCCTTTAGTGAGCGTTGAGGTTAAGAATAAATTCTGATGTTCCGCAAAGGCCTTCCCAACTTCAACCTGGAATAGCTGATTTGTCATGGCCATACGTGCGACCTTGTTAGAGATGTCGTTTTCATTGCTACCAATGATACGCTCATAGAGTTGGCTAGTTTCCTTCACACGCTGGAAGTCCGTCTGATTAGCCTTACCAGCAATCAATGAAGTGATGTCTGCAAATCGGCCATCTACTGCATTTTTATAGGTCGCAATCTGAGTGGCAATCGAGCCATTTTGTGGGTTGGTAATAGCTTCAAACCTACGCTCAAGACCTCGCACATCTTCTTGATAAGCCGATTTCCCAACGTAGTCTCTGGATACCTGCTCACGTAAAGCCGTCGCTTGTTTTGCGCTTTCCTCACGAGTGTAACGCTGTAAAGCTTCCTGTCGCTGACCGTCTTTATTGACATATTCCTGAATAGCTGATAAGTCAGTTCTCAATCCCTGAGCTGTCCGTTCAAAAGTAGCCTTAGCTTCTGTGATGAGGCCCTCAGTGTCTTCGAGAGCTGGGCTCCAGTCAGTAGCTAGAGTGCCTTTTTCAAGTTTAATCCTACGCACAGAATAGTTATTATTTCCAGCGTAGTCATACAAAGCCATCTCTCCCCTTGAATAACGAGGGTCGTCGTTCGGAAAGATAACTGGACCTGTGAACGTGAACCGTTGCCATTCTTTGCTTGGAGTGATGTTTGCACTAGCTTTCAGACCGAAGCGGTTATTTTGATAGTGATAAAAAAGTAGCGGGCGAATTTCGCCACCTTCATTAATTTTTATGTCAAACGATAGAGTCCAAGTCTCCCCGACATTTTCTTGTGAAAGATATGGATGCAAAGGAAACGAAAAGAAACGCGTACTTGTGCGAATCTTCTCAGAGTCTCGATAGTAATTTCTACCACCGACCCGTAAGTTTGAAAATTCTTCTCGCAATTTCCCAGCTTCAGCCACAACCAAGGTCTTGTCTGCCTTGTCCTTGGTTGCGTTCAGGATTTCTTGACGGATAGAGCCAGCCTGCACCTCAAATTCAGCCATGCTCAATTTCTGGTCCAGCTTGTTCTGCGTGTCTGTCTCAAGACTCTTCACAGACTGACTAATGTTCTCAGCAGTCACGTTGAGTGCGCTGATATCCGCTTTGGTTCTGAGGCCTTCAGTCAAACTTCTCACACCAGCATCTAGCGAATCAGCACGCTGTCTGAAGTTGGATTCAACTGTTGAAAGCTGTCCTTCTATATCTTCGAGAGCTGGACTCCAGTCAGTCGCTAGAGTCCCTTTTTCAAGTTTAATCCTACGAACGGAATAATTATTGTTTCCAGCATAGTCATACAAGGACATCTCTCCCCTCGAATAACGAGGGTCATCGTTTGGGAAGATAACTGGACCCGTGAATGTGAACCGTTGCCATTCTTTGCTTGGAGTAATGTCTGCACTAGCTTTCAGACCGAAGCGGTTATTTTGATAATGATAAAAATGTAGAGGACGAATCTCACCACCGTCGTTGATTTTTATGTCAAATGATAAAGTCCAAGTCTCCCCGACATTTTCTTGTGAAAGATATGGATGCAAAGGAAACGAAAAGAAACGCGTACTTGTTCGAATCTTCTCAGAATCTCGATAGTGGTTTCTGCCACCAACTTCAACACTCGCTATCTTACTAGCTAGCTCCTCGGCTGTCTGTGTGAGTTCTGACTTGCTTGCCTTACCATTGGCCAAGTTGGTCAGCTCTGATAGTCTGCGAGTCGTTGTCTCTTCATACGTTGCTTGCGCCGACTTCACACCAGACAGTTCTTTTTTTGTCTGAACAAGTGCTTCAACTTGCTTGGCAATCTCAGCTTCAGCCTGTGCTTGCTTCGGTCGAATATCGTTCGCGATGGTTCGTTTCAAGACATCCAAGTCGCCCGACAAAGCCGTCTGAGCACTCGTAGCCTGTCTCTTGAATTCTTCAAGTTTGGCAACAGAATCTAGACCAATCCGCTTGGCTTCCTGAGCAAGTAAGCTACTTGCACCAGCGTTTCTCAAGGCTTCTTCAGCCCTGCGCTTGGCTTCTTGTATCGAAGCGTTGTCAAAGTTGTCGAATCGCTGATTAATAGTATCAGAGAGTTCTCTTTTAACTTCTTCAGCTTTAGCCCTAGCAAGTTCGATACCGTCCAAAATTTCCTGTCTAAGCAATCCAGCTTGATGATCAAAGTCTAAGTCAGCATTTTGAAGAGCCTTTTCAAGGGCAATTTCTTGTGCGGTTCCTGTCACACCAAGGATTGCATCAGCTGCGCTAGATAAGCCACCAGAAGCTCTAGAACCACCAGTTCCTGCCTTATCATCAAAAGTCAGAGAGATATATTCTTCCTTCAAAGCGTCGAACTCATAAGCAATAGCTTTCTTGAATGCATCGACATTGTGTTTCCAGCTCTTGAGATTGACCGTATCACCCATGTGAACTACTTGGCCATCAAGTTCATAAGCTTCAATCTTGATAGCGTCAGAGACCTTGTCAATGCCCTCATTTGAGAACTTAGCCTGTGCCCACTTCTGCAGCTCTTCAACGGATTTTGCATTGTTATTCTCATACTCTTTTTCGTTTATGTAAGGATAGGAATTAATAAGAGGACTATCAACAGTCACTCTGATAGTCGTTTCCTTTTCAGCACCTTCAGGCTTAAACGTCGATTTGGCATGGATTCTTGTGACAACATTCTGACTATTCCTTGTACGTTGATAGTCCTTCAGATTCTTATGCGTTGTAATAACAACACCACGATTCTCCCCACGACTCTTCTTCACTGTCAGAGCGAAATTGTCACGCACCAGCTCGCCTTCCCATGTACCAACAATGCTGTGCTTACCGTCCAGCAATACAGAGTATAGAGTTTCTGTTTCAGTCGTATTGAAGGTCCTACGATCCTGGATATCGCTATTGAAAGAAAAATCCCCCAAAGCAGTTTTTGTGTTTTGAACCATGCGAGAAAGAGCCATGCCACAGCTCTGACTAGCCACGCTCACTGGTGTGATAGACCGTTGCATCACGTCGTCGGAAATGTGATAGGCTGTAATTTCCAAATGGTCATTGTTCTCAACAGGTTTCTTAATGCGAAATAACTGCGCACCAAGAACAGGAGTCGGCGCCTTTATCAGCATATCTTCTTGGATGAGCTGATAAATACCAGAATCAGAAATAGGATATTTCACAGTTAGGGTGAAATCCCCATTCATGGTCTCTTTAACAATCGCCGAAGTCGCTTCATGAAGTGGCTCCCCGTTCCACCGAACGGTTCTCACATCTTTATCAAGTAAATAAAGCAATTATGCCCACCCCCAAACCGTTTCGATTTCAAGCGATTGAATACCTGGTCCCAAAACAACCCCAACATTCTTCACTTTCGCTGGATCAACTGTGATAAAATCCCCTGACCATTTCACTGGCTTCCCTGTTGTTGTTTTAAAACTTGGATTGTCAGGATTATTGACCATCACAAGCGACTCAGTGAGTCGTTCAAGACGGATGACCTGACCAGCGATTGTAAACGAAGTCTCAACAGCGCTCTGACCAACGATTGTGATTTTAGGAAATGCAAGAGCAGAACCTTGAACGGTCAAAGTCCCACTTCTTGTCAATCTCTGTGTGTCGGTGTCTTTAAAGTATTTGGTAGGATGACAAGTGAAGGTTGCTTTAGTCATATAAAGACCAGGTTGCACTTCTTCAAGGTCACTCACATTGACCTTATAGCACCAAAGACGAGTTGTTTTGACTCGCTCACTCTCTAGCCAGAACTTCTCACGAATAAACAGACTCATAAATTGATTCATCTGTTCTTCAGTAGGTTTGACCAAGTAAATCGTATAAGTTTTCTTGACTAGTTCCCTATGCTTGTTCGTCTGAACAATTGCTCCACTGATACCACCATGCTCCAAAAGGGCTGTCTTACTCTCTCCCAGAGAAATTGAGGGAGAATCATGGACAATGACCTTAAAAGGAAAAGACGATGTTCTCACACCGTCAATCACAAGCTCATTATGCTTTATCATGCAAACCCTCCTCTCAATTGTGTTTTACGTTGCAATTCGTCAGCAATACGCTGAGCCACCTCATCAGCAATCCGAATGATGTCAGCTTCTTCTCTAACAGTGTTGCCAGTAATTGTAATGTTGATGGTCGGTGAAGTTCCACCCATTGTCTGAGCAATGCCTCGACCGATAGCACCAAGTGTTTTGTCATTGAGTGGTAACACTGCTTCATTACCAGCTTCACCGCCAACCATCATGTTATTTCCATTCATTCCAAAGATGGTTGGTTTTGTCATGATACCACCTTTGGCATACCATTCAATTCCAATACTTGGAACACCTTGACTCAACCAATCTAATGGATTGGCCGACCCGCTCACATGAAAGTGCGGTAGTGGGATGTGTGGCCAGCTGATACTGAAGTTAAACAATCCCTTGATAGCTTCAATAGCTGAAGATACAGCATCTTTTGCAGCATTGATAGCTCCTGAAATAGTACTCTTAATACCTTCCCAAACACTTGATACTGTGCCAGATATACCATTTAACACATTTGAGACAGTATCCTTGATGCCGTTCCAGATATTTGATACAGTTCCTGAAATACCATTGAGAACATTTGAAATGTAGCTCTGGATAGCTGAAAAAATGGTCTGGACAATGCTTTGGATAGCTTGCCATACAGTAGAGAATACCCCCTTAATAGTTTCCCAAGCGCCTGACCAATCACCATTGATGATCTGCATAACTGCTTGAATGATACCAAGGACAACGTTTATTGCAGTCTCAACAACGGTCTTGATGATTTCCCAAGCTGTTGTAATGACAAGTTGGATATTATCCCAACCAGCTTGAATGAGTGGGCCTAAAATTTCCAGAATTGTGCTTATAACTGTATAGATGGCATTCCAGACAGTCTCAGCACTTGTTCTGATAAGTTCCTGGTTCTCCGTCCACCAAGCAACAACCGTTCCAAAGATACTCATGACAAAATTAGAAATCTCTGATACGACTGTATTGATGACCTCAAGAATTGCATTCCAGACAGTCGTGACCACATCTCGAAAACCTTCGTTAGTTTCCCAGAGGTATTTTACAATAACAATAATTGCAGCAACTGCTGCAGCAATTGCAATAGCTGTTCCAATAATTGGCAATGCGGCAATTATCATTTCTCCAATAGATATTTTCAAAAACTCAGCAAGGGCTTGCAATGATAAGAATATGGGGGCTATGACCCCTGCAGCAGTCACAACTGTTCCTAAGATAACAACAAAATCTTTTACTGGACCAGGTAACGAACTGAACAGTTCAGCCACACCCTTCACAATGCTTGCCAATGTTTGAAACACTGGAATCATCATTTCTAAAGTGGCTGACCTATAGCAGACAATGCATTGGTTCCGGCTTGTTTCAGATTCCCCATCACATTTTCTAAGCCGTCTGATTCTCTTGCAGCCTGTCCAAGTGCTCCTGAAAGTTTATTCCCGTCTTCAACCATCTGAAGCAAGGTCAATTGCTTCTGCGCTTCGCTCAAGTCCTTGAATGACTTTCCGTACAATTTATTTGCAGCGGCATTCCTAGTTGTCTCTGTCGCAGAGATTCCAAGAGCCGCATCATTAGAAAAGTTTCCTTTTAAAAAGGATTGTAGGCTTTCTGTCACGCTCTCAATAGATTTGTCGTAAAAGGCTGCACCATCTGCTGCTGCCCTAGTTGCACGAGAAGTAAGGTCCAAAGCCTCTGCTGTATCTAAGCCTGAAGTTTTAGCAAATGAAGCCATCTGAGTGAATGACCCTTGTAAACGCTCTGGGACAATATCCATTTCCTGACCAATAGCATTCAACGCTTCTCTTGCTTGAGTTTCCATATCTCCGAAAACGGTAGTAAATTGAGCATTACTAGCTTGCATTTGAGCAGCCGCTTCTAACGCTTCTTTTCCTACTTCCACAAGCTTATCTGAAATAGCACTCAACTTCTCACTAAACTGTTGAAGTAGTTCTGCTCTTAAATTTCTTGAGATTTCACTTAAACTTTCTTGAGTTCCATCAGCAGCAGACTTTGTTCCCTTCATCTCATCATTGAGATGATTAAAAGCAGTCTTAGCCTGATTTAGCTCAGCTTCCATCCTGTTGGCTTGTGTGGAGTTCTCACCAAATTCTTTTTTGGTAATTTCCAATTGCTGTTCTAGATTTGAAATCTGTTTACTTACAATCTCAGACTGGGCACCAATCTTTTTCTGGGCAAGAGCATTTCTCTCGGCTTCACTAGCATTAGCGCCTAGCTGACTTTCTTGCAGTTTGAATGAGCTTGTCACCTTAGTCATCTCTGAAGCAAGTTGACTCTGTTCATTCTGCAATTCTTTCAGTTGCGTTTGGTTGCTTTTAGTTGCATTCCCATTCTCAGCAAGTGCCTGATTTACGTTTGCTAGTTTTCCTTCATATCCCTTCAGGACATTTTGGGTTACTTCGACTTCACGTTGAAAAGCACGGTATTGATCAGCACCGATATTCCCATTTTTGAACTGTTGTTCCACCTGAGACTGAGCTTGTCTCAAAGTTTCCAGTTTCTCCTTGGTCGTCGCAACTTGCTTCTGTAAAACTTCTTGCTTCTGAGTCAAGAGAGTTACGTTCCCTGTATCAAACTTCAAGGCCTTGTCAATCTGTCTCAACTCCTGACTTGCATCAGTAGCGGCCTTATTGACATTTTTCAGCGCCTTCTGTAAGGGTTGCGTGTCGCCATCGATTTCAATTTTAATACCTTTGATATTTCCTGCCATATTTCCTCCTTTCTCAAAAAATAGAAAAGCGCTGAGAGAACTTCTACCACTGATAATGCAGGCAGACCAATGAACTTGGTCTCAGAATCGCTCTCTCAGCACTCATTTTTCTTTAAAAACTGTCAAAATCAGCTTGCGTAGCTTTCCGTTCGCCACCTTTACCCTCGCTCCGTAAATTCACATAATCTGTCTGATAATCCAGAGCCATTCCGATTGAGATGTGCTTTAGATCATCAATAGACAGACCAGTTTCTTTACAGCAGGACAGATAAGACTCTACTGTAAAGATTTCTTCGCTAGCTGATTCTGATTCATCTGGTGCTTTTTTGTCGTCATACTCGCATTCAGCATTTCCATCAGCACAGGCCCAACTTCCTGAATCGGGAAGATTTCCATTTCCATGAAGAATTGTTCATAAGGCTTGATTTGAGGATTTGCAGATTTAGCAAAGGTCCAAAAAAGACGGTTGAAAAAGGTCATGTCAAAATCTGACAACATCGAAACGTCAATATCAGTCGCTGTCAACTCCTTGTTGGTCTCCAGCTTATTCAATTCATTCATGAATGATTGATTTTTCAACATCGAGAACAAATCTTGAAAATAATCTTTCCCAAATTGTTGCTTGTAGGCGATAGGAGTATAGCCATTTGTGCCTAACTCATACTCCTGAACGCCAACCAAAACGATTTTACGCATAGATTTTCTCCTTAAGCTGCCACCGCAGTAGGTTCATACACTTTCTTAAACCAGTTGTCATAAATTTCTTTATTATCAGCTGATGTGATAGAACGTTTAACAACTGAATCCAGAGGACGAGGACTTGCTTTAAAGCCAAGTTCACGCTCGTTGACGTTTGTACCATTTTTGGTTTTTGAGCCATTGCCTGGACGGCTCGCTGAACAATAGTAAAGGACATGACGTGTTTTATTCTTGTCCCCTGAAAATTCGAACATCAAGGCAAATGATGTGAATTCTGCATCAGCTTTTTCAGTCAAAACACCCGTCTGAGCATCTTTGATTTCACCCAAAATCTTAGTCGCAAACATTTCAATAATGTGAGAGATTTTGAATTTACCTTCATATCCTTCATTTGAATTCATAAAGTGATAATCGATGTCATCTGCTTTGATTGGTGTTGATTCACCCTTTGGATCCAATGTTAATTCCATTGCTCCAGGAAAGCGGAAAATTTCATCGTAAGCAATCACTCCATCTGCACCAATTGATTTAATTGGCGCAACGTGAACATTTTTTAAACCATAGGTTACTTTATTTTCTTGAGTCATGTCATTCCTCCTTAGTATAGATAGACTGTATAAGACTTGACATAGAGTCTTTCAGTCTCGATAAATGTTTCTTCTTGAACATCGAAAAAGAGCTCGTGGGTTGCCCACAGCTCTTCCAGACGTTCTTCCAAATCTTCATCCTTACTCTTAAAAGCCAGCTCAACCGTCACGCTCTTAATCTGATGATTAACCGTGTTATCAGCTGCATTGATGGCTGGACTCGATTCATAATAGACCAGGTAAGGTAGGTCAGGAGCGTTCCCAGTTTTAAACGCTCGATAAGTGACAGGCAAGTTTGCCTGTTCCAAAATAGCAGCAAAGTCTGATAGCTTCATTTCCCAATCTCCTTGATACGCTTCTCAAAGTTCTGAATTGCTTTTTCTTCAGCTGGCTTGATGTGGACGATACCAGCGACACGACCACCATTTCTTGAAAGGTGCCCGTTTTCAAGTATGTGAGTAAGACTTGCAACTGCGTTGAACACAACAAAAGAGCCATTGGCCAACTTCTTCTTTTTCCAACTTCTACGATACTTTCCGTATCGTTTCGGACTTGTCTCTTTCAACTCATCCACAGTCTCATCAGCCACCTGCTCTGCAATCTTATCCACTTCTTCAGTAACCTCATCAGAGTAAGCAGCAAGCTCTTTCGCTATCAAATCAGCAAGGTCATTACTCATTTCAAGACCTCTGACAAAGTCAACTCTAAAATTTCAGAATCGATAGGATAGGTTTCAAGATACGATATTGCTTGCCTTCAAATTTCGCAAACTCCTGATTCTCATACTCAAAATTTCGAATCTCAACGACCAAGCTCGGTTTTAGACCTGCCTGATTTGCTTGATAAAATTCAGAGCGAGTGATCTTCTTTTTACGACACAACAGAGTAACTTCAACATCCTCAGAGATTGGTTGTAGTAACTTATCCTTACCTGTGACTTTTTTAGAGATCAGTTTGATTTCATGATTCCACATTCTTGACCTCTTTCTTTGATGCTATCTGTAAATTATGCAGTCGCCATTGAAGGTGACGTGGCATATCCACCCCACCCTCATAGCGATAAGCAGCATAGTCAACGATAAACATTTCATGGTCAGCACGCTCACCAACAAGCTCGATACCGAGGTTATCGGTCAATTCAGTGATGACACTTGAAATGATTTTTTCTAACGGCTTGTCTCTCAAGCTGGTTGAAATACCCAGCTTAAGCTTCAGCAATTCTAAAAGCTGACCTTCATCCATGCTTACTCCTCAACTTCCTTAGCAGGCTCTTCAGCAGTTTCCTCAACTGTTTCCTTAACTGTTTCTTCCTGCTCAACTGCGGGCTCTTCCTTAACTTCTTTTGTTTCAGGATCTGGTTTCTTAGGCTCATCATCTCCCAAAATCTCAAGGAAGATAGAGCCAGCAGTGTTAGAACCAGTCAAAAGGCCATTGGTAAAGCTATCTGTGGGCTCATATCCTTCACGAGGAAAGATATCGCCAACAGCATAGTCATGTTTTTCAGGATCAGCCAAGTCCTTGAAAGGACGAATTACTTTATAGCTCATACGCTACCTCCTTAAGCTACTGCGTCAGTGTAAGTTCCGAATACCCCAGCATCTTCATCTGTCTTCTTGATATCAAAACGAAGGTATGATGCAAGGTTCTTACCAAATTTATGATTATCTTCCCAATTCACGGTCAATTCCATACGGTCAAACAATGTAAGGAAGTATTCGACATCACCGATGAAGAATTTCATCTCACCTTCTTGACCTAGTAGTGTATCTTCAACTGGATAAATTGTTTTACCTGAGAATGAATATCCAGTTGGTGAAGTGATGTCGGGCTGCATCATGTAACGGCCATCTTTGTCCTTAATCTTATCCAGTGCATTGAACATGGTATCTGTAACAACAAGTGATTTTTTGTAGACAGATGAAATTTTAGTGTTTAAAATGTCTTTGATTCCATCAAGTCCACTAGCGTTTACAACTTTTGCAGATTTCATAACATCCGCAACAATTGCCAATTTTGTTTGTTCGTCTTGGTCTTGGATATCTTCTTGAAGGATTCCAATGAGATCGTATTGTGCATCTTCAATCGCTTCACGAGAAATAGGAAGTTCACCACGATAAGTCTTGATTTTGTAATCAACTTCAGTGATTTTTGTTTTTCCTAATTCTGGATTTTCTTCAAGCTCACCAACTTCTGTCATCTTACGATTTGATTTTTTCAGAACTGGGTAAGTACCTGAACCACTTGTTACTTTGACAATATGAATAAGGTTGAGCAATGGGTTCTGACGTTCAGGTGTTTTTTGTGGTTCCAAAACCTCTTTCGGAATAATCGCTCCTACATCTGTTGTTTTAACACCTGTGCGTTTTTGTCCACGAGAGCGGATGAATTCTAGTACTGCGTCACGTTGTTCCAATTTTTGTCCTCCACGATGTTCTTTGCTTGGATAAGTCGGTGCCTTACGATTCAGTTCTTCAACTTGATTTTTCAAATCTTCAATTTCTTTTTCAAGTTGTTCTTTTTCTGATTCCTTTTCATCCAATTCTTTTTGGATGTCTTCAAGGTTCTTTTCAACTGCTGAAACTTCTTCATCATTTCCAGCTTGTTCCAATTTAGCAGCTTCAAGTTCTGAGCGCTTGTTCAATTCTTTGATTGATTCTTCAAGCTCTACCACTTTGTCTGCTTTGTTGCGCATACGAGCGCCTAAAATCAATGATTTGTGCATAGATTAAATTTCTCCTTAATTTCTTTCTTGCGCTTGTCCAGCGCTTCACGATTGGCACGCTGTTGACTTTCAAAGTCTTTCTGCCGTGCAGCAATTTCCGTTTGTGGATAGGCTGGGAAAGTACATGGACTGACTTCAAAGATTTCTAATTCTAAGATAGTGTCCAGGTACGAACCATCTGCTTGCTCTTCCGTATTGATTTTGATTGGGATAAAACCAAAGCTACATCCAATCACATCGCCACGCTGAACACGAGCATAGGCTCCGACAGCTTGCGGATCATCTTTGTTGATAATGATGTCCCCGTAAAGTCCGATTTTATCAACTCTCAAAATGACCGTTCCATTACCAGTCCGACCAAGCACCAAATTATCATCATGGTTAAATAATGCCCTGATGTCAGCTCCTTTGATGGCTTTTTCAACACCTTCACGCTTGATTACCTCAAAGTAACCCGGCCATAATTCAGTAACTTCATCGAACTTGATAAAGTACCCACTCAAAATCAAATCACCAGTATCACTTTCTTCTCGTGTCTTGAACTGAGCAGTACGATAACTATTCCGTTTGTTCATTCTCTTCCTCACCCCCTTTCAGTTTCTTTTGGTCCCCAAGTCTGTCTTGCGGTAGATAATTTTCAAGAGCAAGGAGCTCATCCATATCAGGATCTGGTGGCATCCCAAGCCAATCTCTCCACTCGTTTCGACGCATTGCCATATTTTGGGTCATCTGTTTAGCTACTGATGACAATTCTGTAATGTCATACGAATAAAGAGAGCGAGCATTCAGTTTGAAATACCGATTGTTTGAAACTAGTAAATCTCTAGTTAAGGTCTGAGTAATTGTATTAGCAATACTCATAACTGTTGTATTGACAAAGTTGTTGTATTCTTCTTTGTCGAAACTTCCAACTCCTAAAATAAAAGCTGGAACTCCCAAAAGTCCAGCAACTGTTTTCTTGTCAATTTCAACAGATTCATTGATAGCGATATCTTTTAAGCTGAGTGGCTTAACCTGTTCTACACTCAACAAAGCATCAGGAATAATCCACGGCTCACCTGCCTGACTTGTTGTTAAGTATTTCTTAGCGACCTTGTCTCGCCCCTCTTGCGTGCCCAATTCTCCATTCGAAGAATCAACCTTAACAATCAAGCTAGGAACGTTCTTGCCATTCATAAAACCTTTTTAATTTGAGTTGCAAGATTTAAATTCCTAACAATATCCCTCAGAGCAAGTCTGTAGCCAGTCCCTACAAATGGATTGTCTGGATCTGGGTTGATTACAAAGTGCACGATTTCGCTTGGGTTGTAGTCGATACCACGATAATTCACGATATAACCAACATCATCACTTTTGAAAGAGATCTCACTCATTGCGAATGGTCTCAAGTTCAAAATATAATCATTCACAGGATCATACTCAACATGAAGAACAGAGTTCCCATCGCCGAACAACAGTAAGTCACGCACAATCTTGAAAATCCAAGTTTTTCGAGTCATATTGTCACATGGGTTCACATCAATCTTGCGAGCCAGTCCGTCTTTTATTCGGATATCGCCTTTGTCGGTATTCTCCATCAAATGAATGGTCATATTTGATACCATGTCAGCAATCTTGTTGACCGCAGCAATCACATCAGGATTTCGAGCCAAAGGCACATAGCTATCACCGTCAATATAAAGCCCAAAATCTGAATGAGTGATAACATTCGTTCCGCTTCGACTCTTACCACGTTTCAAAAACCTATCTAAAAGCCCCATCTTTTCTCACCTCCTTTCTATTCACGATTATCTCTTTCTCAGTCTGTCCAATTCTATAATGTTCTGGATTAACTTTAGGATCTAATATTGATAGCTCTAGCTGGAAAGGGTTGTCCAGTGGTAAAAAAATATCTTTCATATCCAACCTAATCAAAGAAACTCATGACATTCTGATTCTTGCCAAGGTTGGCAAGAGCCTGAATGCAAGCAAAAAAACGCTGGCATCGAACAAGTCAATTCTTGCAGTACCACCGTCACCGTCTAACTTTTCATATTGCACAGCATCGTCCACCTTTTCAATAGCTCTAACATTACTCACGCAGTATTCATAAGCATCAGAATGAAGATAGTAAAACTCTTTATTCTTAACTTTAAACTCAATCCGTCTGAATCCCTCTGATTTCAGATAAAAATAGCTGAGGTTGGTCAATCATCTTAAACCGAGCTTGTTTCATCTTGGTCAGGAACTCACGACCAAACTTCCTATCCATACCGACAGCAGCAATCTTGAATCCTTTCTCCCTCATCTTGATGAACCATTTGACAATATCATCATAGAGAACGGTCGGAGTATTGCTCATAGTTAGCCAACCATCAGACTGCCAACCAAAAAGAGGTATTCCATCGTCATTGGCTTTCTTCTGGGCATTGACACGAGGAAAGAAAGCGTGTGTGATACAGATATCAACATCTTTTTCACCATCATGATAGACACCATAAAGAGCAGCAGCTGTCAAGTCGTGCAACCTTGACAAGTCTGCTCCACCATACCACTGGATAGGCAAGCGTGCCAGCTCCTCTAAGGTCCAATCGTAACGACTGTCTGAAGCAATAAACTCATCAGGATTGAAATAAGCGTTCATTGAGTTTGTAAAGACATTCAAAGTCTTGTTAAAAAACTCATTTCTTGTCTGTGGATCATTCATAGCCTGCTCAGCTTCTTCTCTCAGAGCCTTGAGCGATACCGTCACACCCCACGATGGGTTGGCTTTCTTAAGTACATTCTCGTCTAGGTAATCACCGACATCTCCATCTGTTGACTGGTCAGCTTTGCAGATAAACATGAACAAGGAATCATCCTTGACCAATTGTTTAAGGACCTTTTGACAGTATTTAAGACGGTTAGCAAGGAAACCAGTAGGAATATCACCAGCCGTAGAGATAACAAAAAGCATACTGTTTCGGTATGCTGACATTGTTTTCTTCATAAGACCGTACTTTTTACTGTTTCTCATCGTGTGAGCTTCATCCATGACAACAACGTTTCCATTCAGAGCGTCCAGACGGCTCTCATCATTTGCCAGAGCTTGAATAAAGAAAGAACCTTCATCACCAAAGTTAGCACTGATTGAGTGTTCCTGGTTGTTGTCCTTGATACGGATGTTCTTGTCATTCCATCGCTCAACATTGAACTTCAAAAATCCAAAGGCTTCCATCGCTTGCTTGACTGAATTGGCCACGATGTAGCATTTGAACCGCTGTCTGTGTCTAATATCTGATAAGCAAGTGCGATTGCAGCAGTAAATGAGGTCTTCCCATTCTTCCGAGCAAGCATGATAAGCGCTTCTTTGAACCTGCGCTCATTTGTACCCTTGTAGTAAAATCCAAATAGATTAACAACCACAAAGTGTTGCCATGGTTGCAAAAGTAATGGCTTGTTACGGATAGACACCGCAAACATATCATCACCCTGCTGATGGACTATCGTGTTTTCGATGAAGTGAACAACGAAATCAACGATATCCTCATCCATTTCAAACTCTGGATTGTCAAGATCACGCAAGAAACGTTCAGCTGCAAGAATATTCTCCTCACAATGTTCCTCTCTGTGAGATATGACGTGCTGAGCATACTCTTTCGCTTTGCCAAGATTACCCATTGCCAGTCACTCGCTTCTTCTTGATTTCGTTCTTGAACTTCAGGACCTCAGTAAGAACTGAATCACCTTCTTGTTCTACTACCTCACCGAGCGACTTAGGATTCATCATCAACTGATTAGAGTAGCTGAGGATGTCTTTCCTCAAAATTTCCATTGCTGTCAAGATTGGAACTTTACGTTCGTTCTCTGCGCCAGCCTTGTTGACGTAGGTGTCTGTTACTGGATAACCCATGTCAGCATAATCTTGAGCAAGTTTCTGATACTGATAGAGCATTCCTGCAAAAATATCAATGATCATTTCGAACTCTTTACGATAAGTGCCCAAGTCTTTCATCTGCTTGACTACTTTTGACTTAATCGACTTTGCTGTAATTGGTTTAGCCAAAAACTACCTCCTTTCGTCAAAATCGCTTAGTTTTTACCCCCTTTTTGTTTGAAGGCCCCCGACTTGGAAAAAGTTCCCTTCACCGGTTCCCAGAGACTTCGAAAAAAATTTTTTGAAGTGGGGGGGATAAAAAATTTTTTTCATTTTTCATTTTTTTTTTTTTTTGAAAAAAATTTAAAAAAATTCTTTTTTTCTTTTCTTCTGCCAATAAATTCCATTTCCGATTATCTTATCGTTGTTGCGGTCATGAAACGTATTATGTTTGCGGTTGGTCATCGGTAAACAATTCCAAGATACATACTCAAGTTCTGGATACTCAGATACTGGGTAAATATGATGAACCATTTCAGCTGGAACTGACTGCCCATATCGTAGACTTTCTTGGCAAAGGTAATCGTGTTGTCTCATGACCTTGTCACGGAACTTGTACCACTTCCTTGTCTTCAAGCTTTGTCTGACTGGTTTGTTGTACATGATATATACTCCTTTGCAAAACAAAAGGACAGGCTTTTGACCTATCCCATCTCATACAAGAAATCTATGCTACCATAATAAACCTTTTTTTGTGAGACTTCAAGATGTCTTTTGTCTCATTTTATTTTTCTTGATTTTCTTTTTGAGTAACTAAAGATTGGATTCCTTAATTCTAATTCTTTCTGTTTGTGGTAATCTTGATGTTTCCACATGACTCCATCATGGTCATCAACCTTTCTGTATAAATTATATTGATTATCCATTGTTGACCTCGCTTGACTATACCAATTTTATCCCTCACTTTCACATATCTTATATTTTGTTAAACTCACTCTAAATCTCAAATCCTTACTAGGCATGGGTTTTAAAGAGTTTCATTTTTTCAGTTTATGCTTAACTCATTATGTGAAAGTAATATCTAAAAAAATTAAATGACAAAGTTCCGTAAAGCATCATCAAGCTCTGCTTGTTCTATTCCTATGTATCTCAAGGTTATTGCAGGTGATGAGTGATTGAACATTTTCTGTAATGTTCCTACGTCCTTTGTCTTGTTGTAATATTTATAGCCGAACGTCTTGCGCATTGTATGTGTTCCAACATTATCAATGCCAAGTTCTTCAGCTGCTTCATGTATGATTTGATAGGCTCGCTCACGAGTGATTGCTTTATTCTGACCTTGCCTACTCTTGAATAAGAAATGATGAAATGGTTTGTCCTCGACATATCTCCTCATTTCTTTCTTGAGCTCCTTTGTCATCCGTCTTGTTATCTGCTTGCCAGTCTTCCGTTCTCTCAGTTTGATGTGCCAACCTTGAACATCTTTAACTTTCAAGGTAAGTATATCTCCAACTCGCAAGCCAGTATTCAGGCCTGTAATGAATAGCATATAATACATCTCATTCCACTCCTTGAGATAATCTTTCATTTTCTGGATGTCGTCATTGTCTTTTATCGGTGATACAAATTCCATAACTGCCTCCTTTCTACAAAACAAAAAGCCAGCATTTGCTGACTCTTGACGATACTTCTGTTGGACAACTTTTCTGACTAGAATTAAGGATGACTCCTAAAGTGTGATGTGTGTTTTGTTTCAGAAGTTCATGCTATCATAATAACCCTTTTTTTGTGAGACTTCAAGATGTCTTTTGTCTCATGTTTATTTATAGCTCACCTTTCAAAATAGCGTACTGCTCTAGGATAATCCTTCTACGTCGATAGATTGTAGCTTTGCTCATGAATTTCTGTTCTGCTATTTCTTCCCATCTCAATTGAGGATATCTCCAGCGCAGATTAAAGATTTCCTTATCTTCATCAACTAGATTGATCAGGAGTTTGTTAATAATCCCTTTAAATCCTTCAAGAAATTTTAAAGTCGGATCATCCGCGATTCTGATTGCAATTGTTTCGGTAGGTTTGCTTATTCCTACGCTGGGCCCACTTTGAGAATCTGGATTTCGAGTTTCTAGTTCTAGCCTTCTCAAATCTATTGTCCGTTGAATGTTTTGAAATTTGAAAAGTTCTCTGTCTAATGTTTTGAGGTCTTCGTCGCTTAATTTCTTCAATTCCTACCCCCTTGATATCTTCGTGACTGCTTCCACTTGATAATCTTACCATCGTTATTGTTGTTGAAATAATCTGGCAATCTTGCCGTTGGGCTCTCTTTATAGACCACTTTTTCAACGACCTGGACTCCAGGCATCATTTCATCATCTATCCACCCAACAAGCCACGCAGGGTTTACATCATAGGTTTTAGCAATCATTTCAATCTGCTTAATAGATGGATATCCACCTCGCTCATACAAATGAATTGTGTTTTGGGAGACACCTGTATCTCTGGCCATATCTTTGACAGAGATACATAGGTCTTCTCTAAGTTCTTTAAGTCTTAGCTGCATCTTGCTCTCCATTTCCTAGTATTAGCTTTTATGAATGCCGCTTGCTCTTGCAGCTGCTTCCATTCGTAATCCATGATGATTTCAAGTTGATTGTTACAAAGACCTTTTAAGAAATCATTTTGAGCTTCTAGTTTCTCAATATCCTTATAGGCCCTTTCATACAGTTCATCTTCCAAAAATCTAATGCGCTCTGCCATTGCTTCTTGAATGATGATATAAGTTGGTTTCTTGTACTTTGTCATTACAATATTACCTCATCTCCAATTTTTAGAGATTCATAGTTTGTTTTAGTAACTACGAATATTCCGTAATTTTGTACTGTGATAGTGTACATGTCGCCAATCTTCTCCTTTTGTAAAACTCTGCCTTTGATTTCTGCTCCTTGATTGTCAGCTTTATAAACGACAATCGGACGCTTTGCTTCTAGTTTTTTAATGTGGATACTCTGCCAAATATTTAATCCGGCAGACAATAAAATCCATATTGCGATAAATCTTTTCATTCTGTTTCCTCCTCAAAATAACTATGAAATTTACTTAAATTGACAATAGCGACCTCTTCGACAAAATGTTTTTCGATATCAAAGTCTGGATCATTTTTCTCAAACTCTTTCTTTATAGCTTTTTCCGCTAGAGAAGGTAAAGCGAATATACTTGCTCCGTTTTTTAAGGCAAGCGCTTGACCGTGTTTATTTACTATTCGATAACCCACATCAAACGGTCTGATTTCCATTGGGATTTTTATGCGCTTACTTTGATTCTTCATTCCTTCTTCAAGTGTTTGTATCATCACTCAACCTCCTCCACTTCAAATAGTGGACTATTAAACACTTCACCAAAACCAGAATATTCTAGTTCCTTTCGTGTAAATTTTTCGTTGTTTTTCCCATTGTTAAAAAAGTGGAATCCAGTTTCTGTTTGATTTAGATAATCATCTGTATTTTTTAACTTGACTTTATATTTTGGCTCTTTCTCGGCCTCATAGTCAGTCAACCACGCTCGAGCGAAAAGTTCTTGGTTGTTTTTGTCATTAAGCCATTTCTTCACGAATTCGCTTTTTTTAGCGTAGAGATGAATTGTGTTACTATCTAGTGCATCACGCAAACTAAAATTTTTTAAAAGTTGGCATTCGAAAATCCAGTCATCCATAAAATTAGGTAGAAGCACTTTATTCAATTCTTGTCGAATCTTATCAGCATCTTTCAATTGATTGCCAACCCACGCTCCCTCAAGTTTACCTTGTTCGTAACCACTGCGATATTTCATTAAACCATAGTCGTCCCCTAGTTCTTTAAGGATGTCGTTAAGCCATCTTGCCTGTGTCGTTGGGTCAAACCCTCTAATTCGACCAACAACATCCTTTAATTTGAACGGCAACGGTTCTGGCTCGTCCAAAGACTGTAAGTCTTTCAAAACCAAATCAACGGAGGTCATCTTTTTCTTGCTAGCTTTAAATTTTTCATATCGTTCAATTAGTCCCTGTATGTTCATTCTCAAACTCCTCGCTTTCAATTCTTCTAATATCAACAACGTCTTCAAGATGTTCTCTTGAACACCACTTGTTTTTTATACACTCTCTAATAAAATTGTTTTTATAAAAACAATGTTCTATGTAAGCAATTGGAAATAATAAAGCAATAAATGGTGCACACGCAAGTAGAGACAAATAAATTGCTACTCTTCCAAATTTTGAATCAGCAATATACTCGTAAAACTCAATAGGTCCTTTTATTTTCCGCAAGTGCCTGATAAAAATAATATAATTTTTCCTTTTCATCCTTCACACCTCCTACGCTACTTTTTGTACTAATTTTGTTTGCTTCATCCATTCCTTGGCAATGTCCCATACTTCAGCTGGTACATCTTGGTTATACTTGCCACGAAATTGGGCTATTTTCCCCTGCCTTACTTCAAGTGTGTAAAGAGGTTTTTTAGGTTGGTTTGATAAACGGACAAACACTATTAAGGTATTCCCTTTAAAATGCTTGTCTGTATATGAGCTTACGCAGTGATGTAGCTTTTTGCCCTCGTAGATCAGCTCGGCCACTTTTCTAGGGACATGGAATGCGTATCCCTGGATGGTCTTATCCATTCCTTCTCTAAGTTTAAACTCAGCTTCAAGTTGCTTGCGTTTCTTCTTATCTTCCAGTTTTTGTTTTTCTTCGACGAATTGATTGTATAATCCGACTGTGTGATTATGCATGGTCGTGAAATCCTTTGGCACAAGCATAGCATCACCTTCAGGCTCAATGCCCATTTCTCGTAGCATCTTGAGATAGTCAAGGTATTCATTGAAGTCAATATGATTCTTGATAACCCAATTCTGAAACTTATTGATCCCGATACCTTTCGGTATATGCTTGATATCGTGGTAAGTCAGATAATACTCAATGCCAGGCACTAGTTGGCCGTTCCGTTCTTTTAATCGACGGCTCAACTCAAATTCATTAAAACTACGATTTGAATTCTTGAAAAATTGTTTATTCTTCTGAAGCCATCTGCGATTCAAGGTTCGCATATCTACGTTTTTGGTGAATCCAGTGTAACCTGGGTTCATGATTTCGTTAGCCAATTTGTAAGCATGAATTTTCTGAGCAAATTCAATTTCAAACTTATATTTGTAAAGCCGTTCAATTTCCCAGTAGAAAATATTCCCGAACTTCAAATATTTGAGTTCAGATACCTTTTTAAGTTTTTCAACCCAGTTGTTTGGATAGAATTTATTACCTGTATAATATCCTCCGCTAAAGAAATTAGAGAAAAGATACGGATAAAATTGGCCGTTGTAATCTTGGCCAATCTTCACATGTTTGTCATTTTCGAATCGCTCCAAATTTGTAAAATGCCAATCGATAAATTGTTTTCCTTCAACCAACTTCGACCTGAATTCATAAGATTGTATTTCGATACGTTTCGAAGTGCTGAGAATGATAGAGAAAAAGTAGGTCTTGTCATAAAAAGTGAGCCGTGACGACTTTGTTAGTCGTTTCTCGATACAATGACCAAGGTTCAAATCTGAAGCGATTATGGTCTTGTCCTTATTGGTCCATTTGTACGTTGTGATTTGCGAATAGCACCAGCTCCAGAAGTTTGCAGGTGGTTTCAATCGTCTATCAGCTTCTCGCTTGCATTGTTCATGTTTCATTCATCCAAGAAATCGAAAATGCTCATTTGCTTTTCGACTACTCCTTTCTCTTTCTTAATTTTGACCGCATCAACTTTATTTTCAGAAGGATTTTTAGGTTTTTCTACCTTCTTCTTGACAGATTCAACAGGTACCTGCTTGATGTTAGATACTTGTGAATTTGAGATAAAATATTCTCGAACCCATCTGAAGACAGTAGCATCATCGATACAAGCGACTCCGTTTTCAGCAAATTTACGAGCTTTTTCTTTAGCATGGCTTAAAGCACACTTCAGAGAGTATCGCTCTTTTAAGATTCCTTTAAATAATTCCTCATCTTCCTGATCGCATATCCAGTTATGAACACGGTCAAGTGCAGCATCATGTGGTTGATTTAATTCCTCCAGCAACTTAGCCAAGGCTTTCTCTTTAATTTCATTCATATCATTTTCCCCAAAATACGACTGCCTTTGTGTGAGTTTGGCTAAATACGGGCAGTCGCTCGTCCAGGTCACACGACCGATTGACGCATATTCTAGCTCGCTTTTAACGTGGTTCTCGGCACGTTGATTTTGTCGCTAAGTAATAGCAATCTACAGCACCATAATCAAAACGTACATCATCTTTTCCGATATATTTTTTGAATTTTGGTCTGTTAATACCTGAGAAAGTCCATTGATGGTCTTTCATCCGTTCGATAAGTTCATCCACATTGTTAAAACTTCCAAGAAAAAACTTGCAATGCCCATTGTAGACGAAGTAAAGTTTTAATAACAAGGTGTACCACCTCTCTAAAAGTAATCTTTCCTTTTGTTTTTCAAGTCATTAAATACCATCAGATGATCATTGTCTACACCCTTCATCAACCGACTCATAAACGGCCGACCATATCGCTTCTGAATTTCTTGTGCAGTTAGATTAGTCGTGATAACCGTGTTAGCCCTTTTGTTGAGAATATTGTAAAGGATACCGAAGGACCACTCGCTATCCTTCTCCATCCCAAGATCATCCAAGACCAAAAACTTTGCACTAGCAATTTTATTGACCAGGAACTCTTCCTGACTAAAGTCCGCCTTGATTTTCATCAGTAAGTCAGTGACATTGATAAAGATAGCAATTTCTTTTGTAGTCTCTGATAAATATTTCATCATCGCAAAAGCAAGATGGCTTTTACCCGTTCCAGCTTCTCCTTGAAAAACAACATTGTTTCTAGCCCCCTCAGCCCACTCACTACAAATCCTATTTGCAAAAGCTAGTTTTTCCGCTTCTTTTTCAGTCGGTGTGTCAAAGTTATCAAGAGTAGCATTTTTCAGTACATCATCATAGAGAGAGAATCTCTCAAGATAGAACTTCCGCTCTCGTTCATGCTCAGCATCAGCCAACTTATTGACCTTTATTTGATTCTCTGCATGGATCCGTTCCGATTCACATAAGCGACAAAGGACATCATTTGTCCGGAGGATTTTGATCAAGGGAATCCCATGCTTTTCGCAAATTTCAGCCTGTTGTTCAGTATTTCTATGGTAAGATAAGGCCATCTCCTCGAGTGCATCAGTTACCATGATACCTTACCCCCACAAGCTTTCCAGCTAGCCATATCTGACAAGCAAGCAGTAACGGTAGAAAGAGGTTGTTTTATAAGCAAAGATTTCTTTTCGTCGCTGATCGGATAAAAGTCATCTTCAAATTGCTCAATAAGTTCTAAAATCCCCATTCGTCCTTAGCCCCCTGTTCTGATTTTTTTTCTTGATGTTGTTTTTGAAATTGTTGAACCTGTTCAACTGTTGTAACCTGATTCAGCTGCCAATTTCTTAAAATTCCACCAATGTACTTGATGTTAGGCTTACCTAAATTAATAGCTATCTTCAATGCTTCTTTTACTAAATCGACATCATTTTCGTTCAAAAGATGATTGATTTCCTCAATCTCAAAACCTGATAGCAATCTACGGAACTCAGATTGGAATAATTCAAGAATATTTTCGTTACTACTAGTAGTAGTTATACTCTTATCTTTATCTAATCTATTCTTAGTCTTATCTCCTTCTTCTTCTAGTGCGTTACCGTCCGTTACTGTAACGTTACATGTAACGTTACCAAGAGCAAGATTTCTGCTTCTCTCGGTGTCTTGCCACACGATTCCGTGTTTGTTCCTTGATTTTTTCCATGCCATCAATATTTTGATGTTTTTCCCAATTTGGCAAAGTAATGACACCGTCAATAATCTCAATCATCCCAAATTGCTCAAAGACTCCCAGGGCCATTCTGACAGTATTTAGAGGCCTTTGAAAAATTGTAGCAAGCATTTCATCAGTGTAATGAACTTTATCTGACATCATCAAAAGCCCGTTGCGATTATGTTTACCAGCGAGAGCTAGGATTTTAAACCATATAACCAAAATTGCATCATGATCTGGTAGTGCATCAATAAGACGTATTTTTTCATCGTCAAAAATGTCAGTCGTAATCTTAATCCATTTGATTTCAGACATTACTCCCCTCCGTTTTAATCCACAAATGTTTCTTTTCGTGTCACGGGATCAATGTCCACACGTCGGCCAGTTTTAAAGTCGATAAACCCTTTTTCAACTTGTGGCGCTTGAAATTGAATCTTCTTTTTCTGTCTCATGGCCATTTTAAGCTTGATGTTCATCATCAGTGATTCAATCAATACCACTGATACTACTGTGCCTACTGCGATAATTTGTAAATTGTTCATGTTTTTTTATCCTCTTTTGTGCTATAATATAGTCAAATAATTTTGCTAAGACCTTGTCCAGAAGCCTTTTAGTAAAGTTATTATATTTGATTAGAGAGCCATTCTTTGATGGCTCTTTTTGACCATTTCTTACCAGGTAATTCCTTTGGAAATCCCTTTAAGTAACGATAATTATCTGAAAATGTGGCATACTTAATTCCTAGAAAATCACAGGTAGTGTTCACATCCATCAACTCTGGATAGTGATCACTATCTTTTTCTATTTCGACTAGCCTTGTAATTGTGTCCTTGATAATGGACTTAATCCATTCAGATAGTGAAAGTAGAACATTGTCCATCTTCTTTCCCTCCTACCCTTCGTCAAATGAGTTCAATTTCATGATTTTCATCTTGGTATTAGTGCTTGGCTCCCACGTCATCCAGTAAGCAAGAGCAGCTTCTGCAAACTTCTTCGGTAACAAGTCATAGCGACTGATATTAAAGTGGTCTTTGAAATCAATCTCAGCTTGTCTAAAGACTGACTGAGCGAAAGTCTTATCTGCATAAGCTGGACTATCAATACCACCCAAGCAAGCCACGACCCTAGCCTTGCGCTTCTTCAGGAGAGACTTAGCATAGCTTGGATGAATCGGTTGCTCGCTCTTGAGGTAATCAATATCTTCCAGCATGGTCGCCTGTTGCTCACGCAATTTCTTCTGGCCAGTAAATAGAGCGATGAAGGCATCCTCGTCCAAGTCCTCACGGATGAAACCGCCCTGCTTGCGAATGGCTGGCAAGACCTCTGATGTCACCCAGCGCTTGAACTCTTTTGCTTGTGGAAGCTTACTTGAAAGAATGAGAGAGTAGAGACCAGATTCGTTGATGATGATAGTGTTTTGTGTTCGACCTAAATTGTCGGTGAGTCCGTATTTCACGGAGTCATCTTCATCAACGTGCCGAGAAATTGCATCCAGTGGTTTAGCATATCCTAGGATATCTGCAACATCTTTCCCAACGAACCAAGGTTCGTCATCGATTGTCAAAGTACGGACTTCCTGCCCGTGAAAATTAAAAATTTCGTTCATAGTGTTCCTCTTCTTACTTTTCCTAGTGTTAAAATAGTTTCCCAAACATCTAGTCCCTCGAGACTATCGATCATCAGCTGATTAAGTTGGTGATTTTTCTTCTGCCAATTCAGTATTATTTTCGCTTGCATATATGAACCTCTCAGTGATTTTTCCAAGGGTTTTCAATACCCAAAATATCTACGACTTTTTCTTTCACATAATCACTTCCTTTTCCATATTTCAGTAGCTCTGAAATAACTGATGATGCTACAGGTACTTGTTTTGCCAATTCGGCTTGAGTCATATCCAACTCAATCAAACGAGTTTTGATTTTAGCCTTGATTATCTTTAGTTCTTTACTCATCTTCTTCCTTTCTATATTTCTCTGCTTCTTTTGAAATTTTCAAAGCATTGAAAGTCCCCCAACTACTCCATCTAAATACCCTCGCCCATAGTCTGTCGCTACGAGTTCTAATAATTCTTTCAGGTCTTCTTCGTTCATCCCTGACCTCCTTTTTAAAAAATTATCTAAAAAGTTAGCGAACTTCTTGACATCTCTAGTCAAATGTTTTAAAATAAAAACATAGAGAAAAGACCTACTAAAAGTAAGTTTTACCTATAGAAAACAGACGCCAATCAGTTTTGTAAGGCTTTATTTTTTAGTTGTCTAGTTCGCTAACTCTTTAGCTTACGAATATTATTTTAAAACATTTGACTAAATAAGTCAACTATTTTCTACAAATATTTTAAAATTATTTTTCGTTTGCTTAGAAAGGTTGAAAAATTAATGTTTGTAGCATTCGATAAAATAAAAGAATTAGCTGATAAACAGGGAATTTCTATCAATATTTTAGAAGAAAAACTTGGTTATGGAACTAATACTTTATATCGATTAAAAAGAAGTAATCCTAGTTCAAAAGTTTTAAAAGAAATAGCTGATTATTTTAATGTAAGTGCCGACTACCTACTCGGACGTACAGATAACCCTGCTATCGCTGGTGATTCAAAAGAGTATATCTGGCAAGGGAAGACCCTGAACGTAGAAGAAATGGCGTCTAACGTCATGATGTTTGGTGGCCGAGAATTAACAGATGAAAAGAAGAAAATCATCCAGTCTATCATTGAAGGTTACCTCAAAGAAGCTGGTGATTAGAGGTACTGCTTAGTGACCGAAAAAGAAATTATAAGTCATTTTCAGGTTCGCATTGTTGATTTTGACGGTGAGCTAATACCTGATGAACTTGGATTTTACGAAAAAGAAACCAATACAGCTTTCCTGTCGAGTAAACTTAGTAAAAAAGAGAGGGTTAAGGTCCTACTTCATGAATTAGGACACAAGGACCATACACGCTCAGAGTACCAGAACGCTCGCCTACGCTGTGAAAACGAAGCTGATAGGAATATGATCCACCATCTCGTGAAAGACGCGCTAGAAAGCTTGGATGACCCCACAGAGTTTGATTACCTCAAATTCATGTCTTACTACAATCTAAAAACAGTGACAAATGAAATCATGGTAAAAGAGGAATACTTGGCATTAGTAAATTAAAAATGGCATTGAAGATATTTATATAGAGGGGAAATATATGCAAAAGACTGTTGAAAAAATATTATTCAGAGTCGCCGGAGTGACGAAATATAAAAAAGCAGTAAAAGAAGCTTGTAAAATGATTGCTGAAGACAATGGAATTCCAGAGTATTCAAAATACTATGGCGATTTATCAGCTAAGGAAATCAGAGAAGAAGTTGAAGAATACGGTCTAAAAGTCTTTAAGTATCGAGATTTAGATATTTTTAACATTGAACTCATTCCAGAAACGGATAATAAATACGATCCCAATGCTATAAAAGTTTTGATTTTTGATAATCATGTAGGATACGTCCCTGCAACAGTCGCTAAATCTATCCGTAAATATTTTGATGATGAAAGATATCATTTCCTAATAGAATGTGAGATAAAAGGCGGTCCATATAAAGAATGGGACGAGTATGAAGAAAAAGTTGTCACAAATAATGATTTGGATGTTGGTTTTGAAATTTACCTTACCATTGTTGATTCTTCACAAAAAGGAGTAATTCAGAGCGAATCATCTGAGATAATTGATGATAACATTTCCAATAAAGAAGTTACGGAAACTGAAGCTATTGAAACTAAAACAACTGAAGCTGAACATATTGAACAAAAGATTGTTAGTGACAGTTTCGCTGATATAGTAAATGATATTAATCTTTCAGAAACATCTCCTAAGAAAAAACTTCCTGCCAATAAAATCGTATTTTCAGCACTGTATATTTTCTTAGTTTTTTTTGGAGTTGTTGGTATTCCAATCGCTCCATTCCTTGCAGGCCCTTTGACAGCTTGGAGTTTGTATAAACTATACAAACTATTTAGAAAATAAAAAAGCCCCACAATCGCCCTCGCCAAAGTTTGATTGTGAAGCTAACCCTTATAAAAAATCAGCCATTAAAAAGGCCTCTTTTCTATACCCTATTTTACACCATGAAAGGGGTGATGTCAATATTCTCAATGTTTAGACCTTGTCCAGAAGCCGATAAACAAGGAGAATACAATGAAATATAATAAAACAAAATACCCAAATATCTATTACTATGAGACTGCCAAAGGCAAGCGATATTATATCAGGCGCTCTTTCTATTTTCATGGTAAAAAGAAAGAGATTACTAAAAGTGGTCTCACAACCCTTCCACAAGCTCGTGCATCCTTGGCAGAGATTGAACAACAAATCAAAGACCAAGAATTAGGTATCAATACGAATTTAACACTTGATCAGTATTGGGATATCTATTCTGAAAAGAGATTGTCAACAGGGCGCTGGAATGACACTTCCTACTACCTCAATGATAATCTCTATAAGAATCATATCAAACCCAAATTTGGTTCTGTCTTGCTTAAAAAAACCTAGATAGAAATGAGTATGAACTCTTTATCGCTGAAAAGTTGCAGAACCATACTAGATACACTGTCCAAAACCCTCAATTCCAGCTTCATGGCATTGCTGAATGATGCCGTCAAAAATGGAAATCTGCTCTCAAATCGCTTGAAAGGTGTCTTTATTGGCCAGAGTGATATCCCTGCTGCTAACAAGAAAGTGACTCTCAAAGAGTTTAAGACTTGGATAGCAAAGGCAGAAGAGATTATGCCAAAAACAATTCTACGCTCTGACCTATCTGACAATTTTTTTGGATTGAGAAGAGGAGAAGTCTTTGGATTGCGTCCAATGGACATCACTCAGAACGACAGCAGACGGGCTATACTGCATCTTAGGGACAGCCGAAGCAACCAGACCTTGAAAGGAAAAAGGTGGGCTTAAAACGAAGGATTCAGAGCGATATGTCTGCCTTGATGATATCGGAACAGACCTTATCTATTATCTGATAGCTGAAGCTTCTAAAATTAAGCGAAAGTTAGGGATTATCAAGGAACAGCACAAGGATTATATAACTATCAACGAGAAAGGTGGTCTCATCAATCCAAACCAGCTAAATAGAAACTTCAATCTAGTGAATGAAGCAACAGGATTGCATGTAACACCTCACATGATGCGACACTTCTTCACAACTCAAAGCATTATTGCAGGTGTTCCGCTTGAACAATTAAGCCAGGCGCTGGGCCATACAAAAGTCTATATGACCGATCGTTACAATCAAGTAGAGGACGAACTTGCTGAAGCGACAACAGACCTATTTCTTAGTCATATTCGCTAAAAAATCCCCGCCAAAATCTCAAAAAGTCCCCGCCAATTCCCCGACCAAAATCCGAAAAATACCGAAAAATATCGAAAAATGATTTTTAGAATAGTCCCCAAAAGCCTGAAATAGAGCCAAAAAACTCCACCTGATTTGGTGGAGTTAAGGGAGATTATTATGAAAAAGAAAAGTTTAGGATATTTGTTACAACAAGTTAGGAGGTCTTCTTGTAACTGTCTATAGTATACCCGACCTATCTTAAACAAACCTTAAAAATCTCTTAGGACCAAACACTTTCTAAAATATTTGTTTGTTCACGACCAGGACCTACTGAGAAAGTAGAAATACGAACGCCAACCAATTCACTCACACGACGAACATAGTTACGCGCATTCTCAGGAAGATCTTCCAAATTACGAACTCCAGTAATATCTTCTGACCAACCTGGCAACTCTTCATAGATAGGCTTGCAACGTTTCAATTGCTCAAGACTAGCTGGATAGTAGTCAATACGTTGACCATCAAGATCATAGGCCACACAGATTTTCACTGTATCTAAACCACTCAAAACATCGATAGAGTTCAATGAAAGGTTAGTAATACCAGAAACACGACGGCTATGACGCATCACAACTGAGTCAAACCAACCTACACGACGTGGACGACCAGTTGTTGTACCATATTCATGACCTACTTCACGGATACGTTCTCCCACTTCATCAAACAACTCAGTTGGGAAAGGACCGTCTCCTACACGACTCGTATAGGCTTTACATACACCAACAACCTTGTCAATCTTACTTGGACCAACACCAGAACCAATCGTAACACCACCAGCCACAGGGTTTGAAGAAGTAACAAATGGATAAGTACCTTGGTCAATATCTAGCATAACACCTTGTGCACCTTCAAAAAGCACACGTTTCCCGTTATCAAGCGCATCATTCAAAATGACAGATGTGTCTGTCACATATTTCTTGATTTGTTGACCATATGCGTAATACTCTTCAAAAATATCATCGAAAGCAATCGCTTTACTGTCATACAATTTTTCAAAAAGACGATTCTTTTCAGCAAGGTTACGTTCTAAACGCTCACGGAAAATGTCTTTATCCAGAAGATCTGCGATACGAATCCCAACACGAGCAGCCTTGTCCATATAAGCTGGACCAATTCCCTTAATTGTAGTACCAATCTTATTGTCGCCCTTAGCTTCTTCTTGCAAACGATCCAACTCGATATGGTATGGCAAAATAACATGCGCTCGATCAGAAATACGCAAGTTATCAGTTGTCACACCCTCCTCATGAAGATAGCTCAACTCTTTTACAAGAGATTTAGGATTTACAACCATACCATTCCCAATAACAGAGATTTTTTCAGGGAAGAAAATCCCAGATGGAATCAAGTGCAACTTAAATTTCTTACCATCGATCACAATCGTGTGACCTGCATTATCACCACCTTGGTAACGTGCAATCACTTCTGCATTCGCTGAAAGGAAGTCTGTAATCTTCCCTTTACCTTCATCACCCCATTGGGTACCTACAACAACAACTGAAGTCATAATCTTGTCTGAGCCCTCAGGCTCTTCCTTTCTCACATACATGGCAGGACTCTCACCTGCAATTATATCTTACAATTTATTATAAGAAAAAATCGCCTTTTTATCAAGAAGAAACAATGGAAAGATTTGCTATTTCCAACTATTAAAAAATGATTTAGAAAAATTACCAGCTATTTATTGTTATATTGCCATAAAAAAGTAAGTTTGTTCGGAAATTAACTCAGACTATCTCAACAAGAAATAAAACCTTGTTTCATTATCATCTTTTCAAGATACAAACGATAAGCAACACGATAATGGTAAACGATAAAATCCCTACGACACCCAATGCCATATCTAACTAAATAATAAATCAAAAATTTAAAATGAAAATGTTCCCATTCCCAACTATTATCAAAGAAAGTAGCATACTCTTCTTCGATACTGTCATAGAAATCAGTCATCTGATCATAAATATTTTGTAGCATAAGCATACACTCCTTTACTTTTTATGATCTTATTCTAACAAAAAATTTTAATTAATCATTAATAACTCCTGAATTGTTAAAATACCAACCTCAACAAGAGAAAAAATAGGAAAAGTTGACAGAATAGAAATAAATTTATTACCTAAATTAGACTATGATAAAAACCTTATTGACTGCGTTAAATACTAAAAGAGACTGAGGAAAAAAATCTTAAAATAAGAAAAATGCATATTATCAGATATTCAAATCTATGCAATCTTGCATTATCTATAATAGCTGATGGTATACTTAATGTTTGTATAGTCGCTTAGTTTAAAATGCGCATGTTATAATAAAGCTATGCATATCTAGTAGAGTGAAATAAGAGATGAACAAATCGATTAGGAAAGTCAAATTAATTTCTAGAAATATTTTTAGCAGTTGTAACATACTATTCTAGTTCCAATCTACTATATTGACGAAACGGGAATCGACCCCTATCTCTATCGTCCTTATAATGCACGGGCTCCTAGAGAGGAGAAAGTCTATGAAAATATTATCGGACGGCGTTTTGAGCGGACTTCAATTGTTTCAGGAAAAGTAGAGGGAGAGTTTATAGCTCCTATTTGTAAAGTGGTTCAAAATGCAACTCCTACCTACTTTGAAGAGACTTCATATTACAACTTACAACGCTAAATTAGAAGCGACTAATAATCTCATTAAACTTATCAAGCGAAATGCCTTTGGATTTCGGAACTTTGAAAACTTCAAAAAAGGATTTTTAGCGCTCTGAATATCAAAAAAGAAAGGACAAAATGTGTCCTTTCTCGAGCTTAGCTTTTCGCTTTTCTTCAACCCACTACAGTTGAAAAAGAGCCTAGATTATTAATTACATAACAAAAAAGAGGCTGAAACCTCCTTTAATTAACTACTCCGCCAGTAGGACTCGAACCTACGACATCATGATTAACAGTCATGCGCTACTACCAACTGAGCTATGGCGGAATAAAGCTAAGCGACTTCCATATCTCACAGGGGGCAACCCCCAACTACTTCCGGCGTTCTAGGGCTTAACTTCTGTGTTCGGCATGGGTACAGGTGTATCTCCTAGGCTATCGTCACTTAACTCTGAGTAATACCTACTCAAAATTGAATATCTATTCAAATCAAGAAAACACTACGCTTTCATATTCTCAGTTACTTTGGATAAGTCCTCGAGCTATTAGTATTAGTCCGCTACATGTGTCGCCACACTTCCACTTCTAACCTATCTACCTGATCATCTCTCAGGGCTCTTACTGATATAAAATCATGGGAAATCTCATCTTGAGGTGGGTTTCACACTTAGATGCTTTCAGCGTTTATCCCTTCCCTACATAGCTACCCAGCGATGCCTTTGGCAAGACAACTGGTACACCAGCGGTAAGTCCACTCTGGTCCTCTCGTACTAGGAGCAGATCCTCTCAAATTTCCTACGCCCGCGACGGATAGGGACCGAACTGTCTCACGACGTTCTGAACCCAGCTCGCGTGCCGCTTTAATGGGCGAACAGCCCAACCCTTGGGACCGACTACAGCCCCAGGATGCGACGAGCCGACATCGAGGTGCCAAACCTCCCCGTCGATGTGAACTCTTGGGGGAGATAAGCCTGTTATCCCCAGGGTAGCTTTATCCGTTGAGCGATGGCCCTTCCATACGGAACCACCGGATCACTAAGCCCGACTTTCGTCCCTGCTCGAGTTGTAGCTCTCGCAGTCAAGCTCCCTTATACCTTTACACTCTGCGAATGATTTCCAACCATTCTGAGGGAACCTTTGGGCGCCTCCGTTACCTTTTAGGAGGCGACCGCCCCAGTCAAACTGCCCGTCAGACACTGTCTCCGATAGGGATCACCTATCCGGGTTAGAGTGGCCATAACACAAGGGTAGTATCCCAACAACGTCTCCTTCGAAACTGGCGTCCCGATCTCTTAGACTCCTACCTATCCTGTACATGTGGTACAGACACTCAATATCAAACTGCAGTAAAGCTCCATGGGGTCTTTCCGTCCTGTCGCGGGTAACCTGCATCTTCACAGGTACTAAATTTCACCGAGTCTCTCGTTGAGACAGTGCCCAAATCATTACGCCTTTCGTGCGGGTCGGAACTTACCCGACAAGGAATTTCGCTACCTTAGGACCGTTATAGTTACGGCCGCCGTTTACTGGGGCTTCAATTCATACCTTCGCTTACGCTAAGCACTCCTCTTAACCTTCCAGCACCGGGCAGGCGTCACCCCCTATACATCATCTTACGATTTAGCAGAGAGCTGTGTTTTTGATAAACAGTTGCTTGGGCCTATTCACTGCGGCTGACGTAAAGTCAGCACCCCTTCTCCCGAAGTTACGGGGTCATTTGCCGAGTTCCTTAACGAGAGTTCTCTCGCTCACCTGAGGCTACTCGCCTCGACTACCTGTGTCGGTTTGCGGTACGGGTAGAGTATGTTTAAACGCTAGAAGCTTTTCTTGGCAGTGTGACATCACTAACTTCGCTACTAAACTTCGCTCCCCATCACAGCTCAATGTTATAGAACTAAGCATTTAACTCAGTTCACACCTCACTGCTTAGACAGACACTTCCAATCGTCTGCTTTAGTTAGCCTACTGCGTCCCTCCATCACTACATACTCTAGTACAGGAATATCAACCTGTTGTCCATCGGATACACCTTTCGGTCTCTCCTTAGGTCCCGACTAACCCAGGGCGGACGAGCCTTCCCCTGGAAACCTTAGTCTTACGGTGGACAGGATTCTCACCTGTCTTTCGCTACTCATACCGGCATTCTCACTTCTATGCGTTCCAGCACTCCTCACGGTACACCTTCTTCACACATAGAACGCTCTCCTACCATACCTATAAAGGTATCCACAGCTTCGGTAAATTGTTTTAGCCCCGGTACATTTTCGGCGCAGGGTCACTCGACTAGTGAGCTATTACGCACTCTTTGAATGAATAGCTGCTTCTAAGCTAACATCCTAGTTGTCTGTGCAACCCCACATCCTTTTCCACTTAACAATTATTTTTGGGACCTTAGCTGGTGGTCTGGGCTGTTTCCCTTTCGACTACGGATCTTAGCACTCGCAGTCTGACTGCCGACCATAATTCATTGGCATTCGGAGTTTATCTGAGATTGGTAATCCGGGATGGACCCCTCACCCAAACAGTGCTCTACCTCCAAGAATCTCTAATGTCGACGCTAGCCCTAAAGCTATTTCGGAGAGAACCAGCTATCTCCAAGTTCGTTTGGAATTTCTCCGCTACCCACAAGTCATCCAAGCACTTTTCAACGTGCCCTGGTTCGGTCCTCCAGTGCGTCTTACCGCACCTTCAACCTGCTCATGGGTAGGTCACATGGTTTCGGGTCTACGTCATGATACTAATTCGCCCTATTCAGACTCGGTTTCCCTACGGCTCCGTCTCTTCAACTTAACCTCGCATCATAACGTAACTCGCCGGTTCATTCTACAAAGGCACGCTCTCACCCATTAACGGGCTCGAACTTGTTGTAGGCACACGGTTTCAGGTTCTATTTCACTCCCCTCCCGGGGTGCTTTTCACCTTTCCCTCACGGTACTGGTTCACTATCGGTCACTAGGGAGTATTTAGGGTTGGGAGATGGTCCTCCCAGATTCCGACGGGATTTCTCGTGTCCCGCCGTACTCAGGATACTGCTAGGTACAAAGACTATTTTAAATACGAGGCTATTACTCTCTTTGGCTGATCTTTCCAAATCATTCTTCTATAATCTTTGAGTCCACATTGCAGTCCTACAACCCCGAAGAGTAAACTCTTCGGTTTGCCCTCCTGCTGCTTTCGCTCGCCGCTACTAAGGCAATCGCTTTTGCTTTCTCTTCCTGCAGCTACTTAGATGTTTCAGTTCACTGCGTCTTCCTCCTCACATCCTTAACAGATGCGGGTAACAGGTAGTACCTGTTGGGTTCCCCCATTCGGAAATCCCTGGATCATCGCTTACTTACAGCTACCCAAGGCATATCGTCGTTTGTCACGTCCTTCTTCGGCTCCTAGTGCCAAGGCATCCACCGTGCGCCCTTATTAACTTAACCTTATTTTTTTGACCTTTCAGTCATAAACTCTTATTAATACTACAGCGTTTTTCGGTTTATTTTTCTTGTTACTATTTGATATAGATATTCAATTTTTCAATGTGCATTACTTGGTGATCTCTCACCAATGGAGCCTAGCAGGGATCGAACCGCTGACCTCCTGCGTGCAAAGCAGGCGCTCTCCCAGCTGAGCTAAGGCCCCACAAGACCTCTCAAGACTAAACAAGACCAATGCGCAGTTCCTTATCCTTAGAAAGGAGGGTGATCCAGCCGCACCTTCCGATACGGCTACCTTGTTACGACTTCACCCCAATCATCTATCCCACCTTAGGCGGCTGGCTCCTATAAGGTTACCTCACCGACTTCGGGTGTTACAAACTCTCGTGGTGTGACGGGCGGTGTGTACAAGGCCCGGGAACGTATTCACCGCGGCGTGCTGATCCGCGATTACTAGCGATTCCGACTTCATGTAGGCGAGTTGCAGCCTACAATCCGAACTGAGACTAGCTTTTAAGAGATTAGCTTGCCGTCACCGGCTTGCGACTCGTTGTACCAGCCATTGTAGCACGTGTGTAGCCCAGGTCATAAGGGGCATGATGATTTGACGTCATCCCCACCTTCCTCCGGTTTATTACCGGCAGTCTCGCTAGAGTGCCCAACTGAATGATGGCAACTAACAATAGGGGTTGCGCTCGTTGCGGGACTTAACCCAACATCTCACGACACGAGCTGACGACAACCATGCACCACCTGTCACCTCTGTCCCGAAGGAAAACTCTATCTCTAGAGCGGTCAGAGGGATGTCAAGACCTGGTAAGGTTCTTCGCGTTGCTTCGAATTAAACCACATGCTCCACCGCTTGTGCGGGCCCCCCGTCAATTCCTTTTGAGTTTCAACCTTGCGGTCGTACTCCCCAGGCGGAGTGCTTAATGCGTTAGCTGCGGCACTAAACCCCGGAAAGGGTCTAACACCCTAGCACTCATCGTTTACGGCGTGGACTACCAGGGTATCTAATCCTGTTTGCTCCCCACGCTTTCGAGCCTCAGCGTCAGTTACAAGCCAGAGAGCCGCTTTCGCCACCGGTGTTCCTCCATATATCTACGCATTTCACCGCTACACATGGAATTCCACTCTCCCTCTTGCACTCAAGTTAAACAGTTTCCAAAGCGTACTATGGTTAAGCCACAGCCTTTAACTTCAGACTTATCTAACCGCCTGCGCTCGCTTTACGCCCAATAAATCCGGACAACGCTCGGGACCTACGTATTACCGCGGCTGCTGGCACGTAGTTAGCCGTCCCTTTCTGGTAAGATACCGTCACAGTGTGAACTTTCCACTCTCACACTCGTTCTTCTCTTACAACAGAGCTTTACGATCCGAAAAACCTTCTTCACTCACGCGGCGTTGCTCGGTCAGACTTCCGTCCATTGCCGAAGATTCCCTACTGCTGCCTCCCGTAGGAGTCTGGGCCGTGTCTCAGTCCCAGTGTGGCCGATCACCCTCTCAGGTCGGCTATGTATCGTCGCCTTGGTGAGCCGTTACCCCACCAACTAGCTAATACAACGCAGGTCCATCTGGTAGTGATGCAATTGCACCTTTTAAGCAAATGTCATGCAACATCTACTATTATGCGGTATTAGCTATCGTTTCAATAGTTATCCCCCGCTACCAGGCAGGTTACCTACGCGTTACTCACCCGTTCGCAACTCATCCGGAGAAGCAAGCTCCTCCTTCAGCGTTCTACTTGCATGTATTAGGCACGCCGCCAGCGTTCGTCCTGAGCCAGGATCAAACTCTCATTAAAAGTTTGAGTTCTCACTCATTTCTGTCACTGACAGATTTATTGTTTTTTTCATTGTTCAGTACTACAACCTTAGTTGTAGTGCCCTGCACATTGGTTCGTCTTGTTCAGTTTTCAAAGGTCTTTGTCACTTGCTTCTCTCAAGTGACAACTATATTAGTATATCACAGTCGCTTTCGCTTGTCAACACTTTTTTGAAACTTTTTTAACTTTTTTTCATCAAATGCCTCAACCGCAACATACCATAGTCCGTACGGGATTCGAACCCGTGTTACCGCCGTGAAAAGGCGGTGTCTTAACCCCTTGACCAACGGACCAGAGTTGTTATTTTCAACTCTTACTATTATACAGGCTTTTTAAACTTTGTCAACACCTTTTTTAAACTTTTTTACTTTTTTGCATGAATTCCTAATGAGTACGGATATCAAACTCTTTAAACACAATACGTAAGTCTCTTAACACTCTTTGACGCCCTCGGAAACGTTCATTTCTTAAGACGCGTTCTAACTCTGCTCGTTGCTCTTTATTTTGTTTGTTTCTATAATCTCTTAGTGTTTCATGAAAGAGATAATAATCGTCTAGCCACAGGCCTCCCTCACTTATACGATGACTTATCTCACCCACTTCTTCATAAAGCTCTTTATCATATCTCCGTTTTTGACTTTCTTGTTTACGGAGATAATCTAGAATTCGATTCCGGAATTTTGTTTTGAAATATTTCCTTAAACGAGGGATATCTTCTACTAATCCTTCTTCTTTACTAATCAATTCATGTAGACATATCATTCCCTCTTGATCCCAGTCCGATAACTCCCACAAATGAAGGTAATATTCATTTCTACACTTGTATACAATTCCTTGGACTTCTTCATACATTTTTTTAAGCATAATCTTCCCCTTTCTAGATACAGTCTAACAGATTCAGAAACACTTTTGGCACATTTCATCCATTCTGCACCCTTTAGCTCCTCAACTGCACAAAAAAGAGAGGACATGCCTCTCTCAGGGTTATTTTTCGTCATTAATTTTTGATTTTACTTCATCATAGGATAGTGCATGTGATTCCTCTTCTACTGTTTCAGACATCTTTCCTGTTTCGTAAAGAGATTTAATTTGTGTACTATCCAATGTTTCGTATTTCAATAATGCTTCTGCAATCAACTTGTGAGTTTCACGATTTGACTGAATAATTTCAGCAGCTTTATTTCGTGCTTCATTCAATAATGAACGAACCTCTTCGTCAATTTCATAAGCTGTTTGTTCTGAAATTGATTTTTGAGGGCTTTGTGCACCAAACATGGCATGATTACCCTCATATTGTACCGGACCAAGTTTTTCACTCATACCGTACTCTGTAACCATTGCACGCGCCATTTGTGTCGCCTGTTCAAAGTCGTTTGAAGCTCCTGTCGTTTGGACATTAAAGATAATTTCTTCAGCTACACGTCCACCCATTAAGCCAGCCAATTGCTCTTTCATATCTTCTTTAGATAAAGCATTTGGTCTTCCTTAGGAAGTGCAATCATATAGCCACCTGCACGACCTCTTGGTACAATTGTAACCTTATGGACAACGCGGGCATTCGATAAGACTAGACCAACAATGGTATGTCCTGCCTCATGATAGGCAACCAATTCACGTTCTTTTTGTGAAACTGTCTTATCTTTCTTAGAAGGACCAGCAATAACTCTATCTTCTGCTTCATCAATGTCTGAAGCATCAATTATCGATTTATTACGACGAGCGGCAACCAAGGCTGCTTCATTCAATACATTCTCTAAATCAGCACCAACAAAGCCTGGAGTTTGTTGAGCCACTAATTTCAAATCAACATCTTCTGCTAAAGGCTTGTTCTTAGCATGAACTTTCAAGATTGCTTCACGCCCCTTAACATCAGGACGGCCAACCAATACTTTTCTATCAAAACGTCCTGGACGCAGAAGGGCTGGGTCAAGTACATCTGAACGGTTCGTTGCAGCAATGACAATAATTCCTTCATTTCCCTCAAAACCATCCATCTCAATCAAGAGCTGGTTCAAGGTTTGTTCACGTTCGTCATTTCCTCCGCCAAGACCAACTCCACGTTGACGTCCAACAGCATCAATTTCATCGATAAAGATGATAGCTGGTGCTGCTTTTTTGGCATCTTCAAAAAGAGAACGAACACGACTAGCTCCAACTCCGACAAACATTTCTACAAAGTCAGAACCTGAGATACTAAAGAATGGAACACCTGCTTCTCCGGCGACTGCTTTAGCAAGCAAAGTTTTACCTGTTCCCGGAGGTCCCTCCAAAAGAACACCTGCTGGAATACGGGCTCCAAGTTTTGTAAATCGTTTTGGATCTTTTAAAAATTCAACAACTTCAACTAGTTCTTGTTTTTCTTCCTCAGCTCCAGCAACATCTGAAAATCTTACTTTAATATCTTCTTTATTTGCAGCCTTAGCCTTACTACGTCCAAAACTCATCGGGTTACGGCTATTATTTCCTCCCATATTTCCCATCATAGAGAATAGGAAGAAGAAAAGAATACCGAATGGCGCAATGGATACAAGAATATTAATCCACATACCACTTGAACTTTCATGCTTAACAGTTACTTCAGCTTTATGGTCAGAAGCAAGCTTTTGCAATTCAGATACTGTCGTATCTGAAGGAAGAATGATGCTTGAAAATTTCTCTACTGTTGTAGCAGAAGGAGAAAAGAACTGAATGCCTGTTTCTTCTTTACTTGTTTTAGGATTTTTATAGACACCTGAAACTTCGATAACACTGCCATTTGGTTGGTAAGTCAATTCTTTTACATTGTCATCGGTAATTTCTTTTACCAATTCTGTATAATTAATTTGCTCACTTTTCCCTGCAACACTACCTGTACTAAAATACTGGTAGGCTGTAACTAGGAAAAAAATAAGTAATAACCATAGAAAAGGATTTTTAATTAAACCATTATTTTGTTTTTTCATTAAAAATTGTTCTTTCTAATTTGAATACACTTCTTCTTTCAATACTCCAACATAAGGAAGGTTACGATAATTTTCTTTGTAGTCTAAGCCATAACCTACTACAAACTCATTTGGAATAGTAAAGCAGGTATAGTCTGCCTCAATTTCTACAACACGCCCCTCTGGTTTATCCAACAAGGTTGCAATGTTAACAGAAGCTGCTTCTCTTTCAATAAACATATCTCGCAAATTCTTCAAAGTTTGACCTGTATCAATGATATCTTCTACAAATAGAACATGTCTTCCTTTGATATCTTGAGTCACATCTTGCTTGATATTGATGACACCACTACTTGCTGTTCCACCATGGTAGCTAGAAACCATCATGAAGTCCATTTCAATATGTGTGTCGATATGTTTAACCAATTCAGCCATAAAAGGAATAGATCCTTTTAAAATCCCAACTAAGATTGGATTTTTTCCTGCATAGTCCTTAGTTAATTGAGCACCTAATTTTTTAGCAGCTTCTGTAATTTCATCGTGTGAAACGAGGATTTTTTTAATATCGTTTTCTAACATTTTTTTACCTATCTATTTTTTCTATATAAAGTACAGTGTTCATTATATCATTTTTCGTGTTTTTACTCAAATTACTGGTCGCAATTCCCAAAATTGAAACAATTTCACCAAATTGCTCAATAATCAGAGCAGATTTTCGCTTTTCCATAGGGATTTTTAAATCAATAAATAGACGTCTGAGTTTTTTTCTATGCCCATTTAGAATCAAAACATCTCCTGTTTTTCGAGGACGAATGAGTATTGATGTTTCTCGTGAAACAGGTATTTGTTGAATTGATTCACCTTCTAAAGGAAGTCCAAAGGAAAATGTGTATCCTTGATAAGTAGCCTGATTTTGATAGTGTAACACAAGTTCATCTTCCTTTTCATCAGCCTGAGGACTGATTTTACAAATCTGAAACTGTTGATACTCTTTTACTAATTCATAACCATTTTTAATCGGATGACGATACTGGCTTTTAGTTTTTAAAATCTGTCGAACTTCATCAAACTGAGCTTTTGTAAGATTCAAATCTGGAAAACGATTCAGATAAGTTTGAAGTAAAACTCTTTGTGTGGACTCAGAGTAAGACAATAGCTGCTCTACATTTTCTACATCAATATTCTTTGATAATTCAGCTATGGCTAAGTCATAATCCAAAATCTCACGTCCAATATTTAATATTGCATCTCTAAATCGAGGATTTTCTTTTTCTAATTCTGGTAAGTAAGAGTTTCGAATACGATTGCGAAAATAATGATTTTCCTTATTTGATATATCTTCAAAGTGAAAAATTGGCGGAAAGTCTTTTTTCTGAAAACGCAAGAAGGGACGAATAATTTCTATCTCTCCGACTACTTGCTTCTCCTTAATTCCTGATAGATAGCGCAAACGAGTGCCTCGAATCAAACGCATCAAAATCGTTTCCACCTGATCATCAGCATGGTGGGCAGTAACTAAAGCTGTCGCACCTGTCTTTTTCATGACCTCTTGAAAAAAATCATAACGAAAATTTCGTGCACGCGCTTCTGAAAATTCTCCTGAAAAATTGCTGATATAAATAGGAAGCTCTGCTTCAGCAGCCAACTTCCTTAATTCCTTTTCTTCCCAATCTGATTCTACTCTCTGCTTATGATTCACATGAGCTAGAATCAATTCAATTTCTAACTCTTTTTGATACGTAGATAATACCTTAAATAGAAACATAGAATCTAATCCACCAGAAAGAGCTAGCACCACCTTAGCATGTTTTTTGAAATATTCCTTCTTGAGAAAATGATTTAAAAAATCTTGTTCTCTCATTTTAGAACCTCATAAACATCTTTGGCTATCTTAGAAATCGTATCATAATCAGAATTCTTAGTGAAAATAGAAAGAATAAATGGAGAATCTGCATAGACAACACCCGTATCATGCTTAAATTCATCCGCATCCCCAATTTTATGAGCTACCTTCACAGAAACACCTTTGGCAATTCGCTGATTATCAAAATCTGTTTTAGTCAAGGACTCTAGCACAAATCCATTTTGATTATAAATAGCTTCCATGATCTTCCCGGCCATTTTAGAAGAAATCAATTTTTCTTTTGAATCCCAATCATCTCCCATAATAGCAGACATATTGGATTTGAATGTGGCATCAGATTGGTTTGAAATGTAATATCCCAATAGATTATGAGCTACATTATCAGATTCTTTTGATACTTTCGTAATTAAATCCTTTAGAGAGTATTCTTTATTATCCTCTTTTTTAGGAAGACTACCACTTCCTTCTGGTTTATAAGAACCTAGAAAATCATTGACTGCAGATACGTATTTTACAGTCGTGTCTAACTGATAAAGACCCTCATTTATTTTTTCTTGCGTATAATAAAGATAAGGTAGTTTTAAAACACTAGCTGCATACATCTTTCATCTTGATTGATACCAGCTTCTTTTCCAGTAGTCAGTTGCTTAATATAAATAGAGAATGAATCCTTCTGATATTTTTCAGATAACATTTCTTGAACTTTACTCATCCGATTATCTTCTTCAGAAGTTGATTCCTTATCTACCCATCCAGCCTGATCAATATGTAAAAATTCTCTTCCTTCTACAAACATTGTCTTGTCAATTGATACTTGCGAATAAGCTGATAAGGATGATTTCACTTCTTTTAAATCATAAGGGCTATTATACAGTTCAAAGTCAGATTCTAACCATATTTTTTTTATTGTTGGAGTTACCTCTGATTGATCATATAAAAATCGTTTGTCCGCAGCTATAAATTGATGATTTGATAGCTTAAATACCGGAATTCCTTGTTTATTTAAGCGCCACTCGGTTATTTGGAAACTTGTTTTTGGAGTTAATTTTCCAGATTCCACTACTAAATCTTCATTCGCATAAACAGGAACCTCTCCGTAAACCATGGGAGAACTTAATTTTTCTCTAAAATAAATACCAAAGTCAGATTGTGAAAGGTAATAAATTTCTTTCGAAGTATAGACTACTTCTTTTTCTGTGCTAACAACTTTTGAAATTGTCAAAAAGCTTGGTAGCAACAAAATAATTAAAAATTTACGCATTCTTCCTTTCCTTTTCTTCTTGTAAACGCAATAATTGATTTTTATCAGCCAATTCTTCCAGCTTTTCATCTGATAAACTCAAAAATTGCTCTATTACGTCTAATAAATTTTCCATTTTATCACCTTTGAAGCAAGTCAGGAATCGTATAAACTATTTCCCTCGACTTAGAATAATAGTACTTCGCTCGTGTATATTTGGCAGCATAGTCCTCGTCTTTCAACTTAGTAGCAAATGCTGTCTCCTTATCCTTTTCATCACTCAAAGTTTGATACTGAGTTTGCAAGTCTGATAATTGCTGACGTCTTTGGAGTAATTGCTGATAACTCTGCGCTAAATTAAAAGTTGGCAAGATAAATAACAGCATAATCAAAATCAATACCCAACCCATGAAACGATTCCGTTTTTGTCGTTCTTTCATCAGATAGCGACGACGTTGGTGTTCATTTTGAATAAAAGAATTATTCAATTGTACGATATTTTTAGACATTTTCTTCTACCCGTGTTTCACTGATAATTTCATACATGCCTGCTGCATCTTCTTTTTTTGTACTATCTTTCATCTCTAGTACTTTTACAAGTAGCAACTTATTTCCAAAACGAATTTCAACTTGGTCATTAACTTTCAAATCCGTTGAACTTTTGGCCAAGATTCCATTCACCTTGATTCTGCCTTTATCTGCTACTTCTTTTGCGACTGTACGACGCTTGATAATTCGCGATACTTTTAAATATTTGTCTAATCTCATCCTTATTACCTCAACTTATTATTGTACCATTTTTATCTATTTTATAGAAGAAAAATATCAAATGGAATTTTCTTCCTTCGACTCTTTTATCTCTAATAAACTTTCTCCAAAAATCAGCACACCTTCTAAAATTTCATAATCTTTCTTATTTTGGACATCAAATACAAGCTCCATTAATCCCTTATTCTCAGTGATGCCTGCTTTTAAGTTCGTTGCGGATAAAGCTTTAAAATAATCTTGAGCTAAAAACAGTCGTTGAGTGACTTTTTCAAATTGAACTGTAATTTTATTATCTTTTCTTTCCACACGTTGAACAAAGACCTTGTCCAAGTATGATTTTACCAAACCAATCTCTAAAAGATAAGCAACTACATCTGGGTACTCTCCAAAACGGTCTATCAACTCCTCTTGTAACTCTTCATAATTGACACGATTGTCAATTTGACGAATTTTCTTGTAAATTTCAATCTTATGTCGTTGATCAGAAATATAAGTATCAGGAAGATAGGCATCAATTTGCAAAATCAACTCAGCATTCCCTTTGGTTCTTGTGTTAGTGTTAGCATTACCATTTCGTTTAGCAATAGCTTCCTCTAGTAACTGCGAATACAATTCAAAACCAACAGAATCAATGAAACCAGACTGGTATTTTCCTAGGAGATTCCCTGCTCCACGAATCGAAAGATCTCGCATAGCAATCTTAAATCCAGATCCCAATTCTGTAAATCCTTTAATCGCTTCTAATCTCTTCTCGGAGACTTCACTGATTGATTTTTCTGGACGATACATGAGATAAGCATAAGCAATACGATTACTACGACCGACTCTTCCTCTTAACTGATACAAGGTTGACAAGCCCATATGGTCCGCATTTTCAATAAATAAAGTATTGGCATTTGGAATGTCCACCCCTGTCTCAATAATGGTAGTTGTCACTAAAATATCATACTGACCTTCAATGAAATCCAGTAGAGTATTTTCTAACTGAATCTCACTCATTTGCCCATGAACATACCCAATCGAAGCCTCTGGAATCAACTCCTGTAATTCGGAAACCTTCTGGTCAATCGTGTCAACTTTGTTGTAAAGGTAGTAAACTTGACCTCCACGCTCCATTTCACGCAAGACAGCATCACGAATGACACTATCATTCTTTTCTAAGACATAGGTTTGCACTGGATAACGATTAGTCGGCGGAGTTTCAATAACAGACAAATCCCTGATTCCCAACATAGACATATGGAGGGTACGAGGGATTGGAGTAGCGGTCAAGGTTAGGACATCCACTTGTTTCTTCAATTCTTTCAAGGTTTCCTTATGCTTGACACCAAATCGCTGTTCCTCATCAATAATCATCAATCCTAAATCAGCAAACACAACATCTTTTGACAAAACACGATGTGTTCCAATCAAAATATCAACTTGACCGTTTTTCAATTTTTCAAGTGTTTCGGTCTGCTCTTTTTTACTTCTAAAGCGACTCAACACATCAATATTAACTGCAAAATTTTGGAATCGTTCCTTAAAATTAGTATAGTGCTGTTGCGCTAAAACCGTCGTCGGAACTAAGACGACAACCTGTTTGTGATCATTGACTGCCTTAAAGGCTGCACGCATAGCAACTTCAGTCTTTCCAAAACCAACATCCCCAACTAAAAGTCGATCCATTGGCTGAGAAGCCTGCATATCTCTCTTGATTTCCTCAACACTACGAAGTTGATCATCCGTTTCAACATAAGGGAAGGCATCATCAAAAGCATGTTGATCCTCATCATCAGCTGAAAGCAAAACCCTTCAACTGACTACGCTCAGAATAAAGTTTGATTAAATCGTCAGCTATATCCTCTACCTGGTTCTTAACTTTTTGCTTTGCTTTTTTGAAATGACCATCATTTAATTTATTGAGTTTAGGTGCTTTACCGTCACTTGAAACGTATTTGGAAAGTAGATGAATCTGTTCCACTGGGATAGAGATTTGATCCCCGTTTTGGTATTGAACACTAACATAATCACGGTGAATCCCTTTGATTTCAATTGTTTCAATCCCTAGATATTGACCAATTCCATGAATGTGGTGAACAACGTAATCTCCTTTTTCAAGTTCATTGTAATCTTTTAATCTCTCTGCGTTTGAAACATGTTGTCTTCGAAAACGACGTTTCAATTTCTTTTGAAAAATCTCATGTTCAGTTATCAATAAAATCTTTTCATCTACAAAATGAAAACCATGTCTGATATTACCCTCAATTAAGTTTACAGATTCTTTACAAATACTTGACTTATCTCTGGAATCTAATTTAATCTGATATTCCTCTAACACATCCTCCAATGTTTTACTTCCCATTGAATTGCTAGACTGCAGGATAATAGTATAATACATTTTTTTATATCGTTCAATTTCTTCTTTTAAAAAAGAAAATTGATTGAAAAACTCCTGCATGGGATATTGATTAAATTGATAAATTTGGTCAAACTTGAGATTTCCTAACCCCTTTTGCAGATTAGAAAAAAAGGTCACTGGGCTTTGTTTTTTATAGATTTTCTCAGTATCCGCAAAATACTGCATATCAGAAAATGCTTTACTATTCTGTAACTCTTCTGTAAAGTATTGCGCTAGCTCCCTTTCAAAGACTTCATACTGATTCATTAATTTTTGGTAATCATCAAAGAATATTGGGATATCTTTTTCAATATAGTCAAAAACAGTCCATATCTTGTCATAACACAAAGATAAAAATTTCCGGGAATCAGAATGAATTTGTTTTTGGTGAAAACTTGAAAGAATTTCTTCTAAGTATGATTTTAAAATAGATGATAACGTTTTTGAAATTTGTTTTTCTAAAGCTGACCGACCTCGTTGATAATCCTTTTCTCTCAAAATTATGTCGCTAGCTGGAAATATGGTGAGTTCTGTCTGATTTTCTTTCGATAATTGTGTTTCGACTTCAAATAACCTAATACCATCGACTTCATCACCAAAAAACTCAATTCGGCAAGGTTCTAACTGGGATATTTCAAAAATATCTAAAATATCTCCTCGCAGACTAAATTCTCCTTGAGTTTGTACTTGTGTAACTTTTCGATAGCCTATCTCTTTTAACTGATGGATAAGTGCGTGTTGGTCATATTCTTCACCAACTGCAATTTTTATAATGCTTTCTTTAAATCCAGTCGGAGAAGGTAAAAACAATCGACTTGCTGCAATATTACAAACTAAAATCCCTTTCTTAGATGAATCAGTCAAAAAACGCAAGGCTTCAACCCGTGAAATGATTTTTTCTTGTGAAGACATCAAAAACTCGACCATAGGGGAGTCATCTACCAAAAATGGATAGACCAGTTCCTCACCCAAGATAGAGATAAGATCACTAACAAGTCCTTCTGCTTCTCCATAAGTTGACGTCAATAACACAATCTTATCTTTCTGTCTCAAACTACTAGCAATTGCTAAAGCTTTTGTAGAAGTTGACAAGCCTAACATTAATTGTCTTTTCTTATCTGTTAAATTTTGATGCCATTTTTTGATCTGATCATTTTCTGAGAATAAATCTAATAAGGTCACCATTTATCCGTTATACCTCTGCATCGTTTTTTCAAAGTTTTTCTCTTGTAAATAGTAGTTTACAGAATCGTCAACTTTGTCAATAGACTGTAAAATACCAATATAATCATCCTTGTCAAACTTACTCAAAACATGGTTAACAACCGACATGCCATTTTTAGGTCTTCCGATTCCAATCTTAACACGATTAAAGGTCTGAGTCCCTATATGTTGAATAATAGACTTGATACCATTATGACCACCTGCGGATCCCTTTGCTCTTAAACGAATCTTTCCAACTTCCATGTCAAGATCATCGTAAATGATGAGTAAATCTTCAATAGCCAAACCATAATAAGTCAATAAAGCATGAACCGCTTTTCCACTTTCATTCATAAAGGTCGTTGGTTTGACAAGATAAATTTTTTCTCCATTTAGGAAAAAGGATGCTAGGTCAGCTTGAAATATCTTATCGTGTGTAAAAGTGACATTCTGTTTCTTCGCTAGTTGGTCAATCAACATAAATCCAACATTGTGTTTTGTTTCAAAATATTTTTCCCCTGGATTTCCCAAGCCTACAAGTAATTTAGTCATTTATTTTTCCTTTCAAAAGCCAAAAGGGTTGGAATTTTTTTCCAACCTAATTGACACCGTTTATTAATTTTTTAGACATTGAAGCGGAATTCCATGATATCGCCATCTTGAACGATATATTCTTTTCCTTCTTCACGCAAGCGTCCAGCTTCTTTTACGGCCTTTTCAGACCCGTATTTCACTAGATCCTCATATGACATGGTTACTGCACGAATAAAGCCTTTTTCAAAGTCTGAGTGGATAATACCAGCTGCTTGAGGAGCCTTCATACCACGTTTGAACGTCCAAGCTCGAACTTCTTTTTCACCAGCTGTGAAGTAAGTTCCCAGTCCAAGTAAGTGGTAAGCTGCACGCGTCAACTTATCTACACCTGATTCCGTCAAACCAATGGCTTCAAGAAACTCTTTTTTATCTTCATCGTCCAATTCAGAAATTTCTTCCTCAGCACGCGCAGAAATAACGACTACTTCAGCATTTTCTGTCGCTGCAAATTCACGAATTTGTTTGACATAGTCGATAGAGTCAGGTTCTGAAACCACATCCTCATCTACATTGGCAACATAAAGAACTGGTTTAGTTGTCAAAAGGAATAGACCTTTGACAACTTTTTGTTCTTCATCTGTAAATTCGATGGTGCGAGCTGATTTTCCATCTTCAAGGACTGGTTTAATCTTTTGAAGAACATTGAATTCTACTACTGATTCTTTATCTTTTTGCGTACGTGCCATCTTTCTACACGCGCATAACGCTTATTAACTGATTCTAAGTCAGCAAGAATCAACTCCAGGTTAATAGTATCAATATCTGCAAGTGGATCTACAAAGGCGTCTTCACGTCCTTGCTCACGCATTACATTTTCATCATCAAAAGCACGAACTACATGAACAATCGCATCTACTTCACGGATATTAGCCAAGAATTTATTCCCTAGCCCTTCTCCTTTTGAAGCTCCTTTTACAATTCCTGCGATATCTGTAAATTCAAATGTTGTTGGAACTGTCTTTTTAGGAGTAATCATTTCAGTTAGTTTTTGTAGGCGTTCATCTGGAACTTCTACCATTCCAACGTTTGGATCAATCGTTGCAAATGGGTAGTTCGCTGCCTCTGCTCCTGCTTTTGTAATTGCATTAAAGAGTGTTGATTTACCAACATTTGGCAAACCAACGATACCTGCTGTTAAAGCCATATTTTTTCATTCTCCGTTTTCATTTCAATCCCTAATATTATAACACAAAAAGGGATAAAGTGCTAAAATTCCTTGATATAGCTATTTCTCATAACTGAAATAATAATTTTATGGACTTTTTTAGGAACTTTTTAATTTTTCAATAGCTTTTTCATAAAATGAAGTAGCATTTTTCTGATTGTCTTTGGATAGGTGGCTATAAATATCCATGGTCATAGAAAGTTTCGCATGGCCGAGCCGTGTTTGTATCTCTTTGTAAGGTAGTCCAGCATTGAGCAAGATACTAGCGTGAGTGTGGCGGAAGGCGTGGAACGTAAAACGAGGACATCCAGCACGTTCCAAATGTTTTACTAACCTAAAACTAAGCATTCTAGCGTCTATATGCTTATCAAAGCTATTAGAGAATACTTTCTCATAGGTCAACCCCATTTCTTTTCCTATTTGGGATTGTCTTGCTTATAGAGCCGTAGCATGAGCACCGTCTTATTATCCAAGTCAATTACCCTAATACTTGATTTAGTCTTAGGGCTAGTGATTTCTTTGATAATATTTAACGTTTTATTGACGTCTAGTGTACCATTTTTTAGGTCAATATCAGACCACTCTAAGGCTAGACACTCACGAATGCGCAAACCAGTAGCTAAAAGCGTCTTATATAGCACCGTATCAAAGAAATTTTTGTAAGTGTTTGGCAACTGATCCATATAAGCTAAGAACTTTTTCAAATTCTCATCATCCAGATATTTCAGTTTTTGCCCTTCTTTGAGTTTACGCCGTGGAATAATGACATCACGGGCAGGGTTGAAGGGGATAGCTTGCAAAGATACGGCATATTTAAGTATGCGTTTGTTTAGAGAGTGAAGGAGCGGATATTCTTGGAATCCTTCGCCTAATTGATTGTAGTCTTTTGCCCACTGGTTAACTTGACTTTGAATGATTGGGGGCGTCAGTTTATCCAGCCTATAGTTTCCGAAAGCTGGAAGTAGATATTTATCTATTTTGAATTTGGTACCCATTAAGGTAGATTTTTTAACCGTATGGCAGTATGTTTCTAGCCAATTCTCCACCAGTTCGGCATAGGTATTGATTTGAACCGCTTTAAATACTGTTGACCCGTCTTTTTCAAACTCTATTTGAGCCTGTAGTGCTTTGGCTTTGAGTTCCTTCTTGTTTCGGCCTGATATAGTTGTCTTGACTTTCTTACCAGTGATTGAATCTGTACCCAGATAGATACTTGAGCGGTAGACTATTGACCCGTCTTTCTTTTTGTATTCTGTTATTTTCATGATGATAAACCTTTCTAAAATACATCAGCAGGCAAGCTATTATTAAAGAGGTTTTAGATTGTGGTTTATATCATGTTAGGGCTTCACAGATTGCCCCACATTCGATTTTAAAGAGTCAGACGGTAAATTGTACCAGAGTAGCAAACAAGGCGGATATGGGGTTAATATGGGCTTGTTTATAGTAAACAGGCTTGTATTTAAAGTTTTTTATCGTCAGTTAGCTGTTTTAAAGTTCTTTCAAAGTCCGAGTTTATCTTTTGAGTTTTGTTGAATAGTTGGTATTCTGCTTTTGCTTTATCTTTCGCAACCTTGGAAGTGATTTTTCCATGACCTTCTAAAATATCGTATTCTTGGAAAGTCAAAAAGCGGTCAATGCTTTGGGCTAGTTGTTGCATTGTCTGAGCTTTTCGCTGTTCTATCTGTCTTTCCAGGTAATCAAAATAGCTAGATATTCCTCTTTCAAGGGAACGGATTTCTGTTTCTGAAAGGTAATTCTTTGCTATTTGGGTATCTGCTTGCAGTATGCGACCGTTAGGGGAGTTTTTCCATGTTGTAAGTCCCATGTTGTCTTTTGTGTGGTCTGCTTTCGTGTAGATAATTTCCGCAGCAGTTTGGCCAGTGATTGCATAATGAAACTTATTCTGTACATCAGCATAGAATTGCTTAGTCAACGTACTTTGTGGGTCATAGTCGATAGAGATTTCAGCAAAAATATCTGTAATCTGCAACCATATACGACGCTCACTAGCTCGGATAGAACGCACGCGCTCCAAGAGCTCACGGAAATAGTCTTTTTCCAGCAAGTTTTCGCCTTGTTTCAGACGGTTGTCATCCATGGCGAACCCTTTTATCATGTACTCACGAAGTACTGAAGTAGCCCACTGTCTAAATCTCGTAGCTTTTTGGGAATTGACACGGTAACCAACTGAAATGATGGCGTCAAGGTTGTAGTAGCTGACATCCTTAGTTTGGGTTTTATCAGCAATTGCACCGTGTTTTGTGGTTATTTCCATTTTGGAAACAACCACCTTTTCTTCTAATTCGCCCTCTTCAAAGATATTTTTTAGGTGTTTACTAATTGCAGGAACACCGACATCGAAAAGTCTAGCCATTTCTTTCTGACTAGCCCAGATAGTTTCGCCTTTGATGATGACACTAGCTGTCTCGCTATCGTTGTCAGCGGTATAGATTAAAAATTGTAATTCGTTCATGAGATCCTTTCTAAAACATTGTGAGTGGTTGACATTTGTTGACATCAACAAAATTAGTAGATATGGGGCTTATATTGGGTTGAAGCACGAGCGAACTCCGAGAAAGCACGCGCTTCAGGATTGTTGAACGTTGTGGCGCGTGGGTGAGGGGGATTTGAATAAATTATTTTCAAATTCTTTTCTAACTTATATCTTAGAAGTTGTTCTGCAGTATATTTAGCTTGGTATTCTGTTAATTGACTTACAGTATCGTCAATTGATAATGCAAATTCTTTTATGTGATTTAAAGCTTCTACCATTTCTTTTTTTGCTATTTTTTCACTTTCTATTGCTTTGATAAGTAAATCAATAAGATCAATAACCCCTTCAATTTCTATTTCTAAATTTGAACTTAGCAAACTGTACGCTTCTTTTGTGGATTTTACTAATTCCTGAGAACTAGAAAGTAATTGCTCTTGCAAGCCAGATAACTTCACATCATACCCCAACAGATATCCAACGCTTACCCCGAAGTAGTCAGCTAGTTGCTGGGCTTTTTCTGGTTTAATTTGGCGTTCACCTTTTTCCCAATATATATAAGTTCGTTTTGTGACACCTATTTCATTCGCTAACTCTTGCTGAGTTAGCTTTTTTTCTTGTCTTAGCTCTTTCAATCTATTCATTTATATCAACACCTTTCAAATGTATTATATCACGATTAATTTCAAAGAGTGCAAAAAAAGTGCAATTATTTTTAATAATTCTCTTGACATTGCAAAATTATTGCACTATAATTATTTTTGTCAGCGCGAGTTGAACAAAAATTACACCTATCTCCAGCGCAACACTTTTCAATCTATTCTGCTGGAGATAGCTTTTAAAGATAATAGAAGGAGGTAAGACATTTGAAAAATAATATGCGTGTTATTTTAGCAAAGAAACGCTTGAAGGTGGCAGATGTTGCAAGAGAAACAGGGCTATCAAAAAGCACTTTGACGGCATTGTATTATGAGCGTTCAAAAAATCCGACTTTTGAGACATTGCAGAAAGTAGCTGACTTTTTAGAAGTTACGATTGATGACTTGTTAAAGGTTGGATAAATAGAAAGGTAGGCAAGCAATGAAGAGGAACTACACGAGGGTCATCGATGAAATGCGAACTACTCACGGGCTGAACTTGGTAGCTATTGGCCAACGGATAGGCATAGACCCCCGAACAGTTGGCAAGTGGGCACAGGGCAAGCATAAGCCCAACAAGGAAAGTAGAAAAAGACTAAACAAGTTATACAGAGAGGTTAAGCAAGACATGACAACACAGCAAAAAGATTTATGTGATTTTTTTGGGAACTTCTATCCAAAAGGAGAACAACATAACAAAAAGGAAGTTTTGGAAGTTGTAACAACTCAACGATTTGGATCTAAACACTTTGATGTTTATGGAGACATTCAAAATCCGTTATTTGTAGCGGTGGAGGTTGCTGAGATGATTGAAATCCAAAACACCACAGATTTACTAAAACGGGTAGATGATGATGAAAAGCTGACCTATGTAATATCTAGGGCAGGTCAAAAAAGAGAAATGAATATGCTGACAGAGTTCGGAGTCTATGAAGTTTTATCGCAGTCACGCAAACCACTAGCAAAAGAGTTTAAAAAAGTGGTCAAGCACATTCTGAAAGAAATCCGACTAAATGGCTACTACATGGATGGGGAATTGCTGGAAGAACCACAGACCACTATAAAAGCCCCTGACACATTGGCAGAGGCAGAGCGGTATTATATCGATACACTAGCCAAAGCCATTGCAGAGGCTCAAAATATGGACGAGAAGAGCCGTCTGACAAGCAAGCTAACCCGATTCATGCAGGAGGTAGAACCACAATGGAATTAGTCTATATGGACGGTAAAAAAGAGCCGTATACACTGAGCAGTATTGTGGCAGAGTGCACGGGATTGAAACATCACACAATAACCAAGACGATCCGCAAACATCGAGTAAGGTTTGAACAGTTCGGAAAGGTTGGATTTAAAATCCAAGCTATGGCATTCAGAAATAAAAAAACACGCCAAAGAAGCGCGTGAGAGCAACAAAAAAGGCTTAGCAATAACCACACCGCAAAGCCTTCCACACTAACACTAAAACGAATTTAACAAAAAGCAGGCAAGCTATTATTAAAAAGGTTTTAGTAAAGATTTATACCTAGATTATAGCATATTTAGGGCAATTTGACCATACGGAGAGCGCCAACTCTTTAAACTGGACACCACTTCCAAGCGTTCGCCAACTTGGGGCAATGCCCAGCGTTTGGAGCGGTGTTAATCCTGTATAGTAAACGACAATTAAAAGGCCAACGGAGGAAAAATATATGACAGTAAATACTAATGATGTTTTAGTAGATTATGAGGGCTTTGTGCTCAATTAAGTGATATTCAACTAGTCTTAGAAATGGCTACCATGGAAGATAGTAAACAATCATCAGCTTTACTAAATACTGCAAACCAAGCCATAAGCAAACTCATTTCAGAACATACTCAACAAGCTAATGACTATAGAAAGAGGCTATAACATGAATGAATTAGATTTGACCAATACACAAGCGGTTATCTTTATGATGGTATTGATTGGCTTACTGCTTTATCTAAACCACCGAGACCGCAAAAAAAGCGCCCAATTTGAGCGAGAAAACCAACAGACGATAGAAACACCTAGCGAGGATTTAAACCCTGATTATGGGCGTTATATCCAGCTTGCAGGGGTAAGAGTTTACGGAGGAACTGAATGAGTCTATCAGAGAATGACAAACGAGTATTAAGACTAATCAAGGTAGGGGCTGAGAACTCCATAACAGGGGCAGAAATCAGCCTGATCACTAAGCTAGCAGAAAGAACCGTGCAAGATATTATCAGCCGTCTAATCACGCGCTACGGCGTTCCTATTGTTGGGGTACGTCATGGGTCATTTAGAGGATATTTTATCCCAGCTAACAAAGAGGAATTACTGGACGGAGCAAAAACCTTTTACAATCAGATACGAGAAGAAGAAAAGCGCCTAGCGGTGTTGATGAACAGCGACCTAGAAAGCTACAAAGAAACCTTGAAGGAGGTGGGCGGATATGTTTAGCCTAAGCCGAGAAAGCGAGCAAGACCTAGCGCAAGGCATTCTGGAGGTAGTGGAAAGATACCTGGAAGCGCGTGATAGACTCAAACCACGACTGACTAAGCTTATAAATAGGGTTGAACTCAAAGAGGAATTGAAATTAGTGATAATACGCTAAATAAGTGGGAAAGTCAGGGTTTAAGACGCTATCAACCGCCTGACGATGGTTCAAGAATGATTTACTATTTAGTTCCTGACATCTGGAAGTTTCTGGGGGTGGAGAATGGGTAGATATAACACACACCCAGCACAAGGCGGAGGCCATTATCATGACATTAAATTGTATAAGCACCGTGGCAGATCTTTGGAACAGTTCCAAGAACAAAAGCTACTGAAGAAGTTAAAAAAGAAACGCAAAAAGGGGCGATAGTATGACAATTTATGAGGCTAAAGGCTTTCAGAGTAATCTTGTCTATCCATTTGATAAGATTGAGCCGTTCCAGTACATTGAACGCTTTAAGCCTTTGGTAGTCCCTGAAGGGGCAAACATTGAAGAATTTAAACGTACACAAGCGCCTTACTGTATCAGTGGGAAAGTGACGCCAGAAAAGCATGGCAGTTACAAGCGAAACAACTCCAGTCTAATCTATCGGGATTTGATTTTCCTTGATTATGACGATATACAGGGGACGTCTGAGGGCTTTATAAAGGCCGTTTCTAGCGCTTTATTTGGCTACTCCTATATCTTATACCCGACTATTAAACATAGCTTAGAAAAGCCCCGTTTTCGCCTTGTAGTGAAGCCTGACAACGTGATGAACGAGGCAACCTATAAGCAGGTAGTGAAAGAGATTGCTGATAAGATTGGGCTACCCTTTGACATGGCCAGTTTAACCTGGTCACAACTCCAAGGGCTACCAGTAACAACAGGCGACCCAGCAAGTTATCAAAAGATTGTGGAGCATGGTCTAGATTATCCAGTCCCCAAGGTTGAACCAAGAGCGAAGCAAGGAACTACTGAGCTTTACAAGCCTAGAGCAAGTGGCCAGAGGTCAATGACTATGAGGATCATTGACACGCTTTTTAATGGCTTTGGAGACGAGGGAGGGCGCAACGTAGCACTGACACGCTTTGTAGGCTTACTCTTTAATAAGTGGGTTGATTGTGACCTAGAGACCGCTTACGAGCTGACAAAGATAGCTAATAGCGTGACAGTTGAACCATTGCCTATTGAAGAGCTAGACCGCACTTTTAGCAGTATAGCACGGGCTGAATATAGAAAGAGAGGATAGAACCATAGAAAAGGAGAAATTGAAAAGCCTGGAAAGTGAAATCTTAGAGGCGCGTGAAAGTGAGGATAAGCACTTTAAAACTTTCAAAGGTGTTAGGGGGCAACTTATCAAAGAGTGTCAAGAAATCAAGGACAAGGCTTATCAGCAAGCTTATGAAGAAGTTATGGCAGACAGCAAACACCTTGAAAATGTAAAGGCAGGCAGGTTGACCGAGGCCCAGCATGAAGAACTAGCCCAGCAGAAAGGCGAGGAAAAGAGCAGTAAGGTCTTACCAACTAATCCGCTGGGAGTTGCTATTATGTTAAAAAAGTACGTCCGATTTATTAGAATTAAGCCAGAGGCACAAGGGCAAAAAGCCCCTTTATATTTCTATAATCCTGATTTTGGTATCTGGTTAGAGGATAATGAATTTTTACAAGATCTTATTTCTGTCATTTATCCAAACGCAACGGAAAAACAGGCATTTGATACGCTTTATAAAATAGCTAGACAGAGCCAAATGAGGGAAATCCAAGGCAATTATACTGTAATTGGGAAACAGCTATACAATGCTAAGACGGGCATTTTTGAAGAAACTACACCAGAGATTACAGCAACAAGAAAGATAAAAACAGGTTATAACCCTGGGGCAGAAGAGCCTATAATCAACGGCTGGAAGCCGACAGCTTGGCTTTTAGAGTTGTTTGACGGTGACAAGGAGCTTTATAACCTTGCTATCCAGATTATAAAAGCAAGCGTCACAGGGCAGTCTTTGCAAAAAATCTTTTGGCTTTTCGGTGAAGGTGGAACAGGAAAAGGAACTTTTCAGCAGTTACTTATAAACCTAGTTGGTATGGAAAATGTGGCAAGTTTGAAGATCACTGGTTTAACAAAAAGTCAATTTTCAACGTCTATATTATTGGGAAAGTCGCTTGTAATCGGTGATGATGTACAAAAGGACGCAGTAATTAGAGACACTTCAGATATGTTTAGCTTAGCAACAGGCGACATAATGACCATAGAGGACAAAGGGAAACGCCCTTATAGCATACGCCTTAATATGACGGTAGTACAATCTTCTAATGGTTTACCAAGAATGAACGGGGATAAATCAGCTATTGATAGGCGATTTAGAATTTTACCTTTTACCAAAATATTTAAAGGTAATCCTAACAAGGCTATCAAAGACGATTACATTAACCGCAAAGAAGTGCTGGAGTACCTGGTTAAGTTGGCTATTGAAACACCAATCGCTGACATTAACCCTACGAAGTCTATTGAAATACTTGAAGAACACCATAAGGACATGAACCCCGTGATTGATTTTGTTTCTAAGTTTTTTACTGATGAATTGACAAGTGAGTTTATCCCTAATAGTTTTGTCTATCACGTTTGGAAAGGTTTTCTAGAATACTATGGTATTAAAGAAAACAGGTCAGAAATGGGCTTACATCGAGAAATCAAAAGCAACCTGCCTGAAGGTTTCGCAGTTGGCCAGAAGGTTATCCCTGCAGGGCAACAGATCCATAAAGGTTTTTATCCTAAAGAAGACCTACCGCCCTTTGCAAGCGTAGCCTATACTAATGGTAGGGCAACACCCGAAAAGCAGAAAAAGCCAAAGAATGAACGCGGGTATTACAACCATTGGCCAGAGTACAAAAAGAGAAGGAAAAGAAAATAAGAATTTTATACACTTTACACAGTAGGGCAAAAATTTTATACACTTAAAAACGTTGTCATATCAAGGGTTTTATACACTTTCAAAAACAAGTGTATAAAATTTTCAAGAAGCGTATAAAAAAGGAGCTAAAAAATGAAAGTCAAGCTATTTTATCAGAAGCAAAAGCAAAGCCTGGAGGAATTTGAAAACCAAGTAAACGACTTTATGGCAGGCGTTGAAGTTATTGACGTGAAATATACAGAGGCAACTAGTGGCGACTATGAAAATTTAGATACAATCACAGCGTTACTGGTCCTATACAAATGACAGAATGGGGTAGATAGTACCGACCCCCTTGCAATGGTGTAACTACTAGTGACACCCTTAAAAACAGAAAGAGGAAAAACAACATGACATTAAAAACATTTTCGGATAAAGCAAAAACATTTACTTTCACTTACTATTTTTGTGATCAGGCGACCGCTCAAGTAGCAGGTCACGCGCTACTGGGATATATGACTGGGACATATTGCCAGCCTGTAATCTCATTGACCTACAAGGATAAAGGCACGCTAGTAGCTGAGTATGTGGAAGATCACAAGCTAAACAAGACCTTTAAGCGTATTTGTGACAGTTTTAAAGACTACCACAAACAACCAGGAGAGGCTGAAGCATTTGAAGAATGTTACAAACGGGAGCGCGTGCTTCAACTCAAAGAGTCAGAGGATTTTGAGAGTTTGCTGGAAAAGGTCACAGACTACGAGCTGGAACTATTAGACTATGCTGATCGCTTGCTTTCTGATAAGCCTATCCCTATGGACTCTATGACTGCTTTTGGTACGTTGGAAATGCTGGGCGATGAAAGTATTAGCCTACTCCAAAAGTTGGACGTAGAGGGCGAATATAAAGGCCTTGCTGGTTATTCTGGTCAATAAACACAGGAAGGGGAGCAATCCCCTTTTTGTTATCAAGTCAATAGTTTTGGGTTTTTCCATATAGGGGGAAATAATGAAGCGGTTAGCAATAGAAACAATCACTAAACCAATGAAGCTGAGAGGAATATCTAAGGGTATAGCTGAGTTGGACGGTCAACGTTTAGAGATTGATTTGGATAGTTTAATGATTGATTTTGGTAGAGAGTCATTTGAATTAGACAGAATAGCAGGAACTAAGGGAGGTAATCGATATTTCTTTCTTTGCCCTGATTGTGGGAGACGGTGCAGGTTGCTTTATAAACGGTATTTGTATTTTAGTTGCGGTACTTGTCTAGATATCCACAAGCACACCCTGAACCGCAGTAAAACGGATTGCCAATACTACTGGGAGCTTGCACTAAAAGAAGCTAGAAAGGTAGAACCAGGGTGGAGTCCTAGACGTGGCGGATATATGTTTGATAGTTTCCCTGAAAGACCAAAGTATATGAAGCGTGACAGGTATCATAAGCACTATATGAAGTTTTTGAAGTATACTAAAAAAGGGGATAGATTTTGGCTGAATGGTTTGAGATTGTAGGACAATATGAAGTAGTGTGCAATTTACAAAACAAACAAATACTACATATTAGACGGTTTGAATGGTAAAAAAGCTAGATATATCAAGGATTTAAGTAAGTAGAGCGTTCCAAAAAGGGTGCAGTAAGCGTTCCAAAAAAAGGGTGAGATAAGGGTGAGGTTGAATATTTAAAAAAGGCTAAGATTAGGCTAAGGTCACATACTTCAAAATAGCAAGATTTTAGCAAGGTACAGGGCTTTTTTTCTAGTGATAGAACCCTAAGATTACCCTAAGGTATCGACACTTTTAGAACCAGAGGAATGGTAAGGTTTTGGTAAGGTATCGAAGTTTTTCAATGTAAAGGTTTTGTAAAGGTAGCATATATAAAAAGTACAAGGTTAGTACAAGGTTACATACTTAAAAATACTAAGGTTTTACAAAGGTAGAGAGGTTTACCGAGGGTTAGAAAAGGTGAGTTTTTTCTTAGGTAGTGGCAGTAAATATGACTGACAAATGGCAGGGTTATGTGTGTTGAACTCCGAGCGAACGCCGAGAAAGTGGCTATCTCCCCCCTATCATTTATCAAGCAGATAAGCGAAGTTTTTAGCCCTCTTATTTCGGATTTACTCCTTGCAGAACGACAAGCAGATAAGGACGACAATAAGCCTTCTTAATTGCTTACAAAACGATAGGGAGTTAAGACGAATTTAAAAGCTCCTTATTTTCGTTTTTCTCCTTGTCAAACGGTAAGGAAATAAGACAGGAAATAACATCGCTTATTTTGATTTTGCTCCCTGAAAAACTGTAAGGAGATAAGGAGACTTATTAGCTTCCTTAATTTGGATTTTCTCCTTACAAAATGATAGGGAAATAAGAACTAAAATAACTCCCCTTATTTTCCTACCAAATGACAGGGAGATAAGAGCGGTTTAAAAGTCTGTTATTTTGGATTTATTGCTTGCAGAATGACAAGGAGATAAGAGAGATAAAAACGTCCCTTAATTGCCTATCAAATGGAATGGAGAATAGGCTTGAACTAAGAGCGAACATAGAGAAAATGCAAAAAAAGCCAAGGCACTCCGCCTCAGCTATAATCTCAATAATATTATTATATCACACAGGAGGCCAAGGCGTGACACCAGAGCAGGTAAAAGAAAAACTAGAGGGCGTTAAGTGGATAAACAAGGAGATCAAAGGCTTATATTTGGAATTGGAAGCCCTGGAAGGTGGCATTATCAAAAAACCAACACTAAGCCATAGCAAGGTACAAACGAGCAGAGAGAACAAGACAGAGAACAATCTTATAAGTGTTCTGAAGCTAACAGAGGATACACTCCAGAGAATTGAGCGCCTTACTGAGGAGAGAATGGCAATATCGGGGCTAATCGATAAGCTGGACAATCCACTTGAGCGTTCTGTTCTAAGACTTTTTTACTTGAATGATCTTGTAGCTTTGGAAGTCGCTGAAGAAATAGGAAAATCTAAAACTTTGGTATATCGAGTAAGGCAGGAAGCTATAGAACACTTAGCAGGTATGGCAAATGCAGATTGATAAAAAAGAGACAGTCAAACAGGTATACAGATTTCTAAAAAGCTATCACTCACTGGTAAAATTGAGTCTAGACGGCCAAGATGGAGCATTTAGAGCCAAAGCTGAGGAGTTGATGGGTGTGATTGAAGCCTTCAGGGACAATCTAGGCGATGTACGACGTGAGATATTCGCCAATCTATTTACAAGACGGACTGGGGAGAGGTTAAAGCTAGGGCGGTTATACGAGACACTGGGCATTGATAAGGCTGAGTATGAACGTCTAAAAGCTGAGATACTGCTAGACTTTGCTAAAAGCTATCGTGGTGGTGTTTTGTTGAGAAATGTTGAGAATTAAGTTAGCAGGTATGGACATTTATGGACACATATCGCCAGTCGTTGAACAGCTCATAAAATGTTGTCAGGTACTAACAAGTTCTTACACGTCCCCCCCCCCCCGTCATCGAAAAACTAAAAAATACTCTCTGGGTATGAACAAGTATGAACATATTCCACCAGAACGGAGATTTAGAAGCGTAAATGTTGGCGAATGTAGGCTGAAGCTTCATATTCGCCCCCTATTTCGCTTTGTTTCGTACTGGACGATTAAAACACCACGGATAAACTAAAAGCCCTTAGAAACAAATCTGGGGGCTTTTGTGAGGTCATAATTTTATAAACCACGCGCTTCATGGTATAATATACCTATCAGCAACTAGCAATAAAAAAAGCACGTTTGACCGTGCTAGTTTCTTGCCTGCTGAACTCGTCAAATCCTAGCCCTTTTGTGGGGCTTTTTTTGTGTACTTTTTGAGAATTTTTAGGAACTTTTAATGATTTCTAATCAAATGAGATTCTTTAAAAACTCAACAATATCAAGCTTTTGGGCGCTCTAAACAAGTTTAAAAGTGTGTGGATTATAATCTAACACAAAAAGGGGAAACTTGCTAACCCTCTAACTAAGGGTTCTCATACTCTTCGAAAATCAAATTCAAACCACGTCAACGTCGCCTTGCCGTACTCAAGTACAGCCTTCGGCTAGTTTCCTAGTTTGCTCTTTGATTTTCATTGAGTATCAGTCAATAATTTTATTCATTTTTCGATCAAAATCATATCGCCCCATCATGACAACATGGTCACAATTACTGCATTTTATTTTGATATCTGCTCCTACACGTGTAATTTCCCAACGATTAGCCTTTTTACCAGTCGACTTGATGGTGCAAGCGTGTGGTTTTTTCATTTCAACAAAATTTCCAACTTGATACATACTACTCTCCTTTTCTTTTTCGATTATATCATAAAAGAGGCGAGCTAGGCTCAACCTCTTTCACTTAATTTGTACGAACTGGTGTAATGAGCTGCATGAAGTCCTCATCAGTGTCTGCTGGAACAAGAGTAAATGGACGAACAGCTGAGATAAAGCTAATGGTCACCTTTCGCTATTTAAAGCTTTAAGAGAATCAATCAAGTAAGTTGGGTTGAAACTAATAGTCAAATCTTCACCAGTCACCTGATCAGTATCGATTTCTTCGTTTACTTTACCAACTTCTGGAGAATGAACATGGGCGCTAACAATACCACCTTTAATTTCAAGCTTCACAGTACCATTTTGAGTCGCACTTGATAAAAGGCGAGCACGCTCCATTGACTGACGTAAGTTTACCACATCAAAAGTAATAGTAGTGTTAAAGTCTGTTGGAATCAAACGATCTGTGTCAGGATAGTTTCCTTCTAACAAACGTGTGTAGAAGCTAATATTTTCGCTTCTAAAGAGGATTTGATTGTTAGCAAAGAAAATCTCTACAGTTTCAATATCATCTGTAAATACCGCTGAAAATTCGCGTAGAGAACGGCTAGGAATTACGACATCAAAATCATCACTATTTTTCTCAAGCATTAATTTTTTCTGGCTTAGACGATGAGAGTCTGTTGCCACTGTTTTTAGCTCCTTATGCTGACTCAATACAAAATGAACACCTGTTAAAATTGGACGACTTTCTTGTGTACTTGCAGCAAAAGCTGTTTCATTGATAATTTTCTTGAGCAATTTTGTTTCAAGAACCAAAGGAGTGCTTGCTGAAATTTCTTGGATTCGTGGATACTGTTCACTATCTTTTCCTTTTAAGGTAATTTCTGATTTGCCGCTGGTTAGAACAATTTGATTTTGTTCAATTTCTTTAAAATCAAGAGTTACATCAGGTAGGCTAGATACCACATTGATAAAGAAGAAGCTTCAAGAAGGATCGAACCTAAAGAAGTAATTAATAGACCAGCATCTTCATTTTTTTGAGAAATAAAATTTTCAATTGAAATTTGACCATTTGAACCAATTAAAGTAACACCTTCATTGGTCACGTCAATTTTGACAGTTGATAAAATAGGAATGGCATTTTTAGAACTAATAGCTCTTTTAGTTGTATTTAAGGCTTGTAGAAATAAATTTTTATTAATTGAAAAATGAATCATGGATTCTCCTTTATTTATTTTTAGTATTAGAAAGATAATAGTAATAATAGAGTCTGTGAAATCTGTGGAAAACAGACTTTAAACAAGTCATATCAAGTTTTTTGGCTTGTTTAAAAAATGTGGATAAAAAAGATAAAAAAGCGAAAGTTATCCACAAGTTATTTTATTTTCTTTTTGATTGATTCAATTTCTAAACGTAAATTATCGTCTTCATCAATCAAAGATTTAATTTTTGCATGGGCATGAATGACTGTTGTATGATCTTTTCCTCCAAATTCCTTCCCAATTTTTGGAAGACTATTATCTGTCAGTTCTCTAGATAAATACATGGCTACTTGACGGGCCAACACAATATTTTGAAGGCGTCTGCTTCCCTTCATTTCTTTGACGCTGACACCATAAAAGTTACCGACTTCATTTTGGATTTTATCAATTGGGATGACGAGCATTTGGCTAACATCTTGTTTGCGAGCTCTAATAGCTTCTGCAGCAATATCAATAGTGATATCCTTGATTTTTTTTTACTCTGGCAATTAAAGTGATGTCGTTGATGGCTCCCTCAAGATCTCGAACATTTGAATCAAATTGCCCAGCTAGGTATTCTAGAGTATCACTTTGGAAATTGTAGCCTAAATGTTCCGTTTTACTTTGTAAAATGGCAATACGTGTTTCAAAGTCAGGGGGTGTGATAGTTTGTGTCAATCCCCAACTAAAGCGCGTGACAAGCCTCTCCTCGAGCCCTTCTAGATGTTTTGGACTTCGATCACTGGTTAGGACAATCTGTTTTTGCTTGTCATGAAGGGCGTTAAAGGTATTGAAAAATTCTTCCTGAGTTGCGACTTTTTTTCCGCTGAGTGACTGGATATCATCGATTAACAAAAGATCAAGACTACGATAGGTTTTTTTAAATTTTTCCATTTCCCCAAGCCTTAAGTGATCAAGAAAGTCATTAATAAAGCTTTCAGCAGGTATGTATTTGACACGCGCATTTGGAATATTTTTTAGAATTTCATTTCCAATAGCGTTTAACAGGTGAGTCTTACCAAGTCCCGGTCCTCCATAGATAAAAAGAGGGTTATAGGTCAGAGCCAAATCTTCAGAGACAGCTAAAGCGGCTGATACTGCCCAAACATTTCCATCCCCTTGAATAAAATTATCAAAGGTATACTTTTCTTTTAACCCAGTATCCGAATAAGGAATAGATGCTAACTTTGGACTATAATCATAAAGAGTTGAATTTGTAGCTTCTTCAACTTGTGAGATAGCCGTATCTTGAGGTTTAGTGAAAATATAGTGGGGAGTTATCTCAGCATCATAAATTTCAAATCCGGCAACTACAATAATATCTTTTAGTTGTTTTTCCCAGACCATTTCCATTTCAGATCGTGGTAAATATAGTGGCAACATTTTCCTCTACCTTGATGAGTTCAGCTTGAATAGCATAGAAATCATACATGGATCGAGTCAGTCTTTCTTGAGCAAATTCTAATATACGATTCCAAAATTGTTTTTCTTTCAATCCTTTCTCCTCCTTTACTATTTAAAAGTTTTATACTAGACCTATTTTACCATAGAGAACAAGAATTTTCCACAAGCTGTGAAAAATAATCCACAATGTTACCAAGTTTTATCCACAGGTTGGGGATAAAAGCAGAAACTATTTATTTATTAAGCTTTTTATTGAAAAAAATAGTGGATAACCTTGTGAGATAAAAAAATAAAAGAACAGCCTTATTTCAGGCTGTTGATAATTCTACTGTATTCTTCTTGATTTGAAAAAGAAATAATGATTTTTCCACTATCTTTTTTAGACAGTTTAATCTCTACATCTAATCCGAGTAGTTTTTTTAACTGTTCTTCTTCATTTTGTATGAAATGATCATTTTTTTGCAGTTTCTTTTGTTTTTTCTCTGTCAGAAGAGCTTCTAACTTCCTTACAGAAATGTCTTCTTCTATAATTCGTTGAAAGAAATAGTCTTGTTGTTCCTTATTCAACCCAACTAGAGAACGCGCATGAGCTTGTGATAGTTTGCCATTTTCTACTTCTGAAAGGATCTGTTCTGGCAAGGACAGCAAGCGAATAGAGTTGCTGATGTATGGACGAGACTTGCCCATTTTATCTGCAATTTCAGCATGGGTAAATCCTTTCTCTACGAGAGATTCATAGGCGCGTGCTTCTTCTATTGGGTTTAAATTTTCTCTCTGCAAATTTTCAATAATGGATTGGACCATCATCTCTTGGTCTGAAAGCTTTTTAATAACAGCTGGGATAGACCTTAGACCAGCTAAAAGTGAAGCCCGATAGCGTCTTTCTCCTGCAAGGATTTCATAACCAATAACAGGAGATTGACGAACAATAATCGGTTGAATGACCCCATTTTCTTTGATAGACTGTGCTAGTTCATCTAGTTTTTCTCCATCAAATTCTTTTCGAGGTTGATAGGGATTTTTTTGTATATCCGTGATAGAAATCATTTCAAATTTTTCCATGATTCTACACTAACACATCTTTTCTCTTATGTAAAGCTTTCTTTACATAGATGTCAATTAAGATTCTAAATCGCCTGAACTCTTGTCAAGTTTAATAGATGTAGTTTCTTCTTTACCATTACGATAGTAGGTTATTTTAATGGTGTCTCCGATAGAATGATTGTAAAGAGCACTTTGTAAGTCTGTTGATGAAGCAATCTCTTTGTCATCTACTTTTGTAATAACATCGTATTTTTCAAGGTGACCATTGGCAGGCATATTACTTTGCACAGAGCGAACAACTACACCAGATGTTACATTGCTTGGAACATTCAGTCTTCTAATATCACTTGTATTAATATTTGAGAGATTGACCATTTGGATGCCCAAAGCTGGACGCGTTACTTTTCCGTTCTTTTCTAACTGTTCAATAATATTGATAGCATCATTTGCAGGGATTGCGAAACCAAGACCTTCTACAGATGTTCCTCCATTTGTGGCAATTTTACTTGAGGTAATTCCGATAACTTGTCCTTGAATATTGATTAGTGGGCCACCAGAGTTACCTGGGTTAATAGCAGTATCAGTTTGGATGGCTTTGTAGAAATGGCTTGTCCATCTTCAGATTTTAAAGACACATTTCGATTTAGACTAGATACGATACCTTGAGTGACAGTATTAGCATATTCAGAACCTAACGGGCTACCAATAGCAATTGCAGTTTCTCCTACGGATAACTTGCTAGAATCACCAAACTCAGCTACTGTTGTAACTTTTTCTGAAGAGATTTTGACGACAGCAATATCAGAGAAAGTGTCAGCTCCGACAATTTCTCCGGATACTTTAGTTCCATCAGACAAACGAATATCTACTTTGCTGGCACCATTTATAACGTGATTATTGGTGACAATGTAAGCGTCTTTGTCATTTTTTTTATAAATAACCCCAGATCCTTCACTAGAGATTTGCTGAGAATCTGTATCAGTATCATCATTGCCAAATACGCTATTTTGTCTATTTGCTGAATAAGTAATAACAGAAACAACAGCATCTTTTACTTTGTTAACAGCCTGAGTTGTTGAATTTTCGTTCTTATAAGCAGTCTGTGTAATAGTACTATTGTTGTTGGAGTTACTTACAGTACTTTTTTGAGTTAGTTGAGTTATTGAAAAACTACCCAAGGCTCCACTAATAAAGCTAATGACGATAACGACTAATAATTGAAACCATTTTTTGTAAAATGTTTTTAGATGTTTCATATTTGCCTCCATATGTTTGAAATTACTGAAAGTATAAACTGACTAGCTTAATTATAACTTAAAAACAAAAGTTTTTCACAGATTGTGGATAACTTTCAAAAATCTGTGGTTTTCTCGGTTAAAATTAACCTTTTATTTTGTGAATAAGATGTGAAAAAATAAAGAATATGTTAGAATAGAGTCATGAAAATTAAAGTTGTAACAGTTGGGAAACTGAAAGAAAAGTATTTAAAAGATGGTATTGCAGAGTATTCAAAACGAATTTCTCGATTTGCTAAACTTGAAATGATTGAGCTAGCAGATGAAAAAACACCAGATAAGGCCAGTGAGTCAGAAAATCAAAAGATTTTAGAAATAGAAGGTCAGAGAATTTTATCAAAAGTTGGTGACCGTGATTTCGTGATTGTGTTGGCTATCGAAGGGAGAACTTTCTCCTCAGAAGAATTTAGTAAGCAGTTAGAAGAAGCTCCTATAAAAGGCTTTTCTACTCTTACCTTTATTATTGGAGGGAGTTTAGGATTATCATCAGCTGTAAAAAAGAGAGCTAATCTTTCTGTCAGTTTTGGTCGCTTAACCTTGCCCCATCAGTTAATGAGACTAGTCCTTGTTGAACAAATCTATCGGGCTTTTACAATACAGCAGGGATCTCCCTATCATAAATAGAAAATTGACTTTTAATTGAATTTTTGGTAGAATAATTGTGTTAGGTCTCATAGCTCAGCTGGATAGAGCATTCGCCTTCTAAGCGAACGGTCGCAGGTTCGAATCCTGCTGGGATCAATATAGTAGCAAAGCTGGGAATTTTCCCGGCTTTTTTCTTAAAAAAGTACACTTTGGGAGAAAAAAATGACAGTTGAGAGAATTTTATCTAAAATGAAATTCCATTTTGTATAATGGTTTTTGTAAGTTAGCTTACAAGAAAAAAACATTTTAGGAGATTTTATTATGAAAAACACAGTTAAATTGGAACAGTTTGTAGCCTTGAAGGAAAAAGACTTGCAAAAGATTAAAGGTGGGGAGATGAGGAAAATGAATGAAAAGTCCTTTAATTTCTTTAATATCTTTAGAAGAAGATAAAGGAGTAGCAGAATGGATTTTTTCTTATTAGTAGATTTGATATTATATTTTTTAATTATTAGTCATAGTTACCGTTTAATTTGTAAAGGTCAAATAAATAGAAAAGAATTCTTCGTTTTTGGTGCTTATACATTACTAACAGACATAGTATTTGATTTTCCCTTCTATCTTCTAAATTTAGATGGGTTAGGGATTGAAACATTTTTATTTCCTTTATTCTTATATTCCTATTTTCGATGGATGAAACAGTATGAGAGGGATAGAGGACTATTTCTAAGTTTACTACTATCTCTTTTATATGAGAGCACTCATAACTTTTTGTCCGTAACTTTCTCCTCTATAACAGGAGACAATTTTGTTTTACAATATTATTACCTATTCTTTTCCGTTGTAACGGTGTTGACTTATGTTGTTATCTTAAAAATCATTCATTATTTCCATTTGGAACTAGCCTATTTTGACAAGGACTACCTTTATCCTTTCTTGAAAAAAGTATTTTTTGCCTTACTACTGCTCCATATTGTATCTTTCGTTTCAAATATGGTAAGTACGATTAAACATTTGAATAGTTTTGGAAGTATTTTATCATCTATCGTCTTTATTTCTCTCCTTTTAACCTTCTTTGCAATGAATTCGCATAAAGTTCAAATAGAGAAAGAGATTGCTTTGAAGCAGAAGAAATTTGAACAGAAACATTTACAAAACTACACAGATGAAATTGTCGGTCTGTATAATGAAATCCGTGGTTTTCGACATGACTATGCTGGGATGCTTGTCAGCATGCAGATGGCAATTGACAGTGGTAATTTACAGGAAATTGACAGAGTTTACAACGAAGTTTTGGTTAAAGCCAATCACAAACTGCGCTCAGATAAGTATACTTACTTTGATTTGAACAACATAGAAGATTCAGCTTTACGAAGTTTGGTCGCTCAGTCAATTATCTATGCTAGAAATAATGGTGTAGAGTTTACACTGGAAGTAAAAGATACGATTACCAAGCTCCCAATCGAACTATTGGATTTAGTGCGTATCATGAGCATTTTATTGAACAATGCTGTCGAAGGATCGGCTGATAGTTATAAAAAGCAGATGGAAGTAGCAGTTATTAAGATGGAAACTGAAACAGTGATTGTGATTCAGAATTCATGTAAAATGACGATGACTCCTTCAGGAGATCTATTTGCTTTAGGATTCTCCACTAAGGGAAGGAATCGCGGAGTTGGATTAAATAATGTGAAAGAACTACTGGATAAGTACAACAACATTATTTTAGAAACAGAGATGGAAGGCAGTACATTTAGACAAATCATTAGATTTAAGAGGGAATTTGAATGAAAGTTTTAATTTTAGAAGATGTTATTGAACATCAAGTGAGACTAGAGAGAATATTGGATGAAATTTCGAAAGAATCGAATATTCCAATATCATACAAGACAACGGGAAAAGTTCGTGAGTTCAAGGAATATATTGAAAACGACGAAGTAAACCAGCTTTACTTTCTAGATATCGATATTCATGGAATTGAGAAAAAAGGATTTGAGGTTGCTCAGCTCATTCGTCATTACAATCCCTACGCTATTATCGTCTTTATCACCAGTCGATCAGAGTTTGCGACTTTAACCTATAAATACCAGGTATCAGCTCTAGATTTTGTTGATAAGGATATCAATGATGAGATGTTTAAGAAGAGAATTGAGCAAAATATTTTTTACACGAAGAGTATGTTACTTGAAAATGAAGATGTTGTAGATTATTTTGATTACAATTACAAGGGAAATGATTTAAAAATTCCTTACCATGATATTTTGTATATTGAAACGACAGGAGTCTCTCATAAATTGCGCATTATTGGTAAGAATTTTGCCAAAGAGTTCTATGGTACCATGACAGATATTCAGGAAAAGGACAAACATACTCAGCGATTTTATTCTCCTCATAAGTCATTTTTGGTAAATATAGGCAATATTAGAGAAATTGACCGAAAGAATCTAGAAATTGTTTTCTATGAAGACCATCGTTGTCCTATTTCAAGGTTAAAAATTAGAAAATTGAAAGATATTTTAGAGAAAAAATCTCAAAAGTGATTGACAATTAGTAAGAAATTGATATAATGGTTATATCTGCTACAGATAGAAGGTCCGTTGGTCAAGGGGTTAAGACACCGCCTTTTCACGGCGGTAACACGGGTTCGAATCCCGTACGGACTATTTTATCCGCCATAGCTCAGTTGGTAGTAGCGCATGACTGTTAATCATGATGTCGTAGGTTCGAGTCCTACTGGCGGAGTATAGATAAAAGGGGCTCTTTGTCAACTGTAGTGGGTTGAAGAAAAGCTAAGCTCGAGAAAGGACAAATTTAGTCCTTTCTTTTTTGATATTCAGAGCGATAAAAATCCGTTTTTTGAAGTTTTCAAAGTTCCGAAAACCAAAGGCATTGCGCTTGATAAGTTTGATGAGATTATTTGTCGCTTCCAGTTTTGCGTTAGAATAGGGTAACTGAAGAGCGTTGACGATTTTCTCTTTGTTCTTTAGAAAGGTTTTAAAGACAGTCTGAAAAAGAGGATGAACCTTCTTTAGATTGTCCTCAATGAGTCCAAAGAATTTCTTCGGCTCCTTATTCTGAAAGTGGAAAAGCAAGAGTTGATAGAGATGATAGTGGTGTTTCAAGTCTTCTGAATAGCTCAAAAGCTTGTCAAGAATCTCTTTATTGGTTAAGTGCATACGAAAAGTAGGGCGATAAAAACGTTTATCACTCAATTTACGACTATCCTGCTGGATGAGCTTCCAGTAACGCTTGATAGCCTTATATTCATGGGATTTTCGATGGAACTGATTCATGATTTGGACACGCACACGACTCATAGCACGGCTCATGTGTTGGACAATATGAAAACGATCCAACACGATTTTAGCGTTTGGAAAAAGCTGTTTAGCCAAGTCATAGTAAGGGCTAAACATATCCATAGTAATGATTTTGACGCGACATCGGACGACTCTATCATATTTAAGAAAGTGATCTCGAATGACGGCTTGTGTTCTACCCTCAAGAACAGTGATGATATTGAGCTTGTCAAAATCTTGCGCAATAAAGCTCATCTTTCCCTTTGTAAAGGCGTACTCGTCCCAGGACATAATCTCAGGAAGACGCGAAAAATCATGCTCAAAGTGAAAATCATTGAGCTTGCGAATAATAGTTGAAGTTGAGATGGAAAGCTGATGGGCAATATCGGTCATAGAATTCTTTTCAATCAACTTTTGCGCAATTTTTGGTTGATAATATGAGGGATTTGATGATTCTTCTTGACGATAGAAGTCTCAGCGACCATCATTTTCAAGCAATGATAGCATCTAAAACGGCGCTTTTTAAGGAGAATTCTAGTAGGCATACCAGTCGTTTCAAGGTAAGGAACCTTAGACGATTTTTGAAAGTCATATTTCTTCATTAGACTTCCACAATCAGGACAAGGTGGAGCATCATAATCCAGTTGAGCGATGATTTCTTTGTGTGTATCCTTATTGATGATATCCATAAATTGGATATTAGGGTCTTTGATATCGAGTAGTTTTGTGATAAAATGTAATTGTTCCATATGATTCTTTCTAATGAGTTGTTTGATCGCTTTTCATTATAGGTCTTATGGGACTTTTTTTCTACACAAAATAGGCTCCATAATATCCATAGGGGGGTTACCCACTACAAATATTATAGAGCCATAAAAGGGAACACAACTGTGTTCCTCTTTTTGTATCAATTTGTATCACCAAGCATCTTCATAAGGAAGTCTGTTATTTCTTGAGGACTTTCTTTTTTTCCATGTGCAATCCAAGTTTGGCAGACACCAAAAAGTGCGTGAGTTAGATAGATGCTACTGTATTCTAATTCAGTGGTATTAAGATTCAGTTGCATAAATCGCTTTTGTAAATCTGTACTGAGCATGATATGAAGTTTATTTCGTAAGAAATTTTGAATTTCTTTAGTCCCGTTTTCAGAAAGAAGGGCAGCCAGAAGTGGTTCTGACTCTAGATATTCAAAGACTTCTAAAATAGCGTCTCTTTTATGATGAGCATGTTTTTGAAAAATATATTCAAATGTATGAAATAGCTTGCTTGATAGTGCTCAATCATATCATACTTATCCTTATAGTGAGTATAGAAGCTGGAACGACTAATTCCGGCTTTTTTTGCTAACTTGACAGTAGAAATTTGATCAAATGGTTGTTCCATCAGTAATTCTACCATAGCATTTTCAATAGTTCTCTTTGTTTTTAAGCGTTTGTTACTTTCTTGCATATTTCCTCCTTGTAAACAAATTAGACTATATGTCTAAAAATGAATTTTTTATCTTGTAATTTAGATTTTTTAATGTATAATCTATTATATCAAAATTTTAGACAATATGTTTAAAAAAGGAGAAACTATGTTTAAAGAATGGAAAGCAATTTTTAAAAAACCAACCTTTATTATTGTCATGATAGGGATTTCTCTTATTCCAGCTCTGTACAATATCATATTTTTATCCTCAATGTGGGATCCATATGGGCAATTGTCTGACTTACCTGTGGCAGTTGTCAATAATGATAAAGAGGCTTCCTATAATGGTAATACTATGGCAATAGGAAAAGACATGGTGTCCAATTTAAAAGAAAATAAAACCTTGGATTTTCATTTTGTAGATGAAGAAGAAGGTAAGAAGGGTTTAGAAAATGGTGATTACTATATGGTAGTGACTTTACCAAGTGATCTATCTGAAAAAGCAGCTTCTATTTTAACGGCTCACCCAGAGCAAATGCAAATCGATTATCAGACTTCAAGTGGTCATAGCTTTATTGCCAGCAAGATGAGTGATTCTGCTATGACACAATTAAAGCAGAATGTTTCTACCAATGTAACCGAGACCTATACTAAAGCTTTATTTAACAAAATGGTCGATTTAAAGGATGGTATGAGTCAAGCAGCTTCTGGTAGTAAAAAATTAACTGATGGAGCGAATCAGTTAGTGGCAGGAAGTCAAACATTAACTACCAACCTACACTCTTTAGCAGATTCAAGTTTAACATTTTCAAATGGAACGGAGCAGTTTACTAAAGGATTATCCTCTTATGTTTCTGGTGTCGAACAACTTCATCTTGGCTTAGGAAATTTTAATAGTGGTTTAGTTACATATACTGGTGCAGTGAGTCAATTAGATAGCGGGTTAGGTCAATTATCTTCTAAAAGTCCTGAATTAGTAAGGGGAATCAATCAGTTATATACTGGTGTAGAATCCTATACTGGCGGTGTTTCTCAGCTTAATGCTGGTCTTAATCAATTTTCATCTGGTGTTAGTGCCTACACCAATGGAGTGGGAAGTCTTGCAATAGGTGCTAATCAGCTATCCAATCAATCAGCTACACTTCGAATGGGGGTGGAGCAATTAAGTGAAGGGATTCAACAACTTTCTAGCAAGTTAGATGCTTCGTCTGGGAAAAAAGATCAAATTAATCAATTATCTTATGGTCTAAATCGGTTAAATCAAGCTATTCAAAATATTGATGTTGGAGATACAAAACAATTAGATTCTGTTTTATCAAGTATAGCATCTCTTTCTAATCAAATGTTAGCAAGTGCTCAGTCTGAAAAAGCAACTACATTAGCAAATATTCAATCGACAGCAGCTTATCAATCTTTGACAAGTGAGCAACAAGCTGAAATAAGTGATTCTGTATCTCAAAATTCGACTGATAGTATTCAATCGGCCCAGTCAATTATAGCTTTAGTACAAGGTTTACAGGGAAGCTTGGAAAACTTACAAAATCAATCTTCAAATATTTCGACATTAAAAATCAAGCTAATCAAGTATTACCGCTTGCTTCTACTTCTTTGACAGGATTGTCAAGTGGATTAACAGAGATACAAGGAGCTGTTACTAGCAAATTAGTTCCTACTAGTCAGTCGATTGCATCAGGTGTAAAGGCATATACTATAGGTGTTGATAAAGTTTCTCAGGGCGCAAGTCAACTAAGTGAAAAAAATGCCACCTTGACAGGTAGTTTGGACCAACTAGTTTCAGGGTCAACTACCTTGACACAAAAATCTTCTAGCTTGACAGCAGGAGTTGGTCAATTAGTTGAAAAAACTCCAGAATTAGTATCTGGTATTGAAAAATTATCAACTGGATCCAATCAATTGAATCAAAAGAGTCAAGAATTAATGGCAGGAGTTGATAAATTGCAGTCAGGCTCTAGCCAACTAGCTGACAAATCCAGTCAGTTACTTTCAGGTGCTTCTCAATTAGAAAGTGGAGCTAATAAATTGGCAGATGGAGCTGGGAAACTAGCAGAAGGTGGAACAAAGTTAACTTCTGGATTGGAAGGTTTACAGACAGGAGTTGCTTCTTTTGGACAAGGATTAGGTAATGCTAGTGATCAACTCAAATCAGTATCTACGGAATCTCAAAATGCAGAGATTTTGTCAAATCCTCTCAGTCTATCCAAAACTGACAATGACCAAGTTCCTGTAAATGGAGTTGCAATGGCTCCTTATATGATATCAGTTGCTCTTTTTGTTGCAGCAATATCAACGAATATGATTTTTGCAAAGCTGCCTTCAGGACGTCATCCAGAGAGCCGTTGGGCTTGGTTGAAATCTCGAGCTGAAATAAATGGTATTATAGCTGTTTTAGCAGGGATTTTGGTATATGGAGGAGTTCATCTTATTGGTTTAACTGCTAATCATGAGATGAGAACATTTATTCTCATTATCCTAACAAGTTTAGTATTCATGTCCATGGTGACCGCTTTAACAACATGGAATAGCCGTATAGGAGCTTTCTTTTCTCTTATTTTGCTTTATTACAGTTAGCATCAAGTGCAGGTACTTATCCACTTGCCTTGACAAATGATTTCTTTAGAGCTATTAATCCCTGGTTACCAATGAGTTATTCAGTTTCAGGATTACGACAAACAATCTCTATGACAGGAAATATTCATCACCAAGTTATTTTCCTTGCTGTGATATTAGTACTATTTATTGGTTTAGGTATGCTAGCCTATCAACCTAAGAAAATGGAAGGAGATTAAAAAAATCGACCGATTAACTGGTCGATTTTTTATGCCTTAGATGACTTTCGTCTGTGATTATAGATTCCAAATAGTAAGAGAGAAGTAAAGGAACAGATTGCTCCAGTAATAAAACCATTGGGAATAAAGGAAAGTGTAATAGTTCCTTTCCCCTTAGGAACATCAACTTTCATAAAGCCAGTTTGAGCTTGTTTAATTTCTATTTTCTTATCATCTTGGTAGGCAGACCAACCTTTGTCATAAGGAATGGTGAAGAAAATAGATGTATCTTGTTGGACTTCATATGTAGCAAAAACCTTGTTTTTAGAAGTTGATACTGTGACAGGTTGTTCTTTAATTTTTTGAATTGCCTCAGTTAAAGTTTGGGTATCTAAACGATAAAAGGTAGGAGATTCAAATGATACTTGTGAATTTCCAGGGAAACTAACATTGATATTGAAAGTCTTTTTCTCTTTTGTATAGCCTAGATTAAAGAAGGAGAATGTATTATCAGCTGTAAAAGTTTTCTTTTCTCCATTTACAAGGATGTCAACTTTCTTTTGTTTGTCATTAGAAAAGTGAAGGTTTGTGAAAGAAAGATAAACTTGGCTGTTTTCTGGAACTTCAATTTGATACTGGATTGCTGCATCCTCATTTGAAGAACTTGTAACACTAATCAAATCATCAGTATTTTCAGTTTTTTCATAATGTATTGGAGAAAAATAATCAAAATTGACGTTAGCAAGTTGATTTAAAAACGATGCCTGATTATCCAAGGTATGTTCATTGAACTTGACATCATTGTAAACAGATTGACTAGCAAATGCAATCGGAAGAGAGTATTGATTTTCATATAGGGTAAGATTATCTTTTTGATATACATCTTGGAAACCATACTTATCAATAGGGTTTTCTGAGATATTATACTGGATGCCAAATAAACTATCAGCCAAAATACTATTATTGGCATAGCGGAGATTGAGATTAGTCCCAGAGGATTTAAACCCAAGTTTATCCAAAGTAGAGCTTGCTGAACGATTTCGAACAGATGAAAATTGAGATATTCCATTGTAGTTGAATTTCATACTGTCATTTCCTGTCTGAGTTTCTAGTTTCTCAGTACGAGTAAATTGGTTCCCAATATATGTTGAGAAAGATTCCATAGCTGGGATATATCGATTATAAGCACTTCGAGAAGCAAATCCCCATTCCTTAGCAATTCCGTCCATTTGAGATGAGGCATTTAAACTCATTTCAACCATCATAAATAAAGAGATTAGAATGGCAAATAGATTTACAGAGATAAACTTTTTAATAACTACAAGGAGTAAAAGAGAATAGACAACTAAAAATTCAAGAGTAAGCAGAATATTCAAATCTGTTAGAAAAGAATAATGCGATTTTAGATAGATGGTGGCTAAAAATCCTGTTACTACAAGAAAAAGCGAAACTAAAAAATTCCAGACTTTAATTTCTTTCAGACGCTTTAAGACTTCTGCTGCTGTGTAAATTAACAAGGTAGAGAAAATCCAAGCATAGCGATGTAAAAACATATTTGGAGTATGCATACCTTGCCAAAATAAATCAAGAGCTTCTATATAAAAGCTTGCAATTAGAAATGCAAAGAAAATTGCATAGATAAGTTTCACGTGAAACTTAATAGATTTCATCGTAAAAAATAAAATGGTTAAAATAAAGGGAAGCAGTCCAACAAAAATCATTGGGATAGCCCCATACTTTGTTGTATCAAATGAACCAATGAATTGCTTAGCAAAGAGATCAAGATACCAGCTACTTTCAGTTTGAAACTTTGTAATTTCTGTCAATTTTTCCCCATGTGTCTGTAAATCAAACAGAGTAGGAAGAGTCAGAATCAAGCTAGCCATACCAGCTAAAAAGGAGGTGATTATGAAATCAAGAAAAGATGACTTTCGAGTTTTAAAGTCCCAAGAAATTTGACAGATATACCAGAAGATAAGAAACAATGCTGTCATATATCCAAAATAATAATTTTGAATAAACAAAATTGACAGGCTTGTAAAGTACAATAGGAATTTCTTTTCAGTGATAAGTAGCTGTAAACCAGTTATAATTAAAGGAATTAAGATAAAAACATCTAGCCAGGTTTTTATCTCTAGTTGACTGATAGTAAAACTCATCAGAGCATAGGAAGTAGATAAAGTTAGTTTTAAAGACTTAGGAATCGATTGAGATAATTTATTTAAACTAAAGTAAGTTGACAGTCCAATCAATCCAAATTTTAAGAGAGTTGTCAGATAGACAGCATCTGGCATATTCGACAGATTAAAAAAATAAACTAGAGGTGAAAGAAAACTTCCCAAGTAATAACTAGATAGGGCATAGAAATTTAATCCGAGGCCACTTGTAAAGGTGTAAAACAGACTACCATTTCCATGCAGGATATTTCGTAAAGTTACATCAAAAATAACGTATTGATGAAACCCATCTCCTAATAGTGGAGATGTCTCGCTGTTCCAGTAGATACCTTGAGATAGATATACTCCTGTCATAATGATTACGGGAATGATGAAAGAAACAAAATAGGTCCAATATGTTTTAAAAAATAATTTCATGTTACCTCATAAAATGTTAGAAAACTCAGCTGGTTAATCCAACTGAGTTTTGAAGTTTTTAGTCTTTCCAAAGTTCTTTTACTTTTGCTTGTACTTCTGCATTTTCTAGGAATTCATCATAGGTTTCATCGATACGGTCAATGACGCCATTTTTGGACAAGACAATGATATGGTTAGCTAGAGTTTGAATAAACTCGTGGTCATGGCTGGCAAAGATGATTGATTCTTTAAAGTTTTTCAATCCATCATTCAAGCTTGAGATAGATTCCAAGTCCAAGTGATTGGTTGGGTCATCAAGTACAAGGACATTTGATTTCAAGAGCATGAGTTTTGAAAGCATGACACGAACTTTTTCTCCCCCTGACAAGACGTTTACAGGTTTGTTAACTTCATCTCCAGAGAAGAGCATACGGCCGAGGAAGCCACGTAGGAAAGTATTGTCATCTTCTTCTTTACTTGCGAATTGACGCAACCAGTCAAGGATTGACTCTCCTCCTGCAAAATCTGCCGAGTTATCTTTTGGCAAGTAAGAACGGCTAGTAGTTACTCCCCACTTGACAGTTCCTTTATAGTCAATGTCCCCCATGATTGCACGAATTAATGCAGTCGTTTGGATGTCATTTTGTCCAATTAGCGCTGTCTTATCACCTGGACGTAAGATAAAGCTGATATTATCTAAAATAGTCTCACCATCAATCTTTACAGATAGATTTTCTACTGTCAAGAGATCATTACCGATTTCACGTTCCGCTTTAAAGTTGATAAATGGATATTTACGACTAGATGGTACAATTTCTTCAAGTTCAATTTTATCAAGCATTTTCTTACGTGATGTTGCTTGCCTTGATTTAGAAGCATTGGCAGAGAAACGAGCAACGAATTCTTGCAATTGCTTAATTTTTTCTTCTGCTTTGGCATTACGGTCTGCTAGCAATTTAGCAGCGAGTTCAGAAGATTCCTTCCAGAAGTCATAGTTTCCGACATAGAGTTTGATTTTTCCAAAGTCAAGGTCGGCCATGTGAGTACATACTTTGTTTAAGAAGTGACGGTCGTGGGATACTACGATAACGGTGTTATCAAAGTCAATCAAGAAGTCTTCTAACCAAGTAATCGATTGGATATCCAAACCGTTGGTAGGCTCGTCCAATAGAAGAACATCTGGTTTACCAAACAGTGCTTTGGCAAGGAGAACTTTTACTTTTTCACCGTTGGCCAATTCGCTCATGTTTTGGTAGTGTAATTCTTCTGAAATGTTTAGATTTGAAGTAGTTGAGAGGCTTCACTTTCTGCTTCCCAGCCCCCAAGCTCGGCAAATTCTCCCTCGAGTTCGGCAGCTCGGACGCCATCCTCATCTGAGAAATCTTCCTTCATGTAGATAGCATCTTTCTCCTTCATGATACTATAAAGTTTTTCATTTCCCATGATAACAACATCAATGGCACGTTCATCCTCATAGTCAAAGTGATTTTGACGAAGCACAGAGAGACGTTCATCTGGACCAAGAGAAATATGACCAGTAGTAGGTTCGATATCTCCAGCTAAAATTTTTAAAAAGGTTGATTTTCCGGCACCATTAGCACCGATTAATCCGTAAGTATTTCCTTCTGTAAATTTGATATTGACATCATCAAAAAGTTTACGATCACTAAAACGTAGTGAAACATCAGATACTGTAAGCAATGTTTTTCTCCTATAACTCCTATAATGTGTAATATATTTATTCTACTAGAAAATACGGAAATATTCAAATTTTTATCTGTCAATTTTGTGTAAATTAAATTTACAGCATACTTTACACGAATCCGTAAATAGCAAGGTTGATTTATTTTTATAAATTGCAGTTATTTCATTAAAAAAATGCTATAATTGAAGGGACCATATCGAAGGAGAATAAAATGACTAAACCCATTATTTTAACAGGAGACCGTCCAACAGGAAAATTGCATATTGGACATTATGTTGGAAGTCTCAAAAATCGAGTATTATTACAGGAAGAGGATAAGTATGATATGTTTGTGTTCTTGGCTGACCAACAAGCCTTGACAGATCATGCCAAAGATCCTCAAACCATTGTAGAGTCTATCGGAAATGTGGCTTTGGATTATCTTGCAGTTGGATTGGATCCAAGTAAATCAACTATCTTTATTCAAAGTCAAATTCCAGAATTAGCTGAGTTGTCTATGTATTATATGAATCTGGTTTCATTAGCACGTTTGGAGCGTAATCCAACTGTCAAGACAGAGATTGCTCAAAAGGGATTTGGAGAAAGTATTCCAACAGGATTTGGTTTATCCAATAGCTCAAGCAGCTGACATCACAGCCTTTAAGGCCAATTATGTTCCTGTTGGGACAGATCAGAAACCAATGATTGAGCAAACTCGCGAGATTGTTCGTTCTTTTAACAATGCATATAACTGTGATGTCTTGGTAGAGCCGGAAGGTATTTATCCAGAAAATGAGAGAGCAGGGCGTTTGCCTGGTTTAGATGGAAATGCTAAAATGTCTAAATCCCTTAATAACGGTATTTATTTAGCTGATGATGCGGATACTTTGCGTAAAAAAGTAATGAGTATGTATACAGATCCAGATCATATTCGAGTGGAAGATCCAGGTAAAATTGAAGGCAATATGGTTTTCCATTATCTAGATGTTTTTGGTCGTCCAGAAGATGCTCAAGAAATTGCTGACATGAAAGAACATTATCAACGAGGTGGTCTTGGTGATGTGAAGACCAAGCGTTATCTACTTGAAATATTAGAACGTGAACTTGGTCCTATTCGTGAGCGCCGTATCGAATTTGCTAAGGATATGGGAGAAGTTTATAATATGCTTCAAAAAGGTAGTGAAAGAGCGCGTGAAGTTGCGGGTCAAACTCTATCTGAGGTTAAAGGGGCAATGGGACTTCATTACTTTAACTAAGTTTATTTTACAAGGAACTATCATTTCTATCAGGAAGAAAAGATAGTTTTTTATTTAACCCTGTATCATTTGACAAATTTTTATAGAATGGTATGATAGATACAATATAAAAAGAGTCAAGCTCAAAAAGAAAGAAAAGAGGAAACTTCGAATGTCTAATTGGGACACTAAATTTTTGAAAAAAGGTTTTACCTTTGATGATGTATTGCTTATTCCAGCTGAAAGTCATGTGTTGCCTAACGATGCAGATTTAACAACTAAATTGGCAGATAATCTGATTTTAAATATCCCAATTATTACCGCTGCCATGGACACAGTTACAGAGAGTCAAATGGCCATTGCTATTGCTCGTGCAGGTGGTCTCGGAGTTATCCATAAACATGTCAATTGCTCAACAAGCAGACGAGGTTCGAAAGGTAAAACGTTCTGAAAATGGAGTTATTATTGATCCGTTCTTCTTGACGCCTGAACATACAATTGCTGAAGCAGATGAGCTTATGGGTCGTTACCGCATCAGTGGTGTTCCAGTTGTTGAAACACTTGAAAATCGTAAATTAGTTGGTATTTTGACAAACCGAGATCTTCGTTTTATTTCAGATTATAACCAACCAATCTCAAACCATATGACCAGTGAAAATCTTGTGACTGCTCCTGTAGGTACAGATCTTGCAACGGCTGAAAGTATTCTTCAAGAACACCGTATTGAAAAACTTCCATTGGTAGATGAAGAAGGTCGTCTTTCTGGTTTGATTACTATCAAAGATATTGAAAAAGTTATTGAGTTTCCAAATGCGGCTAAAGATGAGTTTGGTCGTCTTCTAGTTGCAGGTGCAGTAGGTGTCACTTCAGATACATTTGAACGTGCAGAGGCCCTTTTTGAGGCAGGAGCTGACGCAATTGTTATCGATACGGCGCATGGTCATTCTGCAGGTGTCTTACGTAAAATTGCTGAGATTCGTGCCCATTTCCCAGATCGTACTTTGATTGCTGGAAATATTGCTACTGCTGAGGGAGCGCGTGCCCTTTATGAAGCAGGTGTAGACGTTGTCAAGGTTGGTATTGGACCAGGTTCAATCTGTACAACTCGTGTGATTGCTGGTGTTGGTGTTCCGCAAGTAACAGCTATCTACGATGCTGCAGCTGTTGCGCGTGAATATGGTAAAACGATCATTGCTGACGGTGGAATCAAGTATTCTGGAGATATTGTAAAAGCCCTTGCAGCAGGTGGAAATGCCGTTATGCTTGGATCTATGTTTGCTGGAACTGATGAAGCTCCAGGCGAAACTGAAATCTTCCAAGGACGTAAATTCAAGACTTACCGTGGTATGGGATCAATCGCAGCAATGAAGAAAGGTTCAAGCGATCGTTACTTCCAAGGTTCTGTCAATGAAGCAAACAAACTTGTTCCAGAAGGAATTGAAGGTCGTGTTGCTTATAAAGGAGCGGCAGCTGATATTGTCTTCCAAATGATTGGTGGTATTCGCTCTGGTATGGGTTACTGTGGTGCAGCTAACCTTAAAGAACTACACGATAATGCTCAATTTATTGAAATGTCTGGTGCTGGTTTGAAAGAAAGCCATCCTCATGATGTACAAATTACTAATGAGGCACCAAATTATTCTATGTAAAAACAATGAAAAGAACTCCCGTGAAAACAGGAGTTCTTTTACAATGTTGTCAATTTTTGTTTACAGAAACTTTACCATCCTGAATAGTGAAGATGCTTAGATTTTCTGGAAGATTCTGAAGATGATCTAAGCTGGTTGTTGTAATAAAGGTTTGGATTGAATGAGAAATCGTTTCTAATAATTTTAGTTGTCTAGTGTTGTCAAGTTCACTCATAACATCGTCAAGCAATAATATCGGAGATTCTGTAGTAATACTTTCCATTAATTCGATTTCTGCTAATTTTATAGAAAGGACGAGACTACGATGTTGACCTTGACTTCCGAAACTAGCATCCATCCCATTTATATAAAAAGAAATATCATCTCGATGAGGACCAACACCAGTATTCTTTTTGAATAGATCTCTGGACCTACTTTTTTCTAAGGCAATTTTGAAAGATTCTGATAAGTCTTCTTTGTCAGTTGGCTTTACAGAAGATTGATAGGATATTGACAACTCTTCAATCTGATTAGAAAGTTCAAAATGTTTCTTACGGCCAAAATGCTCTAGTTTTTTAATAAAATCTAAGCGGTGATTCATCACACGACATCCATAATCAACTAGCTGATCATCCAACACTGAAAGGAAGGTTTCATCTATTTTTTGAGCTGATTTTAGATAGGTATTTCTTTGCTTAAGGATATGGTTATAATTGGTTAAATCTGATAAATAGATTGGTTTAATTTGCCCAAGCTCCATATCAATGAATTTTCGTCGAACCGAAGGTGCTCCTTTAATTAGTTGTAGATCTTCAGGAGCAAATAAGACAACATTTATGTGTCCGACATAATCTGAAAGTCGTGCCTGTTTTAAATGATTAACTTTTGTTACACGGCCTTTTTGTGTTAGTTCGATTTCTAGGGGAATGGATCCAGTTTTTTTCTGAACGAGACCTGAAAGATGAAGTTGTTCCTCATCAAAATGAATGAGATTTTTATCTGTTCTAGTTCGATGACTACGTGTCAAGGCTAAAAAATAGATAGCCTCTAACATATTTGTTTTACCTTGTGCATTGCGTCCTAAAAAGACATTTAATTTAGGATTAAAGTCTATTTTAGTCTCTTTGTAGTTACGAAAAGTTTTGAGAGATAGGTGTTGTAACCACATGATTATCTACCAGGGAATCGCGGAGCTTGTTTGCTTTTGGGTGATGAAGTAGGTTTAGAGTTGTCTTTTTTTACTCCTTTATTCATCTCCTTGACAAGTTTAGCGATTCGTTCTTTTTCAACTTTATCAGCCTGGTATTCATCCTGTTCTTCAGAAGTAGGTTGTGTCAATAAGATGTCAATGTCCATGTCAGGGATGTCAATTTTATCGCCAATACGAAGTTTTTTACCACGACGACTCTCTAATTCTCCATTAAAGTAAACAGAATGTTCATAGAGAAATGATTTGATAGCTCCTCCGCTATGTGTAATTCCAAGTTCTTTGAGTAGTGCTTGGAGGGTAATAAATTCTTCAAATAATTTGTATTCCATAATTCACCTCAATCTTTGGTATTATACCATATTTTCCTAAAAATAGTGAGAGAAACAAGGAGTAATGTAAGCGATTTTTATTTCAAAAGTGTTACAGAGAACAAGAAAATTTCAGGTTTTCGTGATATAATAGAAGTCTGTATATAAGGAGGTAAATCATGGAGTTAGTGCATGGAATTTCAACACATTTTATCCAATCAAAAAAGTTTAAAACGAACAAAATCGCCGTGCGTTTTACCGCTCCATTATCTCTTGATACGATTGCAGGTCGCATGTTGAGTGCGAGTATGCTAGAGACTGCTAATCAGATGTACCCCACTTCTCAAGATTTGAGAAAACATTTGGCCAGTCTATATGGTACAGATATGTTAACCAATTGTTTCAGAAGAGGGCAAAGTCACATTGTAGAATTGACATTTACCTATGTCCGTGATGAGTTTTTAAGTAGGAAAAATGTGCTAACTTCTCAGGTTTTGGAACTTGTAAAAGAAACTCTTTTTTCACCCGTAGTAGTTGATAATGGGTTTGATTCGGCCTTATTTGAAATTGAGAAAAAACAATTGCTAGCAAGTTTAGCAGCTGATATGGATGATTCTTTTTATTTTGCACATAAAGAATTAGATAAATTATTTTTTCATGATCAACGTCTCCAATTGGAATATAGTGATTTACGAAATCGTATTTTAGCTGAAACTCCACAAAGTTCTTATTCTTGTTTCCAAGAATTTTTGGTCAATGATCGAATAGATTTCTTTTTCCTAGGTGATTTTAATGAGGTTGAAATTCAAAATGTATTAGAAACATTTGGCTTTAAAGGTCGAAAAGGAGATGTGAAGGTTCAGTATTGTCAACCTTATTCCAATATCCTTCAGGAAGGTATGGTTCGGAAAAATGTGGGACAATCCATTTTGGAATTAGGTTATCATTGCCCTTCTGAATATGGTGATGAGCAACATTTACCCATAATTGTAATGAATGGTTTACTTGGTGGATTTGCTCACTCTAAGCTCTTTACAAATGTCCGTGAAAATGCTGGATTGGCTTATACTATTTCAAGTCAGCTCGATTTATTTAGTGGATTCTTAAGGATGTATGCTGGTATCAATCGAGAAAATCGTAACCAGGCTCGTAAAATGATGAATAATCAACTGATTGATTTAAGAAAAGGATATTTTACAGAGATTGAGTTAGAGCAGACCAAAGAAATGATTCGTCGGTCTTTATTACTTTCTCAAGATAATCAAAGTTCATTGATTGAACGTGCTTATCAAAATGCCTTACTTGGAAAATCTTCAGCAGACTTTAAAGGTTGGATTACAAAACTCGAGCAAGTTGACAAAGATGCTATTTGTAGAGTAGCTAATAATGTGAAACTACAAGCGATTTACTTTATGGAAGGAATAGAATGACAAAGGTTGTTTTTGAAGAAAAATACTATCCAGCTGTAAAAGAAATGGTTTATCGAACTCGTTTGTCAAATGGCTTGACAGTTGCTCTTTTGTATAAAAAGGAATTTAAAGAAGTTTACGGGAGTGTCACTGTTCAATTTGGTTCGGTAGATACGCTTGTAACAGAAGTTGACGGAGGTGTAAAACAATATCCTGCAGGAATTGCTCATTTTCTTGAACATAAATTATTTGAAAGAGAAGATTCTAGCGATTTGATGTCGGCTTTTACGAGTCTAGGTGCAGATAGCAATGCCTTTACAAGCTTTACAAAAACAAACTATCTTTTTTCAGCAACGGATCATTTTTTAGAAAATTTAGATTTACTTGATGAATTGGTAACATCAGCACACTTTACTGAAGATTCCATTTTTAGAGAGCAGGATATTATCCAGCAAGAACGAGAAATGTATCAAGATGATCCAGATTCGTGTTTATTCTTTTCAACCTTAGCGAATTTGTATCCTGGTACACCTTTAGCAACGGATATAGTTGGAAGCGAGGAGTCTATTTCCCAAATCAATCTAACTAAATTGCAAGAAAATTTTACAAAGTTTTACAAACCTGTAAACATGTCTCTGTTTTTAGTTGGTAATTTTGATGTGGAGCAAGTACAAGACTATTTTGAAAGAAAAGAATTGAAAGATTTAGATGTTCAGGAAGTAGTAAGAGAAAAATTTGTTTTACAGGCTGTAAGCAAACAGACAGTATGAGAATGGAAGTATCTTCTCCCAAACTAGCGATTGGGATTAGAGGTAATCGAGAAGTTGCTGAGGCGGATTGCTATCGACATCATATTTTATTAAAATTATTGTTTGCAATGATGTTTGGTTGGACTTCGGATCGTTTTCAAAAGTTATATGAATCAGGTAAAATAGATGCTTCCTTATCTCTTGAAATTGAAGTAACAAGTCGTTTTCATTTTGTTATGTTGACAATGGATACGAAAGAGCCAGTTGCTTTATCTCATCAGTTTAGGAAGGCTATTCGTAATTTTACAAAGGATTTAGATATTACAGAGGATCATTTAGATATTATCAAAAGAGAGATGTTTGGAGAATTTTTCAGTAGCATGGACTCTCTTGAATTTATTGCAACGCAATATGATGCTTTTGAACATGGTGAGACAATTTTTGATTTGCCGAAAATTTTACAGGAAATTACTTTAGAGGATGTCCTTGATGCTGGACATCATTTAATAGATGATGGTGACATAGTTGATTTTACAATATTCCCATCGTAGTAACCTATCATAATAGACACTAGAAAGAAGGGATGACAAGTATGAGGAAAAAAACAATTGGTGAGGTTTTACGATTAGCTAGAATCAATCAGGGATTGAGTTTAGATGAATTGCAGAAAAAGACAGACATCCAGTTAGATATGTTGGAAGCAATGGAAGCAGATGATTTCGATCAACTTCCAAGTCCTTTTTACACACGCTCTTTCTTGAAAAAATATGCATGGGCTGTTGAGTTAGATGACCAAATTGTTTTGGATGCTTATGATTCCGGGAGTATGATTACTTATGAGGAAGTAGATGTTGATGAAGAAGAGTTGACAGGGCGCAGACGTTCAAGTAAGAAAAATAAGAAAAAACCATCCTTTTTACCTTTATTTTATTTTATTCTTTTTGCCTTATCGATTTTAATTTTTGTGACCTATTATGTTTGGAACTATATTCAAACTCAACCAGAGGGGCCTTCTCTTTCTAATTACAGTGTGGTTCAATCAACAAGTTCAATAAGTTCAACTAGCTCTGTTCCCCACTCCTCAAGTAGTAGTTCATCTAGCAGTTCTTCTAGTGTAGAATCGACTATAAGTGTGTCAGGTGAAGGAAATCATGTAGAAATCGCTTATAAGACAAGTAAGGAAACAGTTAAATTGCAATTGGCAGTTTCAGATGTTACAAGTTGGGTCAGCGTTTCAGAAAGCGAACTTGAGGGCGGTGTAACCTTATCGCCAGAGAAGAAAAGTGCAGAAGCAACAGTTGCAACTAAAAGTCCTGTAACAATTACCTTAGGTGTTGTAAAAGGTGTTGCTTTGACAGTAGATAATCAGACTGTTGATTTATCGAAATTAACAGCTCAGACTGGCCAAATCACTATAACCTTTACTAAAAATTAAGGAAAAACGAATGAAAAAAGAACAAATTCCCAATCTCTTAACAATAGGTCGAATTCTCTTTATACCTATTTTTATCTTTATTTTAACGATAGGAAATTCGATAGAGAGTCATATAGTGGCAGCTATTATCTTTGCTGCTGCTAGTATTACAGACTATTTAGATGGATATTTAGCTCGTAAATGGAATGTGGTTAGTAATTTTGGTAAATTTGCAGATCCCATGGCGGATAAGCTGCTAGTTATGTCGGCTTTTATTATGCTGATTGAGTTAGGTATGGCTCCGGCTTGGATTGTTGCAGTGATCATCTGTCGTGAGTTGGCTGTGACAGGTTTAAGGCTTTTATTGGTTGAAACTGGTGGAACGGTCTTAGCAGCAGCTATGCCTGGAAAAGTTAAAACTTTCAGTCAGATGTTTGCCATTATTTTCTTGCTATTACATTGGACTTTGCTTGGCCAAGTTCTACTTTATGTGGCCTTGTTTTTCACTATCTACTCTGGCTATGATTATTTCAAGGGTAGTGCCTATATATTTAAAGGGACATTTGGTTCGAAATGAAATCAATAATTGATGTAAAAAATCTTTCTTTTCGTTATAAGGAAAGTCAGGAGTACTACGATGTGAAGGGTATTACGTTTCACGTGAAACGTGGAGAATGGCTTTCGATTGTAGGGCATAATGGTAGTGGTAAATCAACGACTGTCCGGTTAATTGATGGTTTACTGGAAGCAGAATCTGGAGAGATTGTAATTGATGGGCGACGTTTGACTGAGGAAAATGTTTGGAATATACGTCGTCAAATCGGTATGGTTTTTCAAAATCCAGACAATCAATTTGTTGGAGCGACTGTTGAAGATGATGTTGCCTTTGGTTTGGAAAATCAGGGACTTTCTCGTCAAGAAATGAAAAAAAGAGTGGAAGAAGCTCTGGATTTGGTTGGCATGCTGGACTTTAAAAAGAGAGAGCCAGCTCGTCTGTCAGGTGGCCAAAAGCAACGTGTGGCCATTGCAGGTGTTGTAGCCCTAAGACCAGCTATTTTAATCCTAGATGAAGCAACGAGTATGTTGGATCCTGAGGGACGTAGAGAACTGATTGAGACAGTAAAAGGAATTCGAAAAGACTATGATATGACGGTCATTTCCATTACACATGATTTGGAAGAAGTTGCCATGAGTGACCGTGTATTGGTCATGAAAAGAGGGGAAATTGAATCAACTAGTAGTCCAAGGGAACTTTTCTCTCGAAATGATTTAGATCAAATTGGATTAGATGATCCTTTTGCCAATCAATTAAAACATTCTTTGAGCCAGAATGGCTATGATTTACCTGAAAATTATTTGACAGAAAGTGAGCTAGAGGATAAGCTATGGGAATTGCTCTAGAAAATGTGGGTTTTGCATATCAAGAAGGGACTCCCTTAGCTTCAACAGCTTTGTCAGATGTTTCTTTGACGATTGAAGATGGTTCTTATACGGCTTTAATTGGCCATACAGGTAGTGGCAAATCAACTATTTTACAACTCTTAAATGGTTTATTGGTGCCAAGTCAAGGGAGTGTGCGGGTCTTTGATACCTTAATCACCTCGACTTCTAAAAATAAAGACATTCGTCAAATTAGAAAACAGGTTGGTTTGGTATTTCAGTTTGCTGAAAATCAGATTTTTGAAGATACGGTTTTGAAAGACGTAGCTTTTGGACCGCAAAATTTTGGAGTTTCTGAAGAAGATGCGGAGCAGATTGCGCGTGAAAAACTGGCTCTGGTTGGAATTGATGAATCACTTTTTAATCGTAGCCCGTTTGAGCTATCAGGTGGACAAATGAGACGTGTTGCCATTGCAGGCATACTTGCCATGGAACCAGCCATATTAGTCTTAGATGAGCCCACAGCAGGCCTGGATCCTCTGGGAAGAAAAGAGTTGATGAACTTGTTCAAAAAACTCCACCAGTCAGGGATGACCATCGTTTTGGTAACGCATTTGATGGACGATGTGGCTGAATATGCGAACCAAGTCTATGTGATGGAAAAGGGACGTTTAGTTAAGTTTGGTAAACCGAGTGATGTCTTTCAAGATGTTGTCTTTATGGAAGAAGTGCAGTTGGGAGTACCTAAAATTACAGCCTTTTGTAAACGATTGGCTGATAGAGGCGTGTCATTTAAACGATTACCGATTAAGATAGAGGAGTTCAAGGAGTCGCTAAATGGATAGTATGATTTTGGGGCGTTATATCCCAGGGGATTCGATAGTTCACCGATTGGATCCACGCAGCAAATTACTGGCTATGATGCTACTGATTTTGATCGTTTTTTGGGCTAATAATCCCTTGACGAATCTGATTCTTTTTATAGCGACAGGGATCTTTATTGCCTTGTCCGGAGTATCTCTTTCATTCTTTATTCAGGGCTTGAAGTCTATGTTTTTCTTGATTGCCTTCACAACTATTTTTCAACTTTTTTTCATTTCTAATGGGAATGTTTTATTTGAATTTTCGTTTGTGAGAATCACAGATTATGCTTTGCAACAAGCTGGGATTATTTTTTGTCGTTTTGTATTGATTATTTTCTTTTCAACTTTGTTAACCTTAACGACCATGCCCTTAAGTTTGGCATCAGCAGTCGAAGCTTTATTAGCCCCTTTAAAGCGTGTGAAAGTTCCAGTTCATGAAATTGGTTTGATGCTGTCTATGAGTCTACGTTTTGTTCCAACCTTGATGGATGATACGACGCGGATTATGAATGCGCAGAAAGCACGTGGAGTGGATTTTGGTGAAGGAAGCATCGTTCAAAGTAAAGGCGATGATTCCCATTTTGATTCCTCTTTTTGCGACAAGTTTAAAACGTGCGGATTCCTTGGCTATCGCCATGGAAGCGCGTGGTTATCAGGGTGGAAAAGGTAGAAGTCAATACAGAAAATTGAAATGGACCCGAAAGGATACACTGACCATTCTTGTTATTATCATACTTGGTTGTTGCTTATTTTTCTTAAAATCTTAGTAGCTTTCAGGAATTGATAAAAAGTTACTGTAACAGTTTTTGATATAAAGGTAGGGATATGAACCGTTTTAAAAAATCAAAATATGTCATTATTGTTTTTGTCACTGTTATGCTTGTGTCAGCTCTCTTAGCGACGACTTATTCAAGTACAATTGTGACAAAATTAGGAGATGGAATCTCATTGGTTGATAGAGTTGTACAAAAACCTTTTCAGTGGTTTGATTCTGTCAAATCAGATTTGGCTCATTTGACACGAACTTATAATGAAAATGAAAGTTTGAAGAAACAGATTTACCAGTTAGAAGTTAAATCAAATGAGGCGGAAAGTTTAAAGACAGAAAATGAACAATTGCGTCAATTGCTTGGTATGAAGTCCAAGTTGCAAGCTACAAAGACTTTGGCAACAGATGTTATTATGCGTTCTCCGGTATCTTGGAAGCAGGAGTTGACCTTAGATGCAGGCAAATCAAAAGGGGCTTCTGAGAACATGTTAGCTATTGCAAATGGTGGCTTGATTGGGAGTGTTTCAAAAGTAGAGGAGAACTCTACTATAGTCAACCTTCTGACTAATACGGAAAATGCTGATAAGATTTCGGTAAAGATTCAACATGGTTCTACTACAATTTATGGAATTATTGTTGGCTACGACAAGGAAAATGAAGTTCTTAAAATTAGCCAATTAAATAGCAATGGCGATATTAGTACAGGCGATAAGGTGACAACGGGTGGATTAGGAAACTTTAACGTTGCGGATATTCCTGTTGGTGAAGTGGTTGCCACAACGCATAGTACAGACTATTTGACACGAGAAGTAACTGTTAAATTGAGTGCAGATACTCATAATGTGGATGTGATAGAATTAGTGGGGAATTCATGATGAGACAGTTGAAGCGGGTTGGAGTGTTTTTATTGCTTCCTTTCTTTGTTCTAATTGACGCCCATATTAGCCAGCTTCTGGGCTCATTTTTCCCCCATGTACATTTGGCTAGTCATTTTCTGTTTTTATTTCTCTTATTTGAGACGATAGAAGTATCAGAGTATCTCTACCTAGTCTATTGTTTTGTGATAGGCTTGGTTTACGATGTTTACTTTTTCCATCTAATAGGAATTGCAACTCTCTTATTTATCTTATTGGGAGCCTTTCTTCATAAATTGAATAGTGTTATTTTATTGAATCGTTGGACAAGAATCTTGGCTATGATTGTTGTGAGTTTTCTATTTGATATGGGAGCTTATCTCTTTGCATTAGTGGTAGGTTTAACTGTAGATAGTCTGCCGATTTTTATCGTTTATAGCCTAGTACCATCCATGATTTTAAATCTTGTGTGGATGCTTATTTTTCAGTTTATTTTTGAAAGATATTATCTATAAGAAAGAAACAAAAATGTAACAAAGGCGTAATATTCATTAGGCCTTTTTTTGGTATACTAGTATTGTCTTTAAAAGAAGGAGTATCTACATAATATGAAGAAAAAAATCTTAGCGTCACTTTTATTAAGTACAGTAATGGTTTCTCAAGTAGCTGTTTTAACAACTGCGCATGCAGAAACGACTGATGACAAAATTGCTGCTCAAGATAATAAAATTAGTAACTTAACAGCACAACAACAAGAAGCCCAAAAACAAGTTGACCAAATTCAGGAGCAAGTATCAGCTATTCAAGCTGAGCAATCTAACTTGCAAGCTGAAAATGATAGATTACAAGCAGAATCTAAAAAACTTGAGAATGAGATCACAGAACTTTCTAAAAATATTGTATCTCGTAATGATTCTTTGGAAAAACAAGCTCGTAGTGCTCAAACAAACGGAGCTGCAACAAGCTACATTAATACAATTGTAAACTCAAAATCAATTACAGAAGCTATTTCACGTGTTGCAGCAATGAATGAAATTGTATCTGCTAACAACAAAATGCTGGAACAACAAAAAGCAGATAAAAAAGCTATTTCTGAAAAACAAGTAGCAAACAATGATGCAATTAATACAGTAATTGCAAATCAACAAAAATTGTCTGATGATGCTCAATCTCTAACAACAAAACAGGCTGAGTTGAAGGCTGCAGAATTAAATCTTGCTGCTGAAAAAGCGACAGCAGAAGATGAAAAAGCAAGTTTGCTAGAGAAAAAAGCAGAAGCAGAAGCGGCAGCAAAAGCAGCAGCAGCGGCAGAGACAGCTTATAAAGAAAAACAAGCTAGCCAACAACAATCAGTACTTGCTTCAGCAAACACTAACTTAACAGCTCAAGTGCAAGCAGTATCTGAATCTGTAGCAGCACCTGTCCGTGCAAAGTTCGTCCAACATACAGTACAAACGCTTCAAGTTATCCAATTGGAGAATGTACGTGGGGAGTTAAAACATTAGCACCTTGGGCTGGAGACTATTGGGGTAATGGAGCACAGTGGGCTACAAGCGCAGCTGCTGCAGGATTCCGTACAGGTTCAACACCTCAAGTTGGTGCGATTGCATGTTGGAATGATGGTGGATATGGACACGTAGCAGTAGTTACAGCTGTTTCATCATCAACAAGTATTCAAGTATCAGAATCAAATTATGCAGGTAATCGTACAATTGGAAATCACCGTGGATGGTTCAATCCGACAACTACGTCTTCAGGTTTTGTAACATATATTTATGCAGATTAATTTACAGAGGGACTCGAATAGAGCCCTCTTTTTCATGTTTTACCGTGACAATCCCTATTAAAAATTATATCAAAATAGCTTGAAAATATTGAAAAAGTATGGTAAAATGAAACTTGTCGTGTGAACGATAATACTCATTCTTGATGAATTGTGAAACAGTTGCCTTTGGGTCGTTTTGCGAGTTGAAGTCAAGAAGAGGAAAAAAACAAAAAGGAGAAATACTCATGGCAGTAATTTCAATGAAACAACTTCTTGAGGCTGGTGTACACTTTGGTCACCAAACTCGTCGCTGGAACCCTAAGATGGCTAAGTACATCTTCACTGAGCGTAACGGAATCCACGTTATCGATTTGCAACAAACTGTAAATACGCTGACCAAGCTTACGATTTCATGCGTGATGCAGCAGCTAACGATGCAGTTGTATTGTTCGTTGGTACTAAGAAACAAGCAGCTGATGCAGTTGCTGAAGAAGCAGTACGTTCAGGTCAATACTTCATCAACCACCGTTGGTTAGGTGGAACTCTTACAAACTGGGGAACAATCCAAAAACGTATCGCTCGTTTGAAAGAAATCAAACGTATGGAAGAAGATGGAACTTTCGAAGTTCTTCCTAAGAAAGAAGTTGCACTTCTTAATAAACAACGTGCACGTCTTGAAAAATTCTTGGGTGGTATCGAAGATATGCCTCGTATCCCAGATGTTATGTACGTAGTTGACCCACATAAAGAGCAAATCGCTGTTAAAGAAGCTAAGAAATTGGGAATCCCAGTTGTAGCGATGGTTGACACAAACACTGATCCAGATGATATCGATGTAATCATCCCAGCTAACGATGACGCTATCCGCGCTGTTAAATTGATCACAGCTAAATTGGCTGACGCTATCATCGAAGGACGTCAAGGTGAAGATGCAGCAGCAGTTGAAGCAGAATTTGCAGCTTCAGAAGCTCAAGCAGATTCAATCGAAGAAATCGTTGAAGTTGTAGAAGGCGACAACGCTTAATTCATATAAATAGTAATTACCTAGGAGGGCGGGGCTTAGCCCGGCTCTCCTATTTTTAAAAAATATAGGAGAATCAAAATGGCAGAAATTACAGCTAAACTTGTAAAAGAGTTGCGTGAAAAATCTGGTGCTGGTGTTATGGACGCTAAAAAAGCGCTTGTAGAAACAGACGGTGACATCGAAAAAGCGATTGAATTGCTTCGTGAAAAAGGTATGGCTAAGGCAGCTAAGAAAGCTGACCGTGTTGCTGCAGAAGGTTTGACTGGTGTTTATGTTAACGGTAATGTTGCAGCAGTTATTGAAGTAAACGCTGAAACTGACTTCGTTGCGAAAAACGCTCAATTCGTTGAATTGGTAAATACTACAGCTAAAGTTATTGCTGAAGGAAAACCTGCTAACAATGAGGAAGCTCTTGCTTTGACAATGCCTTCAGGTGAAACTCTTGAAGCTGCATACGTATCTGCAACAGCAACTATCGGAGAAAAAATCTCATTCCGTCGCTTTGCATTGATTGAAAAAACAGATGCACAACACTTTGGAGCTTACCAACATAACGGTGGACGTATCGGTGTTATTTCAGTTGTTGAAGGTGGAGACGAAGCACTTGCTAAACAATTGTCAATGCACATCGCAGCGATGAAACCAACAGTTCTTTCTTACAAAGAATTGGATGAGCAATTCGTTAAAGATGAGTTGGCACAATTGAACCACGTTATCGACCAAGACAACGAAAGCCGTGCAATGGTTAATAAACCAGCTCTTCCACACTTGAAGTATGGTTCAAAATCTCAATTGACTGATGAAGTGATCGCCCAAGCTGAAGCTGACATCAAAGCTGAGTTGGCTGCAGAAGGCAAACCAGAAAAAATCTGGGACAAAATTATCCCAGGTAAAATGGATCGCTTCATGCTTGACAATACTAAAGTTGACCAAGCTTACACACTTCTTGCACAAGTTTACATCATGGATGATAGCAAGACAGTTGAAGCATACCTTGAATCAGTTAACGCTTCAGTAGTTGAGTTCGCTCGCTTTGAAGTTGGTGAAGGTATCGAGAAAGCTGCAAACGACTTTGAAGCTGAAGTTGCAGCTACAATGGCAGCAGCCTTGAATAACTAATTATAGAAAGGAAGTAAATTTGCTTCCTTTTTTCTATGCAGTCGATCCCTATAGGGAGAGCTTCCTATTTTCAAGGTAAAAACAAAAAGCCCTATAATAAGGGCCAATTGTATTTAGGAGACTAAACTTCAAATTCATAGAGTGCTGTAGAGAGATAACGTTCACCGTTATCTGGTGCTAGAGCAAGGACTTTTTTACCTGTACCTAATTTTTTGGCAACCTCGATGGCTCCGTAGATAGCTGCAGCTGAGGAAATCCCTACAAGGAAGCCTTCTTTCCACCAATTTCACGTCCGAGTGCAAGAGCATCATCTGATGTTACACGAACGATACCATCATAGGCTTTAGTATCAAGTGTATCAGGAATAAATCCAGCTGAGATACCTTGAATTTTGTGAGGACCAGGTTTTTCACCAGATAGAATGGCGGATTCATCAGCTTCCACTGCATAAACTTGAATGTTTGAATTTGCTGATTTGAGTGCATGAGAAACACCAGAAATTGTTCCACCGGTACCAACTCCAGCAACAAAGGCATCTAATCCATCTTTACCGAAAGCAGCTAGTATCTCAACTCCTGTTGTTCTTTCGTGTACTTCTGGATTAGCTGGATTGTCAAATTGAAGAGGAAGGAAACCATCACGTTCAGCAGCGATTTCTTGAGCCTTAGCAATAGCACCTTTCATTCCCTCGCTACCAGGAGTTAGGACGAGTTCAGCACCATAAGCTTGGATAATTTTACGACGTTCTACACTCATCGTTTCAGGCATAACGATGACAACTTTATACCCTTTAGCAGCACCTACCCATGAAAGTCCAATACCAGTATTTCCACTTGTTGCTTCAACAATAGTAGAATCTGGTTTCAGAATACCGTCTTGTTCAGCTTTTTCAATCATGCTAAGGGCAATACGGTCTTTTACAGATGAACCAGGATTAAATGCTTCAAGTTTTACATAGACGTCTGCAGCACCTTCTGGCACGATGTTATTGAGTTTAACAATCGGTGTTTGTCCGATTAGTTCAGTAATGTTGTTATAAATAGCCATAATACACCTCTTTGTATAAGATATTTCTAGTATAACGCTATCTATACCATTTGTAAAATATAGAAATCCTATCGAAGCGATAGGATTTTTTTATATCATAGGTCTAAGCCATTAATTTTCAAGCGATTGTGATAAGCTAATTCTAGTAAATAGGTGTAAAGTGGAACGATATCCGTCTTCTTAGGGAATTCAAATTTATGAGCACCAAAATGCTCATTATGCGCTTTTAGAAAGACATTTTCTAAATAAGTAATCGTTATTTCACTATCATCTATACCTGCTCCGGCAGTTTCCATTTCAACGTTAACAATATTCATCAAAAAAATTGATTTAACGGACATCTTACGACCAGTAGCGCCTTGTTTATCAGTAAAGATAATACGGATATTTGTAAATATGATTGAGTCACGAATCAGTTTATATCCACTTTGAATTTCTTCATTTTCCAGTAGATATTGTCCATATTCTTTGATAAGAGTTTCTTTGTTTTGCTCGCTAAAGTTACCAGCGAGTCCTTGAATGAATTTTCCAAATGCCATATTTTTCTCCTTTGTTTACACTAAGTTTACAGGAACTTCAACTTCACGTAAACCTTGATCAGTTAAAGTAACTTTTCCATTAAAAAACTCCACCAGTGCAGCTTTAATATTTTCTTTTTCTTCTTTATTAACATAAATCATCGTATCGACTTGATCTGTAAAGTTTGTCTCAAGTTCCATAAGATCATGTTCCTTAAGAAAGTTACTGTACTCTTGGTACTGAGCGTAAGACATTTGAATAGCAATGCCAGCCTGTTCTTTATTTCAATGATGCCAATTTCCTTGACAGCTAGAGCAACACTGCCTGCGTAAACACGAATCAATCCTCCAGCGCCTAGCTTAATGCCACCAAAGTAGCGTGTCACTACCACACAGATATTAGTAAGATTGTGATTTTCTAGCACCCCAAGCATGGGAACGCCAGCAGTACCACTAGGCTCACCATCATCACTTGTCCGTTTAATTTCACTACGTTCCCCAATAATGAAGGCCGAGCAGTTGTGCGTAGCTTTGTAGTGTTCTTTTTTGATGGCAGTAATAAAGTCTCGAGCCTCTTCTTCGCTATAAACACGCTTGGCATGACAGATAAAGCGTGATTTTTTGATTTCTTCTTGGACTTGACCGTCCTCTTTAATTGTTCTAAATTCCATGATTTAATTGTACTAAAAAATTATCTAAAGCGCTAGGTTTTTACGAATAAAGAAGTATGAAAGTAAATCCAAATTATCTCGGTCGTTTGTTTACTGAGAATGAATTAACAGAAGAAGAATGTCAGTTGGCGGAGAAACTTCCAGCAATGAGAAAGGAGAAGGGGAAATTGTTCTGCCAACGTTGTAATAGTACTATTCTAGAAGAATGGTATTTGCCCATCGGTGCTTACTATTGTCGGGAGTGCTTAATTATGAAGCGAGTTAGAAGTGATCAAGCTTTATACTATTTTCCGCAGGAGGATTTTCCGAAGCAAGATGTTCTTAAATGGAGTGGTCAATTAACTCCTTTTCAAGAGAAGGTGTCAGAGGGACTGATTCGAGCAGTAGATAAGCAGGAGCCAACCTTGGTACATGCGGTAACAGGAGCTGGAAAGACAGAAATGATTTACCAAGTTGTGGCCAAAGTGATTGATGAAGGTGGTGCAGTTTGTTTGGCCAGTCCCAGAATCGATGTGTGTTTGGAGCTGTACAAGCGACTGCAACAGGATTTTGCTTGCGAGATAGCTTTACTACACGGAGAATCAGAACCATATTTTCGAACACCACTAGTTGTTGCAACGACTCATCAGTTATTGAAGTTTTATCAAGCTTTTGATTTGCTGATAGTGGATGAAGTAGATGCCTTTCCTTATGTTGACAATCCCACTCTTTACCATGCTGTCAAGAATAGTGTAAAGGAGAATGGCTTGAGAATCTTTTTAACAGCGACTTCGACCGATGAGTTAGATAGGAAGGTCCGTTTAGGAGAACTAAAAAGGTTGAGCTTACCAAGACGATTTCATGGAAATCCGTTGATCATTCCTAAACCTGTTTGGTTGTCGGATTTTAATCGCTATTTGGATAAGAAGCGTTTGTCACCAAAGTTAAAGTCTTATATTGAGAAGCAGAGACAGACAGGTTATCCGTTACTCATTTTTGCATCAGAAATTAAGAAAGGGGAACAGTTAAAAGAAATCTTACAAGAGCAATTTCCAAATGAGAAAATTGGCTTTGTATCTTCTGTAACAGAGGATCGATTAGAACAGGTACAAGCATTTCGAGATGGAGAACTGACAATACTTATCAGTACGACGATATTGGAGCGTGGAGTTACCTTTCCTTGCGTGGATGTTTTCGTAGTAGAGGCCAACCATCGTTTGTTTACCAAGTCTAGTTTGATTCAGATTGGTGGACGAGTTGGACGAAGCATGGATAGACCGACAGGAGATTTGCTTTCTTCCATGACGGGCTAAATGCTTCAATCAAGAAGGCAATTAAGGAAATTCAGCAGATGAATAAGGAGGCGGGTCTATGAAGTGCTTGTTATGTGGGCAGACTATGAAGGCTGTTTTAACTTTTAGTAGTCTCTTACTTCTGAAGAATGATGCCTCCTGTCTTTGTTTAGATTGTGATTCTACTTTTGAGAGAATTGGAGAAGAGTACTGTCCCAACTGTATGAAAACAGGATTGTCAACAAAGTGTCAAGATTGTCAATTTTGGTGTAAAGAAGGAGTTGAAGTCAGTCATAGAGCGATTTTTACTTACAATCAAGCTATGAAGGATTTTTTCAGTCGGTATAAGTTTGATGGAGACTTTCTTTTAAGAAAAGTGTTCGCTTCATTTTTAAGTGAGGAGTTAAAAAAGTATAAAGAGTATCAATTTGTTGTAATTCCCCTAAGTCCTGATAGATATGATGATAGAGGATTTAATCAGGTTGAAGGTTTAGTTGATGCAGCAGGCTTTGCGTATCTGGATTTATTAGAAAAGAGAGAAGAGCGGGCCAGTTCTTCCAAAAATCGTTCAGAACGCTTGGCAACAGAACTTCCTTTCTTTGTCAAAAGTGGAGTCACTATTCCTAAAAAAATCCTACTTATAGATGATATCTATACTACTGGAACAACTATAAATCGTGTGAAGAAACTGTTGGAAGAAGCTGGTGCTGAAGATGTAAAAACATTTTCCCTTGTAAGATGAGGAAAAAATTTGCAAAAATAAAATGAAAGCGTTATAATGAAATCAGAAAAACAAAAATGTTTAGAAAGAAGGTACTCATATGATTAAATATAGTATCCGTGGTGAAAACCTAGAAGTAACAGAAGCAATTCGTGATTATGTAGTTTCTAAACTCGAAAAGATCGAAAAGTATTTTCAAGCTGAACAAGAGTTGGATGCTCGAGTTAACTTGAAGGTGTATCGTGAAAAAACTGCTAAAGTGGAGGTAACGATTCCACTCGGATCAATTACTCTTCGTGCAGAAGATGTGTCTCAAGATATGTATGGTTCAATTGACCTTGTAACCGATAAAATTGAACGTCAGATTCGTAAAAATAAAACAAAAATCGAGCGTAAAAATAAAAATAAGGTAGCAACTAGTCAATTATTTACAGATGCTTTGGTGGAAGATACAAATATTGTCCAATCTAGAGTTGTTCGTTCAAAACAAATTGATTTAAAACCAATGGATTTGGAAGAAGCTATTCTACAGATGGATTTGTTGGGACATGATTTCTTTATCTATGTGGATGTTGAAGATCAGACAACCAATGTGATTTATCGTCGTGAAGATGGCGAGATTGGCTTGTTAGAAGTTAAAGAATCTTAATTTTAAAATGTGTAAAGGAAGGTTTACTGAATTGTAAACCTCCTTTTTCTTATAATTGATAGAATTACTGATTACACTTTTAAAAAGTCGCTTTTTGGTGGTTATTATGGTATAATGGGTGCCAAGAGGTTTGGAATGAAAAAATTTTATGTAAGTCCTATTTTCCCCTTAATATTAGGAATAGTGGCGTTCGGAGTGCTATCTGTGCAACTTGTTTTTGTAACGAATACACTGGTAACGCTATTTCTTTTGCTACTTATTTTGGGTTCATATATTTTACTATTCATCCATCAGAGAGACTACTACTCAAGGAGTGAAGTAGAACAAATCCAGTATGTAAACCACCAAGCTGAAGAAAGTTTGACAACCTTGTTAGAACAGATGCCTGTCGGAGTTATTAAACTAGACTTATCGTCAGGTGAAGTTGAATGGTTTAATCCTTATGCTGAATTGATTTTGACTAATGAAGTGGGCGAGATTGATGTTGCATTAATTCAAACAATTATAAAGGCTTCTGTGGGAAATCCAGGTTCTTATGCTACCTTGGGTGAGACCCGCTATTCGGTTCATATGGATAAGGTGTCTGGAGTTCTTTACTTCTTTGATGTGTCTGGAGAATACGAAGCGACTGTTGAGTTAGTAACGAGTCGACCTGTGATTGGGATCGTTTCCGTTGACAACTATGATGACTTAGAAGATGAAACATCGGAGTCTGATATCAGTCATATTAACAGTTTTGTAGCCAATTTTGTTTCAGAATTTGCTGGGAAGCATGCCATGTTCTCCCGTCGAGTGAGTATGGATCGCTTTTATCTATTTACGGACTACACGGTGCTTGAGGGATTGATGAACGATAAATTTTCTGTTATTGATTCTTTCAGAGAAGAGTCGAAACAGAGACAGTTGCCTTTGACCTTAAGTATGGGATTTTCTTATGGTGATGGAAATCATGATGAGATAGGGAAAGTTGCATTGCTCAACTTGAACTTGGCTGAAGTGCGTGGTGGCGACCAGGTGGTTGTCAAGGAGAATGACGAAACGAAAAATCCCGTTTATTTTGGTGGTGGATCTGCGGCGTCGATCAAGCGTACAAGGACACGTACGCGCGCTATGATGACAGCTATTTCAGATAAAATTAGAAGTGTAGATCAGGTTTTTGTAGTTGGTCACAAAAATCTGGATATGGATGCTTTGGGCTCTGCTGTAGGTATGCAGTTATTTGCCAGCAATGTGACTGAAAATAGCTATGCTCTTTACGATGAAGAACAAATGTCTCCGGATATTGAACGTGCTATTTCATTCTTAGAAAAAGAAGGAGTTACGAAGTTGTTGTCTGTTAAGGATGCAATGGGGATGGTGACCAATCGTTCTTTGTTGATTCTTGTAGACCATTCAAAGACAGCTTTAACTTTATCAAAAGATTTTTATGATTTATTTACCCAAACCATCGTCATTGACCACCATCGAAGGGATCAGGATTTTCCAGATAATGCGGTTATTACTTATATCGAAAGTGGTGCAAGTAGTGCCAGTGAGTTGGTAACGGAATTGATTCAGTTCCAGAATTCTAAGAAAAATCGTTTGAGTCGTATGCAAGCAAGTGTTTTAATGGCTGGTATGATGTTGGATACTAAAAATTTCACCTCACGAGTGACTAGTCGGACATTTGATGTTGCTAGCTATCTCAGAACGAGAGGAAGTGATAGTATTGCTATCCAAGAAATCGCTGCGACAGATTTGAAGAATATCGTGAGGTCAATGAACTGATTTTACAGGGGCGTAAATTAGGTTCAGATGTATTGATAGCAGAGGCTAAGGACTCGAAATGCTATGATACGGTTGTTATTAGTAAGGCAGCAGATGCCATGTTGGCTATGTCAGGTATTGAAGCGAGTTTTGTTCTTGCGAAGAATACACAAGGATTTATCTCTATCTCAGCTCGCAGTCGTAGTAAGCTGAATGTACAACGGATTATGGAAGAGCTGGGAGGTGGAGGCCACTTTAATTTGGCAGCAGCTCAAATTAAGGATTCAACCTTGTCAGAAGCAGGTGAAAAACTGACAGAAATTGTATTAAATGAAATAAAGGAAAAGGAGAAAGAAGAATGAAAGTAATCTTTTTAGCAGATGTCAAAGGAAAAGGTAAAAAAGGCGAAATTAAGGAAGTACCAACAGGGTATGCACAAAACTTTCTTATCAAAAAGAACCTAGCCAAAGAAGCGACTGCTCAAGCGGTAGGTGAGCTTCGTGGTAAACAAAAATCTGAAGAAAAAGCTCACGCTGAGATGATTGCAGAAGCAAAAGCAATTAAAGCCCAACTTGAAGCAGAAGAAACTATTGTAGAATTTGTTGAAAAAGTTGGTCCAGATGGCCGTACTTTTGGTTCTATTACCAATAAGAAAATTGCAGAAGAATTGCAAAAGCAATTTGGAATTAAGATTGATAAACGTCATATTCAAGTACAAGCTCCGATTCGAGCAGTTGGTTTGATCGATGTGCCAGTGAAAATCTATCAAGATATTACAAGTGTAATCAATCTTCGTGTGAAGGAAGGATAAGTTTACACCTTCTTGACAAGATTGTAAAAGGAAGGGAAGTCTGATGGCAGAAGTAGAAGAGTTACGAGTACAACCTCAAGATATCTTAGCTGAGCAATCCGTTTTAGGGGCTATCTTTATTGACGAGAGTAAGCTTGTTTTTGTGCGAGAATATATTGAATCTCGGGACTTTTTTAAGTATGCCCATCGTTTGATTTTCCAAGCTATGGTCGATTTATCCGATCGTGGCGATGCCATAGATGCAACAACGGTTCGTACTATTCTTGATAATCAAGGTGATTTACAGAATATTGGTGGCCTGTCTTACTTGGTTGAGATTGTCAATTCTGTGCCAACTTCTGCTAATGCGGAGTATTATGCTAAAATCGTTGCAGAAAAAGCAATGCTACGTCGTTTAATCGCTAAGTTGACAGAGTCTGTCAATCAAGCTTACGAGGCTTCGCAACCAGCTGATGAAATCATTGCTCAGGCAGAAAAAGGCTTGATTGATGTCAGTGAAAATGCTAATCGAAGTGGATTTAAGAACATTCGAGATGTGTTGAATATCAACTTTGGAAATCTGGAAGCTCGCTCGCAACAAACGACCGATATTACAGGTATTGCGACAGGCTACCGTGATTTAGATCATATGACGACTGGTCTGCATGAGGAGGAGTTGATTATCTTAGCAGCTCGTCCGGCGGTTGGTAAGACAGCCTTTGCCTTGAATATTGCTCAGAACATTGGGACTAAGTTGGACAAAACTGTTGCTATTTTTTCACTGGAAATGGGTGCGGAAAGTCTAGTGGACCGTATGTTAGCGGCAGAAGGTTTGGTGGAATCGCATTCTATCCGTACGGGTCAATTGACCGATGAGGAATGGCAAAAGTACACCATTGCTCAAGGGAATCTAGCCAACGCGAGTATCTATATCGATGATACGCCAGGTATTCGGATTACAGAGATTCGTTCTCGTTCTCGTAAACTGGCTCAAGAAACTGGAAATCTTGGTTTGATTTTGATAGATTACTTGCAGCTTATCACGGGAACTGGTCGAGAAAACCGTCAACAAGAGGTTTCAGAAATTTCACGTCAGTTGAAAATCCTAGCAAAAGAACTGAAGGTTCCCGTAATTGCTCTGAGTCAGTTGTCTCGTGGTGTAGAACAACGTCAGGACAAGAGACCGGTCTTGTCTGATATTCGAGAATCGGGATCTATCGAGCAGGATGCTGATATCGTAGCTTTTCTCTATCGTGACGATTACTATGAGCGTGGTGGTGAAGAAGAAGACGGTATCCCAAATAATAAGGTGGAAGTTATTATCGAGAAAAACCGTAGTGGAGCTCGTGGAACAGTGGAATTAATTTTCCAAAAAGAATACAATAAATTTTCAAGTATTTCAAAAAGGGAGGAAATAAGATGACAGATGCATTTACAGATGTAGCTAAGATGAAAAAAATCAAAGAAGAAATCAAGGCACATGAGGGTCATGTAATTGAAATGACTTTGGAAAATGGACGTAAGCGCCAAAAAAATAGATTGGGTAAGCTAATTGAGGTTTATCCATCCCTATTTATCGTTGAATTTGGGAACGTTGAAGGAGATAAACAAGCTAATGTTTATGTTGAATCCTTTACTTATTCAGATATCCTTACGGAAAAGAATTTGATTCATTATCTTGACTAAAGTGAGAAATTTTCTCACTTTTTCTTTTTTCTCCGAATAGTTTAAGTGAAGGCAATCTTCGATTTATATTATTTTTCAAGGAGGAAGAATGAAAATTTTACCGTTTATAGCAAGAGGGACAAGTTATTGTTTGAAGATGTCAGTTAAAAAGGTTGTTCCTTTTTTAGTAGTAGGATTGATGCTAGCAGCGGGTGATAGTGTCTATGCCTATTCTGGAGGGAATGGATCGATTGCGCGAGGGGATGATTATCCTGTTTATTATAAAAATGGGAGCCAGGAGATTGATAAGTGGCGCATGTATTCTCGTCAGTGTACTTCTTTTGCAGCCTTTCGTTTGAGTAATGTCAATGGTTTTGAGATTCCAAGGGCTTATGGAAATGCGAATGAATGGGGGCATCGTGCTCGTCGTGAAGGCTATCGTGTAGATAATACACCGACGATTGGCTCCATTGCTTGGTCGACTGCAGGAACTTATGGGCATGTTGCCTGGGTGTCAAATGTAATGGGAGATCAGATTGAGATCGAGGAATATAACTATGGTTATACAGAAGCCTATAATAAACGAATTATAAAAGCAAATACGATGACAGGATTTATTCATTTTAAAGATTTGGATGGGGGTAATGTAGTAAGTAGTGGCAAAGTATTCAATAGTCAACCTTCTTCGACAGGAGGAACTCATTATTTTAAGAATAAGGCATCTATAAAAAATCAACCTTTAGTTAGTGCAACTTCAATTGCATATTATTCTCCAGGTGAGAGTGTTCATTATGATCAGGTACTTGAAAAAGATGGGTACAAGTGGTTGAGTTATATATCTTATAGTGGAAGTCGTCGCTATATTCAGTTAGAGGAGGTTGTGTCATCGCAGAATCAAACAGAAGGTAGTTCCAATGATGTTCTGACTGTTGGTTGGAAAAAAATAAATGGTAGTTGGTATCATTTCAAATCAAATGGCTCTAAATCAACGGGCTGGTTAAAGGATGGTTCTAGCTGGTATTATTTGAAATCATCTGGTGAAATGCAGACAGGTTGGTTAAAGGAAAATGGGGTTTGGTATTATCTGGATGGTTCAGGGGCAATGAAAACAGGCTGGTATCAAGTGTCTGGTAAGTGGTATTATTCTTACTCTTCAGGTGCCTTAGCTGTCAATACGACGGTGGATGGCTATAGAGTAAATAGTGATGGAGAACGAGTATAGAAAATTGGAGTAGGAAATTTTTCCTGCTCTTTTCTGTAAGCAGTTTCCTTGACATTTTTTTTATTTTGCGCTATCATATGTCCATATAATATATGGGAGTCTGTGTACAGTCTGAGAGGAAGTGTTAAACTTCGACCGCACCTGATCTGGGTAATGCCAGCGGAGGGAACGATACTTAGTCTATTCTTGACCTTTTTCCATATATGGTAAAGGTTTTTCTTTTTGTCAAAGGAAAATGAGAAGAGGAGGTTTTTATGAAAGCAAGCATTGCCTTGCAAGTTTTACCCTTAGCACAGGGGATTAATCGGATTGCTGTTATCGATCAGGTCATTGCTTATCTACAAGCTCAAGAAGTGACCATGGTGGTGACACCATTTGAAACGGTCTTGGAAGGGGAGTTTGATGAGCTCATGCGCATTCTCAAAGAAGCGCTGGAAGTGGCAGGGCAGGAGGCAGATAATGTCTTTGCCAATGTCAAAATAAATGTAGGAGAGATTTTAAGTATTGATGAGAAACTTGAAAAGTATACTGAGACGACACATTAGTCTATTGGGCTTTATGGGGGTCTTGTCAATCTGGCAGTTAGCAGGTTTTCTTAAACTTCTCCCCAAGTTTATCCTGCCGACACCTCTTGAAATTCTCCTGTCCTTTGTTCGTGATAGAGAATTTCTCTGGCACCATAGCTGGGCCACCTTGAGAGTGGCTTTATTGGGGTTGGTTCTAGGAATCTTGATTGCCTGTCTCATGGCTGTACTTATGGATAGTTTGACTTGGCTCAATGACCTGATTTACCCTATGATGGTGGTTGTTCAGACCATTCCGACCATTGCCATAGCCCCTATTCTGGTCTTGTGGCTAGGTTATGGGATTTTGCCCAAGATTGTCTTGATTATCTTGACGACTACCTTTCCTATCATCGTCAGCATTTTGGACGGTTTTAGGCATTGTGACAAGGATATGCTGACCTTGTTTAATCTGATGCGGGCCAAGCCTTGGCAAATCCTGTGGCATTTTAAAATTCCAGTCAGCCTGCCTTACTTTTATGCAGGTCTGAGAGTCAGTGTCTCCTACGCCTTTATCACAACAGTGGTATCTGAGTGGTTGGGAGGCTTTGAAGGACTAGGTGTCTACATGATTCAGTCCAAGAAACTGTTTCAGTATGATACCATGTTTGCTATTATTATTCTGGTATCGATTATCAGTCTTCTGGGTATGAAATTGGTTGATGTCAGTGAAAAATATGTTATTAAATGGAAACGTTCGTAGAATAAGAATGTTTCTGAAAAAGAAAAGAGGAAATTGAAATGAAGAAAACATGGAAAGTGTTTTTAACTGTTTTAACAGCTCTTGTAGCTGTTGTACTTGTGGCCTGTGGCCAAGGAACTGCTTCTAAGGATAATAAGGAAGCAGAACTTAAGAAAATCGACTTTATCCTAGACTGGACACCAAATACCAACCACACAGGGCTTTATGTGGCTAAGGAAAAAGGTTATTTCAAAGAAGCTGGAGTGGATGTTGATTTGAAATTGCCACCAGAAGAAAGCTCATCTGACTTGGTTATTAACGGAAAGGCACCATTTGCAGTTTATTTCCAAGACTACATGGCTAAGAAATTGGAAAAAGGGGCAGGAATTACTGCCGTTGCAGCTATCGTAGAACACAATACATCAGGAATCATCTCTCGTAAATCTGACAATGTAGCTAGTCCAAAAGACTTGGTTGGTAAGAAATACGGAACTTGGAATGACCCAACTGAACTTGCTATGTTGAAAACCTTGGTAGAATCTCAAGGTGGAGACTTTGAGAAGGTTGAAAAAGTACCAAATAACGACTCAAACTCAATCACACCGATTGCCAATGGCGTCTTTGATACTGCTTGGATCTACTACGGTTGGGATGGAATTCTTGCCAAATCTCAAGGTGTAGATGCTAACTTTATGTACTTGAAAGACTATGTCAAGGAGTTTGACTACTACTCACCAGTTATCATCGCAAACAACGACTATTTGAAAGACAACAAAGAAGAAGCACGTAAAGTCATCCAAGCTATCAAAAAAGGCTACCAATATGCCATGGATCATCCAGAAGAAGCGGCAGATATCCTCATCAAAAATGCACCTGAACTCAAGGAAAAACGTGACTTTGTCATCGAATCTCAAAAATACTTGTCAAAAGAATACGCAAGCGACAAGGAAAAATGGGGGCAATTTGATGCAGCTCGCTGGAATGCCTTCTACAAATGGGATAAAGAAAATGGTATCCTTAAAGAAGACTTGACAGACAAAGGCTTTACCAATGAATTTGTGAAATAATGACAGAAATTAGACTAGAACACGTCAGTTATGCCTATGGTCAAGAGAGGATTTTAGAGGACATTAACCTGCAGGTGATTTCAGGTGAAGTGGTTTCTATCCTAGGTCCAAGTGGTGTTGGGAAGACCACCCTCTTTAATCTAATCGCTGGGATTTTAGAAGTTCAGTCAGGGAGAATTGTCCTTGATGGTGAAGAAAATCCCAAGGGGCGCGTGAGTTATATGTTGCAAAAGGATCTACTCTTGGAGCACAAGACGGTGCTTGGTAATATCATTCTGCCCCTCTTGATTCAAAAGGTGGATAAGGCGGAAGCCATTGCCCGAGCGGATGAAATTCTTGCGACCTTCCAGTTGACAGCTGTACGGAACAAGTATCCTCATGAACTCAGTGGCGGGATGCGTCAGCGTGTAGCCTTGCTTCGCACCTACCTTTTCGGGCACAAGCTCTTTCTCTTAGACGAGGCCTTCAGCGCCTTGGATGAGATGACCAAGATGGAACTACACGCTTGGTACCTTGAGATTCACAAGCAGTTGCAATTGACGACCCTGATCATCACGCATAGTATCGAGGAGGCCCTCAATCTCAGCGACCGCATCTATATCTTGAAAAATCGTCCTGGGCAGATTGTTTCAGAAATTAAACTAGATTGGTCTGAAGATGAGGACAAGGAAGTCCAAAAGATTGTCTACAAACGTCAAATCTTAGCGGAATTAGGCTTAGATAAGTAGAAAAAGAGGGAGTTGGTGAAGATTATCCTTTACCAGCGCCCTTTTTCTTTTAAAAATGAGAAAATTTCGGTATAATAGTCAAAGATAGTCAAGGTTTAAAGAGAGAGGTGGGTTTGTAATGAGATTTAAAAATACATCGGATCATATTGAGGCCTACATCAAGGCGATTTTAGATCAATCTGGAATTGTGGAGTTGCAACGGAGTCAGTTAGCAGATACTTTTCAGGTTGTTCCTAGTCAGATCAACTATGTGATTAAGACACGCTTTACGGAAAGTAGAGGCTACTTGGTTGAAAGTAAGCGTGGTGGTGGAGGCTACATTCGTATAGGACGGATTGAGTTTTCTAGTCATCATGAAATGCTTAGGGAGCTGCTTTACTCAATTGGTGAGCGAGTTAGTCAAGAAATTTATGAGGATATTCTGCAGCTTTGGTTGAGCAGGAATTAATGACCAAGCAGGAGATGAATTTGCTAGTATCAGTAGCTTTGGATCGCGTTCTAGGAGAAGAAGCTCCAGTCCTTCGTGCTAATATGCTACGACAGGTCATACAAGAGGTAGATAGAAAAGGGAAGTAAGATGAACTATTCAAAAGCATTGAATGAATGTATCGAAAGTGCCTACATGGTTGCTGGCCATTTTGGAGCTCGTTACCTAGAGTCTTGGCACTTGTTGATTGCCATGTCCAATCACAGTTATAGTGTGGCAGGGGCAACTTTAAATGATTATCCATATGAGATGGACCGTTTAGAAGAGGTCGCTTTGGAACTGACTGAAACGGACTATAGCCAGGATGAAACCTTTATGGAATTGCCGTTCTCCCATCGTTTGCAGGTTCTTTTTGACGAAGCAGAGTATGTAGCGTCAGTGGTCCATGCTAAGGTGCTCGGGACGGAGCACGTCCTTTATGCGATTTTACATGATGGAAATACCTTGGCGACTCGTATCTTGGAGAGGGCTGGTTTTTCTTATGAAGACAAGAAAGATCAGGTTAAGATTGCTGCACTTCGTCGCAATCTAGAAGAACGGGCAGGCTGGACTCGCGAAGACCTTAAAGCTTTACGCCAACGCCATCGTACCGTAGCTGACAAGCAAAATTCTATGGCTAATATGATGGGGATGCCCCAGACTCCGAGTGGTGGACTCGAGGACTATACGCATGATTTGACAGAGCAAGCTCGTTCAGGTAAGTTAGAGCCAGTCATCGGTCGTGACAAGGAAATATCCCGTATGATTCAAATCTTGAGCCGGAAAACCAAGAATAATCCTGTCTTGGTTGGAGATGCTGGTGTCGGGAAAACAGCTCTGGCGCTTGGTCTTGCCCAGCGTATTGCCAGTGGGGATGTACCTGCGGACATGGCTAAGATGCGCGTGTTAGAGCTTGATTTGATGAATGTTGTTGCAGGGACACGCTTCCGTGGTGACTTTGAAGAACGTATGAACAATATCATCAAGGATGTTGAAGAAGATGGTCAAGTCATTCTCTTTATTGATGAACTCCACACTATCATGGGTTCTGGGAGTGGGATTGATTCAACTCTGGATGCGGCCAATATCTTGAAGCCAGCCTTGGCGCGTGGAACTTTGAGAACGGTTGGTGCCACCACTCAGGAAGAGTACCAAAAACACATTGAAAAAGACGCAGCCCTTTCTCGTCGTTTCGCCAAAGTGACGATTGAGGAGCCAAGTGTGGCAGACAGCATGACCATTTTACAAGGCTTGAAGGCGACTTATGAGAAACATCACCGTGTGCAAATCACAGATGAAGCAGTTGGAACAGCCGTCAAGATGGCCCATCGTTACTTAACCAGTCGTCACTTGCCAGACTCTGCTATCGATCTCTTGGATGAGGCAGCGGCAACAGTGCAAATAAGGCAAAGCATGTGAAAGCAGACGAATCCGACTTGAGTCCAGCTGACAAGGCCTTGATGGATGGCAAGTGGAAACAAGCAGCTCAGCTAATCGCAAAAGAAGAGGAATTGCCTGTCTATAAAGACTTGGTGACAGAGTCTGATATTTTGACTACCTTAAGTCGTTTATCAGGTATTCCAGTCCAAAAACTGACTCAGACTGATGCTAAGAAATACTTAAACTTGGAAGCAGAATTGCACAAACGTGTCATCGGGCAAGATCAAGCTGTTTCAAGCATTAGTCGTGCGATTCGCCGCAATCAGTCAGGGATTCGCAGTCACAAGCGTCCGATTGGCTCCTTTATGTTCTTAGGGCCTACAGGCGTCGGGAAGACCGAATTGGCTAAGGCTCTAGCAGAAGTTCTTTTTGATGACGAATCAGCCCTTATCCGCTTTGATATGAGTGAGTATATGGAGAAATTCGCAGCCAGTCGTCTCAACGGAGCTCCTCCAGGCTATGTGGGGTATGAAGAAGGTGGGGAGTTAACTGAGAAGGTTCGCAACAAACCATACTCCGTTCTCCTCTTTGACGAGGTAGAGAAGGCCCACCCAGATATCTTTAATGTTCTCTTGCAGGTTCTGGATGACGGTGTCTTGACCGATAGCAAGGGCCGCAAGGTCGACTTTTCAAATACCATTATCATCATGACGTCAAACCTTGGTGCGACAGCCCTTCGGGATGACAAGACAGTCGGCTTTGGAGCTAAGGATATCCGTTTTGACCAGGAAAATATGGAAAAACGTATGTTTGAAGAGCTGAAAAAGGCTTACAGACCGGAGTTTATTAACCGTATTGATGAAAAGGTGGTCTTCCATAGCCTATCTAGCGACCATATGCAGGAAGTGGTGAAGATTATGGTCAAACCTTTAGTGGCAAGTTTGGCTGAAAAAGGAATTGACTTGAAATTACAAGCTTCCGCACTGAAATTATTGGCAAATCAAGGATATGACCCAGAGATGGGAGCCCGTCCACTTCGCAGAACCCTGCAAACAGAAGTGGAAGATAAGTTGGCAGAACTTCTTCTTAAGGGAGATTTAGTGGCAGGCAGCACACTTAAGATTGGTGTCAAAGCAGGCCAATTAAAATTTGATATTGCATAAAAAGCGAGGTCGGGAAAAGTTCCCGACCTCTTTATATACCATCATGAGATGGTTTTGCTGTTGCGAATGTTTTTAGGGATGGATATCTTTCTTAGAATTACTCAACATGTGAGTAAAAAAGTCTTTGTATCGATACTTGAGATATTTTTCGTGTAGGAATAACAAAGCGATATAAACAATCATAAAGACTGTAGTCAGATAGAAGACATCAAATGCAGTTCGCGCATAGTAAGTGGCTGATTGATAGGAACCAATTGCTCCCAAAATCACCCAAGGAAGATACTTATAATACTTATTTAGCATAAGAGTGCACCTCCTATATTCTATTTCAATGTTATTATATTCCTTTGTACTCAAAGTTTTAAGCGTTCACACAAAAAATTCAAATTTTTAATAGGAAAATCTTCTGTTTTTCTGTTTTATTACGAATAGAAGAGTAGGAGGAGTAAATGTATCTAAAGTATTTAAGATTTTTAAAATAGTTTAGATAAATTGTTGACATATTTAACCCCTAATGTTACAATTGTATTACAAAAAGATTTCTTTATATTTCTAAAATATTACAAAGGAGTAGAAAAATGAAAAAGAAAACCTATATCAAATTGATGACAGTAACTGTATTAGCTTCTACCCTACTATTAGGAGCTTGTGGAAATAAAAAGGAAACAACTCAGGCAAGTAGTTCTGCTAAGACAAGCCAATCATCAAGCTCTAAAGCAGCTTCTGCTAACAAAGAAAGCAAAACTCAGAAATCCTCAAGTTCAGCTTCATCTGAAAAGGCCAAGGCGTCTACTGATCAGTCTTCAGTAAGTGCAACGCCATCACAAGCGGCACCTGCAGCAGAGCAAAGACAAGGTCAAGAAGTGTCTAATCAACAGGCAGCTAGTCAACAAACTCCTGCTCAGGTCCCTTCAACTCAACAGGCTTCTCAAACCCAGTCTAACCAATCAAGCTATGATCCTACAACTGACCGCAAACTGCAAGATAAGCAAGCAGGGCAAAATAAACGCTACAAGGGTGTTTTAACCATGGTAGATGGTGATTTCTCAGCTGCAGCAGGCAACTGGAAGGGAGCCAATGGCGAAACCATCACAGTTTCATCAGGTGGTCAATTTACAGTAGAATCTGCTGATGGAAAGAAAGAAAATTACTCTATCAAAGGCCATTCTTATACTCTTGATGATGGTAAGTATAATGCCAAAATCGGTGGAGGAAAAGTCATCCAAATTACAACAGGAGCGGATGGCAAGGTTTCCAGTGTTGCTTTGAATCAATAATAACTCTCAGTATTTAAATTTTTACAATCAAAGAAAATCCGTCAGCTCAATAAGAGTTGACGGATTATTTTATACTTATACTTGGGTTAAAAATTCTTCTGTAGTAAGAATTTGAGCAAACTCATCTTGTAGAGAAAGGAGATTAATCTCATGGATAGTCTCAGGAGAGATGGCCTGACCGTTTTTGTTCGATAGGGTAAAACTGGCAGTAGCATCTGCTAGTAAAGTGACTTCAAAACCAAGATTTGCTGCCATTCGTGTCGTAGTAGATACACAATGAGGCAGGGTCAAACCAACAACGACTAAATGACAAATCTGATTTTTTCGTAAATAGGTTTCAAGATTTGTTCCAATAAAGGCGCTATTAACTGTTTTTTGAAAGACAGGTTCTGAGGTGACTGGTTCAAATCCACTTTTAAACTCCTGATTTTGTTTGTTATGAAATTGTGACTGGGGATTGTCAGATATGTGTTGAACATGTAAGACTGGAAGAGCGTGTTTACGAAGTATGCCAGTACCCTCAATGCTTGATGTTCAGCTTGAGGGTTATTTCGTTCTCCCCAGATAGGGTTATCAAATGCTTTTTGCATATCGATAACCAGTAGAGCAGTGTGAAGCATTTTAAGCTTTCTCCAATTGCAAGAGGGATTCAATCTCTGCCAGAGTGCTAGCTTGTGAAATGGCTCCACGGAGTTTAGCTGCACCAGATGTTCCACGAAGATAGTGAGGAGCGAGGCCACGGAATTCACGAACTGCCACGTTTTCTCCTTTGAGGTTAATCAAGCGTTTCAAGTGTTCGTATGCGATTTTCATCTTGTCTTCAAAGGTCAAATCAGGTAGGATTTCTCCTGTTTCAAAGTAATGGTTGATTTGGTTGAAGAGGTAAGGATTTCCCATAGCAGCGCGGCCAATCATGACTGCGTCAGCCCCGACTTCTTCGATGCGTTGTTTGGCTTCTTGGACCGTACGGATATCACCGTTGGCGATGAAGGGAATCTTGGTCAGAGCTTGAGCGACCTTGTGAAGAGTCTCAAGGTCTGCGTGGCCTGTATACATTTGTTCACGGGTACGGCCATGCATGGCGAGGGCAGAAACACCTGCAGCTTCAGCAGCGAGGGCATTTTCTACTGCCAGAGATGGGTCAGCCCAGCCGGTACGCATTTTGACAGTAAGTGGAATATCAAGGACAGATTGGACCTTGTTGATGATAGAGTAAATTTTATCTGGATCCTTGAGCCACATAGCGCCAGCTTCGTTCTTCACGATTTTGTTAACTGGGCAGCCCATGTTGATATCCACGATATCGGTCTTAGTGTTTTCTTGGATGAATTCTGCTGCGCGTGCTAGGCTATCTTCATCGCTACCAAAAAGTTGGATAGAAACTGGATTTTCACCTTCATCGATATGAAGCATGTGCAGGGTTTTTTCATTGTTGTATTGGATTCCCTTGTCAGAGACCATTTCCATGACAACGAGTCCAGCTCCGAGCTCTTTTGCAATAGTACGAAAGGCTGAGTTTGTCACGCCAGCCATAGGCGCTAAAACGGTACGATTGGGAATCTCAACATTGCCAATCATAAAGGGTGTATTAAGATTTGTCACGAATGAGTTCCTCCAGGTCGTTTTCATCAAAGTTGTAAGTAGTTTGGCAGAATTGACAAGTGATTTCTGCCCCGTGGTCTTCCTCTTTTATTTCCTGTAAGTCTGAGCTTGGAAGGCTGGCAAGAGCGTTCATAAAGCGTTCATGACTACAGTCACATTGGAAACGAATTTCTTCTTCAGAAAGACGCTTGTAGGCCTCGTCTCCGTAGATAGCCTTGAGAAGGGCTTCGATATGGTCTTCACTTTCGAGAAGAGTTGAGATAGCTGGCATTTCTTGGATGCGTTTCTCAAAACGGGCAATCTCTTCTTCCTTGGCTCCTGGTAAGACTTGGACTAGGAAACCACCTGCAACCTTGACCTTGTCTTCCTCGTCTAAAAGGACATTGAGACCGACTGCTGAAGGCGTTTGTTGGCTTTCAGTCAGGTAAAAGGCAAGGTCTTCACCAATTTCTCCAGAGATGAGAGGAGTCATAGAGTTGTAAGGATTTCCAGTACCGTAGTCTGTGATAACGAGGAATTGACCATTTCCAACAAAAGGTCCAACTAGAACTTCACCAGTTGCAGTCTTTTTGATGTCAACACCAGGATTTTGAACGTAGCCTTTGACGTTCCCTTTGGTATCAGCAACGGTGATGATAGCACCTAGAGAGCTAGAGCCCAGCACTTTAACTGTAAGTTTGGTATTTCCTTTTTCATTGGCTGCGAGAATCTGGCTAGCAATAAGAGTTCGACCAAGCGCTACAGTTGAGCTAGCTTGGGTTTGGTGTTTTTCTTGAGCAGTGCGGACGGTTTCTGTACTATCAAGGACAAAAGCACGAAAGGCTCCGCTTTCTGATATAGTTTTAATAATTTTATCCATAGCTACTATTTTAGCATAAAAATGCCCAAAGGGGGAGCCGTGTGTTTGCTGATTTTCAGGATAATGGACCAGGAAATCAGCATGAAAATAAAAAGAGAAACAGATTATTTCAGCATTTGTAAGATTTATGCTATGCTTAAGGTAGAAAATGAAAGGGGTAACAAATGTATTTAGGAGACTTGATGGAAAAGGCCGAATCTGGCCAATTTTCAATCCTTTCCTTTCTATTACAAGAGTCTCAGACGACCGTCAAGGTTGTAATGGAGGAAACAGGATTTTCAAAAGCAACCCTAACCAAATATGTCACCCTGATCAATGACAAGGCTTTGGATAGTGGCTTAGAGCTGACTATTCACTTAGAAGATGAAAATCTGCGTCTATCGATCGGTGCAACTACCAAGGGGAGAGATATCCGGAGCTTGTTTTTGGAGAATGCTGTTAAATACCAAATTTTAGTCTATCTTCTCTACCACCAACAGTTTTTAGCCCATCAGCTGGCTCAAGAATTGATGATTAGCGAGGCTACACTTGGTCGCCACTTGGCTGGTTTAAATCAGATTTTGTCAGAATTTGACTTATCCATCCAAAATGGACGTTGGCGAGGTCCAGAGCATCAGATTCGCTATTTCTATTTCTGTCTTTTCCGCAAGGTCTGGTCGAGTCAGGAATGGGAAGGCCACATGCAGAAACCAGAGAGAAAGGAGGAAATTGCTACACTAGAAGAAATCTGCGGTGCGAGTTTGTCTTCGGGGCAGAAATTGGACTTGATTCTCTGGGCTCATATCAGTCAACAACGTCTCCGGGTCAATGCCTGTCAGTTTCAAGTGATAGAAGAGAAAATGCGAGGGTATTTTGACAATATTTTCTACCTTCGTTTGCTGAGAAAGGCTCCGTCCTTTTTCGCTGGGCGACACATCCCTCTCGGAACTGAGGATGGTGAGATGATGATTTTCTTCTCCTTCCTCCTATCTCATCGTATTCTTCCCCTTCATACTATGGAGTATATTCTTGGATTTGGAGGGCAGTTGGCAGATTTGCTGACGCAGTTGATTCAAGAAATGAAGAAGGAGGAACTATTGGGGGACTATACAGAGGACCATGTCACCTATGAACTTAGTCAGCTTTGTGCTCAAGTCTATCTCTATAAGGGCTATATTTTACAGGATCGCTATAAGTACCAGTTAGAGAATCGCCATCCTTATTTGCTGATGGAACATGATTTTAAGGGAACGGCAGAGGAGATTTTTCATGCCATGCCTGCCTTTCAGCAGGGGACGGATTTGGATAAGAAAATTCTCTGGGAATGGCTCCAGTTAATCGAATATATGGCTGAAAACGGTGGCCAGCATATGCGGATTGGTCTGGATTTGACATCTGGTTTTCTTGTCTTTTCAAGGATGGCAGCCATTTTGAAACGGTATTTGGAATACAATCGTTTTATTACCATTGAAGCCTATGACCCTAGTCGGCATTATGATTTGCTGGTTACCAATAACCCGATTCATAAGAAGGAGCAAACACCAGTCTATTATTTAAAAAACGACTTGGATATGGAAGATTTGGCGGCTATTCGTCAGTTATTATTTACTTAAAAGGCTTGGTTATTCCAGGCCTTTTTTGTGAAATTTACACAATCTACTCACGTTTTTTAAAAAATTAAAAAAAGTTGATGAACAAGAAAGCGCTTTATTTTGTATACTAGTAAGTGTAAAGAGGAAACATCCTCAAGATCTTTATCAGGAGGACAGCACATGTCACAAGAAAAATACATTATGGCCATTGACCAGGGAACTACAAGTTCTCGTGCCATTATTTTCAACAAAAAAGGAGAAAAAGTTAGCTCGAGTCAAAAAGAGTTCACTCAGATTTTCCCTCAGGCAGGTTGGGTTGAGCACAATGCCAATGAAATTTGGAACTCTGTTCAGTCAGTTATTGCGGGTGCTTTCATCGAAAGTGGTGTCAAGCCAAATCAAATCGAAGCAATCGGGATTACCAACCAGCGTGAAACAACTGTCGTCTGGGATAAGAAAACAGGGCTTCCTATCTACAATGCTATCGTTTGGCAGTCACGCCAGACAGCATCTTTGGCTGAGCAACTAAAAAACCAAGGTTATGTGGAAAAATTCCATGAAAAGACGGGTTTGATTATCGATGCTTACTTCTCTGCTACCAAGGTTCGTTGGATTTTGGATCATGTAGAAGGCGCTCAAGAGCGAGCAGAAAAAGGAGAATTGCTCTTTGGTACTATCGATACTTGGTTGGTTTGGAAATTAACTGACGGTGTGGCTCATGTGACGGACTACTCAAATGCAGCCCGTACCATGCTTTATAACATTAAAGAACTCAAATGGGATGATGAGATTTTGGAAATCCTTAACATTCCTAAGGCTATGCTTCCAGAAGTTCGTTCTAACTCTGAAATCTACGGTAAGACAGCGCCATTCCATTTCTACGGTGGAGAAGTGCCAATCTCAGGTATGGCTGGGGACCAACAGGCAGCCCTCTTTGGACAGTTGGCCTTTGAACCAGGTATGGTCAAGAATACTTATGGAACAGGTTCTTTCATCATCATGAATACTGGTGAAGAGATGCAGTTGTCTGAAAATAACCTCTTGACAACCATTGGTTACGGAATCAATGGCAAGGTCTACTATGCTTTAGAAGGTTCTATCTTCATCGCGGGAAGCGCCATTCAATGGCTTCGTGATGGACTTCGCATGGTCGAAAATTCACCAGAATCTGAAAAATACGCTCGTGATTCTCACAACAATGATGAAGTTTATGTCGTTCCAGCCTTTACAGGTCTAGGTGCTCCATACTGGAACCAAAATGCTCGCGGTTCTGTCTTTGGTTTGACTCGTGGAACAACTAAAGAAGACTTTATCAAGGCAACCTTGCAATCCATCGCTTATCAAGTACGTGACATCATCGACACCATGCAAGTAGATGCTCAGACAGCTATCCAAGTCTTGAAAGTAGACGGTGGTGCAGCTATGAATAATTTCCTCATGCAGTTCCAAGCTGACATTTTGGGAATCGATATCGCACGCGCCAAAAACTTGGAAACAACAGCTCTAGGGGCAGCCTTCCTAGCAGGTTTGTCAGTAGGTTACTGGAAAGACTTGGATGAGTTGAAACTCTTGAACGAGACAGGAGAACTCTTTGAACCATCTATGAACGAATCTCGTAAGGAACAACTCTACAAGGGCTGGAAGAAGGCTGTGAAAGCAACGCAAGTCTTTGCGGAAGTAGACGACTAATACTGGAAGAATAAAGCGACTTAGTTAGAAAGTGTGTAAATATGGAATTTTCAAAGAAACACGTGAATTATCAATTAAAAAAATGCAGGAACGTATCCTGGACCTCTTGATTATCGGTGGAGGAATCACAGGGGCTGGTGTAGCCTTGCAGGCGGCAGCTAGCGGTCTTGAGACTGGTTTGATTGAAATGCAGGATTTTGCAGAAGGAACATCTAGCCGTTCAACTAAATTAGTTCACGGAGGTCTTCGTTACCTCAAACAATTTGACGTAGAAGTGGTATCAGATACAGTTTCTGAACGTGCAGTGGTTCAACAAATCGCTCCACACATTCCAAAACCAGATCCAATGCTCTTACCAGTTTACGATGAAGATGGAGCAACCTTTAGCCTCTTCCGTCTTAAAGTAGCCATGGACTTGTACGACCTTTTGGCAGGTGTCAACAACACACCAGCTGCTAACAAGGTTTTGAGCAAGGAAGAAGTTTTGGAACGCCAGCCAAACTTGAAGAAAGAAGGCTTGGTAGGAGGTGGGGTTTACCTTGACTTCCGTAACAACGATGCGCGTCTCGTGATTGAAAACATCAAACGTGCTAACCAAGATGGTGCTCTCATTGCTAACCACGTGAAGGCAGAAGGCTTCCTCTTTGACGAAAGTGGCAAGATTACAGGTGTGGTAGCTCGTGATCTCTTGACAGATCAAGTCTTTGAAATCAAGGCTCGTCTGGTTATCAACACGACAGGTCCTTGGAGCGATAAGGTACGTAATTTGTCTAATAAGGGAACCCAATTCTCACAAATGCGTCCAACTAAGGGAGTTCACCTAGTAGTGGATTCAAGCAAGATCAAGGTTTCACAACCAGTTTACTTTGACACAGGTTTGGGTGATGGCCGTATGGTCTTTGTTCTCCCACGTGAAACAAGACATACTTTGGTACAACTGATACAGACTACACAGGTGACTTGGAACATCCAAAAGTAACTCAGGAAGATGTAGATTATCTGCTTGGCATTGTCAACAACCGCTTCCCAGAAGCTAACATTACCATTGATGATATCGAAAGCAGTTGGGCAGGTCTTCGTCCATTGATCGCAGGCAATAGCGCTTCTGACTACAATGGAGGAAATAATGGAACCATCAGTGATGAAAGCTTTAACAACTTGATTGCGACTGTTGAATCTTATCTCTCTAAAGAAAAAACGCGTGAAGATGTTGAGGCTGCTGTCAGCAAGCTTGAAAGTAGCACATCTGAGAAACATTTGGATCCGTCAGCAGTTTCTCGTGGATCTAGCTTGGACCGTGATGACAATGGTCTCTTGACCCTTGCTGGTGGTAAAATCACAGACTACCGTAAGATGGCTGAAGGAGCTATGGAGCGCGTGGTTGACATCCTCAAAGCAGAATTTGACCGTAGCTTTAAACTCATCAACTCGAAGACTTACCCTGTTTCAGGTGGAGAATTGAACCCAGCAAATGTGGACTCAGAAATCGAAGCCTTTGCGCAACTTGGAGTGTCACGTGGCTTGGATAGCAAGGAAGCCCACTATCTGGCAAATCTTTACGGTTCAAATGCACCGAAAGTCTTTGCCCTTGCTCACAGCTTGGAACAAGCACCAGGACTCAGCTTGGCAGATACCTTGTCTCTGCACTATGCAATGCGCAATGAGTTGGCTCTGAGCCCAGTTGATTTCCTTCTTCGTCGTACCAACCATATGCTCTTTATGCGTGATAGCTTGGACAGCATCGTTGAGCCAGTTTTGGATGAAATGGGACGATTCTATGACTGGACAGAAGACGAGAAAGTAACTTACCGTGCTGATGTCGAAGCGGCTCTCGCTCAAAACGATTTAGCAGAATTAAAAAATTAAGAAAAAATAAAAGAGGTGGAGGGCAGGACTCCTAGTCTACCCTCTCCTTCTTTTTAACGGAGACAGAAAGATGATGAATGAATTATTTGGAGAATTTCTAGGGACTTTAATCCTGATTCTTCTAGGGAATGGTGTTGTTGCAGGTGTGGTTCTTCCAAAAACTAAGAGCAACAGTTCAGGTTGGATTGTGATTACTATGGGTTGGGGGATTGCAGTTGCAGTTGCGGTCTTTGTATCTGGCAAGCTCAGTCCAGCTCATTTAAACCCAGCTGTGACCATCGGTGTGGCCTTAAAAGGTGGTCTGCCTTGGACTTCCGTTTTCCCTTACATCCTAGCTCAGTTCGCAGGGGCTATGCTGGGTCAGGTTTTGGTTTGGTTGCAATTCAAACCGCATTATGAGGCAGAAGAAAATGCAGGCAATATCCTGGCAACTTTCAGTACTGGTCCAGCCATCAAGGATACAGTTTCTAACTTAATCAGCGAAATCCTTGGAACCTTTGTTTTGGTTTGACAATCTTTGCTTTGGGTCTTTACGATTTTCAGGCAGGTATCGGAACCTTTGCGGTGGGGACTTTGATTGTCGGTATCGGTCTATCACTAGGTGGGACAACAGGCTATGCCTTGAATCCTGCGCGTGACCTTGGACCTCGTATCATGCACAGTATCCTTCCAATTTCAAACAAGGGAGACGGAGATTGGTCTTACGCTTGGATTCCTGTTGTGGGACCTGTTATCGGTGCAGTCTTGGCCGTGCTTGTATTCTCACTTTTCTAATCTAGAAAACAATTATGTTGATAGAGCTTGGGCAAGAGCTCAATTTCAGCAAAAAATGAAGTAAATCTTCTCATAATAAAACGCATTATATCAAATTTTTTCAACATCTGATATGATGCGTTTTTCTGATTTTTAAGACTTTTTCTCAGTCTCTTTTTCGATTGAAGATGTAAGTATTCTAATAACTAACTTCTTAGTACTAGCCAACAACGATAATCATAATTCCTCCTAAAATTAGGAATAATAAAGGCAATAGTTTTTGTTTTTTCATGTGAAATACCTCGCTTTTGTTTTCTTCTATTTTATGCTAAAATATTAAAAATCAAAAACTGTTCCCATATATGCTTGTTGGAGAGAAATTATGAAAAAATTTGGAGAAATTTTTAAAAAGTTTCGAGAATCTAGAGGGTTTCGCTTGAAAGATGTCGAAAAAGCTGGTATATCAACATCACAGCTCTCACGTTTTGAAAAGGGAGAGACTGATTTAACCATTTCAAAATTTATGGCTATTTTGGATGAAATTAACATGCCTATTGATGAATTTATGTATGCTGTTCATGATTTTCATCGTGATGAACTGAACGAACTCTTATCAAAGGTTAGGCATTTTGTATCAAATCATAATGTTGATGGGTTGAAAAAACTACTTTATTCTCAGATGGAGTCAGATTCTAAACAAGAGAAATTTCATAAGCTTAACATTATTTTATTAAAAATTCGTTTACAAGATTTATCTGGAGAAGCTTATTATTCTGGTGAAGATTTATCTTATCTAACTGACTATCTCTTTAGTGTTGAATATTGGGGATACTATGAATTATTGATTTTTTCAAATACTTTAGATGTCCTAAAACACGATGTCTTTATGGTTTTGGCTAGAGAGATGTCTAGACGTTCTGATTTTTATAAAGAAATTCCTAATAATAGACGACTGATTTCATCTATGCTATTGAACGGGTATATCACATGTATTGAAAGAGGAAAATTTCTTGATGCTTTGTATTTTGAAAAACGACTAAACCAATGCTTTTTCACTGAAACTGAAATTTATGAGCGATTGGTATTCCAGTATGCCCAATATCTATATCGCTATAAAAAAGAGACAGATTGCAAAGCAATTATTGAAATGAGGAAGTGTATTGGAGCAATGAAATTAGCGGGAAGTAACCATTTGGCAAAGAATTATGAAAGGCACTTAGAAAAAATTTTAGCAAGTAAAAAGTAATACGCAGATATGGGAAAGGAAGTATCTCGAAATAATATTTTGGTAGAATTGTCTTTAGAAATTTCAATTACGGTTGTTTTATCAGTTCATTGTATTTGAGCGATAGGATTTTTCGAATTTGTTACCATAATTATGAATTTTGAGGTATTTAATATGCAAGTTCTATCTCCATATATTTTAAGAAAGAAAAGTGAAACAGGAGAATTATTTTTCAATAGTAACAATAATCACTCTTAATAAACAGCATCATATATAGGTTAATTAAATTATTGTATAGTCTCAGTTGGAGTTAATTTGTTTATAACTTTTAGACTGAGGCTTTTATATCTATTCGCTTTCTTTTAGATAGGCTTATTTATGAAATTTCTAAAATACATTAAAACTAATATTTTTATCTATTTTTTAATAGGAGTGCTTTTGAATAGTGGGATGGCCCTAATAAAGCCATTGTTATTGGATAAGCTATTGAATATTCGTGAAGAGCAACTTATAATTGGTACAATTTCATACTTTGTTTTATATGGCCTGTGTTTACACCTGTTTTTTTATAGCACGATGTTGCTAGCAAATTTTGTCAGTAATAATCTGCAGCGTCATCTTCAAATTCGGTTAAAAGATCAGCTTATTAAGAAACTATTTTTGAAAGAAAATGTTGTATATGATGAAAAAGTTTCAATTGTTACACAAGATATGGAACTGCTCTATAATCGCTTCTTTTTACCCCTGGATATGATAGTTGGAAGAGTTTTTATACTTTGTACAACGATTGTTTTTATTTTGGTGCAAAATTTTTGGCTTGGTATTGTTTTTATCGTGTTCTCTTTTCTTCGACCATTACCTCAATGGGTAATGAATAATCGTTTAATGAAAAGTGGTGCAAATTTTTCGGAAATGCAAAAAGCTTTTCATCTATCTGTAGGAGATTTTTTTAAGGGAGCAGATACGATATATTTTTATGGCGCTAGTAAAGAAAACTTTGCTAAGATGAGAAAAAACAATGAGTGTTACGAGAACGCTCGTTGGAAAAATGAATGGACTAGCAATGTCGTTTATTTTTTCAATGGTCCTTTAGAATTTCTTAGTCAGGTACTACCTCTTGCACTTGGTCTTTTATTACAAAAGAGCGGTATAGAATTAACAACAGCTAGTTTGGTCTCTATGTATATAGCCACAATGAATCTTAGCGGACCTATTCAAAGAATTATGTATAGCATATCTGATATACAGCGATCGCAAACAGTGAAAGAAAAAATATTTTCATTATTGGAAGAATCTTGTTTAGAAACATCATATCCGACAGTCGAATCTTTAGCTGAGCTAGTTTTGGAGGGCGTTTCAAAACAGGTTGGAGAGCAAGTGCTCTTTATGATTTGTCACTTAGATTAACTAAGCCGAGTAAAGTTTTAATAAAGGGAGCTAGTGGTACTGGAAAGTCAACTCTCCTACAATTGGTAGCAGGAAAGATAAATCCGAATAGTGGTAGAATTATCGTACGTGATAAATCGGGTCGAGAATTTACTCATTATCAAGGAAATGTTGCGTATATTTCTCAGAATCCATTTTTCATACATGGGACAATCCGAGAAAATTTAACATTAGGGCAGGAGATTTCAGATAAAGACTTACTCTGTTGCTTAGAACAAGTTGGCTTAACGAATGAAATCACCAATATTTTAGATTATCAACTGATAAATAATGGAGAAAACATTTCAGGTGGACAACGTTTACGACTTGAATTAGTTCGTTGTCTACTTCGAAAAAAAGACATTGTGTTGGCGGATGAGGTCACATCATCCTTAGACAAGGACAATGCATATCAAGTGCGCCAATTACTTTTGCAGTTGCCTATCATTTTGATTGAAGTTGCTCATCATATTGATTCAGAAGCGGTTTATAATCAAGTAATTGATTTGGGAAAATATAGAATAAAATAAATAGACTTGTTCGGCATCCTACCAGGTCTAATATATAGGTGATGTTATGGATTGTTTTAGATGATTCAAAGATGTGAAAACTAAAAATTATGGCTAAGTTGGGACGTTAAAAATTCAATTTCTGACCACCTAATCTTACTTCAAATAATTTTCGAACAAAGTCTACTATATCATTTATCAGTTAAATATTTTTATGTTATAGGAGCGCTACATGTCTAATTCATTTGTCAAGTTGTTAGTCTCTCAATTGTTTGCGAATTTAGCAGATATTTTCTTTAGAGTAACAATCATTGCTAACATATACATTATTTCAAAATCAGTAATTGCCACGTCACTAGTTCCCATTTTAATAGGGATATCCTCTTTTGTTGCGAGTCTTTTAGTTCCTTTGGTTACTAAAAGGTTAGCGCTAAATAGGGTTTTATCTTTATCCCAATTTGGAAAGACTATATTATTGGCGATACTGGTAGGAATGTTTACCGTAATGCAATCCGTAGCGCCTTTGGTAACCTATCTATTTGTTGTGGCAATTTCAATATTAGATGGTTTTGCAGCACCTGTTTCCTATGCTATTGTGCCACGCTATGCGACCGATTTGGGTAAGGCTAATTCAGCCTTATCAATGAGTGGTGAAGCTGTTCAATTGGTGGGTTGGGGATTAGGTGGACTCTTATTTGCAACAATTGGTCTTTTACCTACCACGTTTATAATTTTAATGTTGTATATCATTTCTAGCTTTCTGATGTTATTTCTTCCTAAGGCTGAAGTGGAGGTGTTAGAGTCAGAAACGAATCTTGAAATTTTGCTCAAAGGTTGGAAGTTAGTTGCTAGAGATCCTAGATTAAGACTTTTTGTATCAGCAAATTTATTTGAAACTTTCTCAAATACGATTTGGGTTTCGTCCATTATACTTGTTTTTGTAACTGAGTTATTACATAAAACGGAAAGTTACTGGGGATATTCTAATACAGCATACTCTATTGGGATTATAATTAGTGGCTTAATTGCTTTTAGGCTATCTGAAAAGTTTCTTGCTGCTAAATGGGAAAGTATTCTTTTTTCTCTTGTAGCCATGGCAATAGTGACACTGACTATTCTATTTTTTCCAAATGCACAGATGTTTTTATTATTTTCAGCTTTAGTTGGTATGTTATCGCAGCTAAAAGAAGTTCCTGAAACTGTATTTCTTCAGGAAACAGTAGAGGAAAATCATTTGGTTAATGTCTATTCTGTTCTTGAAGTGATTTCGACATTAGCATTTTCAGTATTTGTTTTGCTAATGAGCTATATTACTGAGAATTTTGGTATTAGCATCAGTTTTTGGCTATCAGCCATTTGTCTGATGATAGAAGCTATTTTAATTTATATCAGACGAGATTATTTTAAATGAGAGACTGGTTAAAAAGTCTTGAAAAATTAGAAAAGCGCATAGTATCAGGTGTTGAAAAAACTTGATATTGTGCGTTTTATTATGGGAAGATTTACTTCATTGTCTCCTGAAATGGAATTTTGAACCAAGATAACTCTATTTGAAATATGCATAGAAAAACCGCATAATTTTAAAATTAGCTTAAATATAATGAAAATCTACGGCAAACAATTGAAAAAATACTATATAAAGTGGTACAATGGTAGAAAAATAAGCTAGTAAGAGTCTATCTTATTTAGCAAAAATTACAGAAATGAATGGTTTTTCTTGATGAAACAAAGAAAAGAATTGTACCTTTTTCTTGGTCGGACAGCCTTGTATTTTCTTATCTTTCTGGGGCTGCTTTACTTCTTTAGCTATCTTGGTCAGGGTCAAGGAAGCTTTATCTATAATGAATTTTAACTTGAAGGAGAATTCCTATTGTGTCAAATAAACCAATAGTAGATATGATTGAAACCATTGAGCATTTTGCTCAGACCCAGCCTAGCTATCCTGTTTATAATGTTTTGGGACAGGAACACACTTATGGAGATTTAAAGGCTGATTCGGATAGTTTAGCTGCAGCCATCGATCAACTGGATTTACCAGAGAAGTCTCCTGTGGTTGTTTTTGGAGGCCAAGAGTATGAAATGTTGGCAACTTTTGTTGCTCTGACTAAGTCAGGCCATGCCTACATTCCCATTGACAGTCATTCAGCCTTGGAGCGAGTTTCGGCTATTTTAGAAGTAGCAGAGCCAAGCTTGATTATTGCCATCTCAGATTTTCCATTGGAGCAGGTTTCTACGCCAATGATGACTTTAGCTCAGGTTCAAAAAGCCTTTGCTCAAGGGACTAGCTATGAAATCACGCATCCAGTCAAGGGTGATGATAACTACTACATTATCTTTACTTCTGGTACGACTGGTAAGCCAAAGGGAGTACAGATTTCCCATGATAACCTCCTCAGCTTTACCAACTGGATGATTACGGATAAGGAATTTGCGACACCAAGTCGTCCGCAAATGCTGGCTCAGCCACCTTATTCTTTTGACCTGTCTGTCATGTACTGGGCACCGACCTTGGCACTGGGTGGTACGCTTTTCGCTCTTCCTTCAGCCATCACTCAGGACTTTAAGCAACTCTTTGCGACCATCTTTTCATTGCCAATCGCTATCTGGACATCAACCCCTTCTTTTGCAGATATGGCCATGTTGTCTGAAGACTTTAATAGTGAGAAAATGCCTGGAATCACGCATTTCTACTTTGATGGCGAAGAATTGACGGTTAAAACAGCTCAAAAACTGCGCGAGCGTTTCCCAAATGCCCGTATTATCAATGCTTACGGTCCAACAGAAGCGACAGTAGCCCTGTCAGCTGTTGCTGTGACAGACGAGATGTTGACGATTCTCAAACGCCTACCAATCGGCTATACCAAGGCTGATTCTCCGACCTTTATCATTGACGAGGACGGCAATAAATTACCAAATGGCGAACAGGGAGAAATCATTGTGTCAGGGCCAGCTGTTTCAAAAGGATATATGAACAATCCTGAAAAACAGCAGAAGCCTTCTTTGAGTTTGAAGGGCTGCCAGCCTATCACACAGGCGATGTTGGAACCATGACAGATGAGGGCTTGCTTCTCTACGGCGGACGCATGGACTTCCAGATTAAGTTCAACGGTTACCGCATTGAGTTAGAAGATGTCTCTCAAAACCTCAACAAGTCTCGCTTTATCGAGTCTGCTGTCGCAGTTCCACGCTATAACAAGGACCACAAGGTACAAAATTTGTTGGCCTATGTCATCTTAAAAGATGGTGTGCGTGAGCAGTTTGAGCGTGATATCGATATTACTAAGGCCATCAAGGAAGATTTGACAGACATCATGATGTCCTATATGATGCCGTCTAAATTCCTTTACCGAGACAGTTTGCCATTGACTCCAAATGGAAAAATTGACATCAAAGGATTGATTAACGAGGTGAATAAGAGATGATGGAGTTCTTTCAACAGCTTCCTCATATAGAGCCATACGGCAATCCTCAGTATTTTGTCTATGTGATTGCTGCAACCTTGCCCATCTTTATCGGCCTCTTTTTCAAGAAACGCTTTGCCTGGTATGAAGTGTTGGTTAGCCTCTTCTTTATCGTCACCATGTTGGTAGGTGGGAAGACCAATCAACTAGCTGCCTTGGGTACTTACCTTTGCTGGGAGATATTGCTCCTGCTTTTCTACAAGCATTATCGAAAAAGCAAGGATGGCAAGTGGGTCTTCTACTTAGTTAGTTTTCTGTCCCTACTTCCGATTATCTTTGTCAAGGTGCAACCAGCTATCAATGGAACGCAGTCTTTGCTTGGATTTTTGGGAATTTCTTACCTGACCTTTCGTTCGGTTGGGATTATCATCGAGCTGAGAGATGGAGTGATTAAGAATTTTACCCTCTGGGAATTCCTTCGTTTCCTTCTCTTCATGCCGACTTTTTCAAGTGGCCCAATCGATCGCTTTAAGCGATTTAATGAAAATTATCAGGCCATTCCTGAGCGGGATGAGTTGATGGATATGCTGGATGAATCTGTTCGCTATATCATGTGGGGCTTTTTGTACAAGTTTATCCTAGCTCATGTTTTAGGAGAAACATTGTTGCCTCCTTTGAAGAATCTAGCCTTGCAGTCAGGTGGTTTCTTTAACCTCTATGCCTTGGCAGTTATGTATACATTTGGTCTGGAACTTTTCTTTGACTTTGCAGGTTATTCTATGTTTGCCTTAGCCATTTCAAATTTGATGGGAATCCGTAGCCCTATCAACTTTAACAAGCCCTTTTTATCAAGGGATTTGAAGGAGTTTTGGAATCGCTGGCATATGAGTCTGTCTTTCTGGTTCCGTGACTTTGTCTTTATGCGAATGGTGATGGTATTGACCAGAAAGAAGGTCTTTAAAAATCGCAATGTAACCTCAAGTGTGGCCTACATTGTAAATATGCTGATTATGGGATTTTGGCATGGAGTTACCTGGTACTATATCGCCTATGGACTCTTTCATGGGATTGGACTGGTCATCAATGACGCTTGGGTTCGTAAGAAAAAAACGCTCAATAAGGAGCGGAAAAAAGCAGGGAAGCCTGCTCTACCTGAGAATCGCTGGATTCAGTTGCTTGGCATGGTTGTCACCTTCCATGTCGTCATGCTGTCATTCTTAATCTTTTCTGGATTTTTGAATGATTTATGGTTTAAAAAATAAAAGGAAATAAATATGGATATCAAATCAGAAGTTATCGAGATTATTGATGAGTTGTTTATGGAAGATGTTTCTGACATGATGGATGAAGATCTTTTTGACGCAGGTGTCTTGGATAGTATGGGAACGGTTGAATTAATTGTGGAGATTGAGAACCGTTTTGACATTCGTGTCCCTGTAACAGAGTTTGGTCGCGATGACTGGAATACAGCTAATAAAATCATAGCTGGTATTGTGGAGCTACAAAATGCTTAAACGCTTATGGATGATCTTCGGACCGGTCTTGATAGCTGGTTTGTTGGTTTTTCTGCTCATTTTCTTTTATCCTACTGAGATGCATCATAATCTAGGAGCTGAAAAGCGTTCAGCGGTGGCTACTACTATCGATAGTTTTAAGGAGCGAAGTCAAAAAGTCAGAGCACTATCTGATCCAAATATGCGTTTTGTTCCCTTCTTTGGCTCTAGTGAATGGCTTCGTTTTGACGGTGCTCATCCTGCGGTATTAGCTGAGAAATACAATCGCTCCTACCGTCCTTATCTTTTAGGACAGAGGGGAGCTGCATCGCTTAACCAGTATTTTGGAATGCAACAGATGTTGCCACAGCTAGAGAATAAACAAGTTGTGTATGTTATCTCGCCCCAGTGGTTCAGTAAAAATGGCTATGAGCCAGCAGCTTTTCAGCAGTATTTTAATGGAGACCAGTTGACCAGTTTTCTGGAACATCAATCTGGAGATCAGGCTAGCCAATATGCGGCGACTCGCTTACTGCAGCAGTTCCCAAACGTAGCTATGAAGGATCTGGTTCAGAAGTTGGCAAGTAAAGAAGAATTATCGACGGCAGACAATGAAATGATTGAATTATTGGCTCGGTTTAATGAACGCCAAGCTTCCTTTTTTGGTCAGTTTTCAGTTAGAGGCTATGTCAATTATGATAAGCATGTAGTTAAGTATTTAAAGACCTTGCCAGACCAGTTTTCTTATCAAGCTATAGAAGATATTGTTAAAGCAGATGCTGAAAAGAATACTTCCAATAATGATCTGGGAATGGAAAATTATTTCTATAATACGCAGATCAAGAAGGATTTGAAGAAATTAAAGGACTCTCAGAAAAGCTTTACCTATCTCAAGTCGCCAGAGTATAATGACTTGCAGTTGGTTTTAACCCAGTTTTCTAAATCTAAGGTAAACCCGATTTTTATCATTCCACCTGTTAATAAAAAATGGATGGACTACGCTGGTTTGCGGGAGGATATGTACCAACAAACGGTGCAAAAGATTCGCTATCAGTTAGAAAGTCAAGGTTTTACCAATATAGCAGATTTTTCTAAGGATGGTGGGGAGCCTTTCTTTATGAAGGATACTATTCACCTTGGTTGGTTGGGTTGGTTGGCTTTTGACAAGGCAGTTGATCCTTTCCTATCCAATCCCACACCAGCTCCGACTTATCATCTGAATGAGCGCTTTTTCAGCAAAGATTGGGCGACATACGATGGAGATGTTAAGGAATTTCAATAAATCATAATATAGAAGAGTTCAAGAATGAAGCCTATTTTCACGTTTTTTCTTGACTCTTTTTTTGCTTGTGATATAATTAACTGGTAAATAAAATTCCACAGAATAGTATTTTTCTCTTAAAAAAGAGAAGTCTAAAAGGAAAGGGGTCAGATATGAGACAGCTAGCGAAGGATATCGATGGCTTTTTGAATGAGGTGATTTTGCAGGCAGAAAATCAGCATGAAATCCTAATAGGTCATTGTACTAGCGAGGTGGCCCTGACCAATACCCAGGAGCATATCCTCATGCTCTTGTCGGAGGAGTCTTTAACCAATTCAGAGTTGGCTCGTCGTCTCAATGTCAGTCAGGCGGCAGTTACCAAGGCCATTAAGTCTTTGGTCAAGGAAGGGATGTTGGAAACATCTAAAGATCCTAAGGATGCGCGTGTGATTTTATCAGTTGACTGATTTGGCTCGTCCAATTGCTGAGGAGCACCACCATCACCATGAGCATACGCTTTTAACCTATGAACAAGTGGCGACTCAGTTTACTCCAAATGAACAAAAAGTGATTCAGCGGTTTTTGACTGCTTTAGTAGGAGAAATCAAATAATGAGATATATTACGGTAGAGGATTTATCCTTCTATTATGATAAGGAGCCTGTTCTTGAACATATCAATTATAGTGTTGATAGTGGGGAATTTGTTACCTTGACAGGGGAAAATGGAGCGGCTAAGACGACACTGATCAAGGCCAGTCTTGGAATCCTCCAACCACGCATTGGTAAGGTGACCATTTCAAAGACAAATACCCAGGGTAAGAAATTGAGAATAGCCTACCTTCCTCAACAGATTGCCAGTTTTAATGCTGGTTTTCCAAGTACGGTTTATGAGTTTGTCAAGTCGGGTCGCTATCCGCGAAAAGGTTGGTTCCGTCGTTTGAATGCTCATGATGAGGAGCATATCAAGGCCAGTTTAGACTCAGTTGGCATGTGGGAACATCGAGACAAACGCTTGGGGTCTCTATCTGGAGGACAAAAGCAAAGAGCGGTGATTGCGCGTATGTTTGCCTCTGATCCAGATGTATTTATCCTAGATGAGCCGACAACGGGGATGGATGCAGGAAGTAAAAATGAATTTTACGAACTCATGCACCACAGCGCCCATCATCATGGCAAGGCTGTTTTGATGATTACCCATGACCCTGAAGAAGTTAAGGACTACGCGGACCGCAATATTCATCTAGTCCGTAACCAAGACTCGCCATGGCGTTGTTTCAACGTTCATGAGAATGATCAGGAGGTGGGCCATGCTTAGTTTGTTATCTTATGACTTTATGCAACGTGCCTTTCTGGCCGTTATTGCCATGAGTCTTTTCTCGCCAGTATTAGGAACCTTTCTTATCTTGCGTCGTCAGAGTTTGATGAGTGATACTCTTAGCCACGTCTCGCTGTCGGGTGTAGCTTTTGGTCTGGTTCTGGGGATTTCTCCGACTATTTCAACTATTGCTATTGTCTTGATTGCGGCGGTCTTTCTGGAGTATCTCCGTACGGTTTACAAGAGCTTTATGGAAATCGGGACAGCTATCCTCATGTCAACAGGTCTGGCTGTTTCTCTAATTGTCATGAGCAAGGGTAAAAGCTCTAGTTCTATGAGTTTGGACCAGTATCTTTTTGGTTCAATCGTGACTATCAGTGAAGAGCAGGTTATTTCCCTCTTTGTCATTGCGGCGGTTGTTTTGATTTTGACCTTCCTCTTCCTTCGTCCGATGTACATTTTGACCTTTGATGAGGATACGGCCTTTGTGGATGGCTTGCCAGTTCGTACCATGTCTATTCTTTTTAACATGGTGACGGGGGTGGCCATTGCCCTTATGATTCCAGCAGCAGGAGCTCTTCTGGTATCGACCATTATGGTCTTGCCAGCTAGTATTGCTCTGCGTCTGGGGAAAAACTTTAAATCGGTTATGCTACTAGCCAGTGCTATTGGATTTTTGGGAATGGTAGCAGGACTCTACATTTCCTATTATGCAGAAACACCTGCAAGCGCAAGTATTACCATTATTTTTGTAACTGTCTTCTTACTGATCAGTTTAGTAAGACGTTTTATCAAATAGGAGACTAATGTGAAAAAAATTAGCTTATTGCTAGCCAGTCTATGTGCCTTGTTTTTAGTAGCTTGTTCCAATCAAAAACAGGTAGATGGCAAACTCAATATTGTGACAACCTTTTACCCTGTCTATGAATTTACCAAGCAAGTCGCAGGAGATACTGCTAATGTAGAACTCCTCATCGGTGCTGGTACAGAACCCCATGAATATGAACCGTCTGCCAAGGCAGTTGCCAAAATCCAAGATGCAGATACCTTCGTTTATGAAAATGAAAACATGGAAACATGGGTCCCTAAATTGCTAGATACTTTGGATAAGAAAAAGGTCAAAACCATCAAGGCGACAGGCGATATGTTGCTTTTGCCAGGTGGCGAGGAAGAAGAGGGAGACCATGACCATGGAGAAGAAGGTCATCACCATGAGTTTGACCCCCATGTTTGGTTATCACCAGTTCGTGCCATTAAACTAGTAGAGCATATCCGTGACAGTTTATCAGCAGATTATCCTGATAAAAAAGAGACCTTTGAGAAGAATGCTGCTGCCTATATCGAAAAATTACAAGCCTTAGATAAGGCTTATGCAGAAGGCTTGTCTCAAGCCAAACAAAAGAGCTTTGTAACGCAACACGCAGCCTTTAACTATCTTGCCTTGGACTATGGACTCAAACAAGTCGCAATCTCAGGCCTTTCTCCAGATGCAGAGCCATCAGCAGCTCGCTTGGCAGAATTGACAGAGTACGTCAAGAAAAATAAAATCGCCTATATCTACTTTGAGGAAAATGCTTCACAAGCCCTTGCTAATACACTTTCAAAAGAAGCAGGTGTCAAAACAGATGTCCTCAATCCTTTAGAAAGTCTGACAGAAGAAGATACCAAGGCGGGAGAAAATTATATCTCTATCATGGAGAAAAACCTCAAAGCTTTGAAACAAACAACAGACCAAGAAGGTCCAGCTATCGAACCTGAAAAGGCAGAGGATACCAAGACAGTTCAAAATGGTTACTTTGAGGATGCAGACGTCAAGGACCGCACTTTGAGTGACTATGCAGGTAACTGGCAATCAGTTTATCCTTTCCTTGAAGATGGCACGTTTGATCAAGTCTTTGACTACAAGGCTAAGTTGACTGGTAAGATGACTCAGGCTGAGTACAAGGCCTACTATACAAAAGGTTATCAGACAGATGTGACTAAGATCAACATTGCTGATAATACTATGGAATTTGTTCAAGGTGGACAAAGCAAGAAATATACTTACAAGTATGTTGGTAAGAAATCTTGACTTATAAGAAAGGCAATCGTGGCGTGCGCTTCCTCTTTGAAGCCACAGATGCTGATGCTGGACAGTTCAAGTATGTTCAGTTTAGTGACCACAATATCGCCCCAGTTAAGGCAGAACATTTCCATATCTTCTTTGGAGGCACAAGCCAAGAAGCCCTCTTTGAAGAAATGGATAACTGGCCAACCTATTACCCAGATAACCTATCTGGACAAGAAATCGCCCAAGAAATGCTGGCGCATTGATGAGAAATCGACTAGTTCATAGGAGCTAGTCGGTTTTTAGATATTAGATGGCTAACTTCATTATAGACCTTTCCAGAACTTTAAAAAATAAATAAAACTCTTGAAATATCTGGGCTTATATGCTAGAATGTTGTTAGTGTATAAGGTTCATTAGAACACCAAAGCCCCTAACTATTGCCGTAGTTAAGGGCTTTTTTGACGTATCTTAGCGATTTAACGGGTGTTGATAGGCTAGTCAGTCGGTCTACTTCTTACCATCTAGCCATTTACAAACGAAATACAAGATAATTCCTGCGATGACGTCCGCTATAATAGTAAGAGCAAGCTCAGGTATAAGGCTCATTAGTTTCACCTCCTCTCACGAACCCATAGGAACGTAATCGGTAACCGATGACAAAAATAGTATACCACACTACATTCAGATCATCAACATTGCTTAATTCTTGAAATATAGGGTCTAGGTGACAAAGTCTTTAAAATCAGAAAAACGCATAATATCAGGTGTATAAAAGTTTGATGTTATATCAATTATAAAAGTGGATAGGAAAGTTTTCTGATTATCAGAATTCCTTCCTATCCACTTTTTGAAGATTGTAAGTTAGCCCAATTTTATGTAGAATCAGCTTATTTGTTTTATTTATCAAAACCTTGCAAAGCTTTTTGGCGTTCTTCTACTTGACCTTTAGCATCTAGTTTATTACCAGCGTATACAGCTGACTCCCATGATCCGTACATTGGATTTGGGAAGATGATGAATTTTTCACCGAATTCTTTTTGCAATTCTTCAAGTTGTTTATCACGGTCAGATTCAGAAGTCTTAGAAAAATCTGCAAAGTCTACGAGGTTATCACCAAATAATAAGATAAGATTTGTTTTTTCTTGAACTTTTTGGCGACGACCTTCTTTGGATTTTACACCACTTTCTAAGAACATGAGATGATCACGTCCTTGAACAGGAATTCCTTCACTTTCAAGATTTTTAATGGTAGCATCTACTTGATTAGCTGAGCGGTCAGAAATATAGTAGATTTGGACACCGTTTTGATCAGCAAACTGAAGAAAATCTTTGGCACCTGGGACAGCTTTTGCTGTAGCTTTTTGAACCCAAATATCCCAATTTTCGGGTGTAAATGCTGTACCGTCTTTAACATTTTGTACTTGATAAGGGCTATTATCTAGGACAGTTTCATCCAAGTCTAAAACGATAGAGTAAGGTTTGTCTGATTCTGTTTTGAGCAATTCCTTTAGGTGATTTGTTGCAACGTTATAACCCTGTATGTATAAAGCTTTAGTTTCAGCTGATTTTTGATACCAAAGGGTTGACATAGTGTTTTCTCTTGACCGTAGTTGGTCATATGTCAATGTAATCTGATTATCAGATGAGCTATTATTGCTTGTCTGTGTTTCTGTAGACTTTGTTGCACAACTAGCTAATAAGACGACAGAAGCAAGTGCAGAAAGGACTGTAACAGTAGTTTTTGCTGTTTTCATGAAATATCTCCTATTCATTCATTTTAATAAATAGTATAGCACGAGGGAAAAGTTAAGGCAAGTTATTCTCTGAATATGGATGAAGATTCTATAGAAGATAATATAATGAAAAAAGTGATTACTAACTTGAAATGTAGTTTCACCTCTAATTATTGACATTTCAGGAAAAATCGCAGTAAAAACTGCACAGCTTTCTTTAAATGTGCTATAATACAGGAAAAATAATGATGGAGGTCACGATAATGGCAACATTTTTGATGATTTTTGTGGTGGTTTGTGTGCTCCTATTGGTGATAGTCACACTGAGTACAGTTTATGTGGTTCGTCAGCAGTCGGTGGCGATTATTGAACGCTTTGGGAAATACCAAAAGGTTGCCAATAGCGGTATTCATATTCGCTTGCCTTTTGGAATTGACTCGATTGCAGCACGAATCCAGTTGCGCTTGTTGCAAAGCGATATTGTGGTTGAGACCAAGACCAAGGACAATGTGTTCGTTATGATGAATGTAGCGACTCAGTACCGTGTCAATGAACAGAGCGTGACAGATGCCTACTATAAACTCATGCGTCCAGAATCTCAGATTAAATCTTATATCGAAGACGCTCTTCGCTCTTCTGTTCCCAAATTAACCTTGGATGAATTGTTTGAGAAAAAAGATGAGATTGCCCTTGAAGTTCAACATCAAGTAGCAGAAGAAATGACTACTTACGGTTATATTATTGTGAAAACCTTGATAACCAAGGTTGAACCAGATGCAGAAGTCAAGCAATCCATGAATGAAATCAATGCGGCGCAACGCAAGCGGGTCGCAGCGCAAGAATTGGCAGAAGCTGACAAGATTAAAATCGTCACTGCAGCTGAAGCCGAAGCAGAAAAAGACCGCCTTCATGGTGTGGGGATTGCCCAACAACGTAAGGCGATTGTGGATGGATTGGCAGAGTCTATCACAGAACTCAAGGAAGCAAATGTTGGCATGACAGAAGAGCAAATCATGTCTATCCTCTTGACCAACCAGTATTTGGATACCTTGAACACCTTTGCTTCTAAAGGAAATCAAACCATCTTTTTACCAAATACGCCAAATGGTGTGGATGATATCCGTACACAAATCTTGTCAGCCCTCCGTGCTGAGAAGAAATAATAGACTAAAGAGCCTGGCAACAGGCTCTTTTTGCATTGCATTTGTTAAGAAAAGCAAAGAACATTGATATACATTTATACTCAATGAAAATCAAAGAGCAAACTAGGAAGCTAGCCGCAGGCTGTACTTGAGTACGGTAAGGCGACGCTGACGTGGTTTGAATTTGATTTTCGAAGAGTATTAAATAAAAATTATTGTATGTTGTCCCCCTTAACTTGGGATGATAAGGGAATAACTAGAAAGATTTGTGAATACAAACTATTTCTGATATACTAACTATACAGTAATAATGAATGATAGGATATGGGATGAAAGAATTTCAATTTGAAAGAAAGCAGCGTTTTTCTTTGAGAAAATATACAATAGGAGCTTGTTCGGTCTTGCTAGGAACGAGTTTATTTTTTGCTGGTATGGGGGCTCAACCCGTACAGGCTAAAGAAACGACTTCAACACTAATTTCAAGTCATTATTTGGATGAGCAGGATTTATCTGAAAAGCTGAAATCAGAGTTGCAATGGTTTGAAGAAAATAAGATTGAGGTAAAAGAGGGAAAAGAATACTATTTTGTCTATCGAAAATTGGCTACAAGATTACCAGAAACAAGTCTGTTTTCTAATGATGGGATGTTTATCTTGGGAGCAGGATTATTATTGCTTTCCTTCACTTTAATTAAGAGAAAAAGGGAGCGTCTTACTTCCTTGTGACAGTCTTTGCTGTTGGTGGCTGGGGAGCATCCATCTCTGCTTTCGAAAATCTGGTAGAATTGCAACCAGCCCTTGTTAAGAGAGTAGAAGGTCAGTTTTTACCAAGTCCTGAAAGAGTTCAAGGATATGAATTTACGGGATATTATTTGGTAAGAGATAGTGCTAGCAAGGAACTTTCTGTTGATAAGGTAGAGTCGCCAGCATTATCTCAAAAGGAGGAAAGTTTAGAACCTCAATCTAAGAAGATTGTACCACAGACTGCATCTCATTTTAGCTCGACTAAAGATATTGTGCAATCTCCTCAACCATCTTACGCAGTTGAGCCTGTTTTAAATCCAACTCCTGAAAAAAGTATGAGTATTGAGTCTAAAAAAGTACCAGATGAAGGAATGAAAACTGTTATTGAAGACAAGCCAGAACTGGAAGTGAGGATAGGGGAGATAGAATTTGAAACTCAATTTCAGTCTGACCCAACTCTGGCTAAGGGAGAAAAAAGAATTTCTATAGAAGGTGCCAAGGGACAAGAACGAATCTTAACAGAAGTAAGGGTTGTCGATGGTATTGTTACGCGAAATGAAGTAGGGAGAGAAGTGCTTCGTGAACCAGTTACTCAGGTGATTCTGGTCGGGACAAAAGAGAAGGAACCTCAAGAAAATGGCATAAGCACAGCCCCGGAAGTCCAACCAACTCTCCCCTCTTATGAAGGCGGCGTTTCCGGCGATCCTTCGGTAGAGCCAACTCTCCCCTCTTATGAAGGCGGTGTTTCCGGTGAGTCCTTAGTAGAGCCATCTCTTCCGTCTTATGAAGGCGGTGTTTCCGGCGATCCTTCGGTAGAGCCGTCTCTTCCGTCTTATGAGAGCGGTGTTTCCGGTGAGCCTTCGGTAGAGCCGTCTCTTCCTTCTTATGAAGGCGGTGTTTCCGGTGAATCCTTGGTGGAGCCGTCCCTTCCGTCTTATGAGGGCGGTGTTTCCGGTGAGTCCTTGGTAGAGCCGTCCCTTCCGTCTTATGAGGGCGGTGTTTCCGGTGAGTCCTTGGTAGAGCCGTCCCTTCCATCTTATGGAGGTGGTGTTTCCGGCGATCCTTCGGTAGAGCCATCTCTTCCGTCTTATGAAGGCGGTGTTTCTGGTGAGCCTTTGGTAGAGCCGTCCCTTCCATCTTATGAAGGCGGTGTTTCCGGTGCATCCTTGGTGGAACCGTCCCTTCCATCTTATGAGGGTGGTGTTTCCGGTGAGCCTTCGGTAGAGCCGTCTCTTCCTTCTTATGAAGGTGGCGTTTCCGGCGAGCCTGAGATACAGGAGGCTCTCCCAGAGTATAAAGATGACACTCAACTTCCTCAGACCAAAGTGGAGACCAAAGCTGTTCCTTATGAAATCGTTTATGAAAAGAATGAGGCACTAGACCACGGAGTTACAAGAGTAAAGATTCCGGGTGCTGAGGGACAAGAACAAGTTACTACTACCTATACTAAAGATCAAGCAAGTGGAAATATTTCTGAGAATAAAACTGTCAAAATAGTAGTTAATAAAGTTGATCAAGTTGTAGAAGTTGGAACTAAACCGAGTGTTGAAACTACTGTCCTATCTCATAAAACGATTTACCAAGTGAATCCTGCTTTGGAGTTCAGACGACAGGAAGTAGCGGTTGCGGGGCGTGATGGTTCGGTGGAAACTAGGACGACTTATCAACTAGACAAGGCAACAGGTCAGGTGACGGTATCTGATACTACTAAACAAGTAAATTCAGCAGTCGATAAAGTGATTCAAGTTGGTAATGTGGAAAAAGTAATACAACCGATTGCTGTTACTGATGAGCGAAGAGAGGATTCTTCACTTGCTAAAAATATAGAAAAGGTAGCATCTGAAGGAGAAGTTGGTGAGAATACACTTACCAGAACATACGCTATCAATGAACAAACTGGTGAATTGGTTAATCCTCAAGAAGTGAGTCAAATAACAAAACCAATGAAACCGAGAGTTATTTTAGTTGGTAGTCAGGAGGATAAACCACACATTCTTCCGGCTAATAGTGAGAGAGAAGATGCTGTGGATGTGTCTGCTCTGACCACAAGCGCGAGATCAGTAGATTTCTTACATGACAGTAAACTAAAAGCACAGTTAGAGCCTACCTATGATCCTCGAGATATTATAACAAAGAGAATTGCGCTCAGAAAAACACATCCAAATATCACTGACCAAGAAGTCAAAGATATGTTGCGCACAGAGTATCTTCAAAAACTGTCAATTCAAGAAAGCTTTGATCAGACGAAGACGCAAGCTGAGTCAAGTTTCAAAAAGATTGCCTCGCATACATTGGGAATTATAGGAGATACCCCTGAAAATCGCAGCAAGGTCAAACAAGAGCTGGAGCAATACAAAGAGCAGATCTTGTTGGGATTGTCTTATATCAATCGTTTTTATAATATTCAATTTGGGGACACGAATATTCGTGATATTCTGGCCTTTAATCCAAGCTCATTTGGTAATAAAACAATGACAGCCTTGGATAGTTTGAAAAAGTTAGGATCCATGTCTTATGAAGAGATGAAATTGACCAATAGTCCTCAAACATTTACAAAGTATTTATCTACCATTACAGGTAAGGCTAGCTTGAAGGAATTTTTAGATAGCAATCGCCAACTCTTTACGTCAGATGATGCGGATACCTGGCTTAAAAAATCTAGCCAAGCTATGATTGTTGACAAACCATCTAAGGAAAATCCTTCAGCGCATGTCGGGCTGTATAGCAAGTTGACAGCTGGAGAAAAGGATCCTCGTAAACAAGAGGCTAATATGGCTGCTATTTTGGGACTTTTTAAATGTGAAAGAACCAAATGTTTACGTGATTAGTAATATGGCGACAATTACCTATGGTAATATTGGTTCCTATATAGATACTTCTCTTGCCCAGTCTAATCCAACTAAGTATCAGGCTGAGCTTGCTAGAGTCAAGTCTTTAATTGAAAAGGCGGCTGTACAACAAGCCAACTATGTTGATACTCTTTATCGTATAACAAAACCAGAAAATCGTGATAAGTTGCTGACAAATCGCTTGATTATTGATACGATGAAGAAATATACAAGTAATCCGAATGCCCAGATTGATAGCACTTGGTCATCAGCTGCTGGTAATGGAGCTGATAAGGGGGTCGACCAATTTATGACTCCTATGAATTACTATTCTCCAGTAAGTAAGGTGGGAGCTGAGGCCAATGGATTAGGTGTCCGTTACTTTATAGATAGGGTTCTGGATGATAGGGGTTCAGCTACTTATTCTCATGAAATGACGCACTTACTAGATAGAACGGTCTTGTTTAATAATCACGGTCGTCGAGATGGTACAGGAGCAGAGTTTTATGCGCGTGGTATTTTTGAAAACTCCTATAATCCAGAAAAGGATACTTATTTCAATCTCAACTTTGTATATGATGAGAGTGATCAGAATGGATTTTACAATAAAACACCTGATCGATTTAAAACGGCAGAAGATTTGCAATCTTACATGAAGGGAAGTTTTGATGTCCTTTATACTATAGATTACCTAGAAGCAGAGGCAAGCAAAGGCTTATCTGCAGAAGACAAGATGAGTTATTTCAAAAAAATAACGCCAATCACTTCAACAGGTCCTAGAACTTGGGTAGATTACCGTAATACAGCAGTTAAACCGACTCATAAGAGTGAGGAGATTCAAGCTCTGACCTTAGAAGATGCCAAAAAATTGACAAATATTGATAGTTTGATTGACAATCATATCCTAGTCAATCGTTATATCATTGCTGGTTTTTCAGATAAAGGTAAAATTGCAGCAAATGGTTACTATACTGTTGATATGTTTGATACCATTTATGGTGTTAGTCAAAATGACTCTGGTATGAGTGGGGATATCACCTTTAGAAAACAAGCCTTTGAATTGATGGCTGCTTTGGGCTATTATGAAGGATTTGTACCTTATGTATCAAATCAATACAAACAAGCAGCAGAGTCTGAGAACAAGCCTTTATCTGATACTTACATTTTCAATAAAATTTTGAATGGTAAGAGTTATGCTGAGTTTAAAAAGCACAGTTTAAGGAAAGGGTAGCTAAGATTGATCAATTGAAACCTTTGACAATCCAATATGAAGGTCAGCAAATAAGTCTGACAGGTCAGAAGTTAAGTGAATTGATGCAGAAAGCTGTTAAAGAAGAACTTGCTCAAATAAAAGCAGGCAATACAACTGCGCGCACCTATACCTTTATCGAAACACCTGTTCAAAAACTGAAAAAAGCGATTTATAAAGCTTATCTCAAAGATTCAGATGACTTTAGACAGTCGATTTACAATAGTTAAGACAAAAAGGACATCTCTCTGGAATGAACATTCAGAGAGGTGTTTTTTTGGCTCTTGTCAGATTTGATACTCAATGAAAATCAAAAAGCAAACTAGGAAGCGAGCCGCAGGTTGCTCAAAGTATAGCTTTGAGGTTGTAGATGAAACTGACGAAGTCAGCTCAAAACATGGTTTTGAGGTTGTAGATAAAACTGACGAAGTCAGTTACATATACCTACGGCAAGGCGACGCTGACGTGGTTTGAAGAGATTTTCGAAGAGTATGACCTTGTTTCTTGAAAATGACAGTTTATATGAACATGGAGTGATTTTCAGACTTTTCCACAAATTATAGAATCTTTTCTGAGGATTTAGGGAGTAATAGAGGAAATCTTGAAAGCGCTTTTGTTTTATGCTATAGTCAAGTAAAGCGAGTCGTTTAAAGAGGAATGTTTGTATGAGAAGAGAAGAAGTTTTACGAAATCACTGGTTTTTTAGCCAAGAGGTGGGGAAAGAAGAGGCCTTGGCGTCGGATTTTCAGAGGGAAAATTGGCAGGCTATTCAAGTGCCACACGACTGGAGTATTTATAATGATTTTGACCAGTATTCGCCAGCGCAAAATGAGGGCGGTCAGTTAAACGGGGGTCAGGCTTGGTACCGGACGCAGTTTTACTTGGAAGAAGATGCCAGTCTAGTATCAGTGCGTTTGCTCTTTGACGGGGTTTATATGAACTCCCAAGTCTATATCAACGGGCAAGTGCTGGGCTATTATCCCAATGGCTATACACCCTTTTCTTATGATATCACACCTTATCTAAGAAATGATGGGACGGCCAACCAGCTTGCGGTTTTTGTGGAAAATCAGCAACCTAGCAGCCGTTGGTACTCTGGTAGTGGTATTTACCGAGAAGTAAAATTGTTGATTACAGATCTGGTGCATCTGGATTTATATGGGATTAAGATAGAAAGTCCTAAACTAAAAGAACAAAGAGATGGATGGGTGGAAACCCAGCTTGAAAGCAAGGTTTCAAATGATGGCCTTCAGTCCGTGTCGGTGTATTTGGAACAGAGTATCTGGTATGAAGGGCAGCAACTGTCAGGTTGGCAGGAGACAGACTCTCTAGTGATTGAAGCTGGGGAAACACACCATTTCCAACAAGTAATATCAATTTTTCAACCTTTGCTTTGGGATATTGATTCCCCTCACCTTTACCAATTGAAGACTCGCCTTTACAAAAATGGCATTTTGGTTGATGAAGGAGAGGAGAGCTTTGGTTACCGCTATATGGATTGGCAAGCGGATAAGGGTTTCTTTCTAAATGGTCGCTGGTTGAAGATTCATGGGGTTTGTTTGCACCATGACTACGGAGCATTGGGAGCTGTGGAAAACAAGTCAGCTGCTGAGAGACGCTTGCGCCAAATGAAGGAAATGGGGGTCAATGCTATCCGAATTACCCATAATCCAGCTAGTAGTATTTTGCTGGATCTGTCTGCCAAAATGGGCTTACTTATCCAAGAAGAAGCCTTTGATACCTGGTATGGAGGCAAGAAAGAATATGATTATGGTCGCTTTTTTGAGGAAGAAGCGACTCATCCAGAAGCGAAAGCAGGCGATTTCTGGTCAGATTACGATTTGCGCACCATGATTGAGCGTGGCAACAACAATCCAGCTATTTTTATGTGGTCCTTGGGAAATGAAGTCAGTGAAGCAAATGGAGATGCTCATTCATTGAAGACGATCAAACGCTTGCTAGAGAGGGTCAAGGAGGTTGATAATAGTCGTTTGTGACCATGGGAATGGATCAGTTCCGCTTTGGAGATGGGTCTGGAGGTCATGAAAAGATAGCCAATTTGTTGGATGTGGTGGGCTTGAATTACTCGGAAGATAATATTGACGGGATTCGCAAAAGACATCCCAAGTGGCGACTTTATGGGTCTGAAACCTCATCGGCTACCCGAACACGTGACAGCTATTTTCGCCCAGATAAGGAATGGGTTGGGGATAATCGCCGCGTGAGGAATTTTGAACAGTCGGACTATGGCAATGATCGGGTTCCTTGGGGGAAGACAGCGACGGCTTCTTGGATAGCAGATAGAAATCGGCTAGACTATGCGGGTCAGTTTATCTGGACAGGAGTGGACTATATCGGTGAGCCGACTCCTTGGCACAATCAAAATGACACACCTGTCAAGAGCTCCTATTTTGGGATTGTGGACACAGCAGGGATTCCTAAAAATGACTATTATCTCTACCAAAGTCAGTGGTTGGATGGTAATCAGCATCCCATGGTTCATATTCTACCCCACTGGAATTGGGAAATCCACAAGAGTTATCAACAAGTTGTGGATAAGTATGGGGATATCCCTGTTCGAGTGTATTCAAATGCTAGTTCGGTAGAGCTATTTCTTAATGGAAAATCCCAAGGTCTGAAAACCTTTCAGGGAAAATGGACTTCAGACGGTCGAAAATACCAAGAGGGAGAAAGATCTGACCAACTCTATCTCGAATGGCCTTTGACTTATCAATCAGGAGAATTGCATGCTGTGGCCTACGACCGTCAAGGTCAGCTTGTGGCAGAAGATAGGGTGGTGACTGCAGGCAAGCCAGCCAAAATCGGGCTTCATGCCGAGAAAACACAACTGGAGCCAGATGGGCAAGACCTCCTCTATCTCTATTTTGATGTATTGGATAAGGATGGAAATTGGGTTCCGACTGCTTCCAATCAGCTTCATTTTAAAATTGAAGGCCCTGCTCGCATTGTAGGTGTGGATAACGGCATGCAGGCCAGTCGTGAACGTTACCAAGCCCAGAAAAATGGTCGGTTTAAGCGGAAAGCCTTTCATGGCAGGGGTGTCCTCTTAGTTCAGAGCTTGGAGCAGGCAGGTTTAGTCAGAGTAAAGGCTAGTGCCATAGGATTAGAGCCAGCAAGTTTTGATCTCTTAGTGGGAGAGGCTTTTGATTGCCAGCCAGTGAAAAATCAGCGCTTATTTGAGATTCGAGTGGACAAGCAGGCAGAATTACAAGAAGGGGATTCCCCAGCTATTGGACTTTATCCACAAACTGTGGATAACCCTGTGAACAAGGTGGGGAATAGTGAAGTGATTTGGGAGACGAGTGGTAGTGCCCACGCCATTATCAAGCAGGGAGTGCTTCATTGCTTGTCTGCAGGCGACTTGGTTATCAGTGCTATTTATCAAGGGAAAACTTATCAAACTCATTTGCAGGTGGCAGAAAATGCCTCACTGGGGCAAGCAGTTTCTGTACGACCACTTCGCTTGTATACAGCTAAGGGAACTTATCCACAGCTGCCATCTTCAGTCTTGGTGGACTATGAGTCCGGTAGTGCAAAACGAGTCAAGGTTGTTTGGGAAGCAATCTCGGAAGAAGATATAGCAAGCTTTCATGAGTTTACGGTATCTGGTCAGCTAGAGGGTTTGGATTTAAAGGCTTCTGCTCAGGTTTGTGTTCAAGGGATTTGCGCTATTGAGCCTGAAAGGGTTTGGACGCTTGTCAAGGAAGCCCCACACTTACCAGACCGAGTCAAGCTAGTCTTATCAGATGGCAGACGAGATACGGCCAAGGTGACTTGGGATGAACTCGAACCTCAAGTCTATGCTCAGGTAGGAGAAAGTGTGCTCACAGGACAAGTAGCGGGCTGTGAGTTGCCAGCAACAGTCACTATTCATGTGACAGACGCCAGTGTAGATGGAGAAGTTATTTCCAATCAGTGGACAGGGTCCAACTTGCCTCTGGTCTTTGCTTCCCACTCAGAGCTAAATCACCCAGCCTCTTACCTCAATGACAAGGTCATTGCTCGGAAGAAATCGACAGCCAATACTTGGATTGCCAAGTCAGAGCAAGCCAGCGTGGGTATTCTGTTTGGAGACGCAGGCATTTTAAAACCGCGATTTGTGGATAACCTGACCGTGTATTATGTTGAAAATCAAGACTATGTGGCGGTGGAGCCAAGCTTTATTGATTATTACATAGGGAATGAGCCTAGCCTGCTTCGGACTCCCAACCATTTGGATAAGGATTCCCTGCTCAAGCAAGAGCAGAATTGGCGCCCTGTATCAGCTATCCGAAAAGTTTCAAGCGACAAGGCTGAAGAGCTTCGTTTTGAATTTGACAAGGTGGAAACCTATGCCCTTCGTCTTCGATTTGAAAACTTGGTAAATCCACTAGCGTTAACAGAATTGCAAGTACATGCTAAAAAAGTTAAGAAAAATGTAGATAGGAAGTAGTATGGTAAGAGAAGTAAAACCGCATGGCCCCTTGCCTAGTCAGACCCAGCTAGCGTATTTAGAGGATGAACTAGCAGCCTTTATCCATTTTGGACCTAATACCTTTTATGATCAGGAATGGGGGACAGGTCAGGAGGATCCTGAACGCTTTAACCCGACACAGTTAGACGCGCGTGAGTGGGTGCGTGTGCTCAAGGAGACGGGCTTTCAGAAGTTGATTTGGTGGTCAAGCATCACGATGGCTTTGTCCTCTATCCGACGGCTCATACAGATTATTCGGTTAAGGCTAGTCCTTGGAGGAATGGAGAGGGGGACTTGCTCCTTGAAGTATCCCAAGCTGCCACAGAGTTTGATATGGATATGGGGGTCTACCTATCACCCTGGGACGCCCACAGCCCCCTCTATCATGTGGATCGAGAAGCGGACTATAATGCCTATTATCTGGCTCAGCTGAAGGAAATTTTATCAAATCCTGCCTATGGAAATGGAGGGAAATTTGCTGAGGTCTGGATGGATGGTGCCAGAGGAGAGGGCGCTCAAAAGGTCAATTATGAATTTGAAAAATGGTTTGAAACCATTCGTGAACTGCAGGGCGATTGCTTGATTTTTTCAACAGAAGGCACCAGTATCCGCTGGATTGGCAATGAACGAGGGTATGCAGGTGATGCACTGTGGCAAAAGGTGAATCCTGATAAACTAGGAACAGAAGCAGAGCTGGATTATCTTCAGCACGGAGATCCCTCGGGCACGATTTTTTCAATCGGTGAGGCAGATGTTTCCATCCGGCCGGGTTGGTTTACCATGAAGAGCAGGATCCTAAGTCTCTTGAGGAGTTGGTCGAAATCTACTTTCACTCAGTGGGGAGAGGAACCCCGCTCCTACTTAATATTCCGCCGAATCAAGATGGGCTCTTTGACGATAAAGATATCAAGCGCCTCTATGAATTTGCGGCTTATCGCAATGAGCTCTATAAAGAAGATTTGGCTCTGGGTGCCAAGGTATCTGGTCCAGCTCTTTCCGCAGACTTTGCCTGTCACCATCTGACAGATGGCCTTAAGACCAGCTCTTGGGCAAGCGATGTAGGCTTGCCAATCCAGTTAGAACTCGACTTAGGATCTCCTAAAACTTTTGATGTAATTGAGTTAAGAGAAGATTTGAAGCTAGGGCAACGAATCGCTGCTTTTCATGTGCAAGTAGAGGTGGATGGTGTCTGGCAAGAATTTGGCATGGGCTTTACAGTTGGTCATAAGCGTCTCCTGCGAGGTCCGCTAGTAGAGGCACAGAAGGTGCGCGTGATGATTACAGAGTCACAGGATTTACCTGTACTGACCAAGATTTCACTCTATAAAACTCCTAGCTTATCAAAAAAAGAAGTTGTTCAGGGACTAGCATTTGCAGAAAAAAGCCTAGCTGTGGCAAAGGGAGAGACTCTTCATTTTAGGATTGAACGTAGCGAAAGTGACACTCCTTTGGAGGCTAAGGTTTCGATTCAACCGGGGACAGGTGTCCATGGTGTCGCCTATCAGGACGAAATTCAAGTCCTTCAATTCCAAGCTGGGGAAAACAAAAAAGATTTGTGCCTACCAACTCTGCACTTTGCTGCTGATAAGACCTTGGATTTCTATCTGAATCTGACTATTGATGGACAGTTGATTGATCAAGCTCATATTTTAGTTGAAACGAGATAAAATATCTTCACAATTCATTTCCTTTCCGAATAAATAGATAGAACCATCGAATCTAACAAAATTAGATTTAAAACTATGATATAATAAGAGGAGGAAATGGATGACTTTAAGACATCCGGGCATCAGCCCAACCAATGACTTGGTTGCTAAGAAGATTTTTAGTAATCCGGAAATCACTTGTCAATTTATTCGCGATATGTTGGATTTACCAGCCAAAAATGTGACCATTTTGGAGGGGAGCAATATTCACGTCTTGCCCTCCATGCCTTATTCGGCTCAAGATTTCTATACCAGTATAGACGTCTTGGCGGAGTTGGATAATGGAACCCAAGTTATCATTGAAATTCAAGTTCATCATCAGAATTTTTTCATCAATCGCCTATGGGCTTATCTGTGTAGTCAGGTCAATCAAAATCTTGAAAAAATTCGTCAACGTGAAGGTGATACACACCAGAGTTACAAACATATTGCACCAGTTTACGCAATCGCTATTGTGGATAGTAATTATTTCTCAGATGACTTGGCTTTTCATAGTTTTAGTATGCGCGAGGATTCGACGGGTGAGGTCTTAACCATCACAAACAATGGTCAAGAAAACCACCTGGTTAAGATGGCGTTCTTGGAACTAAAAAAATATAGAGAAACCAGCAAAGACAAGGTTCGCAAGCCCTGGTTGGAGTTTTTTGGCAACAAGCCCTTTACCCAAGAACCCGAGCGAGCCATCAGCCAAGCAGACCAACTGCTGGACTACAAGAGCTGGTCTGAGGAGGACAGGAAAATGTTTAGTCAACTACGTATGCGAGAAGAACAAGCCTTGTTGGCACAGGATTATGCCTTAGAAAAAGCTGAAGAAAGAGGATTAGAACGTGGCCTTGAACGTGGGCGAGCTGAGGGGCTTGAACGAGGACGAGCAGAGGGAGTTGAACAGGGACTGGAGCGTGGGAAAATATTTACCTTTCTTGATTTAGTGCGCCAACATGTTTTAACTTCCGAATTTGCAAGTGAGCAATTGGGCATGAGCGTCGCTGAGTTTGAGGCGTTGTTAGAAAGGCATAAGTAAGAAATCTTTAAACGTTACGCAATCTGAAAATAACTAAAAAAGATAGCTAAATTTCTTGATGTAAAAGAGATTGGCTATCTTTTTTGTTAGGAAAGTTTGGACTTTTCCCTTTCCTTTCCGAATAAATAGATAGTAGCAGTGAATCTAGTAAACCTAGATTTAAAACTGTGATATAATAAAAGGAGGAAATGGATGATTCTCAGACATCCGGGCATCAGCCCAACTAATGACTTGGTAGCTAAGAAAATTTTCAGCAACCCAGAAATCACTTGTCAATTTATTCGCGATATGCTGGACTTACCAGCCAAAAATGTGACCATTTTGGAGGGAAGTAACATTCATGTCTTGCCTTCCCTGCCGTACTCGACGCAGGATTTCTATACCAGTATAGACGTCTTGGCGGAGTTGGACAATGGCACTCAAGTAATCATTGAAATTCAGGTACATCATCAGAATTTTTTCATTAATCGTTTGTGGGCTTACTTGTGCAGTCAGGTTAATCAAAATCTTGAAAAAATTCGCCAGCAAGAGGGCAATACTCATCAGAGTTACAAACATATTGCACCCGTTTATGCCATTGCAATCGTAGATAGCAATTATTTCCAAGATGATTTGGCTTTTCATAGCTTTAGCATGCGCGAGGACACGACAGGTGAGGTCTTAACCATCACCAATAACGGTCAAGAAAACCATCTAGTCAAGATGGCATTCTTGGAATTAAAAAAATACAGAGAAACCAGCAAAGACAAGGTTCGCAAGCCGTGGTTGGAGTTTTTCGGGAATAAGCCCTTTACTCAACAACCTGAGCGAGCCATCAGCCAAGCAGACCAACTGCTGGACTACAAGAGCTGGTCCGAGGAGGACAGGAAGATGTTTAGTCAACTACGTATGCGAGAAGAACAAGCCTTGTTAGCACAGGATTATGCCTTGGAAACAGCTAGGGCAGAAGGTATTGAACAAGGTTTAGAGCGTGGGAAAGTTGAAGGAAGGGAAGAAGGGAAACTTTTTGCATTTCTGGATATGGTACGCCAACATGTTCTAACTTCTGAATTTGCGAGTGAACAATTGGGCATGACTGTTGCTGAGTTTGAAGCACTCTTGTAAGATCATCACAAACAATGGACAAGAAAATCATCTAGTCAAGATGGCATTCTTAGAACTAAAAAAATACAGAGAAACCAGCAAGGATAGCGTTCGTAAGCCGTGGTTGGAGTTTTTCGGCAACAAGCCCTTTACCCAACAACCCGAGCGAGCCATCAGCCAAGCAGACCAACTGCTGGACTACAAGAGCTGGTCCGAGGAGGACAGGAAAATGTTTAGTCAACTACGTATGCGAGAAGAACAAGCCTTGTTAGCACAGGACTATGCCTTGGAAACAGCTAGGGCGGAAGGTATTGAACAGGGACTGGAGCGTGGGAAAGCTGAAGGAAGGGAAGAAGGAAAACTCTTTGCCTTCTTAGATATGGTACGCCAACATGTTCTAACTTCTGAATTTGCTAGCCAGCAATTAGGTATGACTGTCGCTGAGTTTGAGGCCTTGTTGTAAGTAGAAAACGATGACATGTTACCGAAATGAGGTGGCATGTTTTATTTTTGGTTCATATGTTTTACGAATAATTTTTTCTTATGCAGTGCAAAAATAGTTTGTTTCACCTATCAAACTTATTTATTTTACTACCAATCCTATATGAATGCGCTATCTTTTTGAATGGAATTAAAATAAAAACAAATTTGTTATAAAAATATGTGAATTATTTATTTACAAAAACAAGAAAATATACAAAACTAATTTATCTGAAAATTCCTTACTTTCCCAAAACGCTTTTTTTTTTTTTGCGAAAATTTTAAATCAAATCATTTGCATATATATTGAAAATAAGATAAAATGTAAATTGTAGATCTCTACATACAGATGTCATGTGGAAATCAAATTAATTAACCTCACAAAAGGAGAAAAGAAAATAATGGGAAACAAACCATCTATGAGTCGTGTTGAACGTCTGCACCGTGAGAAGGTCACTCGTTACTCGATCCGTAAATATAGTTTTGGGGCGGCTAGTGTAGCGGTTGCTGCTCTCTTCATGTTCTTAGGTAATGGAGCTGTATCTGTTCAAGCGGATCAAATCCAACCTGGAGACACAGCTGCTGCTCAGCCAGCAACTCCAGCTTTGGACAAGACCCAACTTGAAAGCTATATTTCAGAAGTTAAATCAAAACTTTCTGCAGGCAAGTATGCTAATAAAACAGAGGAAAGTCTTGCTCTTTTGAATGGTAAATTGGCTTCTGCTGAGTCTGTACTCGCTTCTGCAACTACTCAAGATGAATTGACAACGGCTTATCAGAAACTAGTGATGTTTGTTAGTTCAGGGTTAAAAAACAAACCAAAAGAAGCTCCGAAAGTAGACACTACTAACGGGCGACCAACTGTAGGTAAAAAAGCAGAAAACACCGAACCAAAATCTGATTCTAACTCAATCGAAAATACAGGATCTAATGATGCTCGTAACGGTAAAGAATTAGACAAAAACAATGCTTTTCGTACGGAACCTGATACAGAAAAACCAAAAGTATCAATCGATTATGATGATGCAGCATCTAGGACTATTTGGGTAACTCCAACAGAAGAAACAAATATCACTGGACGTATCAAGATTACAGATAACAGTGGTAAGATTGTTAAAGGTTGGATGCAAAAAATGGGTAGTGGAACTGAGACTGATATAGGGTATGGATTACACAACTCTAATATTGATCGTGAAGCAACAGCCACAGCTGACCATCCAGCGACACTTAGCATTACTGGAAATTACAAGACCGTCATCCTAATGGAAATCCATGGGCTAATGGTTCAACAGTAGTATCACGTAAGGTTCGTGCTAAAGATGCAAGTAACAATGAAATCGATAATGAAGGTTCTTCTGATCCAGCTACTTATCAAGTATTCTTCAAAGTTCGTTCACAAAATGTTAAATATACAGAAGCCTTAGCGAATAAAGCAGCAAACTTTGATAAAGTTGCGGTAGCTGATCCAGCACAACTTCAACAGCCAGAATTAGATAAAATTAAAGCTAAATTACAAGAAGGTGATGGAAACAACCTTAACGGTAAGATTGCTACAGTTACTCAATCAGGAGATAAAGTTGTTATTACTTATAATGATGGTACAACAGCTGAAAGACCAGTAACTGACTTCGCACGTGTAAACGCAAAACCAACAGCTGAATTTCCTTTCTCTGATGCAGCGGCTAAAGAAATTTATGTTTACGGTGCAGAAGAAAACTCATTTGCTATTAAAATCAAAGATGATAGCGGAAAAATTTCAAGTGCAACAGTAAGACGAGGTGGTAACAGAGAATTTGATCCAGTTCCGGGTGCAACAAATAAAATTAGTACTCAATATGGATACACAGCGAATACTATTACTACTGAGACTCCAGCAACAGATGCAAATCCAGCGGTAATCACTTACTCAGGTACACCAGCGGCGACAGATGGTTTAAAACAAGATAAGTTAGATGCAGCGACTAGAGGAGAAACCCCAGCAGGTTTAACTTTAGGATGGCGTTTCCTACGAGTTGCAGATGCTGATGGAGGAGAAATTGGAGGAAGTGCAACAGGTGCAGATGATCCAGGTTCTTTCGTTGTTATCCTTAAACCACAAACTCAAAAATATGATGTTACAACACCTGAAAACGAAGCTGCTAAAGTACCAGTAGCTGATGCTAATAATGTAACAGCTGAAGAGTTCGCAAAAATAGTTGGTGCAGACAATGCAAACATCAAACTTCACTATTCTAAAACGAATACAGATGCTAACTTAGTTGCGAAACAAGGTCAAAATGTTGACGATAAAGCAGACAAGATTAAATCTGTTACAAAAGTAGATAATAATATGGTGGTAACGTATAAAGATGGATCTACAGATACATTACCATTAACTAAATTTGCCCGTACTAACGCAGCTCCAACAGTTGAAATTCCATACTCTGTAGAGGGTAAAAAAGACGTTTACGTGTATGCGAACGAAGATTTTGAAATTCCTATCAAATTTAAAGATGATTCAGGAAAAATAGCATCAGCAAACGTTTTACGTGGTGGAAATAATGAATCGCCAGTTAAAGATGCATCAAATCCAAATGTATTGAATAATGAGTTCAATACAACAGTTGAAAAAATTTCTACTGAAACAGTAGCAACAGCTGAGAATCCTGCTATCATAAAAATTCAAGGGAACATTTCAAAAGATAACTCTGGAATTCCTGCAAGTTCCTTCCCTAAAGAAGCAAATCAAGAACTTAAAATTGTAACTCGTTATGCAACAGCAACAGATACTGATGGAAGAGAACTTTCTAATATTGCAACTAGTGATTCATATGCGAAAGACCCAGGTTCATTCACTATTAAACTAAAAGCTCAAACAGCAAAATATGACATTAAAACTCCAGAAACAAAAGTTCCTGTAGTGGATGCTAATAATGTCACAGAAGCTGAGTTTAATGAGATTAAGAAAAATATTAAAATTCAATACTCTACTGAAAACCCAGATAAAAATCTAGCTGATAAAAAAGGTAAAGAAGTAGAAAATCAAGATGATCGTATTGAATCTATTACAAAAGATGGAAACAATGTTGTAGTAACCTATAAAGACGGTTCTAAAGATACTAAACCACTAACTGACTTTGCCCGTACCAACCCAGCTCCAACAGTTGAACTTCCATACTCAAACCCAGATAAGAAACAAATCTATGTTTATACTGGTGAAAATACTGACTTAACATTCAAAGCTTCAGATGATGCAGAAGTTAAAGATTTGTACCTACGTGGACCAGGTGGTGTTGGAAATGATAACACTGCAGGTTATGGATTTACAACAGGTAAGATTGATAACGATGTAGTTACAAATGGCGAAGGAACAGTATCTGACGATAAGAGAACAGCAACTATCAAGATGACTGGTGTTACAACACTTACAGCTCCAAACCAATGGACAAGTTTTGTTGTTGCTAATGACAATGATAATGCAAGCTCATTCCCAGCAGGTCAAAACTATGACGCTACAACTGATGATGCAGTACGTCAACAAAAACCAGGATATGTTCAGTTCATCGTTAAAAACCAAACATCTAAATATGACATTGCAGCTCCAACTGAAAAAGTTGCTGTAACAGATCCAGCTAACGTAACAGAAGCAGAATTAGAGAAAATCAAAGAAAAACTACAAATTGAGTACTCTAATAACAATGATGATGCTAACTTAGCTGACAAAAAAGGTAAAACTGTAGATGCTGCAGATGCTAAGGCTAAGATTGCCTCAGTAACAAAAGATGACCAAGGAAATCTTGTAGTAACATACACAGACGGTTCTACAGATAAAAAACCATTGTCAGAATTTGTAACTCTAGATAAACAACCTGCTATCAATGAGGTTAATAAAGCAGCTGAGAAACAAATTGAGGCTATTAACAATAACCCAGAAGCAACTAAAGAAGAAAAAGATAAAGCAATCGAGCAAGTAAATGCAGATAAAGCTAAAGCTCTTGAAGATATTGCTAACTCTACTGCTACAACTAAACCTGAGTTAGATAAAGTAGAAAAAGCAGGAACTGACAAGATTAAAACAGATAATCCTGTAATTGCTAAGAAAGATGAAGCTAAGAAAGCGATTGACGATGCGTTAGCAGCTAAAAACAAAGCAATCGATGCTCGTCCAGATCTAACTCCAGAAGAGAAAACTAAAGCTAAAGAAGCAGCAAAAGCAGCAGCTGATAAAGCTAAGGAAGCTGTCGATGCAGCAAAAACTAATGCGGATGTTGATACTGCAGCAGGAAAAATTGGAGATGAACTTAAGAAAGTAAATCCAGTAGCTAAAGAAGCAGCTAAGAAAGCAATCGCTGATGAGTTAGCTAAGAAAGAAAAAGCAATCGACGCTCGTACTGATTTGACGAAAGAAGAAAAAGACGCAGCTAAGAAAGAAGCTCAAGATAAAGCAAACGAAGCAACAGACGCTATTAACAAACAGCCAGACATCGCAGAAACACCAGAAAAAGCAGCAGAAGCTCAAACAGCAGTAGATGGTGCAAAAGATAAAGGTGTAGCAGATGTTAAAGCTGTAAATCCAGTAGCAGCTAAGAAAGCGGAAGCTAAACAAGCAATCGACGATGCGCTAACAGCTAAAAACCAAGAAATCGATGCTCGCACAGATTTAACTCCAGAAGAGAAAACTAAAGCTAAAGAAGTAGCAAAAGCGCAAGCAGATGTAGCAAAAGCAGCAGTTGATAATGCAACTACAAATGCAGCCGTTGATAAAGCTAAAGCAGATGGAACTACAGCAGTTGCAAATGTAACTCCAGTAGCAAAAGAAGAAGCTAAGAAAGCAATTAATGATGCGTTAACAGCTAAAAATAAAGAAATCGATGCTCGTCCAGACTTAACTGATGAAGAAAAAACAGCAGCTAAGAATGAAGCAAAAGATAAAGCTGATGCACAATTAGCGAAAATCAATGAACAACCTGATACAGCAACTACACCAACAGCAGCTAAAACAGCTCAAGATGCAGTAGATGCGGCTAAGAAAACAGGTGTAGATGAAGTTACTGCAGTGAATCCAGAAGCAGTTAAGAAACCAGCAGCTAAGAAAGCCATTGACGATGCACTTAAAGCTAAAGAAGCAGCCATTGACGCTCGTCCAGATTTAACTGATGAAGAGAAGAAAGCCGCTAAGGATGAAGCTAAAGCAGCCGCTGATAAAGCTAAAGAAGCAATTGATGCAGCACCAAGCAATGCAGCAGTAGACGAAGCTAAGAAAACAGGTGTAGATGAAGTTGCAGCTGTAAATCCAGAAGCAGTTAAGAAACCAGCAGCTAAGAAAGCCATTGACGATGCACTTAAAGCTAAAGAAGCAGCCATTGACGCTCGTCCAGACTTAACTGATGACGAGAAGAAAGCTGCTAAGGACGCCGCTAAGGATGCCGCTGATAAAGCTAAAGAAGCAATTGATGCAGCACCAACGGATGTAGCAGTAGACGCAGCTAAAGAAACTGGTACAGGTGACATTGCGAAAGTTAACCCAGTAGCTAAAGAAGTAGCTAAGAAGGCAGTAGCAGATGAATTAGCTAAGAAAGAAGCAGCCATCGATGCTCGTCCAGACTTAACTGACGAAGAAAAAGCAGCAGCTAAGAAAGAAGCAAAAGATAAAGCTAAAGCAGCAACAGATGCAATCAATGATCAACCATCTATCGCAGAAACACCAGAAAAAGCAGCAGAAGCTCAAAAAGCAGTAGATGCAGCTAAGAAAACAGGTGTAGATGAAGTTGCAGCTGTAAATCCAGAAGCGGCTAAGAAACCAGCAGCTAAGAAAGCCATTGACGATGCACTTAAAGCTAAAGAAGCAGCAATTGACGCTCGTCCAGATTTAACTGATGCCGAGAAGAAAGCCGCTAAAGATGCCGCTAAAGATGCCGCTGATAAAGCTAAAGCAGCAGTAGATGCAGCACCAACAGATGCAGCAGTAGACGCAGCTAAAGAAACTGGCACAGGTGACATTGCGAAAGTAAACCCAGTAGCCAAAGAAGCAGCTAAGAAGGCAGTAGCAGATGAATTAGCTAAGAAAGAAGCAGCAATCGACGCTCGTCCAGATTTGACGAAAGAAGAAAAAGACGCAGCTAAGAAAGAAGCTCAAGATAAAGCTAAGGAAGCAACAGATGCAATCAACGATCAACCAGCTAATGCAGAGACACCAGAAAAAGCAGCAGAAGCTCAAGCAGCAGTAGATGCAGCTAAGAAAACAGGTGTAGATGAAGTTGCAGCTGTAAATCCAGAAGCCAAAGCTAAACCAGCAGCTAAGAAAGCCATCGAAGATAAATTAGCAAAACAATTGGAAGATATTGCTAACACTCCAGATGCTACAGATGATGAGAAGAAAGTTACAGCAGATGCAGCTAAAGCTCTAGCAGAAGAAGCTAAGGAAGAAATCGATAAAGCTGGAACAGATGCAGAAGTTAAGCAACTTCAAAAAGAAGCTGAAGGTGAAATTGAAAAATCTGTACCTGTTGTAGAAGATAAGCCAAATGCTCGTAAAGCAATTGATGAAGAAGCAACAGCTAAAAAAGCAGCAATTGACGCTCGCGACGACTTGACTCCTAAAGCTAAAGAAGATCTTAAAGCTGAAGTAGATGCAATCGCAGATCAAGCTAAGAAATCTGTAGATGCAGCTAAAACCGCAGACGCTGTTAATGGAATTGAAGAGTCAGATAAAGCGGCTATTAATGCTGTAGGTGAAGTGAATATTCCGGCTGACAAAGTTCTTGTAAATGATCCAAGTGCTTTAACAGATGATGAAAAAGCTAAGGTCTTAGAAGCTGTTAAGAAAGTAAATCCAGATGCTAAAGAAATCACTCAAGACGCAGATGGAAATGTTACTGTTACAACTCCAGATGGACACAAAGAAATCATCACTCCTGAGCAAGTAGTGAAAACTGCAGATACAGCAAATGATCCAAAAGCAGGTAACGATATCGTTAAACCAGCGGATAAAGTAGTTGTAAATGATCCTGCTAAGTTGACAGATGCTGAGAAGGAGAAGATTAAAGCAGCAGTTGAAGCTGTAAATCCAAACTCAATTGTAGTAGTTGATGACAAAGGAAATGCTAAAGTTTCAACTCAAGATGGTCAAACACAAGTTATTCCTGTAGAAGAATTAGTACGTACTGTTGAAGATACTAAGAAACCAAACGCAGGTAACGACATCGTTAAACCAGCAGATAAGACTGTGGTAGCAAATCCAGAAAAACTTACAGACGCTGAGAAGAAAGCAATCGAAGATAAAGTTAAAGCTGTAAATCCAGATGCAACAGTAGTTGTAGATGATAAAGGAAATGCGACAGTTACAACCCCAGCAGGTAAGACAGCCGTAATTCCAGCAGCAGACTTGACGAAAGATCCAGAAGCTGCAACTAAACCAAACGCAGGAAACGACATCGTTAAACCAGCAGATAAGACTGTAGTAGCAAATCCAGAAAAACTTACAGATGCTGAGAAGAAAGCAATCGAAGATAAAGTTAAAGCTGTAAATCCAGATGCAACAGTAGTTGTAGATGACAAAGGAAATGCAACAGTCACAACCCCAGAAGGTAAGACAGCTGTAATTCCAGCAGCAGACTTGACGAAAGATCCAGAAGCTGCAACTAAACCAAATGCAGGTAACGACATCGTTAAACCAGCAGATAAGACAGCAGTAGCAAATCCAGAAAAACTTACAGACGCTGAGAAGAAAGCGATCGAAGATAAAGTTAAAGCTGTAAATCCAGATGCAACAGTAGTTGTAGATGATAAAGGAAATGCGACAGTCACAACTCCAGAAGGTAAGACAGCTGTAATTCCAGCAGCAGACTTGACGAAAGATCCAGAAGCTGCAACTAAACCAAATGCAGGTAACGACATCGTTAAACCAGCAGATAAGACAGCAGTTAAAGATCCAGCTAACTTAACTCCAGAAGAGAAGAAAGCGATCGAAGATAAAGTTAAAGCTGCAAACCCAGATGCAACAGTAGTTGTAGATGACAAAGGAAATGCGACAGTTACAACCCCAGAAGGTAAGACAGCGGTAATTCCAGCAGCAGACTTGACGAAAGATCCAGAAGCTGCAACTAAACCAAATGCAGGTAACGACATCGTTAAACCAGCAGATAAGACAGCAGTAGCAAATCCAGAAAAACTTACAGACGCTGAGAAGAAAGCAATCGAAGATAAAGTTAAAGCTGTAAATCCAGATGCAACAGTAGTTGTAGATGATAAAGGAAATGCGACAGTTACAACCCCAGCAGGTAAGACAGCCGTAATTCCAGCAGCAGACTTGACGAAAGATCCAGAAGCTGCAACTAAACCAAACGCAGGAAACGACATCGTTAAACCAGCAGATAAGACTGTAGTAGCAAATCCAGAAAAACTTACAGATGCTGAGAAGAAAGCAATCGAAGATAAAGTTAAAGCTGTAAATCCAGATGCAACAGTAGTTGTAGATGACAAAGGAAATGCAACAGTCACAACCCCAGAAGGTAAGACAGCTGTAATTCCAGCAGCAGACTTGACGAAAGATCCAGAAGCTGCAACTAAACCAAATGCAGGTAACGACATCGTTAAACCAGCAGATAAGACAGCAGTAGCAAATCCAGAAAAACTTACAGACGCTGAGAAGAAAGCGATCGAAGATAAAGTTAAAGCTGTAAATCCAGATGCAACAGTAGTTGTAGATGATAAAGGAAATGCGACAGTCACAACTCCAGAAGGTAAGACAGCTGTAATTCCAGCAGCAGACTTGACGAAAGATCCAGAAGCTGCAATTAAACCAAATGCAGGTAACGACATCGTTAAACCAGCAGATAAGACAGTAGTAGCAAATCCAGAAAAACTTACAGACGCTGAGAAGAAAGCGATCGAAGATAAAGTTAAAGCTGTAAATCCAGATGCAACAGTAGTTGTAGATGATAAAGGAAATGCGACAGTCACAACTCCAGAAGGTAAGACAGCTGTAATTCCAGCAGCAGACTTGACGAAAGATCCAGAAGCTGCAACTAAACCAAATGCAGGTAACGACATCGTTAAACCAGCAGATAAGACAGCAGTAGCAAATCCAGAAAAACTTACAGACGCTGAGAAGAAAGCGATCGAAGATAAAGTTAAAGCTGTAAATCCAGATGCAACAGTAGTTGTAGATGATAAAGGAAATGCGACAGTCACAACTCCAGAAGGTAAGACAGCTGTAATTCCAGCAGCAGACTTGACGAAAGATCCAGAAGCTGCAATTAAACCAAATGCAGGTAACGACATCGTTAAACCAGCAGATAAGACAGTAGTAGCAAATCCAGAAAAACTTACAGATGCTGAGAAGAAAGCGATCGAAGATAAAGTTAAAGCTGTAAATCCAGATGCAACAGTAGTTGTGGATGACAAAGGAAATGCGACAGTCACAACCCCAGAAGGTAAGACAGCTGTAATTCCAGCAGCAGACTTGACGAAAGATCCAGCAGCTGCAACTAAACCAAATGCAGGTAATGACATCGTTAAACCAGCAGACAAGACTGTAGTAGCAAATCCAGAAAAACTTACAGATGCTGAGAAGAAAGCGATCGAAGATAAAGTTAAAGCTGTAAACCCAGATGCAACAGTAGTTGTAGATGACAAAGGAAATGCGACAGTTACACCAAAAGATGGAGAACCAGTAGTAATTCCAGCAGCAGACTTGACGAAAGATCCAGCAGCTGCAACTAAACCAAATGCAGGAAATGCAGTAAACACACCAGCATCTAAGGTAGAAGTTAAAGATCCAGCCAACTTAACAGATGAAGAAAAAGCAAAAGTTAAGAAAGCAATTGAGGCAGTCAACCCAGGATCTAAAGTTGTAGTAGACGAAAAAGGAAACGCAACAGTAACAACCCCAGAAGGAAATACAGCCGTAATTCCAGCAGCAGACGTAACTAAGTCAGCAGCAGATGCAGATAAAGCAAATGCAGGAAATGCAGTAAACACACCAGCAGCTAAGACAGTAGTAAAAGATCCAGCTAACTTAACAGATGCTGAGAAGAAAGCGATCGAAGACAAAGTTAAAGCAGTCAACCCAGGATCTAAAGTTGTAGTAGACGAAAAAGGAAACGCAACAGTCACAACCCCAGAAGGTAAAACAGCAACAATTCCAGCAACAGATTTAACTAAGTCAGCATCAGACGCAGGTAAAGAAAATGCAGGAAATGGTGCAAACACACCAGCAACTAAGACAGTAGTTAAGGATCCAGCTAACTTAACAGATGAAGAAAAAGCAAAAGTTAAGAAAGCAGTAGAAGCAGTAAACCCAGGAGTAACTGTAGTCGTAGACGAAAAAGGAAACGCAACAGTAACGAAAGCTGATGGAACAGTTCTTAACATCCCAGCTTCAGACTTAGTAATTCCAGCTGATAACCTTGCTGATGAAGCTAAGAATGCGAAAGTGAAAACACCTGTCTTCCGTACATTAGTTGAAAATAAAGAAAACTTAACAAAAGACGAAAAAGAAGCTGTTAAGAAAGCAATTGAAGCAGTAAACTCAGGCGCAACTGTAGTCGTAGACGAAAAAGGAAACGCAACAGTAACAATGCCAGACGGTTATACAGCAACAATTTCTAAAGAACAACTAGTGAAAGATAAAGAAGCTGTTTCTAAATCTAAACATGGTGGAGATAATCTTGATATCGACTTGAGTAAAGTAGAGGTGGCAGACCTTGCTAATATTACTCCAGAAGAAAAAGCGAAATTCCAATTCAAGGTTCTAGGTGCTATTACAGACGTTCCGGAATTTGATCTTGATGCCTTCTTGAAAGAAACAGACGATAATGGTAATACAGTTTACACATCTAAAGATGGTAAAGTGAAAATTACGATTGATAAAGATGGTAACGCAACAGCAACAGTCGAAAAAGATGGTAAGACAGAAGCAGCTGTTAAAATTGACAAAGATGGAAATGTAACAATCGTTACAAAAGAAGGTCAAGTATTAGCAATTCCAAGAGATGATGCGTTTAAACAACGTCCATATGTACCATCAAATGGTGGAGGCAATAACAGTGGTAATGGTAACGGAACTTCTGGCAATAACGCAGCTAATAACACTGATGCAAAAGTGAATAAAGCTAAGTTAGAAGGTGCTATCCATCAATTAGATGAATTGATCATTAAAGAATCAGCTAAGCTTGATGCAGAAACTGCAAAAGAAGCGAATGCATTATCAGCAGATGCTAAGAAAGTATTTGCCAATGCAGACGCAACTCAAGCAGAAGTGGATGCAATGGTTAAACGTATCGAAGACTTCATGGCGAAAGTTGCTCCATCAACTGATCATGCAACTCCAGCTAACGATCAAACTGCTCAAACACCAGCTGTAGCTCCAGCTACAACTCAAGCAGCAGCTAATGCTGGTCAAACAGCATCAGCACAAGCAAATGAGCGTAAAGCAGCTAAAGAGTTGCCAAATACAGGTACAGCAGATTCTACTGTAGCTATGGTAGCAGCAGCCGCAAGTGCATTACTTGGTCTTGGTCTTGCAGGCCGTCGTCGTAAAGAAGACGAAGAAGCTTAATTGGTAGATTGTTTGATAAACATCAGATGATAAATCCGATTTTCAAAGCTTAAATAAGTACCTCTCATAAGAAAATCTCCTAGCAGGAAAGTCTGCTAGGAGATTTTTGCATTTCAGGAAGTGGACGGATGACTTGGTAACCAGCTGAGGGTGAAGGTTAGTTGCTCAGCTTTAGGAGATATTGGTGTTGAATAGTTGATACTAGAGTTGTGTCCAATCGGCATTCTTTTACAAAGTTGAAGTGGCTGTGGTTTTGCTCAGTATGAATATCTAGCCATTTATCTTCTTTGGCAAGATAGACTCGGAGATGGTCAAAGAGAGGGACTCCGAGATCATAGCTAGGCTTGCCTGGACAGGTTGGATAGAATCCGAGAGCCGACCAGATGTACCAGGCAGAGAGACTACCATTGTCTTCATCGCCAGGATAGGCTTGCCAGCTTGGGTGAAAGGCTTTCTGACGTAAGGTCTTGATAAGAAGGGCAGTGTAGTCAGGGTAGTTGCTGTAGCGGAAGAGATAAGGAATGTGGAAGCTAGGTTGGTTAGAAATGGCGAGTTGCCCAAAAGGAGCAGTAGCCATTTCGCTCATTTCGTGAATCTCGTAGCCATAGCCTGTTGTCTCAAAGAGAGAAGCCTCCTGACAGACTTTCAAAAGATAGTTGCTAAAGGCTTCTTTTCCACCCATAAGCTGGATTAAGTCTGGGATGTCGTGAAGAACGCCTAAAGTTGCTTGGATAGCTGAACATTCGGCATAATCACGTCCCCAACTATAGGGAGAGAAGTCAGAACGGAAGTTTCTTTGATTGTCTCGCGCTCGCATGTAACCTGTCTCAGCGTCAAATAGATGGCGGTAATTTTGTGATGCAACCTTGTAGGTTTCGGCGATTTCTATTTTCCCTAGTTTTTCGGCACAGCTTGCGATACAAAAGTCACTATAGGCGTAGTCTAGGGTATGGCTAACACTTTCGTGGTGGTCGGTAGAGAGATAACCTAGTTCTTGGTATTGAGCTAGTCCGTGACGACCATTGATGCCGAGAGGGTCGGACTTAGTAGCTGTTTCAAGCATGGCTTGGAGGAGTTCTTCTTCCAAGTCGGGAGCCATTTCCTTGCAGGCGCTATCTGCGATAATGCCATCTAAAAGGGTGCCAGGCATCATGCCACGTTCATCTGGTGCCAGCCATTTTGGAAGGTAACCCGTATCGCGGTAGCTATTGAGGAAACCTTCTAGAAAGCGGCAATAATGTTCTGGTATGATAAGGGCAAAGAGGGGGAAGGTAGTCCGGAAGGTATCCCAGAAACCATTGTTGCTGAAGAGGACACCAGGTTTGACAGTTCCAGTAGCTAAATCTATGTGGATGGATTGTCCTGATTCATTAACCTCATAAAAAGTCTGTGGGAAGAGGAAGAGTCTGTAAAGGCAGTGATCAAAGAAGGTTCGGTCAGCCTCTCCTGTTTCCATGATATCAAAACGATGGAGGAGATTTTCCCAGTCCGCTTGGGCACTTGCTTTACAGCTATCAAAATCTTCTTGAGGTAGATTAAGCAGTGCTTGAGAAGGCGAGATGAAAGAAGTCGCTAGCTGAATCTCAGCATGGCTATCTGCTAAGTCAATTCGCCAGTCTCCGTCTTCTTGATTGACAGCAAGAATATCCGTATTCATTTGCAGGGTAGTGAAGAGTATCAGTGGATTTTTGTTGGTCTCAGTTTTACCTTCTTGTCTTAGGGCAAGCGTTCGCTTATCTACTTGCTCTACGGTCAGTTCATCTGCTGCGTGAAGATAGAGGGAGAGGGCTTTGCCTTGCTTTTGCTCCAAAAGAATAGAAGCACCGTAGCAAGTCGGTGTAAGCTGGCTTTCAATCTGATAGCGCAGGGAGAAAATTTTCAGATAATGAGGTTGGAAAGAGGCCTTATCCATATCATAGAAGACTGACGATGGAAGAGGCTGTCTCCACCTAGCTGGCCTGTGACAGGTGTCAGAAGGAGCCAAGAGTAGTCGCCAATCCAAGGACTGGGCTGGTGGGTTAAACGAATCCCCTGAAAGATAGGCAGATGTGGATCGAAAAACCAAGAGCCCTCCTGGTCACTGGTCTGGGGTACAAAGTAATTCATCCCAAAAGGAACGCCTGTGTATGGCAGGGTATTTCCACGAGAAAAGGCATGCTTGCTGGCAGTTCCAAAGCGGGTATCGATGGTTTCAAGTAGTGGTTTCATAGTCTTTCCTTTGGCTGTTTTTCTACATTATATCAGAAAAAGATAGCCTTTAGAAAAGGAGTTTCAAAGATAACTATTTTGTAGAAAAATGACTATCATTTGTGTATGTATTTTCTGTCTCAAAAGCTATATACTGAAAATGAAACTTGTTTGAAAGAGGACACTGCACGATGATTTATTCGAAAGAAATTGTTAGAGAATGGCTAGATGAAGTGGCAGAGCGGGCTAAGGACCATCCAGAGTGGGTGGATGTCTTTGAACGTTGCTACACTGACACTTTGGACAATACGGTTGAAATTCTCGAAGACGGTTCAACTTTTGTCTTGACTGGGGATATTCCTGCTATGTGGCTTCGGGATTCGACAGCCCAACTCAGACCTTACCTGCATGTGGCTAAAAGGGATGCCCTCTTGCGTCAGACCATCTCAGGTTTGGTCAAACGTCAGATGACCTTGATACTCAAGGATCCTTATGCCAATTCCTTCAACATCGAGGAAAACTGGAAGGGGCACCACGAGACAGACCATACCGACCTGAATGGCTGGATTTGGGAACGCAAGTATGAGGTGGATTCGCTTTGCTATCCTTTGCAGTTGGCTTATCTCCTCTGGAAAGAGACTGGTGAGACTAGCCAGTTTGATGAGACTTTTGTCGCAGCGACTAAGGAGATTCTCCATCTTTGGACGGTTGAACAAGACCATAACAACTCTCCTTATCGTTTTGTTCGAGATACGGACCGCAAGGAAGATACCTTGGTAAATGATGGCTTTGGACCTGATTTTGCAGTGACAGGCATGACCTGGTCAGCTTTTCGTCCGAGTGATGACTGCTGTCAGTATAGCTACTTGATTCCGTCAAATATGTTTGCTGTAGTAGTCTTGGGGTATGTGCAAGAGATCTTCGCAGCATTAAACCTAGCTGATAGCCAGAGTGTTATTGCTGATGCTAAGCGTCTCCAGACTGAAATCCAAGAAGGAATCGAAAACTACGCCTACACCACAAATAGCAAGGGCGAAAAGATTTACGCCTTTGAAGTGGACGGTTTAGGAAATGCTAGCATCATGGATGATCCAAACGTTCCAAGTTTGTTGGCTGCGCCTTATCTAGGCTACTGCGATATTGACGACGAAGTCTATCAAGCAACTCGTCGTACCATTCTGAGCCCTGAAAATCCCTACTTCTACCAAGGAGAATACGCTAGCGGTCTCGGAAGTTCTCATACCTTCTATCGCTATATCTGGCCCATCGCCCTTTCTATCCAAGGCTTGACAACAACAGACAAGGCAGAGAAGAAATTCTTGCTGGATCAGCTGGTTGCTTGCGATGGTGGTACAGGTGTCATGCATGAAAGCTTCCACGTGGATGACCCAACTCTTTATTCTCGTGAATGGTTTTCTTGGGCTAACATGATGTTCTGTGAATTGGTCTTGGATTACTTGGATATCCGCTAAGGAACACGCTTTAGCGCAACTGATTCTTGGAAAGAATCACAAATTTACATTTAAAACGTTAACAATAAAAATTTAAATTTAGAATGAGGTTTTACTTCATGGAAAATGTTGTCGTACATATTATCTCACATAGTCACTGGGATCGTGAGTGGTACTTGCCTTTTGAAAGCCACCGTATGCAGTTGGTGGAATTGTTTGACAATCTCTTTGATCTCTTTGAAAATGACCCTGAGTTCAAGAGTTTCCATTTAGATGGGCAAACTATTGTCCTTGATGACTACTTGGAGATTCGCCCTGAAAATCGTGACAAAGTTCAACGCTACATTGACGAAGGAAAATTGAAGATTGGTCCCTTTTACATCTTGCAGGATGATTACTTGATTTCAAGTGAAGCCAATGTCCGAAATACCTTGATTGGTCAGCAAGAAACTGCAAAATGGGGCAAATCTACTCAAATTGGTTACTTCCCAGATACCTTTGGAAATATGGGACAAGCGCCTCAAATTCTTCAAAAATCAGGCATTCACGTGGCTGCCTTTGGCCGTGGTGTTAAGCCGATTGGATTTGACAACCAAGTCCTCGAAGATGAGCAGTTTACTTCTCAGTTTTCAGAAATGTATTGGCAGGGTGCGGACGGAAGTCGTGTCCTCGGGATTCTCTTTGCCAACTGGTACAGTAATGGGAATGAAATTCCAGTTGATAAAGATGAGGCCTTGACCTTCTGGAAACAAAAATTGTCAGATGTGCGTGATTACGCTTCGACCAACCAATGGTTGATGATGAACGGATGTGACCATCAGCCTGTACAGAAAAATCTGAGCGAAGCCATTCGTATGGCAAATGAACTCTTCCCAGATGTAACCTTTGTTCATAGTTCTTTTGATGAATATGTACAAGCCGTGGAAAGTGCTCTACCAGAGCAATTATCAACGGTTACAGGTGAGTTGACCAGTCAGGAAACAGACGGCTGGTACACACTTGCCAACACTTCTTCATCTCGCATTTACCTCAAACAAGCCTTCCAAGAAAATAGCAACCTCCTAGAGCAAGTTGTAGAACCCTTGACTATTATCACTGGGGGTCATAACCACAAGGACCAGTTGACCTATGCTTGGAAAACACTTTGCAGAATGCGCCACATGATAGCATCTGTGGCTGTAGCGTGGACGAGGTTCACCGCGAAATGGAAACTCGTTTTGCCAAGGTCAACCAAGTAGGAAACTTTATTAAGAGCAATCTTCTTAACGAATGGAAGGGTAAAATTGCTACGGCTAAGGCTCAAAGTGACTATCTCTTTACGGTTATTAACACAGGCTTGCATGATAAGGTTGATACTGTCAGCACAGTGATTGATGTGGCGACTTGTGATTTCAAGGAATTGCACCCAACAGAGGGCTACAAGAAGATGGCTGCTCTTACCTTGCCAAGCTACCGTGTGGAGGACTTGGATGGGCGTCCTGTAGAGGCTAAAATCGAGGATCTTGGGGCTAATTTTGAGTACGATTTACCAAAAGACAAGTTCCGCCAAGCTCGTATTGCTCGACAAGTGCGCGTGACTATCCCTGTTCACCTAGCACCGCTTTCTTGGACAACTTTCCAATTGTTGGAAGGAGAACAAGAACACCGTGAGGGTATTTACCAAAACGGAGTGATTGATACACCATTTGTAACGGTAAGTGTGGATAACAATATCACAGTTTATGACAAGACAACTCACGAAGCCTATGAAGATTTTATCCGCTTCGAAGACCGTGGGGACATCGGAAACGAGTATATCTATTTCCAACCAAAAGGAACAGAGCCAATCTATGCAGAGCTGAAAGGCTATGAGGTCTTGGAAAACACAGCTCGCTATGCTAAAATCTTGCTCAAACATGAATTGACTGTACCTGTCAGTGCGGATGAAAAGCTAGAAGAAGAGCAAAAAGGCATCATCGAGTTTATGAAGCGTGAGGCTGGACGTTCAGAAGAGTTGACAAGTATTCCTCTGGAAACTGAGTTGACTGTCTTTGTTGACAATCCACAAATCCGTTGCAAGACTCGCTTTACCAACACTGCCAAGGACCACCGTATCCGTCTCTTGGTCAAGACTCACAACACGAGTTCAAGCAATGATTCTGAAAGCATCTATGAAGTGGTGACACGACCAAACAAACCAGCTGCTTCATGGGAAAATCCTGAAAATCCTCAACACCAACAAGCCTTTGTCAGTCTATATGACGATGAAAAAGGTGTGACTGTATCAAATAGGGATTAAACGAATACGAAATCCTTGGAGACGACACCATTGCAGTGACGATTCTGCGTGCATCAGGTGAGCTGGGTGACTGGGGCTACTTCCCAACACCAGAAGCACAATGCTTGCGTGAGTTTGAAGTCGAGTTTGCGCTTGAGTGCCACCAAGCCCAAGAACGCTTCTCAGCTTTCCGTCGTGCTAAAGCCTTGCAGACACCATTTACCAGCCTTCAGCTTGCTAGACAAGAAGGCAGCGTGGCTGCGACTGGTAGCCTCTTGAGCCATTCTGTTCTCAGCATACCGCAAATCTGTCCAACAGCCTTTAAGGTAGCTGAAAATGAAGAAGGCTATGTCCTTCGTTACTACAATATGTGTAGTGAAAATGTGCGTGTACCGGAAAGTCAACATCTCTTCCTGGACCTACTTGAACGACCATATCCAGTTCATAGAGGCCTCATTTCACCACAAGAGATTCGTACAGAATTCATCAAAAAAGAAGAAATTTAATTTTAAAAAGTAAACATAAAAAGAAAGGAGGGGCGAAAAGGTAAGAACTAACTACTGATTCGCCCCTTTTTATGGTAAAAACAATGACCATTGCAACGATTGATATCGGAGGGACTGGGATTAAGTTTGCCAGTCTGACTCCTGACGGGAAAATACTGAATAAGACAAGCATTCCAACGCCTGAAAGTTTGGATGATTTACTAGCTTGGTTAGACCAGCGCTTGTCAGAGCAGGATTATAGCGGAATTGCTATGAGCGTTCCAGGTGCAGTCAATCAAGAAACTGGTGTGATTGATGGCTTCAGTGCCGTCCCTTATATACACGGCTTTCTTGGTATGAGGCGCTTAGCTCTTATCAGCTACCTGTCCATTTAGAAAATGATGCCAATTGCGTTGGACTCAGTGAACTGCTAGCTCATCCAGAACTTGAAAATGCAGCCTGTGTCGTGATTGGGACAGGGATTGGCGGAGCTATGATTATCAATGGTGGGCTTCACCGAGGTCGTCACGGTCTGGGTGGGGAATTTGGCTACATGACAACCCTTGCTCCTGCTGAAAAGCTCAACAACTGGTCGCAACTAGCATCAACTGGAAATATGGTGCGATACGTGATTGAAAAATCTGATCAGACTGACTGGGACGGTCGCAAGATTTACCAAGAGGCTGCAGCAGGAAATACCCTTTGCAAAGAAGCTATTGAGCGCATGAACCGCAATCTGGCTCAAGGTTTACTCAATATCCAGTATCTCATTGATCCAGATGTCATCTGTCTGGGTGGCTCTATCAGTCAAAATCCCGAATTTATTCAAGGTGTCAAAAAAGCTGTAGATGCATTTGTCGAAACCTACGAAGAATACACAGTCGCACCAGTTATCCAAGCCTGCACCTATCATGCAGATGCCAATCTCTATGGTGCCCTTGTCAACTGGTTACAGGAGGAAAACCAATGGTAAGATTTACAGGACTTAGTCCCAAACAAGCGCAAGCTATTGAAGTATTAAAAAATCATATTTCTTTGCCAGATGTGGAGGTAGCAGTTTTTCAGTCTGACCAAGCCTCTATATCTATCAAGGGTGAGGGTGGCCACTATCAATTGACCTACCGCAAATCCCACCAACTCTACCGTGCCTTGTCCCTGTTGGCGGCGGCTCTAGAAGAAAGTGACAAGGTAGAGATTGAAGAACAAGCAGCTTATGAAGATTTGGCTTATATGGCAGACTGTTCGCGAAATGCAGTGCTGAATGTCGCTTCTGCCAAGCAGATGATTGAGGTCTTGGCTCTCATGGGCTACTCAACCTTTGAGCTCTACATGGAAGATACCTACCAGATTGAAGGGCAGCCTTACTTGGCTATTTCCGTGGAGCCTACTCAGCTGAGGAATTGCAGGAAATCGAAGCCTATGCCCAACAGTTTGACATGACCTTTGTGCCTTGTATCCAGACCTTGGCTCACTTGTCAGCCTTTGTCAAATGGGGTGTCAAAGAAGTCCAGCAACTCCGTGATGTAGAGGACATTCTTCTCATTGGCGAAGAAAAAGTTTATGACCTGATTGATGGCATGTTTGCTACTCTGTCTAAACTGCAAACTCGCAAGGTCAATATTGGGATGGATGAAGCCCACTTGGTTGGCTTGGGACGCTACCTGATTCTAAACGGAGTGGTGGATCGCAGTCTCCTCATGTGCCAACACTTGGAGCGCGTGCTGGATATTGCTGACAAATATGGTTTCCACTGCCAGATGTGGAGCGATATGTTCTTTAAACTTATGTCAGCAGATGGTCAGTACGACCGTGATGTGGAAATTCCAGAGGAAACTCGTGTCTACCTAGACCGTCTTAAAGATCGTGTGACCTTGGTTTACTGGGACTATTATCAGGATAGTGAGGAAATACAACCGTAATTTCCGCAACCATCACAAGATTAGTCATGACCTTGCCTTTGCAGGGGGAGCTTGGAAGTGGATTGGTTTCACACCCAACAACCATTTCAGCCGTCTCATCGCTCTTGAAGCCAATAAAGCCTGTCGTGCCAATGATATCAAAGAAGTCATTGTAACAGGTTGGGGGGACAATGGTGGGGAAACAGCCCAGTTTTCTATTCTCCCAAGCTTGCAAATCTGGGCAGAACTCAGCTATCGCAATGACCTAGACCGTTTGTCTGATCACTTCAAGACTAATACAGGTCTATCAGTTGAAGATTTTATGCAGATTGACCTAGCCAACCTCTTGCCAGATCTACCAGGCAATCTCAGTGGCATCAATCCCAACCGCTATGTCTTTTATCAGGATGTTCTCTGTCCGATCCTTGACCGACACATGACACCTGAACAGGACAAACCGCACTTCGCTCAGGCTGCTGAGACGCTTGCTGATATTAAAGAAAAAGCTGGCAACTATGCCTACCTCTTTGAAACTCAGGCCCAGTTGAACCAGATTTTAAGTAGCAAAGTGGATGTGGGACGGCGCATTCGTCAGGCCTACCAAGCGGATGATAAAGAAGGTCTGCAAGAAATCGCAAGACAAGAATTACCAGAACTCAGAAGCCAAATTGAAGATTTCCATGCTCTCTTTAGCCACCAATGGCTGAAGAAAACAAGGTCTTTGGCTTGGATACAGTTGATATCCGTATGGGTGGACTCTTGCAACGTATCAAGCGAGCAGAAAGCCGCATCGAGGCTTATCTGGCAGGTCAGCTGGACCGCATCGATGAGCTAGAAGTGGAAATTCTGCCATTTAACGACTTCTACGCAGACAAGGACTTCGCAGCCACAACAGCCAACCAATGGCATACCATTGCGACAGCTTCAACCATTTATACGACATAAAAAACAAGAACACCGTGCCTTACTCAGAGTGTTTCGCGTGAAACATCCCTTTCTTCAAAAGTACTCCACATAAAATAATTTGTGGAGTTTTTTCTATAATTAGTAGTTTAACCTAACCTGCAAATAGGAGTATACTAATAATGTAATCGTTATCAAAAGTCTAAAAAAGAATTTTTAGATGGATATCAAAATAAAAAAGGGAGGAAATTATGAATAAGTTTTCAAAGACCTTGAGAGACAACTGGATCTTTCTCTTGATGGTTTTACCAGGGGCACTCTGGTTGATTCTATTCTTCTACATTCCAGTATTTGGAAACGTGGTTGCCTTTAAAGACTACCACATGACCAGTAATGGTTTCATAGATAGTATCATGAATAGTAAATGGGTCGGACTCGATAATTTCAGATTCTTGTTTAGTTCAAAAGACGCCTTTATTATCACACGAAATACTGTCCTCTACAATCTAGGCTTTATCTTTATTGGCTTGATTGTATCTGTAGGGATTGCCATTATCCTCAGTGAACTTCGTTCTAAGAGAATGGTTAAGATCTTCCAAACTTCCATGTTATTCCCTTACTTCTTGTCTTGGGTTATCATCAGTTTCTTTACAGATGCCTTCCTAAACATTGATAAAGGGGTGTTCAACCATTTATTGGAAACTCTTGGTCTCAAAGAAATCAATTTCTATGCTGACTTGGGTATCTGGCCATATCTCATACTTTTCCTAGGTATTTGGAAAGGCTTTGGATATAGCAGTGTCATGTACTATGCGACAATCATGGGAATTGATCCAACCTACTACGAAGCAGCAACAGTGGACGGGGCCAGCAAATGGCAACGAATTCGTAATGTAACCATTCCGCAGTTGACACCATTGGTAACCGTATTGACTATCCTTGCAGTCGGAAATATCTTCCGTGCAGACTTTGGTCTCTTCTACCAAATCCCACATAATGCTGGTCAGCTTTATAACGTAACCAACGTCTTGGACGTATATGTTTATAACGGTTTGACTCAGACAGCGGATATCGGGATGGCTTCAGCGGCAGGTCTTTACCAATCAGTTGTCGGTTTGATTCTGGTTATCCTATCAAACTTACTTGCAAGACGAGTTGATCCAAACTCAGCCTTGTTCTAGAAAGGAGGAGAATATGGCAGAAAAGAAAATTAAAAAAGAAAAAATTGATAATGTCGGCATTCACTCCTTCAGTAAGAAAGCGGATATCTTCTTCAGTATCATTTCTGGTTTGATCGCCCTATCTTGTATCCTACCCTTTGTATTCGTTATCGTGATTTCGGTGACAGATGAAAAGAGTATCCTGCAAAATGGATATAGCTTCTTCCCATCTCAATTTGGCTTAGACGGTTTTGAGTTCTTGGCACAGTTTAAGGATAAAATCCTCCAAGCCCTCTTCATCTCAGTCTTTGTAACAGTGGTGGGGACTATCACAAACGTTTTTATCACAACAACCTATGCCTACGCCATCTCGCGGACAACCTTTAAGTATCGCAGATTCTTTACGATTTGCCCTTCTTAGTATGTTGTTCAACGCTGGTTTGGTACCAGGCTATATTGTGGTGACTCGTTTACTTCAACTCGGTGATACAGTTTGGGCCTTGATTGTTCCAATGCTTCTCTCACCATTTAACATCATCTTGATGCGTTCCTTCTTCAAGAAGACTATCCCAGAAGCCATTCTTGAGTCCGCTCGTATCGATGGTGCTAGTGAGGCTCGGATCTTCTTCCAAATCTGTTTGCCATTGTCACTACCAGGTATCGCAACCATTACGCTCTTAACAGCTCTTGGTTTCTGGAATGACTGGTTCAACGCCCTTCTTTACATCAAGAGTGACAACTTGTATCCATTGCAATATTTGCTCATGCAAATCCAGCAAAATATGGACTACATCGCCAAAGCGGTCGGCCTCTCTGGTCAACTGGGCGTTGCACTACCGAAAGAAACAGGACGTATGGCCATGGTTGTGGTCGCAACCCTTCCAATCGCAATCTTGTATCCATTCTTCCAACGCTACTTTGTAAAAGGTTTGACTATCGGTGGTGTGAAAGAATAGTGCTTGTTGAGAAAAAATATTTCTCAGTTCCCAACTTCCCTTGTGTGAAGTTAATACTCTTCGAAAATTAAATTCAAACCGCGTCAACGTCGCCTTGCCGTACTCAAGTACAGCCTGCGGCTAGTTTTCTAGTTTGCTCTTTGATTTTCATTGAGTATAAGATCATTACATTGTTTATAAGTTTAAAAATAAAAAAAGGAGTTTTTGTCATGAAAAACTGGAAAAAATATGCTTTTGCATCTGCTAGTGTAGTCGCTTTGGCTGCTGGTCTCGCTGCTTGTGGAAACCTTTCAGGTAACAAAAAGGCTGCTGACTCAGCTTCAGGTGATAAGACTGTTATCAAAATGTACCAAATCGGTGACAAACCAGATAACTTGGATGAATTGCTAGAAAATGCTAACAAAATCATCGGTGAAAAAGTTGGTGCTAAATTGGATATCCAATACCTTGGATGGGGTGACTATGATAAGAAAATGTCAGTTATCACATCATCTGGTGAAAACTACGATATCGCATTTGCATCTAACTATGTTGTAAATGCTCAAAAAGGTGCTTATGCTGACTTGACAGAATTGTACAAAAAAGAAGGTAAAGACCTTTACAAAGCACTTGACCCAGCTTACATCAAGGGTAACAGCATTAACGGTAAAATTTACGCAGTTCCAGTTGCAGCCAACGTTGCATCATCTCAAAACTTCGCCTTCAACGGAACTCTTCTTGCTAAATACGGTATCGATATTTCAGGTGTCACTTCATACGAAACACTTGAACCAGTCTTGAAACAAATCAAAGAAAAAGCTCCAGATGTAGTACCATTTGCGGTTACTAAGAACTTCATCCCATCTGATAACTTTGACTACCCAGTTCCAAATGGACTTCCATTCGTTATCGACCTTGAAGGGGACACTACTAAGATCGTAAACCGTTACGAAGTGCCTCGCTTTAAAGAACACTTGAAGACTCTTCACAAATTCTATGAAGCTGGATACATTCCAAAAGACGTAGCAACAAGCGATACTTCATTTGACCTTCAACAAGATACTTGGTTCGTTCGTGAAGAAACAGTAGGACCAGCTGACTATGGTAACAGCTTGCTTTCACGTGTTGCCAACAAAGATATCCAAATCAAACCAATCACTAACTTCATCAAGAAAAACCAAACAACACAAGTTGCTAACTTTGTTATCTCAAACAACTCTAAGAACAAAGAAAAATCAATGGAAGTGTTGAATCTCTTGAACACTAACCCAGAACTCTTGAACGGCCTTGTTTACGGTCCAGAAGGCAAGAACTGGGAAAAACTTGCAGGTAAAGAAAACCGTGTTAAAGTCCTTGATGGCTACAAAGGAAACACTCACATGGGTGGATGGAACACTGGTAACAACTGGATTCTTTACATCAATGAAAACGTTACAGACCAACAAATCGAAGATTCTAAGAAACAATTGGCTGAAGCTAAAGAATCTCCAGCACTTGGATTCATCTTTAACACTGACAATGTGAAATCTGAAATCTCAGCTATCTCTAACACAATGCAACAATTCGATACAGCTATCAACACTGGTACTGTAGACCCAGATAAAGCTATTCCAGAATTGATGGAAAAATTGAAATCTGAAGGTGCCTACGAAAAAGTATTGAACGAAATGCAAAAACAATACGATGAATTCTTGAAAAACAAAAAATCATAAGATCAATTGATTTCGTGTATTCATTCCTAATTCCTAAAAATTGAATCACTGTTTTCCTCAGGCTTATCTGGGGGAGGCAGTGATTTTTTGAAACGAGAACATATATATCAATGCTCTTCTTATCATTATTTAAACATTCAGGAAATATCAAGTACCATTTAGGATTTGGAGTAAGGATTTAGGAAAATATAGCTTATATTAGAGATGTTCCAAGTTTACAAAGGAGGGTTCACATGAAAAAGTATCAGCTTGTCTTCAAAATAAGTGCAGTCTTGTCTTACTTATTTTTCGTCTTTGGTCTTTCTCAGCTGACGCTTATTGTTCAAAATTATTGGCAATTTTCTTCCCAGATTGGCAATTTCGTCTGGATTCAAAATCTCTTGAGTTTGCTATTTAGCGGAGTCATGATTTGGATTCTGGTTAAGACAGGCCATGGTTATCTCTTTCGCATTCCAAGAAAAAAATGGCTTTGGTATTCGATTTTGACAGTATTAGTGGTAGTGTTCCAGATCTCTTTAACGTTCAGACAGCTAAACATGTTCAGTCAACTGCTGAAGGTTGGGCTGTATTGATCGGTTATAGTGGGACCAACTTTGCTGAGCTAGGTATCTATATAACTTTGTTCTTTCTGACTCCACTTATGGAAGAGCTAATCTATAGAGGATTAATGCAACACGCCTTTTTTAAGCATTCGAGATTTGGCCTTGATTTGCTTCTTCCGTCAATTTTATTTGCTCTTCCTCATTTTTCAAGCCTGCCTAGTTTGTTAGATATCTTCGTCTTTGCAACATCTGGCATCATATTTGCTAGTTTGACCCGCTATACCAAGAGCATTTATCCATCCTATGCGGTGCATGTGATTAATAATATTTTCGCGACATTACCATTTTTGCTGACTTTTTTACAGAGGGTATTTGGGTAAAATATTGGTACGAGAGTTAGGAATGATAGTTTATCAATTTAAAGAGGGAAATAAGAATAACACCATTAAAATGATTTGCCGGAGGCAGTGAAAGGCGTTGTGAAGCCATGACGATCATAAATCATCTATTGGAAGATATAAAGGTACGCTTCCACTAACTCCCTTGAAAAATCTGTTAGTGAGTTATAAAAGACGATTAGAGGACGATGGGACCTCTACTCCATTTATTTTGAGTCAAATGAATGTTGACATCTCACGTGTGTTGATTGATAATAAGTTGATGTTATCAGAAAGTCAAGCCGAGCAGATCAAAAAATTGAGAGAATTATCTGCTATTCGCTATGGTTACTGATGAAGTGCAGGGATAAATCCCTTTCTATAATTTCCAGTCAAATAAATTGCATTCGTTTTCTTAAGCAGGTATACTTATAGTTAGATGAAAAATTCTGAAAATTTAAGAATAGAAAAGAGAACAAATCTTATGGCAAAAGATATTCGTGTCTTACTTTACTACCTTTATACTCCAATTGAAAATGCAGAGCAATTTGCTGCAGACCACTTGGCTTTCTGTAAATCAATCGGCCTTAAAGGCCGTATCCTAGTCGCTGACGAGGGAATTAACGGAACCGTTTCAGGTGACTACGAAACAACTCAAAAATACATGGACTACGTTCACAGTCTCCCAGGAATGGAAGACCTCTGGTTCAAGATTGACGAAGAAAATGAACAAGCCTTCAAGAAGATGTTTGTTCGCTACAAGAAAGAAATTGTCCACCTTGGTCTGGAAGACAACGACTTTGACAACGACATCAACCCACTTGAAACAACAGGTGCTTACTTGTCTCCAAAAGAGTTCAAAGAAGCCCTTCTTGACGAAGATACAGTTGTCCTTGATACACGTAACGATTACGAGTACGATCTAGGACATTTCCGTGGGGCTATCCGCCCAGATATCCGCAACTTCCGTGAGTTGCCACAATGGGTCCGTGATAACAAGGAAAAATTCATGGACAAGCGCGTCGTGGTTTACTGTACAGGTGGCGTTCGCTGTGAGAAATTCTCAGGCTGGATGGTCCGTGAAGGCTACAAAGATGTTGGCCAATTGCACGGAGGAATTGCAACTTACGGTAAAGACCCAGAAGTCCAAGGTGAACTTTGGGATGGGAAAATGTACGTCTTTGACGAGCGTATTGCCGTAGATGTTAACCATGTCAACCCAACCATCGTAGGAAAAAGACTGGTTTGATGGAACACCATGTGAACGTTATGTCAACTGTGGAAATCCATTCTGTAACCGTCGTATCTTGACATCAGAAGAAAATGAAGACAAGTACCTTCGTGGATGCTCACACGAGTGCCGTGTTCACCCACGTAACCGCTATGTTTCAGAAAATGAATTGACACAAGCTGAAGTGATTGAGCGCCTAGCTGCTATCGGTGAAAGCTTGGATCAAGCAGCTACTGTATAAGATTAAACAGTCCTTAGGGGCTGTTTTTCTATGCTTTTTACTCAAAAATCTAAAGTTTGTTTCTGTATCTTTCAGAAAAATAAGGTATACTATATGTAAACGATTTCAAAGGAGTCCAGTTATGGTGAAAACATTTTTTATTCCAAATAAACAGAGCATTTTAGGAGAACAGGAAATTTTGACTGCCAAGTCTATCTTGGCCTTGGTAGATGGCTTGGAGTCACATAGCTATGATGCGGTTTATCTCCGTCAGCCTCTTAGCCGTCTTGAGTATATTGAGTGTGCGATAGTGGGACAATCACAATTTCTTTTTAAGGTCAGTTATGCTGATGGTCAAAAGGCTTACCGTGTCGATCTTCCTGATCTACTCACGAAGACAGACTGGCAGATTATCAAAGCATTTTTAGAAGCCCTACTTGCTTATACAGGAACTGAGATTGAGGGGCTAGATGGTTTTGACTTTGAAGCTTATTTCCAAGCAAGTATTCAAGCCCATCTGACAGACAATGCAGCTCGTTTTACGATTTGCCAAGGAATTTTTAATCCTGTTTTCTTTAGTCATGAGGACTTGAAAAGCTTTTTAGAGGAAGATGGATTAGCACAGTTTGAAGCGCGTGTGCGTACGGTTCAAGAGACAGATGCCTACTTTGCAAAAGTTTCCTTCTATCAGGATGGAGAAGGTCAAGTTCACGGTGTTTACCATCTGGCTCAAGGCGTCAAGACTGTTTTGCCGAGAGAACCATTTGTTCCTGCAGCTTATATTGAGCAATTGGTGGATAAGGAAGTCCAGTGGGAGATTGGCTTGGTTCAAATCACAGGAGACGGCTCTAAACCAGAAGACTATGAAGCTATTGCCCGCTTGGACTATGCAAAATTCCTAAAGTCACTACCATCAGCATCTTACCACCAACTAGATGCCAATCAATTAGAAGTGCAACCCATCTTAGACAAAGATTTTAAAACATTAGCACAAGAAAAGTAAAGCAGAAGCAGGTCAATCGACTTGCTTTTTTGACATAAAAAAATCCTGCCATGAAAGACAGGATTGCTACTCAATGAAAATCAAAGAGCAAACTAGGAAGTTAGCAGCAGGCTGTACTTGAGTACGGTAAGGCGAAGCTGACGTGGTTTGAAGAGATTTTCGAAGAGTATGAAGTTTAAAGAAAGGCCAAGATACGAAGATAATCTCCAATCAGTGCGACTTCAGCTACAAAGAAGAGGAGGATAATGACTCCGTTCACAAGGACAGACAAGAATAACTGATAAAAGGAGTCGGTTTCACTTGCTTGACTTGGTCTTGTAATGATATGGAGGCTAGCAAGTAGAATGATTCCAATGCTAATCACACACAAAAGGGCTGTAAATCGTAGGCTATCAAAGAAGGCAAAGAAACTAGCAATAGCAGTGAGGAAGATTGGAATTGCCAAGAGTTGGCTATATTGTTGGAGAACCTTTTCTAGCGTCCAGTCCTTTTCCTGGTAGATAAATCGTCTCACGACGAAACTACCCAAGAGGAATGAAAAGAAGAAGAGTGTTGTTGCTACTAGGATAGAGATAATCGAAAAGAGATTTAATGAAGCAAATTGTTCAGGGAAGTGATTATGCATAGTTGCTATATGTCCATAGTAAGCATGTTTGATGTGGTAGATACTAAAGAAAAAGGAAGATGCAGAAAACAGAATGAGCAAGAGAAAGGCTGTATAACTGTGTGTGCTACTTGTTTCAAGACTGCTTGTAGGAGATTTGAGAGCCTCCACTAGCCAAGACCAAAAATCAAGCACTTGCTCTTTCCATTTATCCGTAGATTTTGGAGCTTGGTCAGGGATATAGGGACTTTCTAAGGATTTACTGAGAAGAAGAGGCTCTTTCAAGATTGTTTTTTGCTGCGGAAGTGCTTCTTGACTCTCTTCAGCTATAGTGACTTTTTCTGTTTCTTTAGAAAGATCTTGCTCTTCTTCAGTAGAATCTAATGCTTTCTTTTCTTCTATTTCTGTTCTCGCTTTACTGTCTTCAGGCGTTTCAATTTTCTCTTCTTGCTGGCTTTCCAGTTCGACTTCAGCTTGAGAGACTTCCTCCTCTACTTGAGTATTTTTTTCAATTGGTGTATCGAGATCAGCTATCCTTTCTTCAGCCTTGTCTGCAAGATCTTTGGGTTGTTCATCAGGCTTGTTCTTGCTTGTTGTTTTTACAAAATCATTACTTTCAAACCATTCTTGTTTCATGGTAGAACCTCCTTTTTAGTTAGATAAATATGCTTCCATAGTAGCAGATGTAAGCGTTTTTGTCAACGTCTGCTTGGTGTGGATATTAGTTCAATATCATCATCAGATCTAGCAATGAGTTGATCCTTGACATCGGTTTTTTCAGTTTTGTAAGGGTTGCTTAATTCCGTGCCTCTTGATTTAGGCTTTTCTCTTGTGAATTGGTGGATAGAACCATAGTTGCTTGAGATGTCCCAGTTAATTCGTTGGCTCTCTTTCTGGTCTAGGATGATTCTGAGATAATATTTGGCAGTCAGTTCAACCCTACCATGGACTTGGATATTTTCAGCGTGGAAGTGATGTTCTGTTGACTCTAGCTGACTATCTGTAAGGTCTGTATCAAAGATATTAATGATATTAGGGGTTGTGACTTTACTGTTTTTGATACGACTTCCTTCAATTCGGAGGAGATAGGCATTATTGGTATTGAGGGTCGCATTTTCAAGGCTGGCATTGGTGATACTGGTTTGACCGCGATTTGCTGACACGTTGATTCCTTTTAGACTTCTCCCTTTTGGCAATTGGAGAATAACTTCTTCAAAACGACGAGAGTAGCTGCTTGCGATATGGAGAATCCCGCCAATTCCAGAAGAGAGAAATGGAGTTTCAGACAGTTTCTTATCAGTGAGGCTCAGCGTTTTATCGTTTTGATTTGTGATAAGATCATGGTGAGCAGAAAGAGATGGATGGTAAGAAATGTGGATTTGATCATCGAAAGAGTCTGTGATGGTCAGCGCGTGCTGGTGGAGAGTAATCTCTAGGTTTTCGACTTCCTTGCCAAAGGTCAACTCTTCCATCCGACTATCATAGACAGGCTCCTTGGACATGGCAAGCAGACTCTTAATCCCGTCAGATTGGATTCCTACAAAGAGCAGGATAAAGCCGATAATGGTAGTCACCACACCAAAAATGAGAAATCCTTTTGTCAATTTACGCATGCTGGTCACCTCTCTTTCCTTTTTTGAGAACAAATTGTACCAGGCGAACAATGAGTAGACCAAAGAAGCGGGCTACATAGGAAATGCCTAGTAAGACTAGTGAAGAAGCACCGATAGCCAGTAAACCAGAACCGAAAATCAAGATAAAGGCTGATTTGGCTTGGGCGAGAACAGTGAAACTTTCAACTAAAAATAGGAATCCGCCGATGATACCAAGTATGGAAACCGCAAAGAAAGCTAGAATGACAGTCAAGGCTGCCACAAGGATTGCGAACAGGGACACGAGGATGGCGATTCCCAGAGGAATACCGATAGGGGCTGCAAGGAGAGCTAACAAGGCGATATGTAAAATTTGTCGGTTATTTTTTTGAGCGGGTGCCTCATTGATTTTTTTATCGAGAAGATTGGAGAGAACTTCGTGGGCCGCTTCTTTAGGAGTTCCCAAGCTAGCGATGAGTTCTTCTTCTCCTTCGACTCCAGCATCGTCAAAGAGTTCTCTGAAATAGTCCATGGCTTCAATTTGGTCAGCCTGAGGCAGTTTTTGAGATAAAGTTCTAGCTGAGTCAGGTATTCAGTTCTTGTCATGGCGGATACTCCCTTCTATGATGCCATTGATGGTGTCTGTATAGAGTGTCCATTCATCTTTTAGGGTCAAGAGCTGTTCTATACCACCGTTTGTCAAGGAGTAGTATTTGCGCATGCGACCTTGGAACTCTCTAGAATAGGTTGTCAGAAAGCTATTGCCCTCCAATTTTTTTAGGATAGGATAGAGTGTAGATTCTTTGATATTAGCGATCAGCTTAATGGTCTGGCTAATCTCATAACCATAAGAATCACCCTGCTCCAGTACGGCCAAGATGAGAAATTCAATCAAGGCAGAGGATGTTGGAAAGTACATGGGGAACCTCCTTTTCTAATGTGTAAGATTTTTATATATAATTTTTCTACACATACATTGTACATCTAAAAGAAAGCCCTGTCAAGAGAAATGTGTAAAATTTTTATATATAAAAAACTTCTAGCCAAAACTAGAAGTTTAGAGGATTTTATCCGTCTTTATCTAAATTTTATCGTAGATTTTTTATAATCAATATTTTCATCCAATAGTTTTAGTAAAGGAGTTACATACTCAGGGTTCGGAAACTTGGGACCGAAAATGACTTCACCGATTTGAATTGAATTTTTTCGTTCTATATAAAGTTTACCTACTCCAGAGGATTTGTCAATTTTGATTTCCTTATTACTTGGGTCTAGATTAGCATAGCGTAAGATACGAAGTTCGTTTTCATATTTGTAATCGACAGATTTAAATAAGTAGCGAATTTCTTCGATACATTCAGAGATGGCATCTTGATAATTCTTCTCCGTGATTTTTGAACCGATATCTAGTTTTTCTTTTAAACTATTCAACAATTTTTCTAATTCTTCTATTTCCGACTTCTCAAATAGTTCAGTTCGTTCTAGTTTTAAATTTTCCTCTGTATGCTTAACATAGGCAATTCGGTAGAGATAATCACTATTCCCTTTTGAATCACTATCTTTTTCTACAGAATTCGGTTCAGTTCCCTCATCATTAACAGTATCGACCGAATTTTCACTTTCACTCCGAAAGATAGATTTTTCAAAACCACTATTTAATTCATATTTCAGTAAATACATCTTATCAGAGAATTCTAAAAAGTTTTTTTCTTGACGCCAAGAAACATCATTGAAGGAAGTAAATCTAGAAAAATCATCTTCTCGAAGTACCAGACAAACACCTTTAGCATCATCACCATACTGGGACCACATGGCCAAATCATCCGTTTTGTTTGTAAAACTCATTAAAAACCATGAGCTTGGTTCCAAAACATCTCGTCTATCTAAGCCCAATATCTGTTCTATGACGATTCCTTCTTCAGGATCATTCATATAATTAGCATTATATAAGCGAGTTTTTCCAGATACTGAAAAATCCTTCTTATCATTCCCCTCTTGATTTAACATAATTTGGAGAGTGCTTCCCTTGGTGTAGTGGCCGAATTTAAGCATCTGATTTTTATCTTCGTCTTTTAGTCCCAGTTGATACTTAATTTTTTGAACAAGTTGATAAATTGATAGCAAGTTCTTTATTTCACTCGAGTTTTCTTTATAACGCTCTGCCCATGTTTGTAAAATAGCATATTTAGTATTCTTTAAAAGACCTTCTTTTAGGATAAAATTGAATAGCTTGTACTCCTCTCTATAACAAACATTATCATCACGAAAAAATAGATCATCAAAATTTTGTAACATAAATTTTGAGAACTGTTCATAGAGTTTTTTAATTATTTTTGTTGTTTGAAGACGTTCATCTAACTCCGTTTGATGATTAAATAAGCTTGCTAATAGTATACTATATATAAAAGCAATTTCTTCGGATTTTGGAAATTTTTGCTGCAATTTTTCTAATTTCTCGACAGTATCCTCGATTTTCTTTAACTCGGTCTGCTTGATTAATAAAACAAACGAAAATCTAGCATACTGCAAAGCTATGACAGGTGACTCAAGAAATTTTTGCTGCAATTCCTGTAATTTCTCAGCAGTAGTCTCCAGTTCGTTCAATACGGTCTGCTCGAACGATAAAAGGAGCAAAGTCCTAGCAAATGCTCCTGCTATATCATGCGATTCAGGGAATTTTTGCTGCAATTTCTCTAATTTTTCAGCAGTAGACTCTAGTTCCTTCAACATAGTCTGCTTGATTGATAAAAGGAGCAAAGTCTTAGCAAATGCTTCTGCTATATCATGCGATTCAGGGAATTTTTGTTGCAATTTCTCTAATTTTTTAGCAGTAGTCTCCAGTTCCTTCAACACAATCTGTTTGGTTGATAAATAAAACAAAGTCTTAGCATACCGCACCGCAATGTCTTCTGATTCAGGGTATTGCTCGTAAATTATTCTTGCTTTTTCTGCTAGAGCTTCACAGGCAGTCTTATCTGTATCCTTTGCCGATAAGTCAAAGAGCTTATCTAACTCTGTTAAACTTTGCTCCAAATTGTATTTTTGTTCATCCATTCTACGTACCTCGTTTAAAATAGTAGCTATATTAGAAACTAATTTATTTTTAGTATGACAATTAGTGTCTATACATTTTATTATATCAAAAATGTCATCTTTCTACTAACAGATGGATAGTACTTTTTGTTGGTATAAGCACCAAAAAAGCCAGACTCTGTCTAGCTTTGCATTATTTATAGTTGTGATAGTTTTTAGAAAAATTAAAGGATTTTATCAGCTCTGTCCACTGTAAAGAGGGCCACAGTCATCAGGATATCGACGAGTAAGAGGGCAGCTACAGCTGGCACCCAAGAGTGGAAAAGATCAAAACTGTAACCAAATAGCGTTGGCCCAAAGGCTGCTAGGATATAGCCTCCTGTTTGAGATAGACCGGACAATTGGGCTGTCTTTTCAGGAGCGCTTGTCTTGAGTGAAAAATTGATCATGAGATAAGGGAAGAGGGCACTGGTTGCGGTTCCGATGAGGAGATGGATGGCAAGCCAGTAAAAGAAATTACCGACTGGGAAAAGAGCATGGAAATGCCGACCACACCAGCCAGTGAAACCAGAGTGAGCATGAGCTGACGGTTGCGAGTAGACAAGCTGGTTGTCAGGCTTGGGATGGTCATTGAAAAAGGAATGCTAATCAGAGAGAAGATAGAAGTCAGTAAGCCAGCTTCGTGACTGGATAGGCCTGCATGGATAGCCATGGTAGGTAGCCAGGTCATAGCGGTGTAAAAGAGCAAGGATTGAAAACCTGCAAAGACAATCACTGCCCAGACCTGTTTATTATGCATGACCTTTGCTTTGCTTTTTTGTTTTGTTTGTGGAGCCAGTCTGTGATTATAGCGGTGATTAGGCAGCCAGACCAAAAAAGTTGCTAGACAGAGCAGGGTGAGGAGGATGATAAGTCCTTTCCAAGAACTGGCTTGTGTAATGGGCACAGCCAGATAGGAAGCCAGAGCCGTCGCAATCCCCATAGAGGTTACATATAAGGTGGTCAGAAAACCAATTTTCTTTGGTTGATTGGCTTGGATAAGACTAGGAAGCAGCACATTGATGACTGCGATACTTGCCCCAACCATCAAGGTTCCTAGATAGAGCAGGGGCAGATTGATTAGTCGAATGAGAGAACCGATAGTCAAGAAGAAGAGGCTGTAGGTGAAGAGATGCTCCAAGCCGATTTTCTGAGCCAGTCGGGTAGAAAAGAGTGAGAAGAGGGTAAACATGAGGAGAGGAAGGCTGGTCAAGACACCAAGCGAACTAACTTCGACTCCCAGCCCTTGCGAAATATCTCCCAAAATAATGGGTAAAACAGTAAAAGGAGTCCGCAAGGAAACACCAATCAGGATAATACCTGGAACAAAAAAGAGTGATTGCTTTTTCATATAATACCTCTTCTAGCTGATTTTAATAACAGCTTATTTTAAGGTTTTTTCCCTATAATGTCAAGTAAGGTTTCTGGCTTTCAAGATAAAAATGGGAAAGTCTTGAAAATTATGATAAAATAGTGGAAGGAAATCTATACATTGGAGAAAAACTGTGTCTGAAAAGCAAAAAATCAGCGTATTGATGTCGGTCTATATCAAGGAAAATCCGACATTTTTAAAGGATGCTATTGAGAGTGTTCAAAATCAGACCCTGAAACCGAGCGAATTGGTTCTGGTTGAGGATGGACCTTTGACTCCTGAGCTCTATCAGGTATTAGACCAGCTTGAAGCTGAGTCTGATATTCCAGTGAAACGCTATCCTCTTGAGCAGAATCAAGGTTTGGGTCTGGCTCTTCGACAGGGTGTTTTGCAGTGTCAGTATGATATTATCGCTCGTATGGATACGGATGATATAGCTGTTCCAGATCGTTTGAGAAACAGGTTCAGTTAATGGAGAAGGACAAGCTCGACCTATTAGGTGGACATATTGCAGAGTTTATTGATAATCCTGATGAGATTGTTTCTTACCGTCGTGTTCCGACTCAACATGCAGATATTGTGGCTTATCAAAGGATGAGAAGTGCCTTTAACCACATGACTGTCATGTTCAAGAAGGAAATGGTTCTCAAGGCAGGCAACTATGAGGATGGACTTTATATGGAAGATGACCTCCTCTGGCTCAATATGATTGCTGCAGGAGCCAAGACTGGAAATCTGGATCAAATCTTGTGTCAGGTTCGTGTCGGAGCAGGGATGTTTGAGCGTCGTGGGGGACTGCGTTACCTCAAACTCTATCGTCAAGCTCGTCAGCGAATGCTGAAGAGAGGGCAGATTTCTTACATGGAGTATGCCAAGAGTGTTGCCATTCAGATGGTTGTTGCCCTTTGTCCAGGATTTGTCCGACAGTTTATTTTTATGAAACTGTTAAGAAAAAGCAATTAAAAGATTGTAGCAAATCGTAAACTAGAGAAAAAGTGTTATAATAACAATATAAATATTCAGCTCTTTTAAGGAGGAGTAGATTGACATGAATAAAAAACTAACAGATTATGTGATTGATCTGGTGGAAATTTTAAATAAACAACAAAAGCAGGTTTTCTGGGGAATATTTGATATTTTCAGTATGGTGGTTTCCATCATTGTATCTTATATTTTATTCTACGGCTTGATTAATCCAGCACCTGTTGACTACATTATCTATACGAGTTTGGCCTTCTTGTTTTATCAATTGATGATTGGATTTTGGGGGTTGAACGCTAGTATTAGTCGTTACAGCAAGATTACGGACTTTATGAAAATCTTTTTTTGGTGTGACTGCGAGCAGCGTCTTGTCATATAGTATCTGCTATGCCTTCTTGCCACTCTTCTCCATCCGTTTCATCATTCTCTTTATCTTGTTGAGTACCTTCTTGATTTTATTGCCACGGATTACTTGGCAGTTAATCTACTCTAGACGCAAAAAAGGTAGTGGTGATGGAGAACACCGTCGGACCTTCTTGATTGGTGCCGGTGATGGTGGAGCTCTCTTTATGGATAGTTACCAACATCCAACCAGTGATTTGGAACTGGTCGGTATTTTGGATAAGGATGCGAAGAAAAAGGGCCAAAAACTTGGTGGGATTCCTGTTTTGGGTTCATATGATGAATTGCCTGAATTAGCTAAACGCCATCAAATCGAGCGTGTTATCGTTGCGATTCCGTCGCTTGACCCATCAGAATATGAACGTATCTTGCAGATGTGTAATAAGCTGGGTGTCAAATGTTACAAGATGCCTAAGGTTGAAACTGTTGTTCAAGGACTTCACCAAGCAGGTACTGGGTTCCAAAAAATTGATATTACGGACCTTTTGGGTCGTCAGGAAATTCGTCTTGACGAATCGCGTCTGGGCGCAGAACTTACTGGAAAAACTATCTTGGTTACAGGTGCTGGTGGCTCAATCGGTTCTGAAATCTGTCGCCAAGTTAGCCGCTTCAATCCTGAACGCATTGTCTTGCTCGGTCATGGGGAAAACTCAATCTACCTCGTTTATCATGAATTGATTCGTAAGTTCCAAGGGATTGATTATGTGCCAGTTATCGCAGATATTCAAGACTATGACCGTCTCTTGCAAGTCTTTGAGCAGTACAAGCCAGCTATTGTTTATCATGCGGCTGCCCACAAGCACGTTCCTATGATGGAGCGCAATCCAAAGAAGCCTTCAAAAACAATATCCGTGGAACCTACAATGTTGCTAGAGCTGTTGATGAAGCTAAAGTACCTAAGATGGTTATGATTTCAACAGATAAGGCGGTTAATCCACCAAATGTTATGGGAGCAACCAAGCGCGTGGCTGAGTTGATTGTCACTGGCTTTAACCAACGTAGCCAATCAACCTACTGTGCAGTTCGTTTTGGGAATGTTCTTGGTAGCCGTGGTAGTGTTATTCCAGTCTTTGAACGTCAGATTGCTGAAGGTGGTCCTGTAACGGTGACAGACTTCCGCATGACCCGTTACTTTATGACTATTCCAGAAGCTAGCCGTTTGGTTATCCATGCTGGTGCTTATGCCAAGGATGGAGAAGTCTTTATCCTTGATATGGGCAAACCAGTCAAGATTTATGACTTGGCCAAGAAAATGGTCCTTCTAAGTGGCCACACCGAAAGCGAAATTCCAATTGTTGAAGTTGGAATCCGCCCAGGTGAAAAACTCTACGAAGAACTCTTAGTATCAACCGAATTGGTTGATAACCAGGTTATGGATAAGATTTTCGTTGGTAAGGTTAATGTCATGCCTCTAGAAGCCATCGATCAAAAGATTGAAGAGTTCCGCACTCTTAGTGGAGATGAGTTGAAGCAAGCTATTATCGCCTTTGCTAATCAAACTACCCACGTTGAATAAAAAAAAGCAAAACGCATATTATCAGGACTTGAAACCTTGGTAATATGCGTTTTGTTATGTAGAAACTTACTCCATTTTCTTCTGAAATAGAGTCGTTACCCAGTCTATGTTATTGAAAATAATCCAAACTTCTAAGGGTTTGTGGGCGATATAATCAGGCTGATAGTTTAGTAGATCTGCTTGTTCTCCAAATCCCCAAGTGACGGCTAATTTCTGAATACCTGTTTCTTGAGCTCCCAGCATATCAAACTTGGTATCTCCGATGATGATGACTTGTTCAGGTTTTAGTTGATGTGTCTGCAAGGCTTGGCGAATGACATCTGCCTTATGGGGGGCTTCAGGGCTGGAACCATAAATGCCATCAAAGAAATGATAGATTCCCAAGTTTTTAGTCATGTCTTGAGCGGTTGGAGTATTCTTTGTAGTGGTGATATAAAGAGGGTAATTGCTCGATAACTCCTCAAGCAAGTCTACAATCTGAGGAAAGAGTTGAGCTTCATAGATGCCTTTTTCCTTGTAGTAGGAACGGTATATCTGCACAGCCTCGGGGATTTGTTCTTTGGGCAGGTAGGTCGCAAAACTACTTTCGAGGGGCGGTCCCATAAAACCACGAATAGTTTTGGCATCAGGGCTAGGCACCCCCAGCTCCTTAAAGGTATGGGTAAAGGCATTGTGAATCCCGATAGAACTATCAACGAGGGTTCCATCCAGGTCGAAAAAGATAGCTGAGATAGAGGTCATGATTTCTCCTATTTGATAAGCTTATTCTCCGAAAATTTCTTTTTGGAGGCGACGACCAGTAGGTGTAGCAGCGAGTCCACCTTCAGCTGTTTCACGAAAGGCAGTTGGCATACTTGACCCTACTTGGTACATGGCATCAATCACCTCATCCACAGGTATTTTAGATTCGATACCTGCCAGGGCCATGTCTGCTGCGATGAAGGCAAAGCTAGCTCCCATGGCATTGCGTTTGACACAGGGAACTTCGACCAAGCCGGCAACAGGGTCACAGATGAGGCCTAGCATATTTTTAATGACAAAGGCAATGGCCTGACTGGCCTGATAAGGTGTCCCACCAGCAGCTAGAGTCAAGGCGGCAGCACTCATAGCAGAGGCAGAACCGACTTCGGCCTGGCAACCGCCCTCAGCACCTGAGATAGAGGCATTGTTTGCGATGACTAGTCCAAAGGCACCCGCAGCAAAGAGGAAATCCAGCTGTTGCTCGTGGCTGAGGTCTAATTTTTCAATAGCAGCAGTGAGAACGGAAGGGAGACAGCCAGCACTTCCAGCGGTTGGAGTAGCGCAGACCAAGCCCATTTTAGCATTGTGTTCATTGACTGCAATGGCATTTCGGGCAGCAGAGAGAATTGTATAATCTGACAGAGTTTTTCCGTTTTTGATGTAGTGGTCCAATTTGGCAGCATCTCCACCTGTCAGGCCACTACGAGATTTATTTTCATTGAGGCCAAGTTGGACAGAGGCTTTCATGACCTCTAGATTGCGTTCCATGAGAAGGAGGACTTCTTCACGTTCGCGACCGGTCAATTCAAACTCTGTTGTAATCATGAGTTCTGCGACATTTCCTTGAAAGTCCAGATCTGCTTGCTCGACCAATTCTTTGATAGAATAAAACATGCTTCCTCCTATTTAAAGAAATTGACATTGTGGAGATGAGGGATTTCGAATTTCTTCGATAGCCCCATCACAGTTGCGACTGTCAACTTCGATAATCATAATGGCTTTTTCACCAGCTTTTTCACGAGTGACATTCATCTGGGCGATATTGATATCATAGCGGGAAAGTGCCTCCGTAACAAGGGCAATCATACCTGGAATATCTTGATGAACGATGATGATAGTCGGTGTATTCATATTGAGAGAGACTGCAAAGCCATTGAGTTCGGTTACCTGAATATTTCCTCCACCGATTGAAATACCAGTCACGCTGATGGTCTTGTGGGCATTTTTGACGGTAATTTTAGTGGTATTAGGATGCGGAGCATTGCTGTCTTTCTGAATGGTCCAGACAATCTTGATGCCGCGCTTGTGGGCAATCTCCAGACTGTTTGGGATTTCAGGATCATCTGTATCCATGCCCAAAATACCAGCAACAAGGGCTAGGTCTGTCCCGTGACCACGATAGGTCTTGGCAAATGAGTTAAAAAGTTGGAATTCGACTTCTGTCGGAGTATCATCAAAAATGGAAGAGACAATCTTCCCAATACGAACAGCACCAGCTGTATGGCTACTAGATGGGCCAATCATAACTGGTCCGATGATATCAAAGACAGATTGAAAACGAAGTGATTTCATCAGTTTCCCCTTATAAAAATTCTTATCTCTATTATATCAAAGAATAAAGGTCTTGGCTTTAATTGCGGATGAAAACCTTTCTAATACCTCAAATAGTATAAAAATAGTATCTTTTATGACAAAAAATACCTTATTTAGGGAAATAAAAAATAATTTTGTAATATTTCTACATAAAAGTGTCAAGAAACGGTAATATTTAAAGGGTATCATAGAACTATAGAAAGAAGGAGAATTTTCGAATATGAAATCAACAACTAAAAAGATTAAAACAACTCTTGCAGGAGTAGCTGCCTTGTTTGCAGTATTTGCTCCATCATTTGTATCTGCTCAAGAATCATCAACTTACACTGTTAAAGAAGGTGATACACTTTCAGAAATCGCTGAAACTCACAACACAACTGTTGAGAAATTGGCAGAAAACAACCACATCGACAACATCCATATGATTTATGTTGGTCAAGAGTTGGTTATCGACGGTCCAGCAGCGCCAGTAGCACCATCTTCAACGACTTATGAAGCTCCAGCAGCCCAAGATGAAGCTGTTTCAGCCACAGTGGCAGAAACTACAGAGGTAGAGGAAGAAACTCCAGCAGTAAGCGAAACAGTAGCAGAAGAAACAGTTGTTTCAACTGTAAGTGGATCTGAAGCAGAAGCTAAAGAATGGATCGCTCAAAAAGAATCAGGTGGTAGCTACACAGCTACCAACGGACGTTATATCGGACGTTACCAATTGACAGATTCATACTTGAACGGTGACTACTCAGCTGAAAACCAAGAACGTGTAGCAGATGCCTATGTTGCAGGACGTTACGGTTCATGGACAGCCGCTAAAAACTTCTGGCTTAATAACGGCTGGTATTAAGAAATAACGAACAGAATAATATGAAAAGGTCGAGGAAATCCCTCGACTTTTTATATTTTCTTCGGTTGATAATAGGTCTCTACTTCTTTTTTGAGATGAGACAGCATAGAAGTTTCCTCGGTCAGCTCCAGAAGTGAGAAACCTTTTTGGATAAGTCTAGCGTCATCCCTACAAATCCCGATACGGGCATAGCAGATAGCAAGCCTATCGTAGTGCTTCTTTTTCTTGGCATCCTCTAGTAAAGTATAGCAGATTTGTTGACACATGTTTTTGTCTTGATTGTATAAGTAAATGGTGGACAGATTGAGTAGGATTGCCATTCGTAAGTCATATAAATGTTGGTAGTTTTTATAGACTTCCAAGCGTTGCAAGATTTTTTCAGTGATGAGATGGAGGTATTCAATGGGAAAACTGAAAAGAATGGTATTGAGGATTTTCAGGTCACTCTCATACCATGTATCTTGTTTTTCAATTTTTTCCCAAAGTTTTGTGATAGTCTGTTTCACTTGGTCTGACAGTTGCTCTGTACCATGTTGACGGATATGAATGACAATTTCCAGCATATCCTTTATTTCTTCTATAGGCAGGTCGTAGTGGGTCTTGAGATAGTCTTGACATTTTTGAAATAGTTTTTCGAGTTCACTAGTCCCTAGGATTGAGCTCATATTGAGATAGGTTTGCATGATTTCTGTTCGTTGGCTCGGTTGATAGAGATGGCAGATATAGTCAAACTCTTCAAAACTCATATTGATTTGCCGGAGAAGAAACTCCATATTTTCATATTTGGGAGTTACCTTGCCACTTTCAATCTTTGATAGGCTGGTTCTTGAAAGGATATCTCCACAGACCTCTTCTTGGGTCAATCCTTTTGACTCACGTATTTCTTTATATACTTTCCCGAAATCATAACGCATGGGCTTTCTCCTTTTTGTGAAAAAAGTTAACAAATAATAAAATCCTATTAAAAATATTGTATCATAATAACAGGAATAGTAAAAAAGAAAACTAAAATATTGTGTGAAAAAAGTTAACTAATTTTAAAACAGAGTAAAGAAGAGGTATACTGTAGATACAAAATACAGGGAGGAGGGAAAAAGTATGAATAAAAAAGTTTTTCGCTTTTTAGTTATTCTTGCTTTCTTATTCAGCATTGCTACGGTTTTCCCATGGAACTGGCCGATGTGATGAGTTCGTTGTTTAATGGAGGAAGGTGAGACCAATGTACTATGATACTTGGCAATAAATGAGTTTATTTATCTCTATAAAACAGTTGAAAATAAAAAGTGAGAAGAAGTGTTTAAATATGTAATTCTTTTCACTACATTATTAATTTTAGCCTCTAGTAACTTACTTGATGTTACAGTTTTGGATAGAGAACATACTATGAATTAACATTTGGTTATTGTGCAAATTTCTCCCAACAGTTTCAGAATGATTTATTTGATAGGTGTTGGATTAAAATAGTCTGGGGGATAGAACGTTTTAAATCTGATGCAAGAAATAAAAAAAGTCAGAGAGAGAGTGATATATAAATTATGCCTTTCCGAACAGTCTATTCAGAAAGCGGACTTAAATTACACATACGAAGAGAGATTACAAATACAAAGTAATTTATCTAAACTTGATGTAGGGCTGTCGGACTAATTTACTAGTACTTTATTGTGTATTATATAATTATAAAATTTAAATCGAGGAGGGATAATATGTTTTTTGATTCGTCATAGAGTAACTAATATGTTGCATAGTTATAAATAATTAAAGGAATGGTATATTTTATGGTAAAAAAAGAAAATTCTTATAAAAACGTAAGTTGGATTGAAGAAATTCAAGATCAAAATTTTAACGATGACGTATTTGGTGCGTGCCTACTACTTTTACTCATGATTTTCTAGGAAACATGGTGGTTGGTGCACAATGTGGAATGTATGGTTGGTGCCATTAATATTTGGAGGATAGTACTATGATGAATAAATACATTACAATTAGGAAATATACTGAAGATATGACTGAGTTTACTGGAAGAAGATGTGAATGAGGTGTTACATTGGCAACACCACTTACCCTCAATTGTTGAGGTTACTGTTGCTTAAGCATGGCAACAATTTGTCCAACATCTTCATGTACAAGTCGGTGTTGATGTAATGTAAGGAGCAATATGAAATATTCACGAGAGCAAGTATTTCCAGAAGTAAATAAATTAGATTATGATAGATTGGTTCAACCTCTATTAACATTTAATAGAAATCATCTAAATCTTAAGAAAATTAATCTCCAAAATAAACAGATACTTGTTTCAAATATTTCAGAGAATTATCCTTATCAAAAAATATGTAATGCAGTTGTTGACAGGATTTGGAACGCACATTGGTTAAATGAATTTAATTCTGATTTTGTGAACTATAAATCTTTTAGAAAAACCATCTGTAAACAACTTTCACAGGTGGTTTTTTCAAATTTTATCCGTTGTTTTGCTGAACAAATTCAAGAATTAGAGGATAAGAAACAGAGTTCTCAGGAACTGTATACACTATATAATTCTAATTTGATAGAGAGTAATTTAAAAATATTTGAAGAAAAATATCCCGTTGTTTGGTCTAGATGCCACAATATATTAATAAACAGGATAGAATCGCTAGGTATTATGCTAAGCAGATTAAGAAATAATAGAGAGAAGATATATAATGAATTTGAGCTACATAATAGTGAAAAAATTTATTGTATTCAATCAGGAGGTGATTCTCATAATAATGGTCAAACAGTTAATATTATTGAATTTAATTCGGGTAAAAAAATTATTTATAAACCTAGATCAGTATCGGGGGGAAGTGGGGTATCATCAGTTCATAATAAGATTTAATAAATTTTTTAAAACAAACTTACTAAGTATAAGAGCGCTAGATTTTACTAACTTTGGTTTTACTGAATTTATTGAAAAAATTGAAGATGAAACACAGTGTGATATGACAGATGCAGGTAGACTTTTATGTATTATGTATATGTTGAATGCATCTGACATGCATTTTGAAAATGTTCTATGGACTACTTTGGGACCAATTCCAATAGATTTAGAAACACTTTTTCAGCCATTGAGACAAAAGCAAATTAATAAAGTCGAGAGTATAAAAAGTGCATATAGGAAACTCGCTAGATCGGTTTGCGGCACTGGGATACTCCCTTTTTCATTAGATTATCAAGGAAATTCGGATGTGGGATTTACTGGATTTAGAGATGAAAATACCAAGAGTCCTGTTAAAACTATGCATGTTAGTAATGGCTTTACTTCAAATATTAATATTGACTGGTATTCAAATGATAGGTATGAAAAGAACGATTCGTTGCTAGACAAACCTGAATATGAAGTATTAGTTATAGATAGATGCAAAGACGTTATTAATGGATTTACAGAATTATATCTTCAGATTAGTGAGCAACCAGAAACATTTAAAAATATGGTTCTGGACTGTTTAAAGATATGCAGATTAGATATTTACATAATATGACTTACAGATATGAGCAGATTTTAAGAGTACTAACAGCAACAGAGCCTTCCAAGAGTATTGAATTAGCTCGGATGCTAGTGAGTCGTTTAGCTCTACTAAGTTCAACGAGTGATATATCATTACCACTATCAGAGAGCGTACAAATATGGAATGGGGACATCCCATATTTGTATGTTAAATTTAATAGTAATATAGTCAAAGATATAAATGGAAGTTTAGCAACTCTATCTACTACACCCCAAGAAGACTTTCTTGATAAGATAAAAAATTTGAATAGGGAGGATCTTTATAATCAGATAAGGTTAATAAGAATATCATTTTTATCAAAGATAGCTGATTCACATGAAGGTAAGATATTTGAGTGGGAAAAAATTGAAAACTTTAGAACAGGAACAGATATTGTAGTAGTAGATGCTATTTCTAAATTAATTGAAAGTATAGTAGATAATGCTTTATCTGATAGATTTTCTCACTTACCTGAAACTTGGATTGGGCCAATATCTCGTAGAGGAAGTGGATGGATTCCGGGGGTGTTAGGGTATGATTTATATAGTGGGAGAATTGGGATAGGGTTAGTATTACTTATATATGGTAAACATTTTAGACATAAAGAATCATATAATTTATCTAAAAGTATATTTGAAAAGATTTCTAGTATTCTAAGTACAGAAAGTTTTGATAAGAGAAATCTTTTAAAAATAGGAAATGGAGCATATTCTGGATTATCGGGAGTAATTTGGTCACTATATAAAGCAGGTGAAATTGAACAGAATGAGGATTGGATGACAGTAGCAGAATCTTCATGGAAGTTTATCTTGGAGAAAGATTATTTTGATGATAACTTTTTTGATATTATTTCGGGAAGTTCTGGAAGTTTAATAGTACGTTATAATATGCTTCCCAACTATCAGTTATCTAGTAAATTATTGAATGATATTATAACGAAAGGTTATGAAGAAATTTTAAACGTTGATAATAGCCTTACCTCAGGGGTAGCTCATGGGTTAGGAAATTTGATATGGTTTTTCTCAATAATAAACCGAAAACATAATGATGAGAGAGTTAGAGTTCTAGTTCAGAAAATTCATCAAATTATTACAACTAAATTCATGAATGATGAAAAAGAAATATTGGTGTATAAACTTCAAAATCAATCTAATATAAGTAATTCATGGTGTAACGGGTTATCAGGTCTTTTATTGGCCTATTACGAAGCTTATAAATCTGGTATTATTGAAAAAGATTTTGTTATTATGATAATTAATCAATTAAAAAATACCCAGATTCCTGTAATTCCTACATTATGTCATGGAGGATTAGGAATTATCGAGATTCTTGAATACGTTCGAGATGGTTTTTCATTTGAGGTGGATCCATTATTAAATTATTTATACAATACATTATTTTGTCCAGATAAAGTTGTTGAGTATTTAAATACCTCTAGTTCAAGGTATGCATTAGGCTATGGGCTATTGACAGGAAGCTCAGGAGCACTACTATATTTGTGCAAGCAAATGAATAAAGAAATACAGTTTAATCCGTTGGTTTTGAGGTGATTTTATGAAGAATAAATCTATTAAACTACAACCAACAATGCAAATATCTCATACCGAATGTGGATTGTGTTGCGTGAGAACAATCTTAGAAGCATTCGGCTATAGCGCTTCTTTGATTGAGTTAAGACAAATAAATGAACCAGGTAGAGATGGTCTAAGCTTAAAGCAACTTAGTGGAATTTTAGGAAACTTTGGAATAGATGCTAAAATATATAAAATACACAATATTGACGTACTGAATGATTTAAGATATCCTTTAATTGCATTTTGGAAAAATTCTCATTTTATCTGTATAGAATCATTTAGTTTAAATTCAAACAAAGTGGTAATAATGGATCCGTCTATTGGAAGATTAATTATTACGTTGGAAGATTTTAAAAATAATTTTTCAAATTTTATTTTGCTCCCTCAAATAACAGAACAGTTTGAAGGGCGTTCTAAAGAAAAGTTTCAACTTTTAAGAAAAAAATATTTATGGCCTAAAGGAATTATAAGTATTTATCTAAAAATTTTTTTAATAATGCTAACAGTAATGCTAGTCAACTTATCTATCCCATTACTAACACAGACTCTGATTGATAATTTTTACCACGTAGAATATTTATATACGTACGTAGCATCCGGGCTCATTCTTTTCTTATTGCTAAATTTTTTAATTACTTATTTTAAAATATATTTAGCCACCCAATTAATGTATAAGTTTAGCTTACATTTAATGATTGAGGGATTTAAAAGAATGCTTGCTATCCCAGCAAAGTATTTTTCAGTACGAACTCCGGGAGAAATTTCCTATAGATTTAATTCATTACTAAGAATACAGGATATATTAGGGATTTCAATTGTTCAGTTTTTTATTGAACTGCTAAGTAGTTTAGTGTTGTTATCATATGTATATTATTCTTCTTTTAGTATTGGATTAGTTGTAACTGTGCTGATTTTGATAGTCTTGCTATTTTTGTATAGGACGAAATTCAAAATATTAAATCTATCTGATCAAGAAATTCACTCAGGAAGTAAGTATCAGTCAGTTCAATTAGATGCAATAGTTTCCATTAATAGTATTAAGTTAGGTGGATATGCAGAAAAGTATTTTGAGGATTGGAAAAGTAAATTTTCTGAATATCTTAGTTTAGTGAAATGTAGAACTATTTTTCAACAAGGAATTGTTGGCGGTGTTATTTCAAGCTTACAAACTTCAGCTCCATTATTAATACTGTTTATTAGCTTATCGTTAGTTTCGATGGAACATTTAAGCATGGGTCAAGCAGTAGCTTTACAGGCTGTTACATCATCCTTATTTTTTTTAATCACTTCCCTTTTCAATACGTTTTCTAGTTTTCTAGTTTCTTCAAAATATATAGAATTATCAGATGATATATTTGAGTATCCAGTTGAAAGTACTATAGAAAGTTCAGTAAGAATAAAAGATGGTTCAATAGTACTAAAGAATGTTGATTTTAGATATACAAAAGATAGTTCATTAGCCTTAGAAAATATCAATTTAGATATCAAAGATGGAGAAACGATTGCTCTTGTTGGAAAATCAGGTTCTGGCAAAAGTACGTTAGCTAAAATAATATGTACTCTTTTCGAGCCTACTAGTGGTCAAATAATGTTTGGTGGAATAACATATGATAAATATAATTTGTATAAATTAAGAGAATCAATAAGTTATATTCCTCAAGAAGCACATTTGCATAATAGAAGAATTATTGAAAATATAGACTTTGGCTTGATAAGTGATAAAGTATCTTTAATAGAAAAGTGTCGAAAATTAGGATTTCTAGATTTTGTTGAAACGATGCCTTTAGGTTATGATACAGTTGTTTCTGAAATGGGAGGGAACTTGTCAGGTGGTCAAAGACAACGTATACATATTGCAAGAGCGCTACTGTCAAGACCTAAAATTTTAATTATGGATGAGGCCACTTCATCTCTTGATAATATAACTCAGGCTAAAGTTTATGATTTACTTTCAAGGTTGGAATGTACTAAAATAGTTATTGCTCACAGATTAGAAACTGTGCTAAAGGCTGATAAAATTGTAGTTCTTGATAAGGGTAGAATAGTTCAAGTGGGAGAACATGATGAAATGATTAAAGAAGATGGAATTTATAGTCATTTATTCAATTCAAATATGGCGAATTTATAGGTTTATGATTTAATAGACTTGTTAGGACTCCTCTTAACTATAATGTATAGATGTTGTTGTGGCTTGTTTTAATTGAATTTAAAGACGTGAAAACTAAAAACTAATGGCTAGTTGGGACGTTAAAAATTTAATTTCTAACCAGCTAATCTTGCTTCAAATAGTTATCGAACATGGCTAATAAGTAAGATTGTTGTATTTTCATGTTTTACTATCAATAAATTTTTAAGTGTTCAATCATGACATGGGAGCTTCGGTATAATATTGATTTCCTAAAATTTAAAAGCAAAAAATAATGATGATTAATATTTTTAGATTTTAAAATGGAGTTTTTAGAAGTTTTTGTAAATCAATTGTATTTATTTCTCCGGCTATTTAAGATTGTTGAAATATGTTTTATTAGGAGGACTGTTATGGAAGTGTGTGTAACCAAGTATTTTAAAAAAGTTTTTGAAAAGGAGTTGAAACAATTTGATATTAATTTAGAAGAAATTTCTAGGAAAAATGATAATATCCCTACAATAAAAAATCAATTAAAAGAGTGTTTTTATCAATTACTTGATAAAAATTTATGGCAGTTGAGTTACAAGGTCTTTGTATATGAATTTCATAAATTTAGGGAAAAAAATAATTACCCAATAGATAAAAATTCATCTATTGCTTTTAATACCTATGTTTCCCAATTTAACGAGGAGAGTATTTTTGAATGGTTTCACAATTATCCTGTTTTTCATAATCTGATAGATAATACAATAAGAAATCTATCAGATTATATACTTACAGTTAATAAGCACTATTATGATGATTATGAGTTGTTATGCTCAACTTTATTTGGTGAAAAAATAAGCATAGTAAAAATATATCCTATGGATTCAGATCCCCATAATGGTGGAAAGATAGTTTTGTGTTTTGTCAATGAAAAATCACAGAAAGTCATATATAAACCCAGATCTCTTTCAGTTGATAAACTTGTTAGAACTATCTTTACAGTAGCATTAGATTTTAAAAATAAATTTAATTTTATTCCTGTCCCAAATATTATTGATTGTAAAAGTTATGGTTGGCAAGAGTATATTGTAAAGAGTCATGCCAAAGAATCTGATTTTAATAAAAGTTATTTTAACTTGGGTTATTGTTCTGCTATTTTTAGTTGTTTAGGAGCGGTAGATTTGCATGATGAAAATATTATATTTAACAATAATCGTCCATATTTCATAGATTTAGAGACTGCCTTTCAACCTGCAAATAAAAGAGAAATCAGGAATCTAATAGACGTAGAAAATGAGATGTTACAAAACTCCATAGTAACTACCTCAATCGTTCCTTCAAGGTTAAATGTATTTCCTCACGATATTTTAATAGGTGGTATTAATACAGTTTATCCTCAAGAAACGAATGAAATGTCTTTTAGGATTAAAAATTTTGGATCTGATGGAGTGGACATCGTAAAAGAGAAAATTAAGTCAACAAAACATTCTACCTCTTTTTTATTTGATAACGCTAGCGATATTCGTACTTTAGAATGTCAAGCAGACTTTCTTGATGGATATGAAAAAGGGTACCATCAAGTTCTTCAAGCTAAGAATTTAATTAGAAAAGTTGTATCTGATGGGAAATGTACATTGCGGGTTGTACTAAGACCAACAACACAATATTATTTGTTAATTGATGCATGTTTATTCCCAGAAAATTTAATTAGTTTAGAAGTACTTAAAAATAAAGTATTAAATTATATGAAATCTCCTAGGATGATTACATCTGATTTGAGTGCTGTAAAAATAATTTCAGAAGAAAATAATATGCTAATGATTGGCGATATTCCTTACTTTTATATAGATTATAACTCTAACTATTTACAGAGTAATTCGGGATTTAAATTAAAATGTTTTGAGTGTTCTCCAAAAGAAAATTTACTTAGTAGATTAGATAAAGCATCAGAAAAACAATTGGCTATAGATAAAAGATTTATAGCTGAAGGATATTCATATGTGAGATCTGTTGAACGTAAATTTAGGAATAATCTAAAAAATGTGGAGAAAAACTCTAATTTATTTGAAAAAGTACTCAATTCTTTAGAATCATTGAATATTGATTATATGGTGGAATTTTTAATAGAAAATTCTATCGAAAGTGAATGCTTTAAAAAAATAGGTTGGATAACTGGTGTTTATGGAAACTCTCCGATATCTTATAATTCTGTTGTTCAGGTATCATTTTTCGATTCAGCTGGAATATTTTTTGTCTTTGAACATTTAGAGAGCGGAGAAAAATATGCTGAAAAAATAATTAATGGTTTTGAAGAATTTCAAGATATACTGTATCAATATAAAATGGCGAATAACTGTTCTATTATATCTGGTATAAATTCTTTAAGCTTTTTAAAAAATTATAAAGAAAAACAAATTCTAGAAATAGAAAAAAGATTACTTACAAACACATCATCATCTTATGCTAACGATTTATTTTCTGACCAGATTGGTGTATATCATGTTTTATCAACATTTTTAAACTCTAATTTAAATTTGATAAAGAATCAATTAAAATTTCTGGATTGTACAAATAGACATTTCAAAAAATTTGGAATAGCGCATGGGGAACTGGGGATTAAATGGGCGGAATTTAGATTGAATAATAAAACGAAAAATTTAGAGCAGTGTAATTCAATATTTCATAGCGTTTTAGACATGATGAATTACTCATCTGAGTATGGGAAGGGCTGGTGTAATGGTAGTGCAGGTTTACTCATGGTTTTAGCTGAGATGAGTACTATATTGAATAAAAAAATTGATTTGTTTGAAATTGCGAAGAGCTTTGTTATAGAAGAAAATGATGAAATTGATTTTTCTGTTTGTCACGGAATAGCAGGAATGGTGCAATCTCTATTATTTGTATATGCTGTAACTGAAGATTCCAGATATTTAAATTTAGCAAATAGTTTTTGGAGAAAAGCCTTTGCTTTTGCTAGAGATAACGGTTATTACACTGGAGAACGGTCTAGAGATTACTTATTGGGATATTTCTTAGGATGGTCGGGTATCATTGATACTGCTATTTTGTTAAGTCAGTATAACCAAGGAGAGAAATCTTATATTCCTTTAAACCTTAGCTCTAAATCATATCAGGACAAGTTATTTAATTCTAAAAGATATTAATGGAGGAATTGAAAAATGGAAGTTATAAATGTAAGTAAGCATTATGGTCATTCAATCATTCTCAAAGATATAAATTTTGCACTTAATAAGGGTGAAATTGTTGGTCTAGTAGGGAGAAACGGAGTTGGCAAGAGTACATTGATGAAAATTCTTGTTCAGAATAATCAACCGACTTCAGGGAATATTACAAGTAGTGATAATGTTGGGTATTTAATCGAAGAACCAAAATTATTTTTATCTAAAACGGGTTTAGAGAATTTAAAATATTTGTCAAATTTATATGGTGTTGACTACAATCAAGAAAGATTTGGGAGTTTGATTCAAGAATTAGATTTGACTCAGTCTATTAATAAAAAAGTAAAGACCTATTCTTTGGGTACAAAACAAAAATTAGCTTTGCTTCTAACTCTTGTTACGGAACCCGATATATTGATTTTAGATGAACCGACTAATGGTTTAGATATTGAATCATCACAAATAGTTTTAGCGGTTCTAAAAAATTTAGCTTTACATGAAAATGTGGGAATTTTAATATCGAGTCATAAATTAGAAGATATTGAAGAAATTTGTGAGAGAGTTCTTTTCTTGGAGAACGGGCTTTTGACATTTCAAAAAGTAGGAAAAGATAGTCATAATTACTTGTTTGAGATAGCTTTCTCATCAGCTACAGATAGAGACATTTTCATTACCAAACAAGAATTTGGGGATATTGTTCAGGAAGAGGGACTGAGAGTTACTATGTCTGGGAATATTCAAAGTAGTGAGCTTTTTAAATTTTTTAACGAAAACTCTATTAAAGTAGTTGATTTTGAAACTAAAAAAGAGACGCTTAAAGATATTTATCTAAATCGTTCAAAATAAAGAAAGGTTACAATCATGAAATTAAATAAATTGAATTTTCTTAAGGAAAATATAAGAGATTTATATTCATCAGGCGTAATATATCTCGGTTTGCTTATCTCGTTTATACCGCCCATACTAGTTACATTCTTTATTCTAAAGACTCAAGGGACATCGCTTGGTATTAAGCATATTTCAAACTTTTATGCTATGCTCGGTATGTTAATGGCTGTTATACATGCTAACCGAGTTATTAGTAGAGATTTTTCCCACAATACGATAAGCTTATTTTATAATCAACAGAAGAATCGGATGATTTACGTCTTGTCTAATTTTCTATATGCCATCTCAGTTTCCATTATTTATGCTTTGAATGGCATTGTGCTACTAGTCATCGTAAGTAAATTGGGTGTTCCAGGTGATTTAGGTTTAGATTTTATAGTATCCATTGTAGTCAATACAATTTTGTTAGTCCTATTTTATTTTCTATTATCTTACATTTTCTATTTATACAAATTGAAAAGTGGCTTGGTATTTGGTATTTTAGTAGCTTTACTACTCTTTATCCCTAATATATTAAATACGATTATGATGAATACTAGTAATGATTTGTTTATCAAAGCAATTGAACTTCTTCCTTTTTATTCCTTACCTGTATTTGTGGCTTCAAATACGATGTCTATTAGTCAGTATCTTGTGGTAATCACTACAATCATTTTATTGTATTTTTTCACTCTCAAGAAAAGTAAGGAGTATTCATTTTAGTTTCGTTTAGTATTATTTTGCAGACTTAAAATCCAGCAAAAAATAAAAAGATGTTGCGCTGACTAGAGAAAATTAGAATGTATAACAGAGGTAAACAGATAATTGTAGGGGAATTAAGCCTTCTATTGATGAGCATGAATTTTCTTATAACATTATCCAACAAACTGACCTATGAAACTTCAAAAATTCAAAAACCACACGGTATTCCTTTCAACTTGATTGTATTCAAGACTGAAACTACTTGAAAATATTTAATATTTTTCTTTAATTATTTGACAGGTTATATATGTTGATTTATAATATAGGTAAAACAGGGATTGTGTAAGCGTTAACAAATACAGTACCCTTAACTTTGTATTCAGCAAAGAATTATGATGCAACTAGAAAAGAAAGAACTCTAGCTTGATACAATGTCACCAGTTTTATTTAAAATTGTTATGGAACTATTTTTAAAATAAATACGATTCTTCTGCTTTAGGTAGAGTAGTTAATCAGGAGGTTAAGTGATGAACTACAATGTAAAATATCTCTTATCAGGAATATTTATTATAGTCTTTATAAGCTTCCTAGTCTGGATGCGTTATTTTAATCAGAGGAAGGAAGAAGAGCATTCGGATGTGTCTTTTGAAGCGAGGTTAGATAGTGAGGTCAAGGCCTTATATAAACAACTAGGATTGGGTGAGGAGCCTCATTATTTCTTAGCCTATCGCTACCTACATCCTTGGTTCAACTTGGCGATTTTACCACCAACAGTTGAAATTTTCTTAACTAAAATAGCGCTGGTGATGGTAACTCCAGATGAACTACTGATAAGAAATCTTGGGAATGGGATGACTTTCATCAGTGAGCATCATCGTGATTTGTGGCAAGGACTTATCCGCATTCCAAAATCAGAGATGAAAGAATTTGAGATTCGTAACTGGAAAAAATTTTTTGTATTTGGCGATTTTTTGACAATTAAAACAAGCCAACATAGCTATTATTTGCAGGTTAGAGATGATGGACTTCAAAAAGGAAGTCTCTCTAGCAAACATTTCTCAGACTTGAAACGACAAGATTTTTTAGGATTATTGACAGATAAAAGGACATTCTGATAGACAATTGCCCTAGTTGTTTATTGTAAACTTTACAAATGAGCTGTAAACACTAGAATCCATTCAGAAAGGCAATTCCTATGAAAAATAAAATTTTAATCATTGTTTATATTTTAGCCTCGCTAATCATCAGTTTTATAATCTTTTCACTTTTACATATCGACTTTAAATGGTGGACAACTTTGGCTATAAGTGCAGGATTTATTTACACCTATTTAAAATTTAGTAAAAAATAAAAAGTACCTGCACCTATCTCGCTTTCGTCTCTTCACGGGAGGTATCTCTATGAAAAAAATCAGTCATCTTTGTATGCTCCTGCTCTTACTGTGTACTACGTTTTTTGTCCTGAATGTAAATGTTACACGAGAAATAGTGCGGATTCAGGAGATGGGCAAGACAACTTATTCATTTGACTTGTACTTGAAAGATGTCACTAAACCGACAGAAACGATTCTCCAGTTTTTTGAAGAGGTTGCAAGTCAAGACAAGGTCTCTATTATCAAAGTAGATAATGGCGATGAGGCCGTCAAGGCTGGTGTTTTTGATAAGGAAACCTTCCCCTATCAGGAGTTCGGTCTGACTTCTCTTGATTTTTCAAAGAATGAAAAGGGAGTCTACAGCAACCAGGACCTTCCCAATAATCTAGGAACCATTCCCACCTTTTTAAAGGTGAAACTCATTCGACTCCAGACCTTCCGATCCTATATTGAGGATAAATCCCATACTGTAAATGGGCGCTATATGATTACCTCCAGCAAAGAGATAGATCGTGATACCATTCTACAAAAGTGGAGTGATTTTTTCCAGATAGATAAGACGATTTTATTAGAACCCACTTACCGAAGTCAGGTTGGAGTGCTAAATCAAGCTTTGTTACTATCTATCATTATCTTTATCTTGGCAATCTTGCTTGTGATTTTAATGACAGTTTATCAGCCGATGATGGAGATGAAACGAGTGGGGGTTCAAAAGTTACTTGGTTTTCAAAGTAGTGCGATTTTAGCTGGTTTTGTAAAGACTAATTTTTATCTTCTCTTGGGTGGAAGTCTTATCATTGACTTGGGACTATTTTTAATGCTGGATTATAGACCAAAACTTCTGTTCCCAAGTTTACTCTTATCTCAATTTCTGCTTTTACAGTTGTATTTGTTTATCAGTTGGCTGACCTACCTGATGATTCAGAAAATGACAGTTAGTTCCATGTTGAAAGGTTTTTCATCTGTCAAACTTGGTCTCATTTTCAATTATGTGATGAAAATAGGGACAACTATTTTACTGACGGCCTTACTGATTGGGGTGGGCAGAAGTTTAGAACAAGAAAACAAAGAACTTGCTTATCAGCAACAGTGGGTAAGCCAAGGCAATTACCTGACCTTAGAAACCTTCAAACTCAATGATAATCTGTGGCAAGAAGAGCTAGCAGGGTCAGGGAAATCTACAGATTATTTCTACCAATTTTATCAAGACTTGCTAGCAAAAACACAAGTAAACTATGTGCGAAGTGGGAGTCTTCCTATCAAACCAGTCATCAAAGCAGAACAAGTGCAGAACTACCAACTGCCTGATAAGGTAGATGTTTACTATGCTAATAGCAATTTTCTAAAGAGCAAGGGATTCAAGTTACCAGATACCGGCACTAAAAAAGTTATTTTGATGCCAGCCAGTGATAAAGGACAAGAAGGCAAGAATCAGTTCTTGGGAAAATCCATAGCCTATCTTTCTATGAGGTATGAAGATCAGCAAAAGAAAACAATAGAAGATATGGATGTAGAAATTGCCTACTATGAAGGAGATTGGTCTTTCTTCCCTTATAATAATGAGCGAAAGGAAAATCTCCACAATCCAATCATTAGTCTGGTAAATGATCAAGACATGATGTGGGAAGAAAAGACTCACTTGTCAACGACAGGTTTAAACAATCCGATGAAAGTTGAAAATACAGAACAAAATCAAAAAGTGATTACAGAGTTAGTCGATAACTTATCAGATGGGACTTATTTAAAATTTTCATCGATTCAAGCAATTCAAGAGGGTATGGTTGATACCTATCGGGATTCTGTTCGTAATTTTAACGTTCTTTTTGCCTTATTTGCTCTTCTCAGTATGATTGTTTCCTACTTTTTACTCGTTACCACTTTCTTGTTGAAGCGCAGGGATATCATTACCAAGAAGTTTATGGGGTGGAAACTGGTCGATCGCTATCGCCCTCTCCTAGTCCTGCTCTTGCTGGGCTATAGTTTGCCTCTTCTAGTATTGATTTTCTTTGCCCATGCGCTCCTGCCACTTCTACTGTTTGCAGGTTTTACATGTTTGGATATACTATTTGTGCTAGCCTTGGCTTCTAAGATGGAGAAAAGAAGTCTAGTAGAGTTATTGAAAGGGGGCATCTTATGATTGAGTTGAAAAATATTACCAAAACCATTGGGGGAAAAGTGATTTTGGATCACTTGTCTCTCAGGATTGAGCAGGGGGATTTGGTTGCCATCGTTGGGAAAAGTGGTAGTGGTAAGTCGACCTTGTTAAATTTATTGGGTTTGATAGATGGTGATTATAGCGGACGGTATGAGATTTTTGGCCAGACGAATCTAGCGGTTAATTCTGCCAAGTCGCAAACAATAATCCGTGAACATATCTCTTATCTGTTTCAAAATTTTGCCCTGATTGATGATGAAACGGTCGAGTACAATCTCATGCTGGCGCTGAAATATGTAAAATTGTCTAAGAAAGACAAGCTCAAAAAGGTGGAAGAGATTTTAGAGAGAGTAGGTTTGTCAGCTACTTTGCATCAAAGGTCTCCGAGTTGTCTGGTGGGGAGCAACAACGAATTGCGGTTGCTAGAGCCATCTTAAAACCCAGTCAGCTGATTTTAGCCGATGAACCTACAGGTTCGCTGGATCCTGAAAATAGAGATTTGGTCTTGAAGTTTCTCTTAGAGATGAATCGCGAGGGGAAAACAGTTATTATTGTGACCCACGATACTTATGTAGCCCAACAATGTCATCGTATCATTGAATTGGGCGAGGGGAAATGAGTTCGTTCGGCTTCTTTTGACTGACTGAATACTCATGTTTTCCAGAGAGAAATAGCATAAATACGCCTAGGAATGACATTTTTATGTAGTATTTCTAGGTTTTTTTGTTTCAAATTGAAAATTTTTTCAATTTAGGCTTGACAAACGATGAGGATAGGAGTATTATTTATACAACCAAAAAGAATAAACATAAAGGAGGTTTTGTTATGAATAAGATGAAGAAGGTGTTGATGACGATGTTTGGTTTAGTGATGCTCCCCCTACTATTTGCTTGTAGTAACAATCAATCGGCTGGAATTGAAGCTATCAAGTCCAAAGGAAAATTGGTTGTAGCTCTCAATCCAGATTTTGCTCCATTTGAATACCAAAAAGTGGTTGATGGGAAAAATCAGATTGTGGGTTCAGATATCGAATTAGCAAAGGCTATCGCAACAGAACTAGGTGTCGAATTGGAACTATCTCCCATGAGTTTTGACAATGTACTGGCTAGTGTTCAATCAGGAAAAGCCGATCTTGCCATATCTGGTGTTTCTAAGACAGATGAACGGAGCAAGGTGTTCGATTTTTCAATTCCCTACTATACTTCAAAAAATAAGCTAATTGTCAAAAAATCTGATTTAGCCACTTATCAGTCTGTCAACGACTTGGCGCAGAAAAAGGTCGGAGCGCAGAAAGGTTCGGTTCAAGAGACGATGGCGAAAGACTTGCTACAAAATTCTTCCCTCGTATCTCTGCCTAAAAATGGGAATTTAATCACAGATTTAAAATCAGGACAAGTGGATGCCGTTATCTTTGAAGAACCAGTTGCCAAGGGATTTGTAGAAAATAATCCTGATTTAGCAATCGCAGACCTCAATTTTGAAAAAGAGCAAGATGATTCCTACGCGGTCGCCATAAAAAAAGATAGCAAGAAATTGAAAGAGGCAGTCGATAAAACCATTCAAAAGTTGAAGGAGTCTGGAGAATTAGACAAACTCATTGAGGATGCCTTTAAAGCGTCCATTGAAAAATAGAAAGAAGGAAAAGAACATGAGTAAAGAAAAAGTAATTTTGGCCTATTCTGGCGGTTTGGACACATCAGTTGCTATTACCTGGTTAAAGAAAGATTATGATGTTGTTGCAGTTTGTATGGATGTGGGTGAAGGGAAAGACTTGGATTTCATCCATGATAAGGCTCTCAAGGTTGGGGCAGTCGAATCTTATGTCATTGATGTTAAGGACGAATTTGCTACAGATTATGTGCTAGTGGCTCTTCAGTCACATGCCTATTATGAACAAAAGTACCCCTTGGTATCTGCCTTGAGCCGCCCTCTTATTTCTAAAAATTGGTTGAAATAGCGCATCAGACAGGAGCGACTACAATTGCTCATGGTTGTACAGGTAAGGGGAATGACCAAGTACGTTTTGAAGTATCGATTGCAGCCTTGGATCCCAATTTAAAAGTGATTGCTCCAGTTCGTGAATGGAAATGGTCTCGGGAGGAAGAAATTCATTATGCTAAGGAAAATGGGGTGCCTGTTCCTGCTGACCTTGACAATCCCTACTCTGTCGACCAAAATCTTTGGGGACGTGCCAATGAGTGTGGTATTTTGGAAAATCCATGGAATCAGGCTCCAGAAGAAGCCTTTGGCATCACAACTTCTCCAGAGCAAGCTCCAGATATGCCAGAATACATTGATATTGAGTTTAGTGAAGGTGTTCCAGTTTCCCTCAATGGAGAAGGGTTAAAATTGGCAGATTTGATTCAAAAACTCAATGAAATAGCTGGGAAACATGGGGTCGGACGGATTGACCACGTGGAAAATCGTTTGGTTGGGATTAAATCAAGAGAAATCTATGAGTGTCCAGGTGCAGTGACCTTGCTGACAGCTCATAAGGAAATTGAGGACTTGACGCTTGTGAGAGAAGTGGCTCATTTTAAACCAATTATAGAAAATGAATTATCAAATCTCATTTATAATGCTTTGTGGTTTAGTCCAGCTACACAAGCCTTGATTGCTTATATTAAAGAGACTCAAAAAGTTGTCAATGGGACTGCAAAAGTTAAACTCTATAAGGGGAGCGCTCAGGTCGTGGCTCGGAAATCACCAAATTCTCTTTACGATGAAAATTTGGCGACTTATACTAGTGCGGATACCTTTGACCAAGATGCAGCTGTTGGCTTTATTAAGTTGTGGGGACTTCCAACTAAGGTTCATTCTGAGGTTCAAAAAAGCGCCAAATAGGGCGATTGGATAGAGAGGTGGATGTGATATGGCTAAGAATACAAATTATGGGGTGGTCGCTTTGAAGGTACTGTCGAAGACTGGGTAGAGCGCTTTGGTGCGAGTATATCTTTTGACCAGAAATTAGCTAAATTTGATGTGATTGGTTCTTTAGCCCACGTTCAGATGTTGGGCCAGACGGGCATTTTGAGTTTGGAGGAGTCAGAAAAGATTCAAGAAGGTTTGAAAGAGCTTTTAGAAGAGCTAGAGGCAGGCCAACTTGACTTTGATATCGCAAACGAAGATATTCATATGAATATGGAAGTGTTGCTGACAGAAAAAATTGGTCCCCTTGCAGGGAAGTTACATACAGCTCGTTCTCGAAATGACCAAGTTGCGACAGATATGCACTTGTATCTCAAGGAACAACTAGGTCATGTCCTAGATAAACTGACTCATCTCAAAGGTGTTTTATTAGACTTGGCGGAAAATCATGTGGAGACGATCATGCCGGGTTATACCCATCTGCAACATGCCCAGCCTATTAGTTTTGCCCACCACCTGATGGCTTACTACAATATGTTTCAGAGAGACAGTGAACGTTTTGAATTTAACCAGAAGCATACAGATCTATGCCCTCTAGGTGCGGCAGCTTTGGCAGGAACGACTTTCCCCATTGATCGTCAATTGTCTAGTGATTTGCTGGAGTTTAAGCAACCTTATACAAATTCTTTGGATGCTGTTAGTGACCGCGATTTTATCTTAGAATTTCTATCCAATGCCAGCATACTCATGATGCATATGAGCCGTTTTTGTGAAGAAATGATCAATTGGTGTAGTTTTGAGTACCAATTCATTACCTTGTCAGATACGTTTACAACAGGTTCCTCTATTATGCCACAAAAGAAAAATCCAGATATGGCTGAGTTGATTCGAGGAAAGACTGGTAGAGTTTATGGGAATCTGTTTGGACTATTGACAGTCATGAAGTCCTTGCCCTTAGCTTATAATAAGGATTTGCAAGAGGATAAGGAAGGAATGTTTGACACGGTCGAAACGATTTTAAATTCCCTTGATGTATTGGCAGGTATGTTATCTAGCTTGCAGGTAAACAAGGAAAAAATGCAAGAGTCTACAGAGAAGGACTTTTCAAATGCAACTGAGTTAGCAGATTATTTGGCAGGGAAAGGCTTGCCATTTAGAGAAGCTCATGAGGTTGTGGGAAGATTAGTGCTAGACTCTATCAAGTCTGCTAAAAATATTCAAGATTGGACTTTGGAGGAATTGCAAACCTACCATTCCCTCATTGCCGAGGATATCTATGTCTACTTGCAACCTAAAACTGCTGTTCAAAGACGAAATTCCTTGGGAGGTACAGGGTTTGACCAAGTGAAATACCAGATTGCAGTTGCTAAGAAAGCGAATGAAGCTAAAAAGTGATAGATTGATAGGTTCAGAATAAGAGGTTGGTCGATTGACAGCCTCTTTCTTGTCTTCTCCAACCAAGCATGTTATAATGAATACTGCTCAAGCGACCTTCAATCGTGAAGCACACACGACCTTCAATCGTGAATAAACGAATAGATGGGAGACTTACCATGAGTGAGAACTCTAAAACACGTGTTGTCGTGGGGATGAGTGGTGGTGTTGATTCGTCGGTGACGGCTCTTCTTCTCAAGGAGCAGGGCTACGATGTGATCGGTATCTTCATGAAGAACTGGGATGACACAGATGAAAACGGCGTTTGTATGGCGACCGAAGATTACAAGGATGTGGCTGCGGTGGCAGACCAACTTGGCATTCCTTACTACTCTGTCAATTTTGAAAAAGAGTACTGGGACCGCGTTTTCGAGTATTTCCTAGCGGAATACCGTGCAGGACGCACGCCAAATCCAGATGTTATGTGCAACAAGGAAATCAAGTTTAAGGCCTTTTTGGACTATGCCATGACTTTGGGGGCAGACTATGTAGCGACTGGGCATTATGCCCGTGTAGCGCGTGATGAGGATGGCACTGTTCATATGCTGCGTGGCGTGGACAATGGCAAGGACCAAACCTATTTCCTCAGCCAACTTTCGCAAGAACAACTCCAAAAAACCATGTTCCCTCTAGGACATTTGGAAAAGCCTGAAGTTCGCAGACTAGCAGAAGAAGCAGGCCTTGCGACTGCTAAGAAGAAAGACTCGACAGGGATTTGCTTTATCGGAGAAAAGAACTTTAAAAACTTTCTCAGCAACTACTTACCAGCTCAGCCTGGTCGCATGATGACTGTGGATGGTCGCGATATGGGCGAGCATGCAGGTCTTATGTACTATACAATCGGTCAGCGTGGTGGTCTCGGTATCGGTGGACAACACGGCGGTGACAATGCCCCTTGGTTCGTTGTCGGAAAAGACCTAAGCAAGAATATCCTCTATGTAGGCCAAGGTTTCTATCATGATTCGCTCATGTCAACCAGCCTAGAGGCTAGCCAAGTCCACTTTACTCGTGACATGCCAGAGGAGTTTACGATCGAATGTACGGCTAAATTCCGCTACCGTCAGCCTGATTCTAAGGTGACCGTCCATGTCAAAGGAGACAAGGCAGAGGTCATCTTTGCAGAACCGCAACGTGCGATTACACCAGGACAGGCAGTTGTCTTTTACGATGGCGAAGAGTGTCTAGGTGGTGGTTTGATTGACAATGCTTACCGCGATGGACAAGTTTGTCAGTACATTTAGATTGACAAATTTTCTCAATTTGCTACAATAATAAAAGCAATAGAAATGATGGTCAAAGCTCATGGATGTTGCAGGCTTTTTTGTCCTGCACTTCTTTGGAGTTTTGACTGTTTTTGTGTCGTTTAAGGGAAAGGACAAAAATGACTCAGCAAGACTTTCGGACAAAAGTAGGAAATACGGTTTTTGGTGTTCGGGCGACAGCCTTGATTGTCCAAAATCGCAAGCTTCTAGTCACCAAAGATAAGGGCAAGTATTACACTATCGGCGGTGCGATTCAAGTCAATGAAAGCACGGAAGACGCGGTAGTCCGCGAAGTGAGGGAAGAACTGGGTGTCAAAGCTCAAGCTGGGCAACTAGCTTTCGTGGTTGAAAATCGTTTTGAACAGGACGGTGTTTCCTATCACAATATCGAGTTTCATTATCTGATGGATTTGCTTGAAGATGCCCCATTGACCATGCAGGAAGATGAGAAGACGCAACCTTGCGAATGGATTGATTTGGATCAGCTTAAGGGTATCAATCTAGTTCCAGCCTTTCTAAAAACAGCCCTACCAGATTGGGGCGGCCAACTAAGACACATTCATCTTGAGGAATAGGAGAGAAACATGACATATAATTTTACTGAAGAATACGATATTATTGTAATTGGTGCGGGACACGCTGGGGTTGAGGCTTCCTTGGCTGCCAGCCGTATGGGCTGTAAGGTCCTGCTTGCGACCATCAACATTGAAATGCTGGCTTTCATGCCTTGTAATCCTTCTATCGGTGGTTCTGCCAAGGGGATTGTCGTGCGTGAAGTTGATGCCCTCGGTGGCGAGATGGCCAAAACCATTGATAAGACTTACATCCAGATGAAGATGCTTAACACAGGGAAGGGTCCTGCCGTTCGTGCCCTTCGTGCGCAGGCTGACAAGGAGCTTTACTCTAAGGAAATGCGCAAGACGGTTGAAAATCAAGAAAATCTGACCCTTCGTCAGACCATGATTGATGAGATTTTGGTGGAAGACGGTAAAGTTGTCGGTGTACGTACAGCGACCCATCAAGAATATGCTGCCAAGGCTGTTATCGTGACGACAGGAACAGCCCTCCGTGGGGAAATCATCATCGGAGACCTCAAGTATTCATCAGGTCCTAACCACAGCCTAGCTTCTATTAACCTTGCTGACAATCTCAAGGAACTGGGCCTCGAAATCGGTCGTTTCAAGACAGGAACCCCTCCACGTGTCAAGGCTTCTTCAATCAACTACGATGTGACCGAGATTCAGCCAGGAGACGAAGCGCCTAATCACTTCTCTTATACTTCACGTGATGAGGATTATGTCAAGGATCAGGTGCCATGCTGGTTGACCTACACCAATGGTACCAGCCATGAAATTATCCAAAATAACCTCCACCGTGCGCCTATGTTTACAGGTGTGGTCAAGGGAGTGGGACCTCGTTACTGTCCATCAATTGAGGACAAGATTGTGCGCTTTGCAGACAAGGAACGCCACCAACTCTTCCTTGAGCCAGAAGGGCGCAATACTGAGGAAGTCTATGTTCAAGGACTTTCAACCAGTCTGCCTGAGGATGTCCAGCGTGACTTGGTTCATTCCATCAAAGGTTTGGAAAATGCTGAGATGATGCGGACAGGTTATGCCATTGAGTATGATATGGTCTTGCCTCACCAGTTGCGTGCGACTCTGGAAACCAAGAAAATCTCAGGACTTTTCACTGCTGGTCAGACAAATGGAACATCAGGTTACGAAGAGGCAGCAGGCCAAGGAATTATCGCGGGTATTAATGCCGCTCTGAAAATCCAAGGTAAACCTGAGTTGATTCTAAAACGAAGTGACGGTTATATCGGGGTCATGATTGATGACTTTGGTGACCAAGGGAACCATTGAACCCTACCGTCTCTTGACCAGTCGTGCTGAATACCGTCTCATTCTCCGTCATGACAATGCCGATATGCGTTTGACTGAGATGGGACGTGAGATTGGCCTTGTAGATGATGAACGCTGGGCTCGTTTTGAAATCAAGAAAAATCAATTTGACAATGAGATGAAGCGCCTAGATAGCATCAAACTCAAGCCAGTCAAGGAAACAAATGCCAAGGTTGAGGAGATGGGCTTCAAGCCGTTGACCGATGCAGTGACAGCCAAGGAATTCCTTCGCCGTCCAGAAGTTTCTTACCAAGATGTGGTAGCCTTCATCGGACCAGCAGCAGAGGACTTGGATGACAAGATTATCGAATTGATTGAAACAGAAATCAAGTACGAAGGCTATATTTCCAAAGCCATGGATCAGGTAGCCAAGATGAAACGCATGGAAGAAAAACGTATTCCAGCAAATATTGATTGGGATGATATTGATTCTATTGCGACGGAAGCTCGTCAGAAGTTCAAACTTATCAATCCAGAAACCATCGGCCAAGCCAGCCGTATTTCGGGAGTAAACCCAGCAGATATTTCTATTTTGATGGTGTATCTGGAAGGTAAAAATCGTAGTATTTCTAAAAATCAAGAAAAGAAAGCATAGAGAAAAACAGCTCCGAAAAATCGGGGCTGTTTTGTTGATCTTGTATTCAATGAAAATCAAAGAGTATTATTCTTCATCTGGTGTGAGGATCATTGGGATGATAATCGGTTCACGTTCTGTATTTTCATAAAGGAAGGGGCGAATGGCGTTGACAATGGCACCATTGACAGATTGAACGCTAGCATCCTTGTTTTTCAGTGCGATACGAATGGCATTGAAGAGGATACGCTGGCTTTGGCGAATCAAGTCTCCGGACTCTCTCATGTAGACAAAGCCTCGGCTGAGGATGTCTGGACCAGACAGAATCATCTGCGATTTGAAGTCAACAGTTGCGACTGCTAGAACGACACCGTCTTCAGATAGATCGCGACGATCTTTGAGGACAGCAGCACCGATTTCACCGATACGATTTCCATCGACATAGATATCTTGGGCGTTGAAATGACCTGCTATACGAGCTGAGTCAGCAGTGAGGGCAAGCACATCACCATTGCTCATGATAAAGATATTGTCCTTCTCGACACCAGTATCCACCGCTAGTCCAGCGTGGACTTTTTGCATGCGGTATTCACCGTGGACAGGCATGAAGTATTTTGGCTTAATCAAGCGGAGCATAAGTTTTTTTGCTCTTGCTGACCACCGTGTCCAGATGTATGGATATTGTTAACCTTTACCGTGGATAACTTCGACACCAGCTTCAGAAATGATGTTAATCAGCTTTGTTGACGCTAGTCGTGTTTCCAGGGATTGGACTAGAAGAGAAGATAACAGTATCACCTGGTTGGAGTTGTACCTGACGGTGGGTTCCGTTGGCGATACGAGAGAGGGCTGCCATAGGCTCGCCCTGACTACCTGTACAGAGGATCAGAACCTCGCCTGCAGGGATAATCTTTGATTTCATTTGGCTCGATAAAGGTTCCCTTAGGAGCTTTGATGTAGCCAAGCTCGATTCCGTTGACAATGGCCTTTTTCCATAGAACGACCAAAGACAGCGATCTTGCGTCCAGTCTTAACAGCGGCTTCTGTTGCTTGCTGGAGACGGAAGATATTTGAGGCAAAAGGATGCAAAGATGATACGTCCTTCAATGCCTTGGATAATCTTCATGATGGACTGGCCAACGACTTTTTCAGAGTTGGTAAAGGTTGGAATTTCTGCATTTGTCGAGTCAGACAGGAGACAGAGTACACCTTCTTCACCAAGCGCAGCCATACGGTGCAAATCTGCTGGTTCACCAACTGGTGTTAAGTCAAACTTGAAGTCACCCGTACAGACAATTTTCCCTTGAGGAGTATGAATGACAATCCCCAAAGGCTCTGGAATAGAGTGAGTCGTTCTAAAGAAAGTTGCCTTGAGATTTTTAAAGGTCAACTCAGTGTTGTGGTTGATTTCGTAAAGTTTGGCGTTGCGCAAGAGGCCGTGTTCTTCGAGTTTCCCACGGATCAAAGCCAAGGCAAGTGGTCCAGCATAGATTGGGACATTTGCTTGCTTGAGCAGGAAAGGAATCCCACCGATGTGGTCCTCGTGTCCGTGTGTAATCAAAGACAGCCTTGACGCGGTCGATATTGTCTACGATGTAAGAGTAGTCAGGAATGACATAGTCGATACCCAGCAAGTCATCTTCTGGGAATTTAATCCCAGCATCGACGATGATAATCTCATCTTGGTATTCAATTCCGTATGTGTTTTTCCCGATTTCTCCCAGACCACCGATGGCAAAAACGCCGACTTCTTCAGGTTTAAGAGTATAGGCCATATTAGAACTCCGTAATTTCGAAGGCGCCAGTTTCTTTTTCGTAATCTAGCAATTTGTCAGACAAGAGTTCGATATACTCGATATTGTACTCTGGGCGATTTTCTTCGACAAGTTGGCGAGCAGCGATACGACCCTCAAGTTCTGAGCTGGCATCGATGTCTAGGTAAAGTGCGCGTGTTGTTTCACGGCGTGGGCTACGTTCTTTTGTTTCTTGATAAAAAACTTTGTAAATCATATAGTTCCTTTCTATTTACAGGTCAGCTTATTCCAAACTTTTAGCATAGATTTGTTTGATTTCATTCCATTTTGTGTCTAGATTGACCTTGATTCGTTACAATTATTTCAATTATACCACAAAATGAAAAATTAGTAAAAGACGGAAACGAGAAAGTCACAGGTCGGCTTTTTTAGTAAACGCTTGCAAAAATAAAGAAAATGTGTTATATTGATAACGGGAGTGGAATTTATTGCTTGTCATAATTCCATATAGTTTTTAAGTCAAGGAGGTTGCCCTATGTATAACTTATTTGCTTTTGCTATCGGAGCTCGCTTGGTAGCTTTTATTGTTTTTGTTGCTTGCGTTTATGCGGGGAATCTTCTATTTGCCAAACTGGAACGACGACAAACCAAGTTCTTGTGGAAGATTACCTTTGTGACTCTCTATTCGCTTTTTCTCCTCCTCGTAACCTATGTCGTTTGGTTTGTATTTTACTTTGGATTAAATGCTTAGATGCCCTGCTCATGCTGGGGCTTTTTGTTTGGGGATAAAGAAAATTCCCATGTGCCAGCTTTTGTAGTATAATAGTAAGCAGACAAAAAGATAGGAATGTGTTATGAAAGTATTAGCTTTTGATACGTCCAGCAAGGCTCTTTCTCTCGCTATTTTAGAGGACAAGCAGGTTCTTGCAGAGACGACGATTAATATCAAGAAAAATCACAGTATTACCCTCATGCCTGCCATCGATTTTTTGATGGCAAGTTTGGATTGGACACCCAAGGATTTGGACCGAATCGTGGTAGCTGAAGGGCCAGGTAGCTACACGGGCTTGCGAATTGCGGTGGCAACTGCCAAGACCTTAGCTCACACTCTGAACATCGAGTTAGTTGGTATGTCGAGCCTCTTGGCTCTGGTGCCCTACCAACAAGAAGGCTTGTTCGTCCCCTTGATGGATGCGCGTCGCAACAATGTTTACGCAGGATTTTATGAAAATGCCAAACCTGTCATGCCAGAAGCACACTTGCCCTTTGAGCGAGTGATTGAGTTAATCAAGGGTGCTAGTCAGGTTACCTTTGTCGGAGAAGTCGGCCCCTTTATTGAGCAGATTCAAGAACATTTACCAAGGACTAATTTCAAAGAAACCTTGCCAAATGCAGCTAATCTTGCTCTTTTGGCTTGGGATAAGCAAGCAGACTCCTTGCACGATTTTGTGCCAAATTACCTCAAACGTGTTGAGGCTGAGGAAAACTGGCTCAAGAACCACACAGAGTCTGGCGAGTCTTATATTAAACGCCTATGATAGAAATCAAACGAATCCAAAGACAGACTGACCTAGCTCCAGCCATCTACGCTGTTATGGCAGCTGTTTACCCAGTTAGTCCCTGGACGCTGGAACAAATCCAAGCAGACCTGTCCCAAGACCAGACTTGGTATGCTCTGGCTTATGATGGGGCAGAAGTGATTGGCTTTCTAGCTGTGCAGGAGAATCTTTTTGAAGCAGAAGTCCTGCAAATCGCTATCAAACAACCCTATCAGGGTCAGGGGATTGCGTCAGCCTTGTTTGCGATACTGCCGACAGACAAGGAGATTTTCCTCGAAGTCAGAAAGTCGAACCACCGAGCGCAAGCATTTTACAAGAAAGAAAGAATGGCGGTCATCGCTGAGCGAAAGGCCTACTACCATGACCCAGTCGAGGACGCCATTATCATGAAGAGAGAAATAGATGAAGGATAGATATATTTTAGCATTTGAGACATCCTGTGATGAGACCAGTGTCGCCGTCTTGAAAAACGACGACCAGCTCTTGTCCAATGTCATTGCTAGTCAAATTGAAAGCCATAAACGTTTCGGTGGCGTAGTGCCTGAAGTAGCCAGTCGTCACCATGTCGAGGTTATTACAGCTTGTATCGAGGAGGCTCTGACAGAAGCAGGGATTACCGAAGAGGATGTGACAGCTGTGGCTGTTACCTATGGACCGGGATTGGTCGGAGCCTTGCTAGTTGGCTTGTCAGCTGCTAAGGCCTTTGCTTGGGCACATGGACTTCCACTGATCCCTGTTAACCACATGGCTGGTCACCTCATGGCAGCTCAGAGTGTGGAGCCTTTAGAGTTTCCCTTGCTAGCCCTCTTGGTCAGTGGTGGACACACAGAGTTGGTCTATGTTTCTGAGGCTGGTGATTATAAGATTGTCGGAGAAACGCGAGATGACGCGGTTGGGGAGGCCTATGATAAGGTCGGCCGTGTCATGGGCTTGACCTATCCTGCCGGTCGTGAGATTGACGAGCTAGCTCATCAGGGACAGGATATTTATGATTTCCCTCGTGCCATGATTAAGGAAGATAATCTGGAGTTTTCATTCTCAGGTTTGAAATCTGCCTTTATCAATCTTCACCACAATGCCGAGCAAAAGGGAGAAAGCTTGTCAACAGAGGACTTGTGTGCGTCCTTCCAAGCGGCAGTTATGGACATTCTCATGGCAAAAACCAAGAAGGCTTTGGAGAAATATCCTGTTAAAACCCTAGTTGTGGCAGGTGGCGTAGCAGCCAATAAAGGTCTCAGAGAACGCCTAGCAGCCGAAATCACAGATGTCAAGGTCATCATTCCCCCTCTGCGCCTCTGCGGAGATAATGCAGGTATGATTGCCTATGCCAGCGTCAGCGAGTGGAACAAAGAAAACTTCGCAGGCTTGGACCTCAATGCCAAACCAAGTCTCGCTTTTGATACCATGGAATAAGGAGTCACAAGAGTAAAACTTTTTTGCTCTCTTAGATATTAAAATATTTTTGACAAATTAGTGTAATAATATAATACATAAAAGTGGGAGGTGGTGAGATGATTGAGAGAATGGGTGGGAGAAATTTTATGAGCTTTAAAGCTCAACAACTATCAAGAATCCCCACATATGCGAATTGGTAGAAGGGTTGTGGATCGCTTTGCCCATCAAGATATCGCTGGCTTAGAGCAACTGTTGGAGGAAGTCGAGCGAGAACAGATGGCAGAGACCTATCGTCGTTTGAATGCCATTGTGATTAAAGATGCTATCCATTCCTTAGATAAAAGCTATCCGCTAGCAGAGGAGGATAGCGAGTTTTTAACTACCTACCTCTACGCTATTGAGTCTTGGACCTGGTTTGAACTCTATATATTCTGTAATACCATGCCTTTCTTGAGCAACCAAGATTTGATATTTTTATCAACCTCGTTACTTGAAAAATCCAAGGAATTTAAAGAGTTAGTACATAATAGACTGTATATGAAAAGTGGATTTCTGAATATTATATCAGAACTCATGGAGCGTAAGCTATTTTCTTATATTCCAATCTTTGAGGCCGAGTTGGAGAGTATGCTCCGCCCGTACGATGTTTTTGAGAAAGTATCATGGCAATTTTTAAAGAAAATGAGTGTCTTTCTTCAAACCAAAGGAATCAATCAAAAAGAGATCGAACACTTTATCCAATCTCTGCAAGTATTAGAAAATCCACAATTGCTAGCCCTCTTCGAATTGCGTTTTCAGCAATACAAAGAACTTATCGATTAATTAGAAACGGGAAGACGATAACCTACTCCGAAATAAGCAGGAGTATCAGTTGGATTTTTCTTTTCTTCATCATTATATCCCTCCTTGTTAGTAGTAACTTTATTATACCAGTGAAATAATCAAATCTACCAAAATCGCAAATGTGAAATTTCTATAAGAAAAAATATCAAATATGCGATTTTCTAAAATAAGCCAATTTCCATGTTATACTGACCTTTTAAAACATTTGAAGCAAATCCTAGGTCGCAGAAGTGGTTTACAAGAAGAAAACGATTGAAGGAGTATAAAAGATGTTAAATTTACAATTTGCAGAAACAATGGAATTGACAGAAGCTGAGTTGCAAGATGTTAGAGGAGGCAACCTCATAGATTCTATGGGAGGTGGCGGAAGAAGTGGTATATCTGGTTGGGGCGTCCCAGGAATTTACCCTGGTTGGGGCAATCAAGGGATGAGTCCTAATCGTGGAGCTTTTGATTGGACTATAGATTTAGCAGATGGATTGTTTGGCCGCCGTAGAAGATAGGCTCTTGTAGGAGATAATAGGATGAAGAAAATGAAAGAAATGAAATTTCACCTAGCAACTGGATTGTTGATTTTGACTTATTACCTCATTTTTAATGTTACATCAGACTTAGATTTTATGGTTGCTTTGTCTGATAATATGTACTATGTGTTCCAAGTTTTATTGGTACTTATTCTGGGAACTATAGCTACAATTGCTTTTGTCAAAAGTGAACATTGGAAAGAGTGTGGTCGTTTCCAGTTTCGTTGGTCTTACCTGGGTGTTTTCCTTCTTTCTTTTTTCTTATTGTTCGTGTGGGCAAATCTAACAACCTATATCTTTCCTCGTACCCAGAATGGAAGTGTAGTCGTGGAGGTAGCCACCAGTTTAACAGGAACTAGCTATTTTGTTACGCGAATACTTTATACTAGTATTATCGCACCTGTATCAGAAGAGGTTGTTTGTCGTGGCTTTTTGATGACAAGTTTATCTAAAGTTAAAAGATACTATCTTGATGTTCTTGTTTCTGCTGCCATATTTGGCGCTATGCATGTTTTGCAGTATGGTTGGATAACGACAGATTTCATAAAGTATTTTGGAATGGGCTTGATATTTTGTATGATGTTTCGTTACACTCGCTCCATCTATTGGGCTATAGCTCTGCATGCTTCATGGAATAGTTTCTTACTCATTGTTACTTTATTGGTATTTGGATATTAGAAAGGTGATATATGAAAAAGTTAATTCGAAGCAACCACTTTTTTATAGCAATCCTACTTGTCATTGCTTATCAGTACCTTAGTGGTCTGGTTTTAACTCAGCGACCTTGTTACTGGTCTATCTGACTTTGCCTATTATCTGTCGGATATGATGTTGAATTTTCTTGTGGTTTTATTTGCTCTTATTGCTATGATTTGGTCAGGTAAATGGCAACAAATCAACAGTAGAAAGTTTAAAAGATCTTATCTTTTCTATTCCTTCCTAGCTCTGCTTGCTTTTGTTGTTTGGAATTTCGTCACCTTTTTTCTTTTCCCACCTACTCGAAATGAAATTGCTTATCAACTGGATGTTCCTACTTTTACAGGAGCTACGGCATTTTTGATGTATTTTTTCTATCCTGTGATTGCAGGTCCCATTTTTGAAGACATGATTTATCGTGGATTGGTGATGACTGCTCTGGAACAAGGGAAGCAATGGGGACTGGATGTACTTGGCTCAGCTATATTATTTGGAATCTTACACATTAGCGGCCATGGTTGGGTCTTAACAGACTTTTTTGTATATATGGGTGGCGGTCTCATATTTGCAGTCTTATTTAGGATGACAAAGTCCATTTATTGGCCTATTGGACTGCATATAGTCTACAATGGTATTGGTCAGATTCTTATGTTATTGCACTAGAATTTAAAGAGATGAAAATTTCGGAGTATTTGATTTTGGTAAAAAGTTTTGAATTACTATGAGGAAACTTTCATTTGAAGCCGAGTTGGAGAGGATGTTACGACCGTATGATGTTTTTGAGAAAGTATCGTGGCAATTTTTAAAGAAAATGAGTATTTTTCTTCAAACCAAAGGAAGCAATTAAAAAGAGATTGAAAGCTATCTCCAATCTCTGCAAGTATTAGAAAATCCACAATTGCTAGCTCTATTCAATTGCGTTTGCAGCAATACAAAGAACTTATTGATTAGTCAACAATCGCAAATGTGAAATTTCTGTAAGAAAAAATATCAAATATGCGATTCTCTAAAATAAGCCAATTTCTGTGTTATACTATCCTTGTAAAGCACTTCAAGCAAATCCTAAGTCGCAGAAGTGGTTTATAGATGGGAATTCGTACAGTATATGTTTAATTCTGAGCATACTGTAAATGGCTGGACTAAAAGTGAAACTTGGCGTCCTAGATAAAATGAGGTGAACGATGGAAAAACAGAGTCAGTTGCAAATGTTGATTCATTCCCTGTATAATAATAAAGAAATTAGCTTGACGGAAGAATTTAGGAAGCAATTGCTGGAAACAGTGAAACAGTTCTCTAGTACTAATGAAGATTTGTTAGCTGCACGTCTCTCATTTGCCGTCTCTAAAGAATTATTGGGCTTTAAAGGTGAACCACCGACAGAGTTATTAGATTTAGCAAAATTTGTCCAAAAGAAAGAAGCTAAATATAAGCAGGGAATAGTGTGGTCTGGCATTTTTAAAATATGATTCATTATAAAATACGGTATTAACTTCGCATAATGGATGAATCTAAAAAGAAAAAGAATATAAGCAAGGTTTGGACCTCAATGCCAAACCAAGTCTCGCTTTTGATACTATGGAATAAAATGGAGTCTGTCTGATTACAATCAGCAGACTTTTTTCTCTTTCCTGAATGTGTTATAATAGTCCATGCTGTGGCTGGAGCCTTTTCAGCCTACTTATACTCTTCGAAAATCAAATTAAAACCGCGTCAGCTTCTATCTGCAACCTCAAAACAATGTTTTGAGCAACCTGCGGATAGCTTTCTAGTTTGCTCTTTGATTTTCATTGAGTATTATTAAGACAATATGAGGAGAAAGATGAAAGAAAAAGGATTTTGGGAGGGGGTGCAGGCAGCCATGCCAACGGCCCTTGGTTATGTCAGTATCGGATTGGCCTGTGGGATTATTGGTGCGCCCTATGTGACACCTGTTGAGATGGGCTTGATGAGCCTCTTTGTTTATGCTGGGAGTGCCCAGTTTGCCATGTTGGCACTGATTGCGGTTCAAGCACCTGTGGCAGCTATTGCTATGACAGTCTTTTTGATCAATTTGCGTCTCTTTTTGTTGAGCTTGCATGCGTCAACCTATTTCCGTCATACCAGTATCTGGCAAAATATCGGCATGTCTAGCCTCTTGACAGATGAGACTTACGGCGTTTTGATGGGCGAGTTAGCCCATACAGACAAGGTCAATCCTATGTGGATGCACGGGAACAATCTCAACAGCTATGTGGCTTGGTTTGTCGGAACAGTTGTCGGAACGGCTCTGGGTGGCCTGCTACCAAATCCAGAAATCTTTGGCTTGGATTTTGCCCTGGTTGGGATGTTTATCGGAATTTTTGCTTCGCAATTCCAGATTATGCAAAGACGGATTCCTGTCCGCAATCTGCTCATTATCCTAGCAGTTGTTGCGGTGTCCTTCTTTTTGCTCTTGACAGTGGTGTCTCAGTCACTAGCTGTTCTGTTTTCGACCTTGCTAGGTTGTACAATGGGGGTGGTTTTAGATGGTCAGTAAGTATCTTTTATTAGCAGTTATTTTCTCTGGCTTGGTGACTTGGATTCCCCGTATGATTCCCTTCATCTTGGTCAAGTATAAGGGCTTGCCTGCGATTGTTGAACGTTTTTTGAAGTTCTTGCCCGTTTCTATTATCTTTGCCTTGATTCTTTCAAGCGTAGTGACAGGTAAGGTTGGTAGTCTTCCTCAAATCAAATGGCTGGACTTCTTAGCAGTCTTTCCAACAGCTTGGGTAGCCTTTCGCTACCGCAATCTAGTCGGAACAGTTCTCTTTGGAGTGGTCTTGATTGCCGTCTTGCGTTTGGTCTTTTAAATCAGCCATAAAGAAAACCTATCACAGAGATAGATATCATATAATGGCGTAAATGCTCTTTTTCTGTTAAGATTATAAGGTATTCTATTTTGGAGGAAATGACATGAAAAAAATCGTTAAATACTCATCTCTTGCTGCCCTTGGGCTTGTTGCTGCAGGTGTGCTAGCAGCTTGCTCAGGTGGTGCTAAGAAAGAAGGAGAAGCAGCTAGCAAGAAAGAAATCATCGTTGCAACCAATGGTTCACCAAAACCATTTATCTATGAAGAAAATGGCGAATTGACTGGTTACGAGATTGAAGTCGTTCGCGCTATCTTTAAAGATTCTGACAAATATGATGTCAAGTTTGAAAAGACAGAATGGTCAGGTGTCTTTGCTGGTCTTGACGCTGACCGTTACAATATGGCTGTCAACAATCTTAGCTACACTAAAGAACGTGCGGAGAAATACCTCTATGCCGCACCAATTGCCCAAAACCCTAATGTCCTTGTAGTGAAGAAAGATGACTCTAGTATCAAGTCTCTCGCTGATATCGGTGGAAAATCGACGGAAGTCGTTCAAGCCACTACATCAGCTAAGCAGTTAGAAGCATACAACGCTGAACACCCGGACAACCCAACTATCCTTAACTATACTAAGGCAGACTTCCAACAAATCATGGTACGTTTGAGCGATGGCCAGTTTGACTACAAGATTTTTGATAAAATTGGTGTTGAAACAGTTATCAAGAACCAAGGTTTGGACAACTTGAAAGTTATCGAACTTCCAAGCGATCAACAACCTTACGTTTACCCACTTCTTGCTAAAGGTCAAGATGAGTTGAAAACATTTGTAGACAAACGTATCCAAGAACTCTACAAAGATGGCACTCTTGAAAAGTTGTCTAAACAATTCTTTGGAGACACTTATCTACCAGCAGAAGCTGATATTAAATAATTTCTTGAAATCATCCATTCTGAATAAGATGGGTGATTTCTCAGTTTTTAGGGATATAGTTTTAAACTATATATCTGACTACATAATAACAATTTGTGAAATCAAACAAATTGTGAGATACTAGTACGGTATTATTTTTAAGGAGAAAGAATCATGAAAATCAAAAAATGGCTTGGTGTAGCAGCCCTTGCTACAGTCGCAGGTTTGGCTCTTGTCGCTTGCGGAAACTCAGAAAAGAAAGCAGACAATGCAACAACTATCAAAATCGCAACTGTTAACCGTAGCGGTTCTGAAGAAAAACGTTGGGACAAAATCCAAGAATTGGTTAAAAAAGACGGTATCACTTTGGAATTTACAGAGTTCACAGACTACTCACAACCAAACAAGGCAACTGCTGATGGCGAAGTAGATTTGAACGCTTTCCAACACTATAACTTCTTGAACAACTGGAACAAAGAAAACGGAAAAGACCTTGTAGCGATTGCAGATACTTACATCTCTCCAATCCGTCTTTACTCAGGTTTGAATGGAAGTGACAACAAGTACACTAAAGTAGAAGACATCCCAGCAAACGGAGAAATCGCTGTACCGAACGACGCTACAAACGAAAGCCGTGCGCTTTACTTGCTTCAATCAGCTGGCTTGATTAAATTGGATGTTTCTGGAACTGCCCTTGCAACAGTTGCTAACATCAAAGAAAATCCAAAGAACTTGAAAATCACTGAATTGGACGCTAGCCAAACAGCTCGTTCATTGTCATCAGTTGACGCTGCCGTTGTAAACAATACCTTCGTTACAGAAGCAAAATTGGACTACAAGAAAGCACTTTTCAAAGAACAAGCTGATGAAAACTCAAAACAATGGTACAACATCATCGTTGCGAAAAAAGATTGGGAAACATCACCTAAGGCTGATGCTATCAAGAAAGTGATCGCAGCTTACCACACAGATGAAGTGAAAAAAGTTATCGAAGAAACATCAGACGGTTTGGATCAACCAGTTTGGTAATAAGAAACAGGGAGGTGGGAGAGAAAATTCCACCTCTTGCTTTTGTATAGAGCATGGATTGTCAGGAAGAGTAGTTCATAGAAAGGTAGAGAGAATATGGTTTTTCCTAGCGAACAAGAACAGATTGAAAAATTTGAAAAGGATCATGTAGCCCAGCATTATTTTGAGGTTTTGCGTACCTTGATTTCTAAGAAATCGGTCTTTGCCCAGCAGGTTGGACTCAAGGAAGTCGCAAATTATCTGGGTGAGATTTTCAAACGTGTTGGGGCTGACGTGGAGATTGATGAGACTTATACGGCGCCCTTTGTCATGGCGCATTTCAAGAGTTCACGTCCAGATGCTAAGACCCTTGATTTTTCTATAACCACTATGACACTGTGCCAGCGGATGGGGATCAGGTCTGGACAGAGGATCCTTTTACGCTTTCGGTCCGCAATGGCTTTCATGTATGGGCGTGGGGTTGATGACGACAAGGGTCATATCACAGCTCGTTTGAGTGCTTTGAGAAAATATATGCAGCACCACGATGACCTGCCTGTCAATATCAGTTTTATCATGGAGGGAGCGGAGGAATCTGCCTCGACAGACCTGGATAAGTATCTGGAAAAACATGCGGATAAACTCCGTGGGGCGGATTTGTTGGTCTGGGAACAAGGAACCAAAAATGCCTTGGAACAGCTAGAAATTTCTGGTGGAAATAAGGGGATTGTGACCTTTGATGCCAAGGTAAAAAGCGCTGATGTGGATATCCACTCTAGTTATGGTGGGGTTGTGGAATCAGCTCCTTGGTACCTACTTCAAGCCTTACAGTCTCTTCGAGCTGCAGATGGCCGTATCTTGGTTGAAGGCTTGTACGAAGAAGTACAAGAGCCAAATGAACGTGAATTGGCCTTGGTGGATACTTATGCACAACGAAATCCAGGGGAAATCAGCCAGATTTATGGTTTGGAATTGCCTCTCTTACAAGAGGACCGCGCAGCCTTTCTAAAACGTTTCTTTTTTGAACCTGCTCTCAATATCGAAGGGATTCAGTCCGGTTACCAAGGGCAAGGGGTTAAAACGATTTTGCCAGCAGAAGCCAGTGCTAAGCTAGAAGTTCGTTTGGTTCCTGGCCTAGAACCGCATGATGTTCTGGAAAAAATTCGGAAACAGCTAGACAAAAATGGCTTTGATAAGGTAGAATTATACTATACCTTGGGAGAGATGAGCTATCGCAGCGATATGAGCGCGCCAGCCATTCTCAATGTAATCGAGTTGGCCAAGAAATTCTATCCACAGGGCGTTTCAGTCTTGCCGACGACAGCTGGGACAGGGCCTATGCATACGGTCTTCGATGCCCTAGAGGTGCCAATGGTGGCCTTCGGTCTAGGAAATGCTAATAGTCGAGACCACGGTGGAGATGAAAATGTGCGAATCGCCGATTACTACACCCATATTGAATTAGTAGAGGAGCTGATTAGAAGCTATGAGTAGAGATATTATCAAGTTAGATCAGATAGATGTGACTTTTCACCAAAAGAAGAGAACCATCACAGCGGTCAAGGATGTGACTATTCACATCCAAGAAGGAGATATCTACGGAATCGTTGGATATTCTGGAGCAGGGAAATCAACCCTTGTACGGGTGATTAATCTCTTGCAAAAACCATCTGCAGGGAAAATCACCATTGACGACGATGTGATTTTTGATGGCAAGGTGACCTTGACGGCCGAGCAGTTGCGTCGTAAACGTCAAGATATCGGAATGATTTTCCAGCATTTTAACCTGATGAGTCAGAAGACTGCAGAGGAGAATGTAGCCTTTGCCCTCAAAACACTCTGGACTCAGCAAGGAAGAAAAGAAGGCTAAAGTAGCTAAGTTGTTGGACTTGGTTGGCTTGGCAGACCGTGCTGAAAACTACCCTTCACAGCTATCTGGAGGGCAAAAACAGCGTGTGGCCATTGCGCGTGCCTTGGCCAATGATCCAAAAATCTTGATTTCAGACGAGTCAACTTCTGCGCTTGACCCGAAGACAACCAAGCAGATTTTGGCCTTGTTGCAAGATTTGAACCAGAAATTAGGCTTGACCGTTGTCTTGATTACGCATGAAATGCAGATTGTCAAAGATATTGCCAATCGTGTGGCAGTTATGCAGGATGGGCATTTGATTGAGGAGGGTAGTGTTCTGGAAATCTTCTCAGATCCTAAACAACCTTTGACTCAAGATTTTATTTCAACAGCTACAGGTATTGATGAAGCCATGGTCAAAATCGAGAAGCAAGAAATCGTAGAACACTTGTCTGAAAACAGTCTTTTAGTGCAACTCAAGTATGCAGGTGCTTCGACAGACGAGCCACTTTTGAATGAATTGTACAAACATTACCAAGTAACGGCTAATATCCTCTATGGCAATATCGAAATCCTCGATGGTACCCCTGTTGGAGAATTGGTGGTGGTCTTGTCAGGTGAAAAAGCAGCGCTAGCAGGTGCCCAAGAAGCCATTCGCCAAGCAGGTGTGCAGCTAAAAGTATTGAAGGGAGGACAGTAAGATGGAATCATTGATTCAAACCTATTTACCAAATGTCTATAAAATGGGCTGGGCTGGTCAAGCAGGCTGGGGAACAGCCATCTACCTAACCCTTTATATGACAGTTCTTTCCTTTATCATCGGAGGATTCTTGGGGCTTGTTGCAGGTCTCTTCCTTGTCTTGACAGCGCCAGGTGGGGTTTTGGAGAATAAGGTCGTTTTCTGGATTTTGGATAAGATTACCTCTATTTTCCGTGCGGTTCCCTTATCATCCTCTTGGCAGTCTTGTCACCCTTCTCCCATTTAATCGTAGGGACAAGCATTGGTCCAAATGCGGCTATCGTACCGCTATCTTTTGCAGTCTTTGCCTTCTTTGCCCGTCAAGTACAGGTGGTATTGGCTGAGCTAGATGGTGGTGTCATTGAGGCAGCTCAAGCTAGTGGAGCGACCTTCTGGGACATCGTAGGAGTTTACCTATCCGAAGGTCTTCCAGATTTGATCCGTGTGACGACTGTGACCTTGATTTCCCTTGTTGGTGAAACAGCTATGGCCGGTGCGGTTGGAGCTGGTGGTATTGGTAACGTAGCCATCGCTTATGGATTTAACCGCTACAATCACGATGTGACCATCTTGGCAACCATCATTATCATTTTGATTATCTTTGCAATCCAATTCTTGGGAGATTTCTTGACTAAGAAATTGAGTCATAAATAAAAAAGAGCTAGGACATCTGTACATCATTCATAAGAGTTGTCGGTATAGTCAAGACTTAAAATTCTCTGTACTGGTTGCTATCAACCGTTACTTTTATGAGTAAGAGAGTTAAGAATTGTGGGGAGTCAATATGCAAAATCTGGGAGAAGTTTTTAAAGAATTGAGAAAGAGTCGGAATGTATCTCTACAGGAGGCGACGGGAGGAGAGTTTACTTATTCCATGCTGAGCAAATTTGAGCGTGGAGAAGCAGACTTATCATCTATGAAATTGATTACTGCCTTAGATAACATCCACTCTGATTTGAATGAATTTATGTACTTGGTACGTGGTTTTTCTCAGAAAAAGGTTTTGGCTTTTCAAGAAAATCTTTGGGATTTATATGACAGAGAAGGGATTGATTCTCTCCATTCCTTGTATGAAGAGACGACTCAAAAGTATAGATCAAGTGGTGAAACAAGCTATCTTTTACAAATGATTCGTATCAAAAGCCTTCTTGTGTTTTTTGATTCAGAAATAAGAGCAACGGATGAAGAACTGACTTTTCTCTATGACTATTTTTTTACTATTGACATCTGGGGAAATTATGAATTGGAACTATTTTCAACGATTTCTACTTTGTTTCCTCTGCCCCTCTATTTTAAATATTCTAGGGAGATGTTACAAAAGACAGATTTATTAGGCTCTTTACCTAGTAACAAAGTTGGTATTGACACCATTTTAATTAATGGACTCTTTAAAGCGATAGAGGAAAAGGATAAATTAAAAGCAGATTATTTTATCTTTCAGATTGAAAAACGAGATTTACCAGAATCTCAAGCTTATCTTAAAATCATTTATATGATTGCTAAAGGGTATTATGATACTAGTTTTAAAGTAGAAAATAAGGGGCTTGAAAAAATCCAGAGGGGCATTACAATCTTACAAGATTTAGAGTATGTAGGTGGTGCAAGATACTATGAAAACTATTTTGCAAATCAGCTCTCAAATGAAGATTTGTAATATATTCTCATTACATCGACTGATGAAATAAATGGATTTGTAGATGGAGTGATAAATAGCAGTATCTAGGAGCTAGAGTTCCTATTTTCAGAAAAAATATATTACAAAAAAGTGGGGAGTCCCACTTTTTTGTTAGACTGGTTTCAATGAAATACTCTTTGAAATGTGAGAAAGGCCTGTTATGAAACTATTCTTAAAACATCATTTATTTAGAATACTGACCTTATCAAGGTTTTTGAGCTCAAGTGGAGCTTATATTTATAATCTGGTATTTATCGTTTATGCTGCGAGTCTACCCTTTAAAAATATAGCTGTATTTATGGCTAATATGATTACGATTTTACCTTTCCTATTTACTTTTTATGTTGGGATTAAGGCTGATCATACTCGGAATAAAGCAGGGACAATTATCTGGGTTGGTTGTGTGCAAAGTTTGCTATTTCTTTTGATTGCTAGTGTGATTCATGATCAGAACTTCGTAACGTTTGCTTTTATCTGTATGGTTAATATCTGTTCAGATATTTTATCGGATTATACAGCAGGCCTTCGTATGCCGATTATCCAGCATAATATTTCGGAAGATAAGCTCTATGAAGCTTATTCCTTTACTCAGTTTGTTTCCTATTTATCAAATCTAGGAGGTCAAGCCTTAGGAGTGTGGTTACTCACAACAAGCCACCAAGATTTTTCTTTTGTTGCAATTGTGAATGCTGGCTTCTTTTTACTATCTTCTCTCATTTTGTTCAAAAATAGAAGAGAATTGACGCATTTGTCTGTAACAGTAGAGAATGAACCTATTAGTTTACTTCAACAAGTTAAGGCAATCTATGCGGACATGGATGATATCTTTAGACAGAGAGAAAGTAAATCATTGTTTAAAATTATTCTTGTCATTTTGGTAATGAATACTTTGGGAGGAGCTGTTGGAGGTATTTATCACTTTTACTTATTAGACCATACTATCTATCATTTCAGCTATGCTCAAGCCTTATTTTTAATTGAATGTGTTAGCTTGGGAGGAGCTATTCTTGGTAGCTTAACTCCCCATGATTATTTTGGGAAATGGTCTTTTTCAAGCTTGTTATCGCTCAATGCAATTCTGTTTGTATTGCTTGCTACTGCTAATATTTTAGATTTTTCTCCTCTAGTAGGTGTTGTTTGCTTAGCCTTTGTCATGTATTTGATGTCGAAATCAATGCCTAAATTAGATACTCTGTTACTGTCTAATTTGAGTGCGGATGTATTAGCTAGAAGTAATAATCTCTTGAGTATGATTTTTTCCCTAACATTACCCTTGGGGATGTCTGTATTTTCCTTCTTAGCTTTGCAAGATATCAGGCTTTGTTGGTGGGTATTTTTGGTAGTGAGTGTGATAGGGTTGATTTTATCACTAGAAAAAAGAAGTTTTTCGGGTAAAAAATTTTAATCTAGGAAATCAGGCTTACTAGAAGGTCTTCCAGATTTGATCCGTGTGACGACTGTGACCTTGATTTCCCTTGTTGGTGAAACAGCTATGGCTGGTGCGGTTGGAGCTGGTGGTATTGGTAACGTATCCGTCGCTTATGGATTTATACTCTTCAAAAATCACATTCAAACCACGTCAGCGTTGCCTTGCCGTACTCAAGTACAGCCTGCGGCTAGCTTCCTAGTTTGCTCTTTGATTTTCATTGAGTATTAACCGCTACAATCACGATGTGACCATCTTGGCAACCATCATTATCATTTTGATTATCTTTACAATCCAATTCTTGGGAGATTTCTTGACTAAGTCTTGAGTCATAAATAAAAAAGAGCCGCACGGCTCTTTTTTAGTAATCAGATTTTCTGCGCAAATTTTTTACTCAAGGCTTGTCCAATTAAGGCACCAACTAGGGCTCCGATGACAATACTTGCGATAAATAGAAGGACAGTTCCAGGGTTTGGCGCAACCATGATACGGTCGATATATTCTTGCGATTTTCCTCTTGCTAGAAGGGTTGCCATATAGGCTTGGGGTGCAATCCACATGAGTAAGATTGGTCCTGCTGTGCTAAAGGCAAAGAGTATGAAAGAAAGGAAATTCTTAGTTTGGTTCTTGTATTTTCCGAGGTTAGCTACTCCATCTGCTAGCAGCCCACAGATAATTCCAGGAAGGAAGGCACCGGCACCGTGTTTAGTTCCCAAGAAAAAGAGAGCAATAACAAGACCGATAGTGGTAACGGCTCCAAAGCGCGGAACTTTTGCGACTAGAATCATATAGACGCTACCGCCGACAAGGGCAGTAAAAGCAGGCGCATAAAACATGTTTCCAGTTTGGTCAAGGAGATTGCCCAAAAGAACACCAATCCCCATGCAGAGGAAGTAAAGAACTGCAAAAAGCAGTGTAGTTAAGATAGATTTTTTCATGAATTGTCTCCTGATAAATTTTTCATAATTCTCATTGTACCACGGTTTGATGGGATTGTAAATGGATAGTCTATGTGTTTGAAAACGCTTGAAATATGATATAATAGTTTCATAGTTATTTTTAGGGGGATATCATGGGGAGATTTTTAGACTTTGTCTTTAATCGTTTCTTTTTAGGGATGATTGCGACAGCCTTCTTTTGGCTATTAACCTTGGCAGGAGGGATTATCCTTGGCCTAGCGCCTGCTAGTGCCACCTTGATGAGCTTGTATGCAGAACATGGTTATAGCTTTCGGGAATATAGCTTGAAGGAGGCCTGGTCTCTTTATAAGCAAAATTTTGTCTCAAGCAACCTGATTTTCTATAGCTTTCTAGGAGTGGATCTAGTTTTGGTCTATGGCTTGTATCTCTTGGTGCAATTGCCTCATCAGACTATTATTCATTTGATTGCGACCTTTTTAAATGTTCTAGTAGTTGCCCTGCTGTTTGGCTTATACAGTATCTTTGAAATTGCAAGTTTATTTTGACTTGTCCTATCGAAACAGTCTCAAATTATCCTTGATTGGCATCTTTATGAGTCTAGCAGCTGTGGCCAAGGTTCTCCTTGGGACTGTGCTACTTGTGGCAATTGGTTACTATATGCCTGCTCTTCTTTTCTTTGTAGGAATTGGGATGTGGCATTTCTTTATCAGTGATATGTTGGAACCGGTCTATGAAAGTATCCATGAAAAATTGGCGACAAAGTAGGATGAAGCAGTTTTGGCTACATACGCTTCTGCGAACCTACAGTTCAGTGATGATCATTATTATTGCGAGTTTTGCAATCTTACTCTCTTACGCTGACTGGGATTCACGGGAAAAGGAAGCCCAGAGAGTAGCCCAGCGTGTAACCACTAGAACAGTCGAGGAGGTGGAATATTACTATCGAGAGTCAGCCCAGATAGCTCAGGCTTTAGTTGAAAATCAAGCTCGTATTGAGGGAATCTATAAATACTTTAGCCTTAGCATGCCAGACTATTTTTACTGGCAATTAGAGCGGAAAGCTTCGCCTTATGTATCAGTCTCTCTGCATGAAAATGTTGATGACCTCTATGTTCGAAATGATTTTGTAACTGGAGTGGCCATTGCTTTTCAAGATTACAAGGAAGTCTATGTTTCTACTAAAGACAAACGTAGTGGAGAAAAAATCAGGGCTGAGGATTTCAAACCAGCAGGAAATAGTTTTGCCATTCCGGTGTCAGATCCAGTGACGGATCAATGACTTAGGGAGTTGATTTATATCTCCTTGGATCCAGCTGTCTTTATACCATGCCATTGATAATACTAGAGGTCATATCCTGATGGCTGTAACAGTGACATCGCCTTTTGATACGGAGATTTTTCATATTGGTGAGAGGGTCGATAGGGAGAGTGAAAATTGGCTAGTTGGCGTAACCTCTCATGGCTATCAGGTTCAGGTGGCGGTTCCCAAAAACTTTGTTTTACAAGGAACGGTGACCAGCTCTGCTTTGATTGTGAGCTTGAGCCTTCTCTTTATTGTCATTCTCTATCTGACTTTGAGGCAGACTTTTGCTAATTACCAAAAGCAGGTAGTGGATTTGGTGGATTCTATTCAAGCTATTGCCCAAGGAGAGGAAGGTCTTCGTATTGACACACTTGAAAAGGATCAGGAATTGCTCCTAATCGCGGAGACGACCAATGATATGTTAGATCGTTTGGAAAAGAATATCCATGATATTTATCAGCTAGAGCTCAGTCAAAAAGATGCCAATATGCGAGCCCTGCAGGCGCAAATCAATCCTCATTTTATGTATAATACGCTGGAATTCTTGCGCATGTATGCAGTTATGCAAAGTCAAGATGAGTTGGCAGATATCATTTATGAGTTCAGTAGTCTCTTGCGTAACAATATTTCTGACGAAAGAGAGACCCTTCTCAAACAGGAATTGGAATTTTGCCGTAAATACAGCTATCTCTGCATGGTTCGCTATCCCAAGTCCATTGCCTATGGTTTCAAGATAGATCCAGAGTTAGAGAATATGAAGATTCCTAAGTTTACCTTGCAACCGCTGGTAGAAAATTATTTCGCGCATGGTGTTGACCACAGGCGGACAGATAATGTGATTAGCATCAAGGCGCTTAAACAGGATGGTTTTGTGGAAATTTTAGTAGTCGATAATGGCCGTGGAATGTCGGCTGAAAAGCTGGCAAATCTCCGAGAAAAACTAAGTCAGAGAAACTTTGAACACCAAGCCAGCTACAGTGCCCAAAGGCAGTCTATCGGGATTGCCAATGTACATGAGCGTTTTGTGCTCTATTTTGGGGACCGCTATGGCATTACTATAGAGTCTGCAGAGCAAGCAGGTGTTCAGTATCGTATTACAATTCAAGATGAGTAGAAAGGGAGAAAATGTATAAAGTATTATTAGTAGATGATGAGTACATGGTGACAGAAGGTCTGAAACGTTTGATTCCCTTTGATAAGTGGGATATGGAGGTCGTCGCAACAGCCAGTCATGCCGATGAAGCCCTAGAATATGTTCAGGAAAATCCCGTCGATGTCATCATTTCCGATGTCAATATGCCCGATAAAACAGGGCTTGATATGATTCGGGAGATGAAAGAAATCTTACCAGATGCTGCCTATATCCTGCTCTCAGGTTATCAGGAGTTTGATTATGTAAAAAGAGCCATGAACCTTAGTGTGGTGGACTATTTGGTCAAACCTGTTGATAAGGTAGAGTTGGGAAATCTGCTGGAGAAGATTGCAGGTCAGCTCGGCGAGAGAAGAAAGAAAAGTCAGACTCTCAGTCAAGATTTAGACGAGGCTGGATTTGTTAGTTATCTAGGAGGTAAGGAGAATTGGTGGATAGGTCTATCCAAGGAAAAAGCAAGGCTCCTTCACCATTCCCTACTATGTGTTAGGGTCAAGACTGGCAGATTTTTTTATTTCTGATCAACCCCTAGATGGTTTAGTCGTTACTCCCTTTTGAAGCTCCCTTATCAAGAACACTTTGAACGCTGGAAGCTGAATGCTGAGAAAGCCCTCTTTTACGGCTCTGTAAATCTACAACAGTCTCAGAGTCTATTTGCCTACTACGAACCGATTTATAGGGGTTATCATTCAGGGGAACCTCAATCAAATCATGGAAGAGTTGAATCTTTTTGGAGAAGGTGGTTCTTGAAAAATACACCGCGTGTTCCGATTACCAAACAGCTTTTTTTATCCAGTTTGTTATGGATGTTTTCCACTTGTTTGAACATCTCAAAGCTGATGATATGACGGATATCGTCAAAACCATTCATGCTATTCAATCCTTCGATGAATTGGTTTCTTATATCAAGGAAACTCTGACCCGATTCTTTGGACAATATCGTATGAATGAGAATGTGGTCAGCGTGCTAGAAGTCATTGGTCGTGATTATCAGAAAGAACTTTCTCTCAAGGATATTAGTAAGGATCTCTTTATCAATCCTGTCTATCTAGGGCAGTTGATTAAGCGTGAAACCAATTCTACCTTCGCAGAGTTACTAAACAAACAACGCATTAAGGCTGCCCAACAACTTTTGCTTTCGACTAGTGACAGTATCGAAGATATTTGTTATGCTGTTGGTTACAGTAACGTTGGATATTTCTATAAAGTGTTCCGAAAATTGTGCGGAAAGTCTCCCAAAGCCTACCGAAAACAGGTAGAAACTATACTATAAGATTTGTATTCCCTTACAAAAGGTGCTATAATATAAATAATAATATCAGGAGGTTCTATCATGAAAAAGAAACCGATTTATCTATGGGTCTTGCTAATCTTGTCTGCCCTTATTTCAGCTATGTCTCTGTTTGGAATGTTGAGTCCCTTACCTAGCAAAGAAGCCCTTCGTGCTGCTCAGAAACAAGTTGCAGGGGTCAGTGCTCAGCAATTAGAAGACCAGCTTAATTACAACTATGGAGTAGCAGAAGCGTATCATTCTATTTTTAATATGGCCTTGATTGTGCTATCTGCTATTTTAGTGGTCGTAGCGATTGTCTTCCTTATTCGTAAGAATTTGCAATATGCAAACTATACTTACGTTGGCTATGTTTTGTTAGCTATTATCGGTTCGATTTATGGCTATGTTGGTTTACAGGACGCTGTGCAGTTGGTTCAAGATGAGACCATGCGTTTGACAATGAGTATTGGTTCAAAAGCTGTCAGCATTTTCTATATCGTCATCAATGTTCTCTTTCTAGCTCTTGTCTTCTATAAGATGTGGCGACAACAGAAAGCCTTGGCTGAAGAAGAGGAAACAGAAGAACTTGCTTAAGTATTGACAAAAAAGAGCTATCAAGTTACAATCTTGGTAGTTCTTTTTCGATTAAAAATAAAATCATGGAGGAAAATATGAAGACAATTTCTTTAGTTTATATTAGTTTGAGTGGCAATACTGAGAGTTTTGTGACGCGCTTGAAAGACTATCTCTTGTCCCAGTACGAGGGAATTGAGGTTCAAAAGATTCATATCAAGGATTTGGTCAAGGAAGGTCACGATTTCTATGAAATGGACCACCCTTACGTCGCCTTTCTACCGACCTACCTTGAAGGTGGGAATGGCGTTGATAACGGAGATGTCGAGATCTTGACGACACCAGTGGGGGATTTTATCGCCTATGGTGACAATGCTAGTAAGTGTTTTGGCGTGGTTGGCTCAGGAAATCGTAACTTTAATAACCAATACTGCCTGACAGCCAAGCAATACAGTCAACGTTTTGGTTTCCCTGTCTTGGCTGACTTGAAATGCGAGGCATGCTGGAAGATATCAAACGTGTTGCAGCGATTATTGCGGATTTGTATGAGTTGGAAAGGGAGAATTAATACTCAATATAAGAGGTGGTTGAAGTTGTTCAACTGCTTTTTGAGTATAAACAGTCTTTGAGAACGTAAAAAAGCATAAGTTCAGGTATTCAAAACCTTGTTCTTATGCTTTTTATCATAGAAATATTTGCTGAATTTTTTCTTGAAATGAAACCTTATCTTCATCTCGCGCTTTGTCGATTATCCTGCTTTTCCGATTGCGAGTGCATAGATAAAGAAGATGGCGAAGCCAAAGAGGAAAATCAATCCTGCAATGGCAAGGTGTTTGAGCCAAGAAGGAAGATGTTTTGTTTTCACGCGTTACCAAGGCGTAGTTCAAAAGAGCGAAGAATGGTGTTGTCAGGAAAGAACCAATCATAGCAAAGCGGAGCATGGTTGAAACCTGACCAGCGAAGAACTTGATAATGACGATACCGATGATAGCAGTGATGGTCATCCAGATGTTCAAAGATTTACTACTGTATTCTTTTTGACTGATTAGCAGTCGTAGAGATTCTTGATTGACACGAGAGTAACCATCGATAACAGTAATAACTGTTCCAAAGATACACAGGAAGGCAATAAAGGTAATCAAGTAACGGGACCATTCGCCAAGAACAGAGGCATACATGCCCACGAATTGAGAGATGTATTTGGCTGAAGCAGCTTCAACTGCTTGCCCTGTAGGATATTGAATCAATGCTCCCAGTGCTACAAAGAACACAGCTAGGATAGCTGTTCCAATGTAACCAACGTTAAAGTCAAATAGAGCGTCCTCGGTGTTAAAGTTGACGGTCTTTTTCTTTTCAGCAGACCAAAGTGAATTGATAGCTGAAATTTCAATAGGAGCTGGCATCCACCCTAAGAGGGAAACGATGAAGGGTAGAGCTGCCATTTGCCAAGGTGTTTTCTCGACAAAATCAGAGCTGTATTCGGGATGCTTGACCGCCGCGATGATAACTGCAAGAACAGTTGCAATGGTCAAAGCTGACATGATCCATTTTGCCATGCCATCTAAGAGTTTGTAGCCTCCAAAGAGTAACATAGCCCAAATGATTGCAACGAGAATGAGGGACCACTGAGTGATGCTAAGACCGATCATTGGGAAGGCACTGGCGATGATAGCTGAGCATAGAATGGCAACACCAGCCGTGTTGACCATAGCCGAAAAGACATTTAGGATAAAGAAAATCCAGAGATAGAGTTTTCCTTTTTCGGCATAACCTTCAACCAAAGTCTTTCCGGTATCAGCTGTGTATTCAGCACCAAAACGGAAAAATGGATATTTAAAGACATTGGCTAAGATGACCAAGAGGAGTAGAGACCACCCATAAGAAGCACCAGCTTGAGTAGAAGATACAATGTGAGAACCTCCAACAGCGGCAGAAGCCATTAGGATTCCAGGCCCCATTGCTTTTAGTTTACTTGTCCAGGTTGATTGATTTAACGAAATAGCTTGCGACATGATAAATACCTCTTTTTGAATTTTCAGAATAATCTGGATATGTAATCTATATTCTACAAAAAACTTTGGGAAAATGCAAGAATATTTTGAAAAAAGATAGAAATTTACAGAAAATTTACAAAGAAGATCTGAAAATAACTGCTATGATAGTAAGGTGCAGCAGGGTGAATAAAAACCGAGAAGTTTCTTTCTCGGTTTTGCTTATTATGAGGTTCCTATTTTCTATGCTCCAAGAGTTGATTGATATGGTCTACTTTTTTTGATGCTCTTTTATAGGAAATAGTCCAAATGATGAGGTAGACAATCGTAAACTCGATAATGAGTTGGAGATAGAAAATCCAGTGGAAGGGGAACCAACCTGCTAGGGTTGCTAATGGGATAAATCCTACTAGCATAAGGAAGAAATGGGTCAGAGTTGCACGGAGCAAGCTCCAGTCACGACTGAATAATCGCTTGCCAAAGTTGAAGAGAATACCGATGGCTGCCCAGATAAGTGTGCAGTAGAGCAAGACCAGGGCACCGTGAACTTGATGTTGAGTCATCATTTGTCCGATGAGAGAGTCGGGACTTAACGGGGCGTAGGTACTTGGTGCATAAATGAGTGAAAAGATGATAGAGAGGATGAGACCGATGAGGACACCAGTAGCTGCGTCGTGGAAGATTTGTTTTTTCATAGTTCTAATTTCTCCTTGATGGTTTTTAGATAACGGCGTGAAGAGTAGGTGAAGCTTTCGTTTTTCAAGAAAATTTCTACTAGGCCGTTGGGGGTGAGCTTGAGATGAGAGATGGAATCGATATTGATGATTTCTGATTGGGAAATTTGGATAAAATTGGTTGGCAGAATTTCAAGGACCTGATAGAGTCGCAAATCAATGCTGTAGGTCTGACTCGCGGTTTCTGCTAGAACCTTCCGATTCTCGATATAGAAGCGTTGTATCTTACCAATCTTAACTAGATAGACCTGATCATCGATTTTTCCTTTGATTTTTTCTGTTCGGTCCAGATTTTCTGCGAAATCGATGACTTTCTGGACTTTATCTGTCGGCTGAGGTGCTTGAACAATCAGCTTTTCCTCTTCGTAAGTCTCACTAATCTGTAGTTCTACTTTCATAAATTTTTCTCCTTTTTAGTTATACAAGGTTGTGATCACTTCTTGTACACCTTTATTAAACACTATTTTATGCCCCCTTGCAAGGGACTTTGTCTATGTGGAGGGATTTGGCTCCTATGTGGTGGAGCTTTTCTGTCCTATCTGAAATATGGTATAATAGCACTAATCAATTTCTAGGAAAATAGATACAGAAAGGGGCTGAAAGATGTCTCATATTATTGAATTGCCAGAGGTGCTGGCAAACCAGATTGCAGCTGGAGAGGTTATCGAGCGTCCAGCTAGCGTTGTTAAGGAGCTGGTAGAAAATGCCATTGATGCGGACTCTAGTCAGATTATCATTGAGATTGAGGAAGCTGGTCTCAAGAAGATTCAAATCACAGATAATGGTCATGGAATTGCCCACGATGAGGTGGAATTGGCCCTGCGTCGTCATGCGACCAGTAAGATAAAAAATCAAGCAGACCTCTTTCGGATTCGGACGCTTGGTTTTCGTGGTGAAGCTTTGCCTTCTATCGCATCCGTCAGCGTTTTAACTCTTTTGACAGCAGTTGAGGGCGCAAGTCACGGAACCAAGTTAGTCGCGCGTGGGGGAGAAGTTGAAGAAGTCATCCCAGCGACTAGTCCTGTGGGAACCAAGGTTTGTGTGGAGGACCTATTTTTCAACACGCCTGCCCGCCTCAAGTATATGAAGAGCCAGCAAGCGGAGTTGTCTCATATCATTGATATTGTCAACCGTCTGGGTTTAGCCCATCCTGAGATTTCTTTTCAGCTTTGATTAGTGATGGCAAGGAAATGACGCGGACAGCTGGGACTGGTCAACTGCGACAAGCAATCGCAGGGATTTACGGTTTGGTCGAGTGCAAAGAAGATGATTGAAATTGAGAATTCTGACCTTGATTTCGAAATTTCTGGCTTTTGTGTCCTTGCCTGAGTTAACTAGAGCCAACCGCAACTATATCAGTCTCTTCATCAATGGCCGTTATATCAAGAACTTTTCTACTCAATCGTGCTATTCTTGGACGGTTATGGCAGTAAGCTCATGGTGGGGCCGTTTTCCACTGGCTGTCATTCACATCCATATCGATCCCTTATCTAGCGGATGTCAATGTGCATCCAACCAAGCAAGAGGTGCGGATTTCCAAGGAAAAAAAGAACTGATGACGCTGGTCTCAGAAGCTATTTGCAAATAGTCTCAAGGAGCAAACCTTTGATACCTGATGCCTTGGAAAAATCTTGCCAAATCGACCGTGCGCAATCGTGAGAAGGTGGAGCAAACTATTCTCCCACTCAAAGAAAAATACGCTCTACTATGAGAAAAACTGAGCCTACAAGACCTAGTCAAGCTGAGGTGGCTGATTATCAGGTAGAATTGACTGATGAAGGACAGGATTTGACTCTGTTTGCCAAGGAAACCTTGGATCAACTGACCAAGCCAGCAAAACTGCATTTTGCAGAGAGAAAGCCTGCTAACTATGACCAACTAGACCATCCAGAGCTAGATTTAGCCAGTCTGGATAAGGCTTATGACAAGCTGGAGCGAGAAGAATCTTCAATCTTTCCAGAGTTAGAATTTTTCGGGCAAATGCACGGGACTTATCTCTTTGCCCAGGGACGAGATGGGCTCTACATCATAGATCAGCATGCGGCTCAGGAACGGGTTAAGTACGAGGAGTATCGTGAAAGCATTGGCAATGTTGACCAGAGCCAGCAGCAACTCCTAGTGCCCTATATCTTTGAATTTCCAGCGGATGATGCCCTTCGTCTCAAGGAAAGAATGGCTCTTTTAGAGGAAGTTGGAGTCTTTCTAGCAGAGTACGGGGAAAATCAATTTATCCTACGTGAACATCCTATTTGGATGGCAGAAGAAGAGATTGAGTCAGGCATCTATGAAATGTGTGATATGCTACTCTTGACCAAGGAAGTTTCTATCAAGAAATACCGAGCAGAGCTGGCTATCATGATGTCCTGCAAGCGGTCTATCAAGGCCAATCATCGTATTGATGATCATTCAGCTAGACAACTCCTCTATCAGCTTTCTCAATGTGACAATCCCTATAACTGTCCCCACGGACGTCCTGTTTTGGTGCATTTTACCAAGTCGGATATGGAAAAGATGTTCCGACGCATTCAGGAAAATCACACCAGTCTCCGTGAGTTGGGGAAATATTAAACTAAAAGTACAAAAAAAGTCTGGGAAAAAAATTTTTCAAAAATCAGAAAAAAACGCATAAAAATCAGGTGTTCAAAAACCTTGATTCTATGCGTTTTATCATGGAAATAGTTACTTTTTTCCGAATACTCGTCGAAAATCTCTTTAAACTACGTCAGTTTTATAAGTAAGCTCAAAGCTGTGTTTTGAATACTTGCTGTTACCTTCCTAGTTCGCTCTATGATTTTCATAGGTTTTGCCAAGTTTCTTTATTCGCCTAAAAGTAGAGTCTGTTCTATGCGTCCAATGTACGAATTAGGTTGACCATTTCAATAGCTCCTTGTGCACACTCAGAACCCTTATTTCCTGCTTTAGTGCCAGCTCGCTCTATGGCTTGTTCAATTGTATCTGTCGTTAGAACGCCAAACATAACTGGGATTTCGCTATTTAAACTGATTTGGGCAATTCCCTTAGATACCTCACTACATACATAATCATAATGACTTGTACTACCTCTAATAACAGCTCCTAGGCAGATAATTGCATCATATTTTTTACTTTTTGCCATTTTTGATGCAATCAGTGGTATTTCAAAAGCTCCTGGAACCCAGGCTACCTCGATATCTTTCTCGTTTACATTCTCTCTTTTGAGATTATCCAGTGCTCCAGATAATAATTTTGAAGTTATAAATTCATTAAATCTCGCTACAACAATACCGATTTTAATATCATTCGCTACTAAATTACCTTCATAAGTGTTCATTTATTTTTCCTCCATATTTAAAATGTGACCCATTCGATTTTTCTTTGTTTCTAAATAAAAACTATCGTAAGGATTAGCTTCTATTTCGATTGGTATTCTACTGGAAATGGTAATTCCATATTTTTCTAACTGTTCAACCTTGTCGGGATTATTTGTCAGTAAATGTAGTGACTGTAGTCCCAGGTCTTTAAGCATTTGTGCTCCAATATGATATTCTCTTAAATCACCTTCAAAGCCTAAGGCAAGATTGGCATCAAGCGTATCCATTCCTTGATCTTGTAAATGATAGGCTTTTAATTTATTGATAAGTCCAATTCCTCGTCCCTCCTGTCGCAAGTAAAGTAAGACACCCGAACCATTCTCAGCAATCATTTTCATAGCTTTATCGAATTGCTGTCCACAATCGCACCGTAAAGAGCCTAAAACATCTCCTGTTAAACATTCAGAGTGGACCCGACATAATACATTGGTTCCATCCTCTATATTTCCCATAATAAGAGCAAGATGATGTTCCCCATTTAGTTTATCTATGTAGCTAATTGCTTTAAAATTACCGTATCTAGTAGGCATATTGACAGTTGAAACTCGTTCTACCAGCTTATCATATACTTTTCTATATTCTTGTAATTCTTTGATGGTGATTAGTGGGATGTTGTGTTTCTTAGAGAACTGAATTAAATCATCTGTTCTCATCATTTTGCCATCATGATTCATTATTTCACAACATAGGCCACACTCTTTTAGCCCTGCTAATTTTAATAGATCAACAGTTGCTTCTGTGTGTCCATTTCTTTCTAGAACACCACCTTTTTTTGCAATTAAAGGAAACATGTGTCCTGGTCTGCGAAAATCAGAGGGTCTTATATCTTCAGCTACACACATACGTGCGGTCAGTCCTCTTTCCTCGGCAGAAATACCTGTGGTCGTTTCTTTATAATCAATTGAAACGGTAAAAGCAGTCTTATGATTATCTGTATTGTTTTCAACCATAGGTGAAAGCATTAATTGATTAGCTAAACTTTCGCTCATAGGCATACAAATTAATCCTTTGGCATAAGTAGCCATGAAATTAACATTTTCAGTTGTAGCTGCTTGTGCAGAACAAATTAAGTCTCCTTCGTTTTCTCTATCCTTGTCGTCTATAACAAGAACAAGTCGTCCTTTCTGCAATGTTTCTAATGCTTCTTGTATTTTTCGATATTCCATTGACTGATCATCCTTTCTACTAAAATCCATTTTGATATAATAGTTCCTTAGATATTTCTGATTTTGGAGAGTTATCCATCAGTTTTTGCACATATTTACCTAAGATATCATTTTCAAGATTTACTGTACTCCCGACTTGTTTACTCTTAAGAATGGTTTGTTCCAAGGTATGAGGGATAACAGATACTGAAAAGTTTAGTTTGGAGACTTTAGCGACAGTCAGACTAATGCCGTCAATTGTAATAGATCCTTTTTCAACTATTAAATCTAAAATTTCTTTTTGTGTGTTGATTTGATACCATACAGCATTATCATCTTTTTTTATTGACGAGATTTTTCCTGTACCATCAATGTGTCCTGTAACGACGTGACCTCCAAGTCGACCGTTGACAGATAAGGCTCTTTCTAGATTTACCTCACTCCCATGTTTTAATAGGGTAAGAGCTGTTCGACTCCATGTTTCATTCATTACATCAACTGTAAAGGCTTGATGATTGAAATGAGTAACTGTAAGACAGATACCATTTACTGCTATACTATCGCCTAAATGGATATCCGTTAATATTTTTGATGCTTTAATTGATAGTTTACAATTACGAGAGTCTTTCTGTATTCTTTCAACTTTTCCGATTTCTTCAATTATTCCTGTGAACATGGATAAATCACTTCACTTTCTATGAGATAGTCATCTCCTATTTGAGAAAAAGCATAAGGTTTCAATCTAATAGCGTCATTTGGCAAAGAAATACCTTCACCTCCGACAGGAAACTTGGCACTGCCTCCAAAAATTTTTGGTGCAATATATATTTTCAGCTCATCAACAATTTGTTGTTCCAAAGCACTCCAATTCATTAGGCTGCCCCCCTCTAGAAGTAGGCTATCAATCTGCATGTTTCCTAGATGTTGCATTAAATCTGATAAGTCTATATGATTGCCTTTTTTCTTTATGGGAAGTATTTCACAGCCATGATTTTGATATAGCTTCATTTTATTTTTGTCTTCCGAGGAAGTGGCAATGTAAGTCTTAATATCATTTGCTGTTTTTACGATTTTAGAGGTAAGAGGAGTTCGTAAATGTGTATCGCATATGATACGGATAGGATTTTTCCCTTCCTCTAATCTACATGTCAGCAAAGGATCGTCTTGAATAACAGTATTGACTCCTACCATAATCGCACTGACCTGGTGTCGTAACTGATGAACATGCTTTCTTGCCTCTTCTCCAGTAATCCATTTGGATTGATTTGTTTTAGTGGCTATTTTTCCATCCATTGTCATTGCATATTTCATAAAAACATAGGGTACGTGATGGGTAATATACTTTCTAAAACTTTTTATTAAGTTAAGACACTCATTTTCTAAAACTCCAACAGTAACTTGAAGATTATTTTCCTCAAGTATCTTTACTCCTTTTCCGGACACAATAGGATTACAGTCTAGGCTTCCAATGACTACTCTTGTAATACCACTATCGATTATAGCATCTATACAAGGAGGTGTTTTCCCGAAGTGACAACAGGGTTCAAGTGTTACATAAAGCGTCGCTCCGACAGGGGATTCTCTACAGTTTTTAAGAGCATTTCTCTCAGCATGTGGGCCACCAAAAAACTCATGATATCCTTGTCCGATAATGTGATTATCTTTTACAATAACTGCGCCGACCATAGGATTGGGATTGACGTAACCAGCTCCTTTTTGTGCCAGTTTTATTGCTAATTGCATATATTTTGAGTCGCTCATCTCACTACCTCCAAAAAAATATACCTTGAATAGGGGACTATTCAAGGCATACAAAAGAGAACTTATGCAATTAACAAAAATACTCTGAAATGACAGGTAATCATTTCAGAGCACGCAAAAAGCACAAATATACTTTCATCTTCTTTCATCCAGACTATACTGTCGGCTTTGGAATTTCACCAAATCATGCCTTTCGGCTCGTGGGCTATACCACCGGTAGGGAATTGCACCCTGCCCTGAAGATAGTTATTCAATTACAGATGATTATAGTACTTAATTTTGAATATGTCAACAGATAAACATAAATTATTTTTGATATACTGTATTTGTGATAATCGATTCTCGCTCCTCGGATAAAGAAAATATGATATACTAGATAAACGAAATAAGAGAAAAGGAAAACTATGTACGAATATTTAAAAGGAATCATTACCAAAATCACTGCCAAATACATTGTTCTTGAAACCAATGGTATCGGTTATATCCTGCATGTGGCTAACCCCTATACCTACTCAGGTCAGGTTAATCAAGAGACTCAAATCTATGTGCACCAAGTCGTTCGTGAGGACGCCCATCTGCTTTATGGATTTCGCTCAGAAGATGAGAAAAAGCTCTTTCTCAGTTTGATTTCGGTCTCTGGGATTGGGCCTGTGTCAGCTCTTGCTATTATCGCTGCTGATGACAATGCTGGCTTGGTTCAAGCCATTGAAACCAAGAACATCACCTACTTGACCAAGTTTCCTAAAATTGGTAAGAAAACAGCCCAGCAGATGGTGCTGGACTTAGAAGGTAAGGTAGTAGTTCCAGGAGATGACCTTCCTGCCAAGGTCGCAGTGCAAGCTAGCGCTGAAAACCAAGAATTGGAAGAAGCCATGGAAGCCATGTTGGCACTGGGCTACAAGGCGACCGAGCTTAAGAAAATCAAGAAATTCTTTGAAGGAACGACAGATACAGCTGAGAACTATATCAAGTCAGCCCTTAAAATGTTGGTCAAATAGGAGCAGAGCATGACAAAACGTTGTTCTTGGGTCAAGATGACCAATCCGCTCTACATTGCCTATCATGATGAGGAGTGGGGTCAGCCCCTCCATGATGACCAAGCATTGTTTGAGTTGTTGTGCATGGAAACCTATCAGGCAGGCCTGTCTTGGGAAACGGTACTCAACAAACGCCAAGCTTTCCGAGAAGCCTTTCATGGCTATCAAATTCAAGCGGTCGCAGAAATGACCGATACTGAATTGGAAGACTTGCTGGATAATCCAGCCATCATCCGAAATAGAGCCAAGATTTTTGCTACACGCGCTAACGCCCAAGCCTTTCTACGACTACAGGAAGACCATGGCTCTTTTGATGCCTATCTTTGGTCTTTTGTTGAGGGGAAAACGATTGTTAACGATGTTCCCGATTACCGCCAAGCCCCAGCTAAAACACCTTTGTCTGAGAAATTAGCCAAAGATCTCAAAAAACGAGGCTTCAAGTTCACAGGACCAGTCGCTGTCTTGTCTTTTCTACAGGCTGCAGGGCTAGTTGATGACCACGAGAATGATTGTGAATGGAAAAGCAGGAATTAGTGTGTACAGGTAACTAGCATATCTGAGAATATAGAAAAAAGCTGAGAAATTTTTCCCAGCTTTTTATATATACTATTAGATTTGTTAGAGTGAAGTCAAAAAAGTGATTCCACCTAAAATAACACCAGCTGAATTTGGAATGATTAGTATCCAATCCTTCTTAGGTTCCTTTGTCCATCCATAAATAACCCAGATTAAGCAAGATATAGCAGCTGATAAAGGTTGAAATGGTTGAGCTTTATTTCCCTGTAAATTAGCGATAATTTGAGGTATGTAGGCAATAAATACTATAATTCCAATAAAGGCACCAATAGAACCTACGATTCGATTAATTTTTTGTTTTGTCATATACACCTCCTTCAAAAGGATATCATAGAAATTAGCGAAATGCAATAAATTCAGATACAAATTGTAACGAAAACGAATACAAAAGCACAAAAATAGAGAAACTATTTATTTTTTGTTATAGTCAAAGCGAATGACTTGTTCCTGTGCATCTACATAGGCGTGAACTCCGAAGGGAACAATGGCTCTTGGAGTTGCGTGGCCGACATTCAGATTATAGACAATTGGGATATTGCTGTCAATAATATCCAATAGTGCCTCTTTATAGTCGTCATAGAAAGTTTCATCCATAGGTTTTCCGACCAAGAGTCCACTGATGACCTCGAATATACCAGTGTCTTTTAAAGTCCGCAACATATTTTTAAAGTCTTCCAGCTCAGGCTTTTCTTCGCTTGTTTCTAGTAAGAGTATTTTTCCTTTCCAGTCTGACAAATCAGGGAAAAGTTTGTATTTTTGACAGAGCTCCGTGCTATCTGTGTATCGAGAGTTGTCAAAGATATCGTAGAGGGATTCGAGGCAACCACCGAGGATTTTTCCCTCGAACTGTGCATTTCCTTGCAACAACTCAAAACCGGTATTTGCATGACTGACACGAGGTGTCCCCAGAGCCTTAGGACTGAAGTCAGTCCTTTCATCATACCAAACGTCACTAGGGCGGATTTCTGAGATTCTTCCAGTCTCAATCAATTCTTTAAAGTAGTGAAGGCTATAGGCTAGCATTTCTTTGTCTAATTCACAAATGTCTGCTAAAAAGGATTGACCATAAAAAGTCTTGATTCCTAGTTTATGTAACATGAGATGGTTCATGGTTGTATCCGAGAAGCCAAGAAAAATCTTTTGTTTGATAACTTTCGGTAGTTGGTTATTTTCAAAAAGATAGGGTAACAAACGGTAGGTGTCGTCTCCACCGATGGCACATAGGATCATGTCGATGCTATCATCAGAAAAGGCATGAATCAAATCCTCTGCACGCGCTTCAGGATGGTCCTTGATAAAGTCTAATCCATTTAGCGAATGGGGCAAAAAGATAGGATTGAGTCCCAGGTCCTTGAGACGTTGGATGCCCAAGTCCACTTCGTGTTTGACAAAGTCCTCTCCGATAATGCCACTAGATAAACTAACAATACCAATAGTAGAAATCATATTTTATCCCCCTAGAAATAGATTGAGCCTATTTTATCACAAAATATAAGAGGAAGCTATGTGGGATTTCAGAAAAATGCTTTTAAATCAAGAAAGTAGTAAAAAAGCAACCGCACCTGCAGTTGCTTTCATCATTCTTCTTAATAGCGTGTTGGTCCTGCACTTGCGCTACGGATATTCAAGCGTTTCTTGAGATAGAAGCGAAGGGCTAGGAGGACTGCTCCGATAATAGCCAGTGGCAATGGAGCGAGTACGGGGTTAAGGCTAGCTGGTAGGAAGCTTGTTGCAAAGAAGACAAGCAACCAAAGGAACATAGAAGCTAGGATAACTAGTACAGATTTCCAGAAAGGCGGACGTTGACTGCGGTCCATATCTGGTCCATAATATTGGTAAACAAAGTAGTACATCAAGTAGAAGGCAAATCCACCAACCAGTCCAACTAAGAGGAGGGTAATCAATCCATAGCCGAAAGCTTGATCTGCTGAGAAGAAGGTTGTGAGGGCGCTGACGAGGGCAAAGAGGCTAGTGATGAAAAGAGCTGAGTCCATAATCATGAGTTTTGGATCATCATTTTCTTTTGGATGCTCTTTTTCATATTGTTCCTTGACAGTGAAACTATGAGCCCAATGGGTCGGTGCGCCATAGAGGGAACGAGCAGTCGTACCCTTGGCTTGCTCCTCAAGGATTTGGGGAATAACTTCCTCAAAAATAGCCTTGATTTCAGCGTCTGTTTTTCCATCTTTGATGAATTGTTGGGTAGCGATGTGGACAAACTCTTGGTTTTTCTTTGTTAATTTTTGTAGATCAATCTGAGACATAGGAACTCCTCTTAGAACCATTTTTTATGGATGAGATAGAGAGTGAGCGAGACACTCATAGCAAAGGCGATAAAGACGATTAACCAGAAGGCATTTGGCTCTCCGTTTAGGGGGATTTCATTATCCTTAAAGTTCATCCCGTAGGCAGAAAAGACCATGGTTGGGATGGACATAACGATGGTCACAAGGGCCAAGGTTTTCATGATGTTGTTCTGGTTGTTGGAAATGATAGAGGCGAAGGTCTCTGTCATAGAATGTAAGACGTTTCCATAAATGTCTGCCATCTCGATGGCCTGTTGGGTTTCAATCAGGGTATCTTCAAGCAGGTCTTCGTCCTCAAGGTATTTCTTGATATTGCTGGTTGAGCTGGTCAATTTCTTAATCACGCGCTCATTTGTTTTGAGGGAGGCCTTGAAATAGACGATGGTTTTTTCCAATTCCATGAGCTCAATCAATTCTTCATTACGAGTTGATTGATGCAGTTGACTTTCGATTTGTTCACTCTTGCGGTCAATTGAACGAAGGGCTGTTAGGTAAAGCTCTGCATTGCGATAAAGAATCTGGAAGATAAAACGCGAGCGCATGAAGGTATAGAAATTACGCAAACGACGGTTGATAAAGACATCGAGGACTGGTAATGGTTCCAAACACGTAGTGATAATGGTTTCCTCGGTGATGATAATACCAAGCGGGATGGTTACGTAGTAGGTGCGGTTATTTCTTTCCTCTGTGACCGGCACGTCTACGATAATCAGGGTATATTCGTCTTCAATGGTAATACGAGACATTTCTTCCGCATCGAGCGGTGCCCGAAGGTCAGCAATATCAATATCGAAGGCGTTGGCGATTTCGAGTGATTCATTTTGAGTCGGATTGACGAGATTGATCCAAGTACCCGGTTCAAGCGTATCGATCTCTTTAAATTCAGTTGTTGTAGAGAGAAAAACTTGTTTCATATCCCTTATCCTTTCTCATTTTTCAGATTTTTTCACACCGTACTATTATACTACAAAATCGGCCTTTTGGGTAATAGAATCTCACTTTTTTTGGTATAATGGTAAGCAATAATGGACTAGAAAGAACAAAGATGCAAGATAAAATTGTCATTCATGGGGCGCGTGCCCATAATTTAAAAAATATTGATGTGGAAATTCCACGAGACAAGCTGGTTGTAGTGACTGGTTTGTCAGGTTCAGGGAAATCCAGTCTGGCCTTTGATACCCTCTATGCGGAGGGACAACGTCGCTATGTGGAGAGTTTGTCAGCCTACGCTCGTCAATTCTTGGGGAATATGGAGAAGCCTGATGTAGATGCTATTGATGGTCTCAGCCCAGCTATTTCTATCGACCAGAAAACGACTAGTAAAAACCCTCGCTCGACGGTTGGAACCACGACTGAAATCAATGACTATCTGCGTCTCCTCTACGCACGTGTGGGGACGCCTTACTGTATCAACGGGCATGGAGCTATCAAGGCTTCTTCTGTGGAGCAAATTGTGGATAAGGTTTTGGAGTTGCCAGAACGCCAACGTCTGCAAATCTTAGCCCCTGTCATCCGCAAGAAAAAAGGACAGCACAAGAGTGTCATTGAAAAGATTCAGAAAGATGGGTATGTTCGTGTCCGTGTGGATGGGGAAGTCTATGATGTGACCGAAGTGCCAGACTTGTCTAAGAGCAAGCAACACAATATTGATGTCGTGGTTGACCGTATTGTTATCAAGGAGGGTATTCGTAGTCGCCTCTTTGATTCTATTGAGGCTGCCCTTCGTATCGCAGAAGGTTATGTGATTATCGACACCATGGACGACTCTGAGTTGCTCTTCTCTGAGCATTACGCCTGCCCAGTTTGTGGTTTTACTGTCCCAGAGTTAGAGCCACGCCTCTTCTCTTTCAATGCACCTTTTGGCTCTTGTAGTGAGTGTGACGGCTTGGGCATCAAGCTGGAGGTGGATACAGATTTGGTAGTGCCAGATGCTAGCAAAACCTTACGTGAGGGAGCCTTGGCTCCTTGGAATCCTATCTCATCCAACTACTATCCAAACATGCTAGAGCAGGCTATGACAGCTTTTGGAGTGGATATGGATAAGCCTTTGAGGACTTGTCAGAAGAGGATAAGAACTTGATTCTTTATGGATCAGATGGCAAGGAATTCCATTTCCACTATGAGAATGAATTTGGCGGTGTGCGTGATATCGATATTCCTTTTGAGGGAGTTGTTAATAATATCAAACGTCGCTACCATGAAACTAATAGTGACTACACTCGCACCCAGATGCGCCTCTACATGAATGAGTTGACCTGCGGAACTTGTCGTGGTTACCGTCTCAATGACCAGGCCCTGTCTGTCCGTGTGGGTGGTGAGCAAGGACCACATATCGGAGAAATTTCAGACCTGTCTATCGCTGACCACTTGGAATTGGTGAACAAGTTGACTCTGTCTGAAAATGAAGCCATCATTGCTCGTCCTATTCACAAGGAAATCAAGGATCGTTTGACCTTCCTTAATAACGTGGGTCTTAACTATCTGACCCTGTCTCGTTCGGCAGGAACCCTTTCAGGTGGGGAAAGTCAGCGTATTCGCTTGGCGACCCAGATTGGTTCCAACCTATCTGGCGTCCTTTATATCCTAGATGAGCCGTCAATTGGTCTTCATCAGAGGGACAATGACCGCTTGATTGCCAGTCTCAAAAAGATGCGCGACTTAGGAAATACCCTCATCGTAGTAGAACACGACGAAGATACCATGCGCGAAGCTGATTATCTGATTGACGTTGGTCCCGGTGCAGGTGTTTTTGGTGGGGAGATTGTTGCGGCAGGTACGCCCAAACAGGTGGCTCGCAACAGTAAGTCTATCACAGGTCAGTACTTGTCAGGCAAACGTGCCATTCCAGTGCCAACAGAGCGCCGTGTAGGAAATGGTCGTTTTATCGAGGTGGCGGGAGCGCGTGAGAACAACCTGCAAAATGTCACAGCTCGCTTTCCACTAGGAAAATTCATCGCAGTGACAGGGGTATCAGGTTCAGGGAAATCGACCTTAATCAATAGCATTCTCAAAAAAGCTATTGCCCAGAAGCTCAACCGTAATTCAGACAAACCTGGTAAGTTTAAAACGATTACAGGGATTGAGCATGTAGACCGATTGATTGACATTGACCAGAGCCCTATCGGACGAACGCCAAGGTCTAACCCTGCTACCTATACAGGAGTTTTTGACGATATACGTGACCTTTTTGCCCAGACAAACGAAGCCAAGATTCGAGGCTACAAGAAGGGTCGTTTCAGTTTCAATGTCAAGGGTGGTCGTTGTGAAGCCTGCTCAGGTGACGGGATTATCAAGATTGAGATGCACTTCTTGCCAGATGTTTACGTGGCTTGTGAAGTTTGCCACGGAACCCGCTACAACAGTGAAACCCTAGAAGTCCACTACAAGGAAAAAAATATCTCGCAGGTCTTGGATATGACTGTCAACGATGCGGTGGAATTCTTCCAACATATTCCGAAATTCAACGTAAACTTCAGACCATCAAGGATGTGGGACTGGGATATGTAACGCTAGGGCAACCAGCTACCACCCTTTCTGGGGGAGAAGCCCAGCGTATGAAACTGGCTAGTGAACTCCACAAACGCTCGACAGGAAAATCTTTCTACATTTTGGATGAGCCGACGACAGGACTCCATACAGAGGATATCGCTCGCTTACTTAAAGTCTTGGCTCGCTTTGTTGACGATGGCAATACAGTCCTCGTTATTGAGCACAATCTAGATGTTATTAAGACGGCAGACCATATTATTGACTTGGGACCTGAAGGTGGTGTCGGTGGTGGAACCATCATCGCAACAGGAACTCCAGAAGAAGTAGCGGCCAACGAAGCTAGCTACACAGGACACTATTTGAAAGGAAAGTTAAAATAAGATTTAAAAGGCTCTGCTTTTTTAGGCAGAGTCTTTTTTATAATAAATCACGAATTTTTTCTTTTATAAATGGGTTAAGAGAATAGTGTTTATCCAGATATTCTAGGAGTGCTTGAGCAGACTCAGAAATGCGTTCGTAACCTTGCAAAAAGTGAGGCAATTGCTTGGCTTCCTTTGGATAACCTTCTTCAAATCGTCTGTTGGTATTAAAGATATCTATAAAATTAGATTTAGAAGTTGTTTCCAAACTGATTAGTTCAGTCCAAAGCTTGACGGCTCTGTTTTGTATTAAATCATAAGCAGCTAATTTTTCGCCTCGCTGATAGCGACCTAGCCCTAAATATAGATTACATAAAATTTCTCCCAACAGCCATTCACGGTCTCTGTTATCTTTTGATGGCAGTCTTTGTGGCTGACAGATTGTTTCATCAAAACCGACCTCCTTCCAGATAATCTTGCCTTCAGAGAAGGGAATGTTTACTAGTTCGTGAGCTTCAAAGACAGCAAATTCACAAAAAACATCATCTTCAAATAGAACTTTATGTCCGTCCACTGTATTTTGGTAGTGAAATGCAATTGGTTCTAGCTTACTTAACCAGGTTAGGTCTTGGATATAGGTCTGCTTGTAGCCATCTTTTACAATAACAAAGAAGTCTAAATCTGAGTACTGATCCAATCGTTCTCTTTCTGTTCCGCAAGAACCAAGTGCCAGCAAAGCTAGTGCTTGGTTCGAATCTTTTAGAGACTGACCAATCTCATCTAGTCTTTGTAACAGCAATTCTGTTTTATTCATATCGATACCTCGTTCTTTCTTGTTTAACAGAAATTATACATTAAGCGCTTTCAAATGTCAATTTTATCTAATCCTAGCTATATAGATTGTATTATTTTTCGGTATTTTTTTGCTATAATAAATTGAATCATTTTTACGGAGGTTTTCTCATGTTATCAAGAGTTGAAAAATTTGAAGCAGCATTGGCTCAGACAGAGTGTGATGCTGTCCTAGTAACCAATCTGAAGAATATCTACTATCTGACTGGTTTCAGCGGGACAGAGGCGACAGTTTTCATTAGCAAGTCGCGTCGGATTTTCCTGACGGATGCGCGCTATACCCTGATTGCCAAGGGCGTGGTTGAGGGCTTTGATATTGTGGAAACGCGAGATGCGGTTGGTGAAATTGCTAAAATTATAGCGGACGACAAGCTGGAAAAAATTGGCTTTGATGACGAAATTTCCTATGCTTACTTCAAGATGCTGGAAAGTGTGTTTGCTGGTCATGAGCTGGTTCCAATGACTGGTTTTATTGAAAATCTGCGGATGATCAAGGATGAGCAAGAAATCGCAACCATTCGTAGGGCCTGCCAGATTTCGGATCAAGCCTTCCTAGATGTACTGGATTTTATCAAGCCCGGTGAGACGACTGAGCTAGCCGTTATGAACTTTTTAGATGCCCGTATGCGCCAGCTAGGTGCTTCAGGTGCCTCTTTTGACTTCATCATCGCTTCGGGCTACCGCTCTGCTATGCCACATGGAGTGGCTAGTGACAAGGTCATTCAAAATGGTGAAACCCTGACCATGGACTTTGGTTGCTACTACAATCACTATGTCAGCGATATGACGCGGACTGTTCATGTGGGACAGGTGACAGATGAGGAGCGGGAGATTTATGATATTGTCCTGCGTAGCAATCAAGCTCTGATAGAAGCGGCTAAGGCTGGTCTCAGTCGGATCGATTTTGACAGGATTCCTCGTCAAATTATCAACGATGCAGGCTACGGTCCTTACTTCAGCCACGGGATTGGACATGGGATTGGTCTGGATATCCATGAAATTCCTTACTTTGGCAAGTCAGAAGAGCCAATCAAGGCTGGTATGGTCTTGACTGATGAACCGGGTATTTATATTGAAGGTAAATACGGGGTTCGTATCGAAGATGATATCCTGATTACAGATAACGGTTGCGAATTGTTGACTCTAGCGCCGAAAAGGAATTGATAGTTATTTAAGATAAAATTAAGATAAATCATTGACTTTTATATTTTAAAGGTTTATACTGATAGACGAAAACGGTAGGTGAGGCTACCATAGGGATACGGATGACTACCGCAAAGCAGTGGAGACACTACTCGTTGGTCAACAGTCCTGGTCGCGAAGGCCAAGACTAAGCTCATTACATCGCCCTATGGAGTTAAAGCTTGAACGAAAAACAGATAATTAGTTTTTTAATCCTGCCATTTTATGGTGGGATTTTCTACTGTTTTAGAAATCAAAGAAAGGGAGACAAACGATGCAAATTGACGATCATCCGGAACCGCACATACACAGCCAATCGCTGATTTGTGTCGTTCTGCCCTTATAAAGTGATTGGTCTCTGTGTATGAAACATATCATTCATACAGATAGGAGAAACCAATGAAAAACTACAAAAAGAAAGATTAGCAACAGCTATTCATACACCTTTAAAACGAAACTCTATCTTTTTATAAGACAAGTCTAACAGGCTTGACTGAGGAGCAGGTGGAGAAAAAAATCGTGACCTATATGGCGAAAAACACCATCACCAAAGGGTCAAGAAGACAGTATCCTCAAAAAAAGATTTACGAATCTATTATCAATCCATTTTACAATCATCCTGCTGGTCATCGCTATGATTTCCATGGTGACCAATGTCTGGTTGGCGAAAAGCCTGGACAAGAAGATCCGACGACCTCTATCATCATCGTCGTTCTCGTTCTAATTTCTGGTGGCATACGCTTTGTCCAAGAACTGCGGAGTGACAAGGCTGCGACCAATCTATCAAAAAATGATTGTGAATACAGCCACTGTTATCCGCGAAGGCCAGAGTTTAGAGGTCGCAATTGAAGATTTGGTCGTTGGAGATATAGTCAAATTAAGTGCTGGGGACATGATTCCAGCAGACCTTCATTTTAATTGAATCACGTGATTTCTTTGTTCAACAGTCTGGTTTGACAGGTGAAAGTGACTCGGTTGAAAAAAACTAGCCTTGTCAAAAAAATGAGTCAGTCAACATTTTGATAGTCTGCTAGAAGCAGAAGCGCTCGCCTTTTATGGGAACCAATGTGATATCAGGAAGTGCTAAGGCTTTGATTCTAGCGGTCGGTGATGACTACCATGATGGGAGAAATCGAGCAGACTCTCAAATACCTATGACGAACCGACCTCTTTTGAACGGGAGATGAACAGCATCTCTTGGCTCTTGATCCGTTTGATGTTAGTCATGGTTCCCATCGTGTTTCTCTCCAATGGCTTGACAGATGGCGACTGGCTGGAAGCAGGTGTGTTTGCACTGAGTGTTGGTGTTGGATTGACACCTGAGATGCTTCCTATGATCATCACGGCCAGTTTAGCAAAAGGCTCCATTATCATGGCCAAGGAAAAAGTCGTCATCAAAAAACTCAATGCCATACAGGACCTAGGTGCTATTGATATCCTATGCACGGATAAAACCGGAACCCTTACCCAAGACGAAATTGTCCTTGAATATCCTTTGGATATACATGGAGATTTGGACTTGTCTGTGTTGAGACGGGCCTACCTCAATTCCTATTTTCAAACGGGATTGAAAAACTTGATGGACCGTGCCATTATCAGTAGAACTGAAAAAGAAGCTAAAGAACACGCTATTCTACAAAATTTGGATACTAGCTTCCAAAAAATAGACGAATTGCCCTTTGATTTTGAACGCAGACGGATGAGTGTCATCGTCAAGGATGAGAACGAAGTTGTTAGTTTGGTAACCAAGGGTGCCCTAGAGGAAATGCTTGCGATTTCAACCCATGTGGAATATCAAGGTCAGATTAGCCCTCTGACGGATGATATCCGAGTGGAAATCTTAAAAGAAGTAGATCAACTTAATCAACAGGGATTGCGAGTCTTGGGAGTTGCCTATAAAACAGGCCTAAAAGAAGGTTTTGCTTACTCCGTTGAAGATGAAAAAGAGATGATTCTAACAGGCTATCTTGCCTTTCTAGATCCACCAAAACCATCCGCAGCACCTGCTATCCAAGCTTTGTTAGAACACGGTGTTCAAACAAAGATCTTGACGGGAGACAATGAGAAGGTAACTCAAGCAGTTTGCGAAAAAGTTGGTCTAGACGTTGATCAAATCTTGTTGGGTTCTGATATTGACGCCATGACGGATGAAGAGTTGGCCCAAGCAGTCGAACATGTGACTGTCTTTGCCAAACTCTCTCCTGATCAAAAAGCACGAATCATTTTACAAATCAAATCGAATGGACATTGTGTTGGCTATATGGGAGATGGGATCAATGATGCCCCTTCTATGAAAGTGGCAGATGTGGGGATTTCTGTTGATACAGCAGTAGATATTGCCAAAGAAACGGCTGATGTCATTTTGCTAGATAAGGATTTGATGGTGCTTGAAAAAGGGCTGGTTGAAGGACGCAAAGTCTATGCCAACATGACCAAATATATCAAGATGACGGTCAGCTCTAATTTCGGGAACATTTTCTCTCTGTTAGTGTCTGGTATCTTTTTACCTTTCCTTCCTATGGCTCCGATTCACTTGATTGTGTTAAACCTCGTCTATGATCTTTCTTGCATTGCCTTGCCATTTGATAATGTAGATGAAGACTTTTTGAAGCATCCCCATAAGTGGGAAGCTAAGTCTATTACTCGTTTTATGATTTGGATGGGTCCGATTTCTTCTGCCTTTGATATTTTGACCTTTATCTTGCTCTATTTTGTCATTGTTCCAATGGCGACAGGTCAAGCCTATGTCCACGGAGCAGAGTCTGCAACGGGCTTTATCATTTTGTTCCAGACAGGTTGGTTCATTGAATCCATGTGGTCCCAAACCATGGTGATTCATATGCTTCGTTCAGCAAAACTTCCTTTCTTACAAAGCCGTCCATCATGGTTTGTTCTTGGAACAAGCATGCTAGCAGCCAGTTTTGTGACCTTCCTTCCCTACTCTTCAATTGCTAGCCTTCTTCATTTAGCCCCTTTGGAACCAATTTATTTCCTCTTCTTGCTTTTGATTATCGTCCTTTATATGATAAGTGTTACAGTTGTGAAAACGATTGTATATCAAAAAAATTTAAAAAATTGGCTATAAATTGATTTTGTCAAGAAAAAAAGTACGAAAAATCGCTAAAAAAAGTTAAATTTTTTTAAAAAAATAGGTCGCAAGTCGGATGTTTTTTTATGGTATAATAGACTAAACTGATAGTAACATGTAGCGAAAAGGGGTAGGTACATGATCAAAATTTATACAGTCTCAAGTTGTACTAGCTGTAAAAAAGCGAAAACCTGGCTCAATGCCCACCAGTTAAGTTATAAAGAACAAAATCTCGGTAAAGAAGGAATTACAAGAGAAGAGTTATTAGATATTCTCACGAAAACAGATAATGGTATTGCCAGTATCGTTTCATCGAAAAACCGCTACGCTAAAGCACTTGGAGTTGACATTGAAGATTTGAGTGTCAATGAAGTGCTCAACTTAATCATGGAAACACCACGGATCTTAAAGAGTCCGATTCTCGTTGATGAGAAGCGCCTGCAAGTCGGCTATAAAGAAGATGATATCCGTGCCTTCTTGCCACGCTCTGTCCGTAATGTAGAAAATGCAGAAGCACGTCTACGTGCAGCTCTATAAAACATCAAGGCTGGGAGTGACTCCTGGCCTTGTTTGCTCTTTTGTTTTAAAATCATGTGAGGAATTATGAAAAAGTTACTAATTGCTAGTTTTGCTCTCCTCTTTTTGCTTGCGGGATGTGGGCAAAAAAAGGAAACTCCTGCTGCTTCCACAACAGCATCTGAACCTCTCCAATCCAACCTTCCCGTTTTGGACAATGCCGAAAAAAATACGGTGGTCACCAAGACCTTGCTGATGCCAAAGTCGGAAAATGGGACGCAACAGACTCAGACCATTACCTATAAAGGCAATCAATTTTTGACCTTGACCATCCAGCAAAAACGACCTGTCGGGGATGAACTCAAGACCTTTATCTCTGAAAATGGGCTAGAGGAAACGCAAAAAGCGCTTTTAGAAGCAGAAGAAAAGGATGAGACCATCCAAGAGGTACGCAAACTGGCAGGATTTACACTGGAAACCAAGCTACTCAGCGAGACAGAAATCCAGACCACAACGACTTATGATTTTCAAGTTTTAGATGTCAAAAAGGCAACTCAGCTAGAATATTTAAAAAATATCGGTCTTGAAAATCTCTTAAAAAACGAACCTAGCCAGTATATTGCTGACAGAGTGGCAAATGGGGCGGTAGAACAGTAAGAAAATCCAAATAAACAAACTGATTTATTTGTAGAACGTAAGGAAATATGCTATAATAGTAATATTCTAAGGAAAGAGGGTGTTAGAATGGGATTTACTGAAGAAACTGTACGGTTTAAATTGGATGATTCCAATAAGAAAGAAATTAGCGAAACGTTGACAGACGTCTATGCTTCTTTGAACGACAAGGGCTACAATCCGATTAACCAGATCGTCGGTTATGTATTGAGTGGTGACCCTGCCTACGTTCCTCGTTATAACAATGCACGAAATCAAATCCGTAAGTATGAGCGTGATGAAATTGTTGAAGAATTGGTACGCTACTACCTTAAAGGACAAGGAGTCGATCTATAATCTATGAGAATTATGGGATTGGACGTCGGTTCAAAAACAGTGGGTGTTGCCATTAGCGATCCCCTAGGCTTCACTGCTCAAGGACTTGAAATCATCCAGATTAATGAGGATCAGGGCCAGTTTGGTTTTGACCGGATCAAGGAATTGATTGACAGCTATAAGGTGGAGCGCTTTGTAGTGGGTCTGCCCAAAAACATGAACAATACCAGTGGACCGCGGGTAGAAGCTAGTCAAGCCTACGGAGCAAAATTAGAAGAACTCTTTGGTTTACCAGTAGACTATCAAGATGAGCGTCTGACGACTGTCGCTGCGGAACGTATGCTGATTGAGCAAGCAGATATCAGTCGCAACAAGCGCAAGAAAGTTATTGATAAGTTGGCTGCTCAGCTGATTTTGCAAAATTATTTAGATAGAAAATTTTAAGACAGAGGAGAAACTATGTCACACGATCACAACCATGACCACGAAGAACGTGAATTGATTACACTAGTAGATGAGCAAGGAAATGAAACCTTGTTTGAAATCCTTTTGACCATTGATGGAAAAGAAGAATTTGGTAAGAACTATGTTCTGCTTGTACCAGTTAACGCAGAAGAAGACGAAGACGGGCAAGTTGAAATCCAAGCCTACTCATTCACTGAAAATGAAGATGGAACAGAAGGCGAATTGCAACCAATTCCAGAAGACTCAGAAGACGAATGGAACATGATTGAAGAAGTCTTTAATAGCTTTTATGGAGGAGTAAAAACGTTCGGGGAACGTTTTTACCCCAGTTCCTTAAAAATAAGAGAGAACTGGTATGTTCAGTGAACATTTTTTTACCCTTACGCTAAAAAAATAAAGACCGTAAGTAAGTCTGGGAGACTGTATCAGCCCTGCTTCTAGAAATAAGAAAAAGCAGGAACGTTCGGGAAACGTTTTTTTAGCCCAATTCCTGAAAAATAAGAGAGAGCTGGTAAGTCCGGGGAACGTTTTTTTAGACTACGTTGAAATTTATAGTAGCTAGTGATTAGCTAACCAGGTAAGAGGTCGGGATTCTAGTCCCGGCCTCGCTTTTTTTATTTGCAGTAATACTTTTGATGTGTAGTTGATTGGATTGTTGTTAAGGAGACATGTATGTTTGAAGTAGAAGAATGGCTTCATAGTCGGATTGGTTTAAACTTTAGATCTGGACTTGGAAGAATGCAGCGAGCAGTGGATTTGCTAGGGAATCCTGAGAAGGCTTATCCCATTATCCATGTAACAGGAACTAATGGCAAGGGGTCAACTATTGCCTTTATGAGGGAGTTGTTTGTAGTTCATGGAAAAAAAGTTGGCACCTTTACCTCTCCCCATATCATCAGTATCCATGATCGAATCTGTATCAATGGGCAAGCCATAGCTGATTCAGATTTTATCCGTTTGGCGGAGCAAGTTAAGGAGATGGAAAAAACTCTTTTGGAAACTCATGACCAGTTGTCCTTTTTTGAGTTGTTGACCTTGATTGCTTTCCTCTATTTTAGGGAACAAGAAGTGGATTTGGTTTTGCTAGAAGTGGGGATAGGTGGTCTACTTGATACCACTAATGTCGTAACAGGAGAGATTGCAGTTATTACTTCCATTGGCCTAGATCATCAGGAGACCTTGGGTGACAGTCTGGAGGAAATAGCAGAGCAGAAAGCTGGTATCTTCAAGGTTGGAAAGAAGGCGGTCATTGCCAAGTTTGCTCCAAAAGCTGAGCTTGTCTGTCAAAAAAGAGCAAGAGAGTTAGCTGTTGAACTTTATCAAGCTGGGAGAGACTTCACCTTGAATGCTGGGGATTTTTCAAGTAGCTTAGCAAGCTTTTCAAAGCTTGAAATCAGTTTGGAAGGCGCCTACCAGCAAGAAAATGCCTCCTTGGCTTTACAATCTTTTCTTCTGTTTATGGCCTCAAGAGAGGAAAAAATCGAAGAAGAGCTTGTGAGACAGGCCTTGCAAGAGACTCATTGGGCAGGTCGATTGGAACGGATTCGCCCGCAAATCTACCTAGACGGGGCTCACAATCTTCCAGCCTTAACCCGTTTGGTCGAGTTTATCCAAGAGAAAATCCAACAAGACTATCAAGTCCGTATCCTTTTTGGTGCTCTTAAACGCAAGATTATCAAGGAATGTTGGGCTATCTATCTGAGCAGTTGTCTCAGGTGGAACTTAAGGTGACGGGCTTTGACTACCAAGGTTCCTTGGATGAGAAAGATGTGGCGGGTTACGATTTGATTCCTTCCTATGGCGATTTTATCAGAGAATTTGAAGAAAAGGCCAAAGATCAGGACCTGCTTTTCGTGACGGGCTCACTCTACTTTATCTCAGAAGTCCGAGCGAGTTTGCTAGGAAGCGATGGGATTAGTTGACCTTCTAGGCTTAAGTTGTTATACTTGAGGTAGGAGGTACATCTGGAAACTGATCCAGCAAAACGTTGGCACAAAAGAAAGGAAATCGCTATGAAAACAAAAACATTCACACTTTCTATTGCTTCCCTAGCAATTCTTAGTCTTTTAGCAGCTTGTGGATCTAAGACACAAGCACCTACCCAGCAATCTGCTCAACAAACCTCTACTCAACAAGAGTCATCTTCTAGTGCTGCTACAAGTGCTAGCCAACCACAGGCGTCCTCAAGTCAGGATACTACTGTAGCCCAACCTACGAACATCGATGGTACCTATACTGGAAAAGATGGGAATGACCAGATCACTCTTGTTGTAACAGGTAAAACTGGTACATGGACTGAGGTCGAACCAGATGGAGATAAGGAAATCAAGCAAGTTAGCTTTGAGCCAGAAAATCAACGTATCATTATCGGTGATGATGTCAAAATTTACACGGTTAATGGTAATCAATTGATTATCGATGATATGGACCGAGAGCCATCTGACCGAGTGGTATTAACAAAATAGAACTTCAAATCTAACTAAATAGAAGTTTGGAATTAAGGTTCCAGCTTTACCTTCTACGACCTCAATAGCGACTGTCCTAGGGTGTGTTCGGTATTGAAAAATATAAATAATTATGGAGAACTATCATTATGGTAGTTCTTTTTTTAAAAATTTGCTATCCTAGACATATGAGAAAAATCAAAATTGATGTGGTTGTAGTACCCTTAAGTGGGCATCTCTTCCCGACCCTCAATCTACTCGCACCCTTGTTGAAAGATCCCCTGTATGAGATTCGATTATTTACAGGACCGCAACGAAAAGCGGTCGCAGAGGAGATGGGATTTCAGGTGCTTCCCATTTTAAAAAATTGTGTAGATGAGTTTGAGCGAGTAGCCAACAATGAAGGGCAATTAAACCTGTTTTCTGCTTATCGACAGTTGTCAGCTAGTCTTGATTTGATCAATGTGGTGTCTGACCAACTAGTGCAAGAGTGGCAGGAAAATCGACCTGATATTGTGATTGCGGATTTTATAACCCTCTCTGGAGGACTTGTAGCGGAAGAGATGGGAATTCCTTGGATTACCACTATGGCGACACAGTTTGCCATTGAAACAACAGATGGACCGCCTTGTTTCTTTGGAGGAATGGGTAGTCCAAAAACATCTTTCCAATCTGCCCAGCAATGGCTAGGAAGAAAAGGGACTCGTTTAGGGAAACGAATCGTAACCTTTTTATTGAGAGAGCGCTTGAAACGTTACGATTTTAAGCTCTACAATCAGAAAGGTCAGGAAACCATTTATTCGCCCTATTCCATCTTGGGAATTGGGATGAAAGAGTTGGAGCTGAAAAGTGGTTTTCCAGAGCATTACCTTTGGGTGGGACCTTTTGGCTCTTCGATTGAGAGGGCAGAAAATTATCCTCTAGATTTGGCTCCTTATGCAAATCATAAGAAAGTCCTCGTATCTTGTGGGACTCAGCTAGCATGGGCCAAAGACAACCTCCTCTACCAGACCCAACAATTGGCAAAAGCCCATCCAGACTGTCACTTCTTTGTGACTCTGGGGTTTGGCGGACAAGACTTCCAATGTGAAGAGCTCATGGACAATGTTTCGGTGGTATCCTATCTTCCCTATAAGGAGTACATTCCTCAGATGGATTATGTGATTCATCATGGCGGTGCGGGTATTTTTTACCAGTGTATCATCTATGGCAAGCCTGCCTTGATTCTCCCCCATGACTATGATCAGTATGACTATGCGGTTCGTGGATTAGAGGCAGGGATTGCCCTGACTACTAAACGAGAGGATACGGAAGCGATTGGGCAAGCTTTTGATGAATTATTGGCTCGGGAGAACTGGCCAGATTTGAAGAACCTCAGTCGTGCAGCTCAAATCTATCAGCCAACAGAGATTCTGAAGAGCGAAATACATCGGCTCTTAGAGGCCAAGGAGAAATAAGACATGAAGAAAGTATTGGTAACAGGTGCTACGGGCTTTCTAGGTAAGTATGTTGTTGAAGAGCTCAGTCAGCAGGGCTATCAGGTACGCGCTTTTGGACGCAATCGCAAGGTGGGTCAGTCTTTGAAGAACTCCCTAGTATCATTTTTTCAGGGAGATTTGACCAAGCAAGAGGACTTGGCTCGGGCTTGTCAGGGGATGGACATGGTTGTGCATGCGGGTGCTCTTTCTACCGTTTGGGGACCTTGGGTGGATTTCTACCAGACAAATGTCTTAGGGACCAAGTATGTTTTAGAGGCTTGTCAGGAGACTGGTATCCAACGCTTGGTTTACGTATCCTCACCTAGCATCTATGCTGCGCCTCGAGACCAGCTAGCTATCAAAGAAAGCGAAGCTCCGCAGGAAAACAAGCTTAACAACTATATCCGTAGTAAACTAGCTTCGGAGAAGCTGTTTGAGGATTATCCCTGATGTTCCGAGTATTATCTTACGACCTCGTGGACTTTTTTTGGGATTGGGGATACCAGTATTTTGCCCCGAGTTCTCAAACTCAGTCAGAAGATTGGCATTCCCTTGATAGGGGACGGTCGCCAGCTCATGGATATGACCTGTGTGGAAAATGTTGCTCTGGCCATTCGTTTGGCTCTAGAGGCCCCTCAAGCTAGTGGCCAAGTCTATAATATTACCAACGGGAAACCAAGGGAATTTAGAAGTCTGATAGAAGAAACTTTGAGAGGGCTAGGCTATCCGATAACATATCGAAAAGTGCCAGCTCCTCTTCTTTCAGCTATTGCCAGTAGTTTAGAGTTTATTTACAAGATCTTGCATCTCAAAGGAGAACCGGTTCTGACACGCTATACCTATTACTTGCTGAGGTATAGCCAGACGCTGGACATCAGCAAGGCGGAGCGAGACTTGGGTTATCGCCCTCGAATCAGTATTTCAGAAGGGATTGACCAATATGTCCAAGATTATCGAAAGCATTGATTATTTCCCGGCCGGCTACTGTACCAGCTATGCGGGTTTACTGTTTAAGGGAGTCAAGAATAAAAAAATGACCTTCCCAGCGGGAGTATTTCTGATCAAGCATAGAGACAAGGGCTATCTGCTCTATGATACGGGTTATCACTATAACATTAAGACGAAGCTACGCTATGGTTTTTACCGTCTAGGAACTCCTGTTCAAATGACGGAAAAGGATCAGATTTCATACTTATTGAAGGCAAAAGGACTTAGGCCAGAAGAGATTACCTATGTCATGTTGTCCCATCTCCATCCAGACCATTTAGGAGGGGCTAGTTTTTTCCCGAACGCTCAATTTATCCTGACTCAAGAGGTTTTTGAAGTTTACCAGAAACCCAAGCTTAAGGATTTGGTCTTTAAAGAGTTTTTACCAGCTGATTTTGAGAAAAGATTGACCGTTATCAAGGCAAATCAGCGCTATTCAAATTTTCCCTATGGTCCGATTTGTGACCTCTTTGGAGATGGCAGTATCCTAGTAGCATCAGTAGACGGACATGCCAAGGGGCAAGCCTGTCTCTTTATTCCTGATCATGAGCTTCTCATTGCAGCAGACCTCTGTTGGGGAATTGACCTCTTGCCTTATACCAAGCAGATGCACTTGATTCCTTCCTTGGTGCAGGACAACAAGGAAGCCTATATCAAGGGGGCAGAGTTCTTAGAAAATGTTCTAAGAGATGGTATTGAGGTACTGGTCAGCCATGACCCTGTAGAAAGGATTGAGCGAATTTTGTATGAAAAAAATAACCTTTCTTAAAACTTTTATCCAAACGCGTTGGCTTCATAATTTTAAGTCTCGAGAAGCCTTAGAAAGCTATCAGAAAGCAATTAGCTAACTATATGGCCTTTCTAAAACGTGAGTCACCTTATTTTAAAAATGGGGTTCCTAGCGACTTTGATCATATGGACAAGGCCTTTATGATGGAACATTTCAATGAGCTCAACACTCAAGGAGTGGATCGAGATGAAGCTCTAGCTCTGGCCATAGAAAGTGAGAAAACACGTGACTTTACGGAACTAAAAGGTGAAGTAGCGGTTGGGCTATCTTCAGGGACGTCTGGACATCGAGGTCTCTTTATCACGACCGAGAAAGAACGCAGTATGTGGGCGGCGGCTATTTTGGCCAAGATGTTGCCCAAGGGCCAGCTGTTTGGCCATCGCATCGCTTTTTTTCTGAGAGCTGATAATGAACTCTATCAGACTATTAATACAGCGCTCATTCGGTTAGAGTACTTTGATATTTTTAAAAATACGGATGACCATATCGGCCGTCTCAATAGCTACCAACCGACCATTGTGGTGGCGCCTGCCTCTATGTTGCTCGAGTTGAGCAAACGACTAAAGGTCGGAGAGTTAGGCATTCATCCACAAAAAATCGTTTCTGTAGCAGAAATCTTGGAAGATAAGGATAGGGAACGCATCGCAGAAGCCTTTTCTCTATCCATTATTGACCAGGTTTATCAGGCAACTGAAGGTTTTCTAGCCTGTACTTGCTCAGCTGGCAATCTGCATCTCAACGAAGACATTATCTTTGTGGAAAAGCAGTATCTAGATGATCGCCGTTTTTATCCAGTGATTACGGACTTTAAACGAAGAAGTCAGCCTGTTTATCGCTACCAGCTCAATGATATCTTGGTTGAAAATCCGGAGCCTTGTCCATGTGACTCCTGCTATACACGGATTGACAAGGTCGAAGGACGCTCTGACGACATCTTCTATTTCGAAGGACTGGATGGGGAACAGGTGACCGTCTATCCAGATTTTATTAGACGTTGCGTCCTCTTTGTGGAGAATGTAGGGGATTACCAAGTCAAACAACATTCTGAGAAGTTAGTGGAAGTTTGTTTAAACCAACGAGATGAGGCAGTGGAAGCATCTATTCTAGCCCAGTTTCAACTACTAGCCCAGCAAAAGCAGTTTGCGGTTCCTCAAATCCAATTTTCAGATTATCACTGGGATACTAGCCGTAAACTCAAACGAATCCAACGTTTATGAAAGGATAATAGACAATGACAGAAGTAAAAAGACATGTAGAAATCGCTGGTTATGGTGTTTGCCTTCCCAAGCATACCGTCCAATTCAAAGACCAGACCCGTTATCGTGTAGTTGAAAATGAAGAAACGCAACTTGACTTGGCAGAAGGAGCTATCCAGCGTGCACTTGAAAAGGCAAATTTGAAGATTGAAGATATCGATTGCCTTGTATCAGCTAGTGCAGTTGGAGTTCAGCCTATTCCTTGTACGGCTGCCTTGATTCATGAGCGCGTGGCAAAAGGACTCTCTATTCCAGCTAAGGATATCAATACGACCTGTACCAGCTTTATTTCTGCCCTATCGACCATGTCTCACTTGATTGAGGCGGACGAATACAATCGTGTCTTGATTGTATCCAGTGAGGTTGGAAGTTTAGGGCTCAATCAGAATCAAAAAGAAAGTTTTGAACTCTTTAGTGATGGGGCGGCAGCCTTTATTTTCCAAAAAAGCCATCAGGAAAAAGGGGTCATTGCTAGTCTCCAACGTACTTGGTCAGAAGGAGCTCACGATACGGAAATTCGTGGAGGTCTGACTTCTTTTCAACCAAAAGAGTACTCTGAAGCGACTAAGACCAACTATATGTTTGATATGAAGGGAAAGAAAATCCTCCTCTTGTCAGCTCGTAAAATCCCAGTCATGTTTGAAGAGTTTCAAGAAAAGACCCAGCTAGCCTTAGGAGATGTGGACTATATCATTCCTCATCAAGCTAGTCGCGCCCTTCCTTTGGTTATGGAAAAGCTAGGTGTAGCTGAGAATCAATACCTCAATCTCGTCACGGACTATGGAAATATGGTGTCAGTCTCTGTGCCATTTGGTCTGGCCTATTCATTGGACCATGGATTGATTAAAGAAGGAGATATCGTCTACCTTATGGGAACTGCTGCCGGTATGACGGTCAATATGTTGGCTCTCAAACTGTAATACGCATCTGAAATGGAAGGCAAGAGT